>WNGB01016986.1_pt1 | contig 14870 bp, 9 predicted proteins | sample 5400681 | NCBI WGS metagenome assembly WNGB01 (sample SAMN13153367, study PRJNA577476) | soil metagenome | isolation source: 115 cm soil or saprolite under grassland replicate 2 | place: USA:California | collected 2016-06-15
CCCGTCTGCGAACCGCTCTAGATGGCAAACTTGCGGTCGATAATGATGGCATCCATGCGCCGCAGACGCAGTCAGGGACCGTCCGGCTGACGAAGGGAATGCATCGATTCGTCGCCAGCATCTTCAACGCCGGCGGCGGGGTGGAACTGAAAATCGAGATGGAAGGCCCCGGACTCGTCCGTCAGCCTATCACGCCGCTCGTGTTCCTCACTCCCGAGGGCAACCCCGCGCTGCCGAAGGATCCGGCGGCCAGGGATGAGGATTTCCCAATCAATCCGGGCCTGGCGGAGAAGGGACGGCAAGTGTTCGTCTCGGCCGGTTGTGCGAGTTGCCATTCGCTCACGGTCGGCGGCAAACCCCTCCCGACGAAGCTGAGTGCCCCGCCGCTCGCGAAGCTCAAACCGGAAGGCGGCTGCCTGAGCAACGCCCCCGTTGCCAGGGCGCCGCGCTATGTGTTGAGCGCCCGCCAGCGAACCGCGCTCACCGCGGCCATCAAGTCGAGCGAAAACGCTCCGGCTGCTCCTACCGCTCGTGAGGTCATCGTGCGCACGCTGACCGCGTTCAACTGCTACGCTTGCCACCAGCGCGACCAGAGCGGCGGCGTCGAGGAGGCGCTGAATCCCTCCTTCACGACGACCGAGCGCGAGATGGGCGACGAGGGCCGCATTCCGCCAGCGCTCAACGGCGTCGGCGCCAAATTAACTCCTGCTTATCTGAAGAAGGTGCTGGCCGACGGCGCCCACGACCGGCCCTACATGCACACACGCATGCCCGGCTTCGGCGAGGCGAACACCGCGGCACTCGTCAAGGCGTTTCAGGCGAGCGACACCCTCGACGCGGTGCCTGTCCCGGTCTTCGCGCACAAGCCGCCCCGCGTCAAGGCCGATGGTCGCACGCTGGTCGGGGCACCGACTCCCCTGAGCAGTAACGGCCTGGGCTGCATCAAGTGCCACACGTTCGCCGGCCACAAGGCCGAGGGCGTGCAGGGCATCGACATGACCCTGATGACGCAGCGTGTCCGCCGCGATTGGTTCCACCGCTATCTGCTCGACCCGCAAAAATTCCGGCCCGGGACGCCCATGCCGTCGTCGTGGCCGGACGGCGTCAGCTTCCTGCCGGACATCCAGAGCGGCGACACCGCGAAGCAGGTCGAGGCGATCTGGATGTACCTCGCCGACGGCAAGGCGGCGATGCTACCCCTGGGACTGAAAAAGGAATTCATTCCGCTCATTCCCGACAAAGAGGTGATTATTTATCGGAATTTCGTCACGGGTGCGGGGCCGCGGGCCATCGGTGTCGGCTACCCGGAGAAGGCCCACCTTGCCTTCGACGCCAACGAGATGAGGCTCGCCGAGATCTGGCAGGGGGCGTTCATCGATGCGTCGCGGCACTGGACCGATCGCGGTGTCGGCTTCGAGCCGCCGCTGGGGGATAATGTGCTGCACCCGCAGTCTGGTGTCGCCTTCGCGGTGCTGGCGGCGGACAAGGACGCCTGGCCTACGAAGCCGGCGCGCGAACTCGGCTACAAGTTCAAGGGTTACCGCCTCATGCCCGACCAGCGGCCGACCTTCCTGTATTCCTATGCGGGTGTTGAGGTGGAGGACTTCCCGAACGCCGTCGCAGGCAAACCACCGTCGCTCCGGCGGACGCTGACGCTGACAGTCCCGCGGCCGCCGGTTCATCGTCTGTGGTTCCGGGCCGCGGTCGGCGACAAGCTCGAGGCGCTCGGCGATGGCTGGTATCGCATCAACGGCGAATGGCGTATGCGCATCGAGGCCGATTCGGCGCCCGTCATCCGCCAGAGCGGCGGCAAGCAAGAACTGCTGCTGCCGGTACGCTTCGGTAACGGGCGGAGCAAGATCGTTCAGGAAATTGTCTGGTGAGGTTTCTACCCGCTTGCGGGTTAGCACCCGTCTGCTAACCCGCAAGCGGGCGGAGAACAGCATCCCGCAATCAGTATCACCGACTTACAGGATCACCTATGCGCTCTCAGTTCACCGCCCTTCTCGTCCTCCTCACCTGCTGGGCCGCCCCGCTTCGTGCCGGCGACAAAGCTCCGACCGAGGACGACTATTACAAAATCCTCCGCTTCGAGGTGCCCAAGGGCGTCGTTCTCGAAGCGGGTGCCCTGGAGTTTATGCCCTACGGCCACCTCGCTGTCGGCACGCGCCGCGGCGAAATCTGGATGATCGAAAACCCCCTGGCCAAAGACCCCGTCAAAGGGGCGAAATTCTCTCGCTTCGCTCACGGGCTGCACGAGGTGCTTGGCCTGGCGGAAAAGGACGGCTGGCTCTATGTCACGCAGCGGCCTGATGTGTCGCGCATCAAGGACACCAACGGTGACGGCAAGGCGGACCTGTTCGAGGTGGTCAACGATGGCTGGGAGATTAGCGGCGACTATCACGGATACGCCTTCGGCTCGCGCTTCGACAAGAACGGCGACCTGTGGGTGGTGCTGTGCCTGACCGGCTCGTTCGACAGCAACAGCAAATTCCGCGGCTGGTGCGTCCGCATCAAGCCGAACGGCGAACTCGTGCCGACCTGCAGCGGGGTGCGTTCGCCGGGCGGCATCGGCATGAACGCCGACGGCGAGATGTTCTACACCGACAATCAGGGACCGTGGAACGGCGCCTGCGGCCTGAAGCACCTGACCCCGGGCGGCTTTATGGGACATCCCGGAGGTTTTAAGTGGTATCCTTTCGCGAAGAACCTCGGCCCGGCGCCGCTCGTGCCGAAGAGCGGCAGCCGCATCATGACCGAGGCAAACCGCATCCCGCAGCTAATCCCACCCGCGATCCTCTTCCCTTATGGCAAGATGGGGCAGTCGGCGGCCGGCATCGGCTGCGACCTGTCGGAAGGCAAATTCGGGCCGTTCGCGAAGCAACTCTTCGTCGGCGACCAGACGCACAGCACCGTCATGCGCGTGGCCCTGGAGAAGGTCAACGGCCGCTATCAGGGGGCGTGCTTCCCGTTCCGGGCGGGGTTCAGCTGCGGCATCGTGCCGGTACGCTTCGCGCCGGATGGCTCGCTGTTCGTCGGCGGCACGAACCGGGGTTGGGGCTCGCGCGGCAACAAGCCGTTCGCGCTGGAGCGCCTCGTGTGGACGGGCAAGGTGCCGTTCGAGATTCACGAGATGCGCGCCAAACCCGACGGCTTCGAGTTGACCTTCACGCAGCCCGTTGACGCGAAGACGGCCAGCGACCCGAAATCGTACCAGGTCAAGACGTTCACTTATATCTACCAGGCGTCCTACGGCAGCCCCGAGGTGGACCAGACGACGCCGACGATTGAGCGTATTGAGGTTGGAGCGGATCGCAAAAGTGCGCGACTGTACCTGGGCCGGTTGGAGGAAGGCCACATTCACGAACTGCACGCGACCGGCGTTCGTTCGGCGGAGGGCCTGCCACTGCTGCACAAGGAGGCGTACTATACGCTGAACTATATCCCGGGGAGGTAACGAGTCGCACAGGTTCACGCTGGTGCGACGAGTTCTGGTGCTCGCGGTGCTGCTATTCTGGCAGGGCGGCTTCACGTTCTACTCCGCCGTAGTCATCCACGTCGGCCGGGATGTTCTGGGCTCTCACCGGGACCAGGGGTTCATCACCCGCCGGGTCACCGACTACCTCAACCTGGCCGGAGCGGTCGCCCTTCCGATCCTGGCCTGGGAATTGGTCGCCTCGCGTGAGCCCTCCAGAGGCCGACGGCGGGCGCGCTGGGCCACCTGGGCGGGCCTGGCCCTGACGCTTGCCCTGCTCGCCTGGATGCCTTCTTGGATCCGGGTGATTTCTCCATCCGCGATCGTGGGCTCTTCCGTGTCTGGCACAGTTGGTACTTGCACGCCAGCACGGTCCAATGGGCCTGCGCCCTGGTCTACGGCCTGTTGACGATCATTGCCTGGCGCGCGGAAGATGCGGCCGGTCACTGCAGGTAGCCCAGCGAGCGGAGTTGTCGGATCGTCTGCTCGTCGAGTGGCTGTACGAGTGCCGGACGGGGACGCGCTCCCTCCGTCCGATAGCGCACGATGTAGAACCCGTCTTTGTCTGCAGAGAACGGCTGCTCGATAAACGGACTGCTCGGGGCCAGATCGGCGGGGATGGTCGCCGGCAGGCCGTCCGGGTGACGTCCATCCTTGCCGAGAAAGACCAGCTCGCGGGCCGCGGCGCCGTTGATCTTGCAATCGAAGCGGAGGGACGCGCCCGGGTGGGCGGCTTGCAGGAACAGGGCCTTCGGCGGCTTCAGCCCGCTCGGGTAGACGTGCCAGCGCACCGCGCGACCGTCGGCGATCCGCTCGAAACTGTCGCGCTCCGGGTCCGGCCGCACCGGGATGGATAGGCCGAATTGTCCCTCCGATAACTCCACAGTGGCCTCGAAGTCACCGCGGCCGACGGCGTAAATCATCCAGAACTGCTCGCCGTTCATCCACTCGCGCAGCGGCTTGAGCAACGCTTCCGCCGCGGGGCGGTCGGTCGCCGCCAGGTCGCGCTGCTCATCGGGCAGCTTGTAGAGTTCAAATCGCCCATCGAAGAGCGAGTAAATCCCTTTCAGCGGATGGAGTACGACCGAAAGCGAGTAACGATTCTCGAAGAACGACTTGGTTTCCGACGGGATAAGCCGCGGCGGCAGCGACTTGCCGTCACATGCCGGCGCGAGGTCGGTGCCCTGAAACGCGGCCGGCACGCGAACGCCACAGCGTGCCAGAATTGTCGGCGCCACGTCCATCAGCATCGTGGAGTCATCGACCACAGGCCGCCGCCGTTGCCCTTCCGGCAGGCGCACGATCAGGGGGACGCGCGTCTCTTCCTCGTAGAGGGTGGCGCCGTGCAGCAGCCAGCCGTGTTCGCCGAACGCCTCGCCGTGATCGGAGAAGATCACCACGAGCGTGTCCGGGGGCAGCGCGTCCAGCAACTTCCCCAGTTCGTGATCGAGCCAGGCGATCTCCGCATCGTAGGCGGCGATGAGATCGGCGAGCAGGGCCTTGTCGGTGAGCCGCCGGTCGGGGGTGTTATGGCGCGAGCAGAGCGTTTCCGTATCCTTGCCGCTCAGGGTCGTCTCCATTTGCCGGCGGAAGCGCTCCGGCGCCGCGTAGGGGAGGTGGGTATCGTAGTAGTGGAGGAAGAGGAAGAACGGGCTGGCCTGGTTGGCCTTGAGCCAGGCGAGCGCCTCGCGCGTGATATGTGTACAATTGCCCTCGTCCTTGGTGGCATCGAACTCCTGCCAGGTGTCGAAGCCGCGACCGAAGCCCCAGTGTTTCTTCATCTGGCCGTTGTTGACGAGGGCCGCGGTGTGATAACCCTCTTCGCGCAGTAGTTGCGGGAGCGTCGGAATCTCGGGCGGAAGAACCTTGCCGATGTCATCGACGCCGTTCGACGACGGCAGCATCGACGTGAACAGCGACATGTGCGACGGCAACGTCCACGGGGCCTGAGCCCGGCAGTTCGTGAAGACTACGCTCTGTTTCGCGAAACGGTCGAGATTGGGACTGGTGTCCTTGTCGTATCCGTAACATCCGAGATGATCGGGGCGGAGGGTGTCGAGCGAGATCAGCACGACATTCGGACGGGCGACCTTCCGCGGTGAGCCCGACCAGCGCAGCGTGAGCCAGACGCCGGCACCGACCAGCGCCAGGACCAGCATGGACAGCATGGCCTTGAAGCGGCGAGCGGGGGTGTTGCTCACGGCAGTCTCCTACTTCTTCGCGTGCGACATGCGCGCGGCGAGATAGTGGTCGATGGCCTCGCCCAGACCCGCGAGTGAGGAGCAGTCCAGCGCGGCGTCGCTGGCGAGGAACACGCCCGGCACCTCAGAAGCGTCAACGCAGTGATCGCCGCTCCACTTCTTGCGGTTCGGTTCGACTGTTGTTGCCGGGACCGCGCCGAGGGCCGTCTCCCACGACGCCCGGTAACCGCGGACGTAGCCGACAAGCAGATCGGGCATGTAGCGGTGTTCCTTGCCGCCGTAGAGTTCGCGCGTCAGGTAGACCTTCTTGATCGGCCGCTCGCCGCTGCCGCGATCTGTCCAGCGCTCCAGCGCTTGCGCCAGCAGCCGGCTCACCGCTTCGACCTCGCCGGGCTGAACAATCCCCTTGCCCTCGCGGCCGGCGCGGTTCAGATAGAGGGCGTTGAAGCCGACGGCGTACGCCTTCGTGCGATACCAGTCGATGTCGCGGAGCAACTCGGACGAGGTCACCTTGCCGTCCTTGAGGACGAGCAGGCCGAGGTCGCGCAGGATCGCATTGAGGTGGACCGCGCGGCGGAACGGGCCGAAGCCGTGGTCCGACATGACCACCACCGCGGCCCCCTCATCGAGCGCCGCCCTGGCCCGGCCGAGAATGTTGTCATACTGCTCGTACATCTTCGGGATGGCGTCCTTGTGTTTCTGCGTGCTCGCATCGTCGTGCAGCGGGTGCAGCGGATCGATGCCGCGCCAGAACAGATGCTGGACGATATCGCTGCCCTCGAAGTAGGCGAACAGCAGCCCTGACTTGAAGCGCGCCAGTTCGTGATGAAGCATCTTCTCGCTCTCGTCGGTCACCTGGCGCACTTGCTCCAGGAAATCGTCGTCGGAGAGGATGCCGTCGTTGACCGCCTGCGAGTCGAACGGCATGCCGCGAGTTGCGTACAGCCCGATGGCTTCGGCCAACTCTGCCGAGTAGCCGCGCGGGTAGCTAAGCGGATAAAGAGGAGAGCGCGGATCGAAATTGAGCGGAGAAACGTAGAGCGTGATGCGCTCCCCCTCGACGCGCGGCAGCACGCGCGTGACGGCCGGCACCTTCTGCAACCCGAGCGGCCCGAGGCGAAACGTGACGCTGACCCAGTCGCTCCAGCGCCCCGGTTGCAGCGGAAAACCCTTACCGTCGAGGTGCAGCACAAGAGCGGCGCCTTTGCGTTCCAGGGTAAACGGCACGCGCAGGTCATCGGCCTGACCGGCGCGGTATGGCCCAGGTAGTTCGCCGTGCAGCCGTGAGCCGTCGCGCTTCAGTGGCAGGAGCATGCCGCGGGCGTCTTTGCGATTTTGCGGATCGGTGGAGTAGAAGAAGTACGTGCCCTCGGTGCCGCGCACGTCCCAGACGCCCATGCCGGCGAGCAAGCGGCCGTTGAGCTTCGGCGGCGGAAAGACCATCGGCAGGCGCTGGGCGACGGTGCCAAGACGGGCAAGGGCGGGGCGGTCCCAGAACGGCGTGCCCTTCCACGGCAGCGTTAGTTTCTGGCGATCGGCCAAGGATAGGTCCGGGAGGTAGTTGGCAGGGTCGCGCTTGATGAAATCGAAAACGCCGTGCCCGCCCGCGTCGTCGCCGGTGATGCACGTACACCAGGCGACCGGGCTTTGCGGAGCCATGCAGGTCGGGAGGGGGTGATACCGTCCCTCGCGGACGAGGCGAGCGAAGTGCGGCAAGCGGCCTTCTGCAAGATACTGCTCCAGCAAGCGCGGGTCGAGTCCGTCGAAGGCGAGCACCAGGACGCGCGGCCCCGCGGTCGGGACAGGTTCACCGCGGCCAAACCACCAGAAGCGCATCATCAGCCCCGCGGTCAAGAGGACGGCGGTCAGGAGCATGGCCCGCCGATGTCTGCCGAGGAAGGAGAACACCTGTCGCCCGAACAGCCGCAACGACGCGACGCCTGCGCCCAGACCTGCAAGAATGGCCGTCAGCACCGCGCCCCACGAGGACGGCGGTAGACCGCCGGTCGGGTCGATGTAGGCCAGCAGGTCCGGCATCGCTCATCGCCTCCTCATTCGAGATAACCAAGACCTTTCATCTGTCGTAATACCTTCTCGCGAAGAGCCTCTTCCTCACCCGCCTTCAGGTCGCGGTCGATGAGCAGCGCCACGTATGCGTCCACCGAGGGCAATCCCAGCGCGCGGGCGCGGGCGGCAGCGCGATCGTAAATGCCGCGATCGAGACGGAGCTTGCGGCGCCAGAACATGGAGATGGTCCTCGGGGGCGTACCCTGTACATCATGCGGAAAGGGCGGATAACTGGCATCGGCCCGCACAAGCCCGAGAAGGGAATGAGACGCCGGGTTTTGGCCAGCATCGGCTCGGCATAGCCTTTTGCTACACGCGGTCTTTTCTTGGTGCCTTGCCCCGGTCCTGGTATCATCGTCAGGACATTCGCTTTGATGCAACGCTTGGGTGGGGCGTTTCTGAGAAATGCCTCGAATCCACCACCGAAGGCACTTCGCGCGAGGGAACGATGACAAACACGCTGTCCCGCGGCCGGGTGCTCGCCATTGTCCTTCTTTGCTGTGGTGTGATCGGCTTCGGCCAGAATCAAGATGGAAAAGATGCAGTGCATCCGGATGTGGAGAAACCGCCACTCGTGTGGCCGCGGGTGGAGATCCCAGCAGGCTTCGAGCAAATCGCCCAGATCGCCATCTCCCCGGACGGACGGCGCGCCCTGACGACCCGGAACGAGGGGATACCGCTCGTGACGCTCTGGAATCTCGACACAGGGGAAGTGATCCGGAAGGAGCGAGTGTCGCTGAGCCGCATCGGGCTCCGTTCTGCATCGGTGGGCTTGTCGCCCGACGGACAGCACGCCTTCTGGGTAACCCCCAAGGACAGCCAGCATGAACTGAACCTTTGGCACGTGGAGAGCGGACGGAAAGTCAAAACATTTGCCGTGTCGAAGAAGGGAGTTGTGGCGGCTGCGTTCTCGGAGGACGGCAAGTACCTCGCCAGCGCCGACTACGACGGGCTCATCACCCTCTGGGAAGTTGTCTCGGGACAGGCGGTGCGCACCTTCCAGGGATCCCGGCCATCTGTGGTCCTTTTCTCCCCTGACGGCAAATATCTGCTTGCCGATGAACTCGGACAAAAAGCTGTCTGGCTTTGGGACCGGGCGGGCGCCAAAGAGCCAAGAAAGCTGCCTATCGCGTGGTTCGGCGGATACTGGAGGGTCGCCTTCTCCAGCACAGGGAGCAACCTTCTGGTGGGGCACTCCCTCGGGCCGATCCAGGTGCTCGACCTGCCCAGCGGTCAGGCCGTCGCGGAAGTGCTCGCTGGCCGATGGGTGTTTGCCCCTCTGCCGGACGGCAAACACCTGGTCCTGGGCGGTCAGCCGCGGGAGGGCCTCAAACTTGTTGATCTGGCCACCGGGAAGGTGACCCGGACCTCCGAGCGCGTGCGGCACGCACCGGACCAGATCGTCGTCTCGGGCGATGGTCGGCGCGTGCTGTATTCCTCCGGTGACTTCCTGATGCTGTGGGATCTCGAGAAGGGCGAGAAGGTCCGGATGCTGGCCCGTGGTCCCCGACATCCGGACCCCATCACACAACTTGCCTTCCTGTCCGACAACAAGCGGTTGGTGGTGTCCCGTAAGGAGGACGTCACTCTTTGGGATGCGGAGCGGGGCAAGGAAATCCACAAATTCGACCTGGGGCCTCTGCATAATGTCGCGGTGCGGATCGTGCCGGACGGGAAGGCAGTCCTCATCGACGGCTGGGAGGAGAATAGACGGGAAGTGGGATTGTGGGATGTGGCGACCGGAAAGCCGCTGTGGAAACTGACAGGTGGCCGAAAACCGGCAAGCTCGTGCGGTCGCTGGTCGGGTACAAGTACCCACCCGCCTCGGTAGCATTCTCCCCAGACGGCAAACTGGCGGTGTCCGCCGATGGGACGATGCCGGTTCAGGAGATCCTCCTCTGGGATTTGGCGAGCGGCAAGGTGATCCGGCCCCTGCAACTCCTGGAAAGGGGGGATTACCTCAGCATGGCATTCTCTCCTGACGGGAAGCAGGTGCTGGCGCATGGTTGGTTCGTGAAGGCAGCGTGGGACGTGACCAGTGGCAAGCTCGTCCAGTCCTCCGTGCCGGAGGCTGAAGCGCCGCGAGTCATGGCCTACTCAGCGGATCAGAAGCACCGTCTGGAAGCCAAAGGGGACGACCTGTTCCTCCGGACCGTGGCGGATAAGGAGGTCGTGAGCAAGTTCGCCTTCGAGCGAAAGCATCGGGAGGAACAGAGGCAAGCAGTAGCGATCTCACCCGACAGCCAGTTCGTGGTTGCCGGGGGGGATTTGGGTACTTTGAATTTGTGGGAAGCGGCGACCGGAAAACTGCTCTGGAAAGTGATCGATGACGAGGTCGTTCCACCACCAGCAGGAGGTTGGAACCGGTAACGAGCAAGCGCCAGGAGTGTCGGGACCGATGCAGCAAGGTGGAACTTTCGCAACTTCCCGAGTCCTGCGTTTTTTCAGCGCAGCGGCGCGCACGATGAACGGGAGGGCGGTGTGGTAGGGGTGAGGGTGGAATGGAACGTGACAGCGGCTTACGGCTTGTTCTGCTTCTTCGCCGTGCCGAGCCACGGAGCGGTGACCGACGCCCAGGTGGTGCCGACGCGCACCTCGTCGATCATTTGCCGCGTTTTGCTGTTGATGTGGAGTTGGACCCACTCGAAGACCAGGTCACTCCGCAAAGGGGGACCGATCACGGACCAGCTGACAGGCTCCTCGCGGCCGACGGGTTCCTCCGGGCCGTACACGCGCACGAACATCTGATCCGCGTGCAATTCGCTGGCCACGATCTTGGCGACCAGCAGATAGGTCGCGCCATAACTCAGCGGCAGGGGAGTGCGGGAACCGGCGTGTTGGAGATGCGTGAAGAGTTGATTGGAGCCTCCCACGCCGATGTTCAACCGCAAACGGGCACCCTCCAGCTTCTGCTCGAAGTCCTCATTGGTCCACAGCAACACGGCTGCGGCGTTGACCTCGTCGGCTTGCGGACCGTAACGCCGGAACAGGAAACTGAGATAATAGACCCCGTCGGTGTCCAGACGAATAGGCGTGGCCAGCCGGCGGTAGGTCTTGGTGAAACCCGTGTAATCGAAACAGCCGCCGACCACGGGACCCGCACCGCCCGCGCGCGCAAGGCCCTCCTTGATATTGAGAGACAGCAGCTGGCGGTCGGCCGGGTTCAGGGGATGGGCGAAACTACCGGTCCAGGGCCCCGCCCAGCCAAAACCGCCGTTGGCCCGGCCCTTGCCGAGGGCGCTGGCGTCCTGGTAATCGAAACCCTCGTACGCCAGCAACCCGGCCGCCGAGTCGGGGAGGAGCGGTCCCGGAGCGGTGAACTGGCGGACAAAGTGATCGGGGTCGAGACGCGTGGGGTGTCCTGTGGCAGCCGGCAGCGGCCCGTAGCGCCGCGCCGCGCCGGCTTTCAGGTGTTCCGGTGTCGGCTTGCAGTTGGGCAACCGCGGAATCCGCTGGACTTCGCCCTCGAAAACGTGGATTTCCTCCCCCTCGGGGCTGACCGCGATGGCGTACTCGGTGCCGATGTCAACGAGGGTAGCGCAGGGCGTGTGCAGATCGAAGGGCGGGGCCGTTTCGTCTGCCCGGAAGACTACCTTGCCGCGGAGCACGGCGGCGGCCGTCCGCCCGTCCAGGCGGAGAACCGCCGGGCCTTCAATCACGAGGGCAGGCCCGCTATCGAAGCGGATCTGGGCCAGTCCGCGCTGCAACCGCAACTCGCCCGGGAAGAGACGCGAACCGACACGCAAGGGCCGCGTCTTGCTCTCCCAGACACAATCGGCCGTTTGCGTCAAGGTGGCCACGTAAGTCGCCGGCTTCGACGAGTCTGCCTTGGGCGCCGGGGGGACGTCGCGTTCGCCGGTGGGCCACCAGAACGCCTGCACGAGCAGCGAAGCGACCAGGGTCGCCGCGGCCACAGCTCCATAGCGCAGGGCGCGCTGGACCCGCCGGTGCCAATGCCTGACCGGGAGAAGCGCTTCGGGGAACGGCACGTCAGTCGGCTCTGGGCTGGAATTGCCGTCGTGCGCCGCGTGGACGGGTTCGTGTTCCGGCGGCAGCGTCCCGCCGCCGCCAAAGCGCGGATGAATCAGCAACCGGGCGTGCAGGTCCAAATAGTCCAGATACGTCGGTCAGCTCGCCGTCACACAGAGCAGAGAGCAACCTCTGCAGTTCGACACGGACTTCCGCGCTCATGGAACCACCTGCTCCGAAGGAGAACAAAGAAACCCGACGATTCGGCACTTTTTCCCTCGCTAGGATCGCTACCAATCGCTCAGCATCGGTTCACCACCTGAGGGAGTGAAGGCAGCCCACCAGGTCGCGTGGTTCACACCCTCGGCGATGCGGCGAACGCTCCCATCGGCGAGAGCGACACGGATGCCTCCGAGGTGCGGTGTGGCTGCGCGCGTCCAGTCGCAGCTGCCACGGAAAGGGACCGGCTGAACCTGAAACATGGCGCCGGGCGTGAGGCCAAAACAGTTTGGGTTTTCGACGGCATGATCCGGGGCCATCACCACGGGCCACCAGGACTGGCCCGACGCCAAGCCAATTATCCCGGCACGGGCCCAGACGGTGCCGCCCGGGGTGAAACTTCCCGGCGGGAATTCACAGCGGGCATACTTTTCGGTGAACAACACGGTATTGCTGATGCCGTCGCGGAAACTCGCGGGGATGCGATTGATCCCCCACCAGTCCCAGCTGGTGACCTGATACGGCGGCTTGCCGATCCCATTGGGATAAAAGCCATTGGCCTTGCCAAAGGCAAAAAAGTTGCAGGCGTAGGACGCTCCCCCTTCGGCAATGCCCTGGGGGTGGCCGTCCACCAGACTGGGGTCCGAAGGACATTGAAAGACCGGCACCGGCATTGTATACACAGCAGAGTTCTGAAGGGGTGTGTACGCACGAACGGCGGCGCCGTGAACGGAATAGGTGCCGAACGAGGCTTTGTAGAGGGTATCCTGGTCCAGAAACGGGAGCAAGTGAAAGAGGACCGAGCCGTAGCCAGCGTTGTGGCGCGGGGCGTTCGTGGTTGCCGGATACCAGCCATGAACGGGTGGCAGTCTTTTGTAGGTGGAATTACAGGTAAGGACCGCGAGCGTCAGTTGCCTGAGGTTGTTGCGGCAGGTCGTCCGGTTCGCAGCCTCGCGGGCCTGCTGGATAGCGGGGACGAGCATGCCGACGAGAACGGCGATGATGGCAATCACCACCAACAACTCGATCAGCGTGAACGCCCGGCGCTTCCGGTTCACGAATCACCTCAAAGGTATGAAAATGAGAAGAGGGATCAGGGAACATCCCCGTCTTCTCTTCCCAGCGGAGTTCCAAAAAGTGCCAGCCGGATTCCACCACCATTTCCGCCTCAGCTTTGCCGTGAGGCTGGATCGGCAAGTTGTTTGTCATTATGGCACTTTCCAGGGCCAGGGTGGGAACCTATTTCTGTAGGATTGTTTCCGGGACTTGAACGCCACCGGCGGGCAGAGGAAGCAACAACATACGTACAGTCGGGGCATTCAGACTCGCACTCCCGGAATGTCCAGTTGTTCAGGTTTTAGGGAGGTGCGCCGGTGGATCCGGATCGCGCCGAACTCCTGGTCCGTCTGCTGTCCAGACACCAGGGAGAATTGTTCCGCTACATTTTCGCGCTGCTGCCTCACGAAGAGGACGCCCGGGACGTACTCCAGGAAACCAGCGTGGCCCTGTGCCGCAAGTTCGCCGACTACGACCCCGGCAAACCCTTTCTGGCCTGGGCGTACCGCTTTGCGTATCTGGAGGTGTTGAAACAGCGCGAGCGCAACCAGCGCGACACGCGGCTGCTGAACCCGGCATTGATCGAGTGCCTGGCTCGGGAACGTGAACAGCACGAGCCGGTGCTGGAGGCGCGGTTGCAAGCGCTGGAGGCTTGCCTGGAAGAACTATCGCCGGCCGATCGGGAACTGGTCCGGCAGCGTTACGCCAAGAAGATGCGGTCGGAGGAGTTAGTCCAGCAGTTCGCGACCAGCCGCCGGACACTCTTTCGCAAACTCGATCGCATCCGCCGCTTGTTGTTTGACTGCATCAGCCGGCGGGTGGGGGCAACAGGCCTTTCGTGAGAGCGTCCAGAGCACGATCCCTTAGATCGGCTTTTGCTTCGCCGCCTCGATCTCTGCCCGCAGGCGCTCCACTTCAGCCGCGAGGCCGTCGGCGCGCTGTTTCTCCTGCTCGGCACGTTGTTTCTCCTGCTCGGCACGCTGGCGTTCTTGCTCAGCGCGCTCGGCTTCCTGATTCGCGCGTTCGTCCGACGTCAAGAGGCGCTGTCCCGTTTTCACGTCCGTGAGTCGCAGCAGGTGCCCCTCCGGGGTCAGCAGGAGTTTGAGTTCTTTGCAGGTGAGGCTGCCATCCTGATTGAAGGCGATGGGGACGTATTGTGTCCCCTTCAGCCGGAAACCTTGGAGCGGCGGCTTCAGGTATTTCGCTTCCGGGTCGAAGATGAAATACTCCTTCACCCCCAGTTTCTCGTACACGTCCTTCTTCGGTCCCTGGTCCTCCGCCTTCGTTTTCTCCGAGGTGATCTCGAAGATCACACAGGGGATCGCTTTCTCCTCCCACGTCTTGAAGGTCCGCCGGGGATAGTTCTTCACCCCTTTGATGACCATCACGTCCGGTGCCTTGTTCTTGCTGGGGGCGCCTTTCTGGTAGTACAGGAACATGTCCGCCGCCACGTACATTCGCCGTTGGCGGAAGTGATAGGCCAATGTCTCGTAGAGCGTCAGAATGGCGATGACGTGGTAGTGCGTTTCACCCATCGGTTGCCCGTCCGTCTCGGGGTACTCGACGTCCGGCTCGGCGGGCGTCACGGCCTTTGGCGCTATCGACATCGCTCTTCTCCTCAAATACCTCCAGGGACTGGGAGGCACGGCCCCGTTTCCTCGTTCTCAGCGCAGCATACTCTCGCCGGCTCAACTCCTCAACACGATTCGTCGGCACGTTGCTTGACGGGCGGCGCGGCAGCCGTAACACAGACACCGACACCGCCCTCACCCCAACGGGAGACCCCGCCGTGATGAAACGCTTCGCCGCTCTCGCCGCCGTCCTCTGCGCCCTCGGCCTGCCCCTTGCTCCCGCACCGGGCGGAGGCGATCCCTCGAAAACCG
>WNGB01019690.1_pt1 | contig 14870 bp, 17 predicted proteins | sample 5400681 | NCBI WGS metagenome assembly WNGB01 (sample SAMN13153367, study PRJNA577476) | soil metagenome | isolation source: 115 cm soil or saprolite under grassland replicate 2 | place: USA:California | collected 2016-06-15
CGACACGTTCCTCGTCGTCTACAGCAGGGGCGAGGGCTTTCAGGACGACGTGTTCGCGTCGCGCATATCCCGCCAGGGAGTCGTCCTCGGGGAAACGCTGGTCTCCGGCGGGCCGGGCAACCAGACCTCGCCGTCGGTCGACTTCGACGGCGAGGATTTCTTCGTCGTATGGCAGGACGCGAGGAACGACCTGATGGACGGGACCAACACCGACATCTACGCGGCCCGCGTCTCGATCCAGGGCGAGGTCGTCGATCCCGATGGCATCGCGGTCGCTTCGACCTCCGCGCCGGAGCTCATCCCGGACGTCGCATTCGACGGTGCGAACCATGTCGTGGCCTGGTTCGAGGCACGGATTCTCAACTTCATCGGCGACGGGGACATCCGCGGCGCGCGGGTCCGCGCCGACGGCACGCTGCTCGACGGTCCCGCCTCCTCCGGCGGCTTTGCCATCAACACGAACGACCATGGCAAGAACAACCCGAGGGTTGTCCGGTTCGATCCCGGCGTGCTCGTCGTCTGGGAGCTCCCCAGCTTCAGCGGCGTCGCCGGCATCCTCGGCGCGCGCTTCGATTCGAACGGCCAGCTCGTCGGTGCCGCGCCGACCGACGACGGGCTGTGGGTGAGCGGCATGCCTTCGAGCTCGACCGCTTCCCTGTTTCAGTTCCCTGCGCTCGCGGCCCTGCCGGACCGCTCGCTGGTGACATGGGTCGACAACGTGGAGGGCGGCGGGACGAAGTCGCTGCAGGCCACCATGCTGTTTCCGTGGTAGCTCGCGACTGCAGTCGTCCTTCCAGATCGGCAGCGCCAGCTACTACCCGGGCCTCTGACCAACGCCGGCGTCCCGGTCCACGTGATCCGTGAGCTGATGGGGCACGCTCGATCGAAACGACGCTCCGCTACATGGACACGACCGACGACGCGAAACAGGCCGCGATCGCGGCGCTCGCCAGCGAACTGGCTGGCCAAAATTTGGCCAAAAGACGGGACGCGCGGGGAGACTGAGAAGGGAATGAAGAGGAAGGCCAACAGCTTAGAGGAGCGACCCCAACGGGATTGCGGCCAATCGAGACCAGGATTCCGTTCGAATCTCTGCTGCTTCCGGCCCGCGTTGTGGGCGAAGGTTGATCGACCGAGCCTCGGAGGCGGTGACCACAGAGTTGTTCGGGACGCGGAACTCGCCCTCGGACGGACCCATCCGGCCGATAATATGTCGCTTTTTCGGCCGACTGGCCGTGTCTGGAGTATCGGCCAGGGCCAGGCGCCCACGGATCATCGTGCCCCGATTTTCTCTCGCGATTTCTCGGCCGATTTGTTTCGGCCACCGTTGGCCGCGTCGAGCGGCCCGAGAGCGCCGCGCTAGACTGAGTCATGGCGCGAGCGGAAGAGCACATCCGCGAGTTGTTGAAGCTCCCCATCGAAGACCGGGCGCACGCGGCGAAGCTGCTCCTCGACAGCCTCGACGACGGCACTGATGATCCAGAGGCTGAGGGTCTCAAGGTTGCCGAGCTCATCCGGCGGGCCCAGGTGCGCGCGGCAGCGCAGAACTCGTCGACGCTGACGAGGCGCGTCGGCGCGTGATGGCCAGGCTTCGGGAAGTCCGCGGCGGGTGAAGGGCCACCGCTTCCTCCGCGAGGCGCTGGAGGAGTACGAGGACGCCATCGTCTTCTACGAGAAGCTCCGGCCTGGCCTGGGCGCGAGCTTCATCCTGGATTTCGACCAGGTGATCGCCACGACACTCGAGTTCCCGTGCTGGCGCACCTGAAGGGCCAGCGCGTCATGGGCGTCTACCCCATGCTCGGCCGCCCGCGGAAGAGCTGACGAAGAGCTTCACCTTGTCATTCGCGGTTCGCGTCGCAGCAACGAAGAGCGCCTCGTCCTTGCGACCGGCGTTACATTGGCGAGGGGTTCGACGACGCGCGCCTCGACACGCTGTTCCTGGCCATGCCCGTGGCTTGGAAGGGCACCCTCGTGCAGTACACGGGGCGGCTTCATCGCCTGCGCCCCGGCAAGAGCGAGGTCCGGATCTTCGACTACGTGGACCGTGAGGTGCCGATGCTGCTGCGCATGTTCGAAAAGCGGTTGCGCGGCTACCGCGCGATCGGCTACGCCCGCGGCGAGGCGCCGCTGGGGTATGCCGAGCCGACTGATGAACGCGTGACCGAATACGACGAAGATGTCCTCGCTGCCCTCGACCAGCAGGACCACTTTACCTGAGAGACCCGATCCCATGACACCAAGCTCGACCACCGAGGGCCGCCGTTCCCGAACGCCGATCCGCCTCAGCAAGGTGAGGCTCGCCGAGATGATCGAGGAGGCCACCGTCGATGCCTACGGCGAGTCGGAGCAAGCCACCGGGTGGTTCACGATGCTCGAACAGCACCTCCAGCTTCCTTTCGAGACGAAGGTGCTCGGCATCCGCGTCATCGTCGCAAGCATCGACCTCCGCGACGGCGGCCAGATCACCGCCATCTGCACCCGCGGCCAGGATCGCCAGGCGATCTCCCTCGTCGATCTTCCTCTGCCGTCTCCGAAGCCGGCCGGAAGCGAGTGGATCGAGGCGTATCGCTACTGGCTCGGTGGAAGGTGAACAACGTGGCCAGGAAGCAGCCGACGAAGCCGGGCTCGACCTCGACGGGGAAGCCAGCCGAATCCACGATCGACCGCGACAAGCTGCGCGCTGCAATCCGGCTCGGCGACGAGTACCTCTTCTACCTACTCGTCATCGAGCTGTTGCCACCGGCCCAGCTGGCGAAGCTCGTCAGACCCTACCTGGACGTGAAGCAGCTGTGCCCGGATGCGCGGGGAAGAAGAGCCTGCTCGGCGAGGTCGGAGCATTCGACACGGCCAGCCGCGCCGGCACGCACTACGAGAGCTTCAAGCTCGAGAGCTGGCTCCTCCAACGGCTCGCCTACCACCCCGACGCGGGCGCGATCAGTGCCGTGTACGGCGACGACGAACAACTCGAGCTTGCACCTGCTCGGCAAGGTGCTGGCCGTCGTGCGTTGACAACCTCAGGGCTGAGCGCACCCCACAGTCTCTGGTGGACGGCCGGGACGCGATCTACCAGCACTGGTGTACCCGGATGGCCCCTTGCGGGTCAAGCGCCGCCTGTTACAGAGTCTGTAGACTGCATGGTTCATCACCAACGCGACTGGCCCAGCGTCCCGCCGACGACCTACTTCCCGGTCGAGGTGGTGCCACCGCCCGGCTTTGATCCCGACGACCTGTCGACCTGGCCGAAGGATTCCGGCCGCTACGAGTTCGTGGACGGGAGGCTCTTGTACATGCCGCCGTGCGGAGAGGAGCAAGGCAGCGTGACGGCTGGAGTCGTCATGGCACTTGCCTCATGGAGCCTCAGTCATCCTGAGTTCGTCGTTCGCACCAACGAGATCGGCGTTAGCTGGGGCAGGAACAAGCGCGGCATCGACGTCGCGATCTGGCGGCGCGCCAACCTCGGTCCTGCGTCGGACGGCTTCGCAACAGTGGCTCCTCTGCTTGCTGTCGAAGTCGCGGGCCAGAACGACCGCGAACCGTATCTGCGGCAGAAGGCCGCCTGGTATCTAGCGAACGACGTCGAGATCGTCTGGCTCGTCTTTCCCGAGACGCGCGAGGTCATCGTGCCAGTCGCAGGCCAAGAGACGCGTTACGGCGTCGGCGACACGCTGGCCGCTCATCCGGCGCTGCCCGGCCTCGAGCCGCTCGTCGCCGACTTCTTCCGGCAGCTCTGAATCTGACCGAAGACATTAGCGCGCCTGAGATCGCAGCCGACCGCGCGACATTCTCGCTGCTAGACTCGATGCGATGGCGACGCTGCCACATCTCCGAGAGCAGGTCCTCAGCCTCCCCGAGAATGAGCGGGCCGAGCCTGCGCGCGATCTGATCCGAAGCCTGGACGCCGAGGCCGACCCCGACGCCGCCAGGAAGTGGGCGGACGAGATCGAGCGCCGCGCACGCTCGGTCCTCGACGGCACAGCCGAACTGGTCGACGGCCACGAGGCACTCGCACGCGTACGAGCGCGCCTGCTCGATCGCAAGAAGTGACTGCTTTCGAGCTGCACCCTGAGGCCGAGGTAGATCTCGATGGCGGCGCTGCGTTCTACGAGGAACGCGTTCCAGGCCTCGGACTGGACTTCCTCGACGAGGTTGAGCACGCTCTCGACGAGATCTGCGAGCGACCGCTCGCCCACCCATTGTGCCCGATCTCCCATCGGAGCTCGGAATCCGCCGCAAGCTGCTCCGCCGGTTTCTATACGGGTTGCCGTTCATGCTGCTCGGCGATCGCGTGATCGTTCTCGCCGTCGCCCATCTGAGCCGCGAGCCGACATTCTGGCTGAGCCGCGCCAGGGACTACTCGGCGTAGGGAACGGCTGATCAACCGCGGCTGAGCAGCCCAGGGAGCGGTAGACTGATTCGGTATGGCGCGAGCGGAGGAGCCCATCCGCGAGCTGTTGAAGCTCCCTTCCGACCAGTTGATCGCCATGACCCTCCAGTTCCCGAGAGCGGCGCACCCGTCGAGGATGCGCCGCCAGACCTGCCGATCCGGCGCCGCGCCCGGCTACGACGTCGCGTTGGTGGCGAACAGTGTCCCGCCCGGGCGGGCGGCGATCGGCCTGCCATGAATGGGACGGGGCCCTCCAGACCGGACGGCCGAGGTCCGGCAACGGACGGTCCCCCGACGAGAGACGCACTCGTGAAGGCCATCGCCGAGGAGGAAGCGAACCTCTACCGGCTGGAGGCCGAGCACGCCGAAGCCGAGGCGCGCCTGGGTTCGCTCCGCGCCGACCTCGCGGAGCGGGACGCAAGACGCGAAACGCCCGCCAACCCGAAGACCGCCGAGCCGTCGGGAAATGGACCGCGAACGCCGATCGACAAGGTGAAGCTCTTTCGTCGACTCTTCCGTGGCCGGCAGGACCTCTACCCGACGCGCTTCGTCAGCAAGAAGACGGGCAAGCCCGGCTACGCTCCGGCCTGCTCGAACAAGTTCGTCCGCGGCGTCTGCGAGCTGCCGAAGGTGAAGTGCGGCGACTGCACGAAGCAGGCGTTTCGTCCGTTCGACGATGCTGCGGTGTTCGCCCACCTCCAGGGCCAGCACGTCATGGGCGTCTACGCCATGCTCCACGATGAGACCTGCTGGTTCCTCGCGGTCGACTTCGACAAGAGCACCTGGACCGAGGACGCTCGCGCATTCGTGGAGACGTGTCGCCGCCTCGGACTGCCGGCGGTGGTCGAACGTTCACGGTCTGGCAACGGCGCCCATGTCTGGTTCTTCTTCTCGGCGCCGATCGCCGCCGCGACGGCCCGAAGGATGGGCTGCTACCTCATCACCGAGACGATGAGCCGCCGACACGAACTCAGCATGGACTCCTATGACCGGCTCTTTCCAAGCCAGGACACGATGCCACGTGGCGGCTTCGGCAGCCTGATCGCGCTGCCGCTCCAGCACGGCCCACGCCAGGAAGCCAACTCGGTCTTCCTCGACGACCACTTCGTCGCGCTCCCGGACGATCAGCAGTGGGCGTTCCTCGCGTCCGTGGAGCGCATCGATCCCATGACGGTCGAGCGAATCGCTTCGGAGGCGACTCGCACGGGCAGCGTCGTCGGACTGCGTCTCGCCGACGTGACGGACGAGGACGATGCCGCGCCGTGGACCCGCTTGCCCTCGGGGAAGCCGCGTCTGACGCGCATCACGGGACCTCTGCCCGCCCGCGTCGCCGCCGTCCTCGCCCAGCGCCTGTTCGTCGAGAAGGCTGGTCTACCGTCGCCGCTCCTGAACCAGATGAAGCGCCTCGCCGCCTTCCAGACCCCCGAGTTCTACAAGAAGCAGAGCATGCGCCTCTCCACCGCGATGACCCCCCGTTGGGGTGGCCCTGGATGTGCAGGACCAGCGGACGCCGGGCGCGCCCCTCGAGTTGCGCTTCCTGGGCACGTTGACCGCGGTGCAGGAACAGGTGGCGCGAGCGCTGCTTGCTCACGATACCGGCGTACTCGTCGCCCCGCCGGGCGTCGGCAAGACGGTTATCGGGACGTACCTCGTCGCCGCGCGCGCGTGCAGCACGTTGGTTCTGGTCCACCGCAGACCTCTGCTCGACCAGTGGCTCGCTCAGCTCTCCGTCTTTCTCGGCATCGAGCTCAAGGAGATAGGGCAGATCGGCGCAGGAAAGCGTGCGCCCACCGGTCGGCTCGACGTGGCGATGATCCAGAGCCTCGTCCGCAGGGACTCCGTCGCCGACCTGGTCGCGGGCTACGGTCAGGTGATCGTCGATGAGTGCCACCACCTGCCGGCGGTCTCGTTCGAGCGCGTTCTTTCGGCGGTCAAGGCTCGCTATGTCGTCGGACTCACGGCGACACCACTGCGCCGCGATGGCCATCACCCGATCACGCAGATGCAGCTCGGGAACGACGTCAGCCGCGCGCTGGAAGACGGCCGCTCCCCGATCCTGCTGACCGAACGCAAGGACCATCTCGAGTACTTCGCCGCCCGCCTCGAACGCGTGGCCCGCCACTTCGTCGTCCTGCAGGGCGGCATGGGCGCCAGGGCTCACCGCGCCGTTCGGGCACAGCTCTCCGCCATCCCGGCGAACGAGGAGCGCCTCGTGCTCGCGACCGGGCGCTACATTGGCGAGGGGTTCGACGACGCGCGCCTGGACACGCTGTTCCTCGCGATGCCGGTGTCGTGGAAGGGCACCCTCGTGCAGTATACGGGGCGGCTTCATCGCCTGCACCCCGGCAAGACCGAGGTCCGGATCTTCGACTACGTGGACCACGAGGTGCCGATGCTGCTGCGCATGTTCGAGAGGCGGCTGCGCGGCTACCGCGCGATCGGCTACGCGCGCGGCGAGGCGCCGCTCGGATATGCAGAGCCGACTGAGGAACGCGTGATTGAATACGACGAAGATGTCCTCGCTGCCCTTGATCAGCAGGACGACTTGGCATGAGATGGCCGATCGCATGAAGCGACACCGACGACGAAGACTCGCCGCACCCGGACGCCAACCCGGCTCAGCAAAGAGAGGCTCGCCGAGATGATCGAGGAGGCCACGGTCGACGCCCACGACGGGTCGGAGCAGGTCACCGGGTGGTTCACGATGTTCGAGGAGCACGTCGAGCTTCCTTTCCAGACGAACGTGCTCGGCGCCGCGGTCACCGTCACAAGCATCGACCTCCGCGACGGCGACCAGATCGTCGCCATCTGCACCCGCGGCCGAGACCGCCAGGCGATCTCCATCGTGGATCTTCCGCTGCCATCCCCGAAGCCGGCCGGCGCCGACTGGATCGAGGCCTACCGATACTGGCTGAGTCGAAGGTGAGCGACGTGCTCAAGAAGCAGCGACCGAAGCCGGGCTCGACATCGACGTGGAAGCCAGCCGCGTCCGCCATCGACCGCGACAAGCTGCGCGCTGCGCTTCGCCGACTCGGCGACGAGTACGTCTTCTACATGCTCGACGACGCCATCGAGCTATTGCCACCGGCCAAGCTGGCGAAGCTCGTCAGCCGCTACCTGGACGTGAAGCAGTTGCGCCCCGATGCGCCGGGCAAGAAGAACCTGCTCGCCGAGGTCGTGGCGTTCGACACGGCCAGCCGCGACGGGAAGTACTACGAGAGCTTCAACGTCAACTCAAAGAACTACATGGACAAATCCCCGGGCACGCGAGCCTTCATCGCCGACTGCAATCGGCTGCTCGACCGTTGCGTAGCCCAGGCGTCGAAGGGCGATGCGGCCGAGACCCGCGAGGCAATCGACATCATCCTTGGCCTGCTTCGATACATCGATGAGTGCCACGACGACGTGATCTTCTTCGCGGACGAAGGGGGCGCGTGGCAGGTCGGGGTCGACTGGGCGAAGGTGCTGCCGGCTTGGTTCGCGTGCTTGTCCCGATCGACGGAGCCCGGCGAGTACGCCCGCCGCGCGGTCGAGGTCGTGGACGAGTTCGACGAGTCCGACCGCGGAAAGCATCTGTCCACGGCGCGGCGGATTGCCACCCCGTCCCAGCGCAAGGCCTTGCAGAACGCGGCCGCGGCGGGTGCTCGGCGGTGAGTGACCGGGGCGGCGGGTCCCGTGATATGCCCGGGAGGACGAGCTGGCGCAGCGTCCAGCCTCAAGCCCACCTGCTTGCTCGCAGGCTGCTCGGTCGTATTGCCTTCAATTCAACCAACACCGGCGATCGATCGCGAGCGCGCGGTCGTCGAGCTGCACCGGGACCGACTGGCCGCAGGTACAGCTCGCCGCCTTGGTGGCCGATCTCGCCTGCGCGATCTCGGGACGAGCGCGGATCGGCTGTTTTTTTAACCTCGAGTCGCCTGGCTGTTACCATCGAGGGCGTCCGATGCCCAGCAAGATCGAGTGGACCGACGAGACCTGGAATCCCGTCACGGGGTGCGTGAAGGTTTCGCCGGGTTGCAAGCACTGCTACGCCGAGACGTTCGCCGAACGCTTTCGCGGCACGATCTCGTCGCCCGGCAAGCTCCATCCGTTCTACTCCGGGTTCGACCCGACGTTGCGGCCGGAGCGCCTGGACACGCCGTTGAGGTGGCGCACTCCACGCCGCGTGTTCGTCAACAGCATGAGCGACCTGTTCGGCGAGTTCGTGCCCAATGACTTCCTCGCGCGCGTCTTCCAGGTGATGCGCGAGACACCGCAGCACACCTACCAGGTGCTCACCAAGCGCGCGCCGCGTCTGCGCGCTTGGACGGGCGGTCAACCCTGGCTGCGCCAGGCGAGCCACATCTGGCTCGGCGTGTCGGTCGAGGACCGGAAGTACGGTCTGCCACGAGTCGAGGACCTCCGACACGCGACGGCCGCCGTGCGGTTCCTGTCGGTCGAGCCGCTTCTCGAACAGCTCGGGCGGATGGACTTGCAGAACATCGACTGGGTGATCGTCGGCGGTGAGAGCGGCCCCCGCGCGCGACGGATGGACCCGCTCTGGGTCCGCGAGGTGCGCGACCAGTGCCGAGCGGCGGGAGTCGCCTTCTTCTTCAAACAGTGGGGAGGCGTGCGCAAGCACATGACCGGGCGTGAGCTGGACGGTCGCACCTGGGACGAGTTCCCGCAGCTGTCGCTGTAGGGAGGTTTCGAGTGGGCTCTGGTGGAAGGTGTCGCGGCGGCGGGGAGACCAAGCCCAACGGCAACTGCTCGAACCCGGGACGCGATGGTCTCGTCGTCCAGTGCGTCGGCGCGTGGGCGAGGGAGAAGCACGACTACGTGCGGCGGTACATTGAGGCCACACACGGAGCTCGCCAGAAGTACCTCGCGCCGAAGGGGCGACGACCGGCCGGCGGCGCCGCCTACATCGAGCTGTTCGCTGGCCCTGGCGGAGCGCGCATTCGGACGAGCGGGGAGATCATCGACGGCAGCCCGCTTATCGGAGCCAGGCACACGGTCGCGCCGTTCACCAGGCTCATCTTCGCGGACAAGGAGCCGGAGAACATCGAAGCGCTGAACGCGAGGTTGAAGGCCCTGTCACGCCCTGCTGACACGTTCTGCGGCGACTGCAACGACATGATCGACCAGATAGTCCGGCGCATCCCACCGCACGGCCTCAACTTGGCGCTTGTGGACCCGTACGGCCTGGCGCCGCTCTCGTTCGAGACGGTGGGGAAGCTGGCGGCGGTCAAGCGCATGGACATGATCATCCACTTCCCGACGATGGACGTGAAGCGGAACTTTGCCAACGCGGAGGCGTTCATCACCAGGTTTCTCGGCACAGACACCTGGAAGAGTCGCGTCACCAGGCCGCAGGACGCAGTGAGGCTGATCATCGTGCTCTACGAACAGCTCGCCCACTTCGGCTATACGCGGGACCACGTTCGCGTCGCCGAGATCAAGACGAAGGGGCACGTGCTGTACCACTTGGTCTTCGCCACGAAGGTCCCGCTCGGGAACAAGATCTGGCAGAGCATCGTGCGCACCGACGCCAAGGGCCAGCGCACCCTGCCCGGAATAGACTAGCCGGCCGATACGGGGCCAGTGTCGAGGAAGCAGGCAACTCCCGCCTCTCCGAAGAGTTGTTGGGCGCGTTTCCTCTTGGACGCGGCAGGACCATCGGCGGCGGCGACAACTACGATCCCCTCGGACACCGCTGCAGAGCGGCCGACTTCGTCTTCGACTTGTACGGTTCGCCTTGCCCTGACCAGGGCCGTGCAGACGGGTCTCTCGTGTTCCGCGCATCTCCTTGCACGCGTGCTGCGCCCCATACCCCGCCGGGACCGATGGCGCCCTCCGGTCTTTGCGCCCTCAGTGTTGCCTTCGCCGTGACATGAGCGGCTCGGCCCCCGGATTGTTTATCTGTCGAGGCTACAGGCTTCACTTGATGTTGCGTGCGGCCCGCGTGCTTGCTCCCTGGGTGCAGATCCTCCCAAATCCGGACGGCCGGACCCTTTGTACACCATCACCGTCGGAGATCGACGTCTTTCGGACGGTGAGTGGAGGGGGAATGCAGCATCTCGACCTCGGAAACCCGCCGGAGCCCGAAGATGCGCAACACCAGGCGGGAAGCGGCGTTGAGAGTCCATATGACCGGAAGCATCGTCCAGTAGAAGATACGGAGCGGCGTGGCCGTCCAGAGTGCCACAGGCTCCGTGCGCTGGATGGCCAACGACTTCGGAACGAGTTCGCCGAGCACGGTGTGGAGACACGTGATGGTCGCGAGGCTGGCGACCACCGCTGCCGTGTGAGACGAGGCGACCGACCACGAGCCGAACACAGCGAACAGAGGCGCCAGCAGCCTGGCGAACGCCGGCTCGCCAATCCAGCCGAGTGCGAGCGATGCGAGCGTGATGCCGAGCTGGTTGGCGGAGAGGTACACGTCGAGCCTGCGAGAAATGCCCAGCGCGACGCCCGCTCGTCGATGTCCTCCGGCGGCCAGCTCCTCCAGCCTCGATGGTCGGATCTTCACGGTTGCAAACTCCGACGCGACGAAGAAGGCGTTGGCCAGAACCAGCGCGACGCTTGCGAGAAGGGCTATCGCGTACAGCATGACAAGCTCATTAATGGACCTTCGGCCCGGCAGGCTGTGACGGTCTGCCAAGCATCCTCTGGGTGCGGGCCTTCAGCCGGCGGGGAAGATGCCGGACCCGGCCGAGAAGCTTGCGAGCCCAGAGGAACTCAGTGCCCAGGATCGCCAGGCCAAGAGGAATCACGAGAACGGCAGGACCTGGAAGAACGATGAGTGCCACGCCGAACACCAGGACGCTGAAGCCGAGCACGGCCACCGCAACCTTCCGCGCCACGCGAAACGTGGAGGCTGTGGCAGAGGCAGGTTCTCGGGTCATGGATTCAGCTTGGCCCCGGTTCGCGTTCTCATTGCCGATTCCGGTCTCCGCGTCGGCCAACCCAGGGTGCTGAGTCGCCGCGGGATGACGAGACGGAGTGCTCCGTCGATGCTTGCCGCCGCCTCCGGCTTGCGATCACGCGACTGATCGCGTCCGCCAACCGCGCGACAAGGCGGCCGAGCGGATCGAGCAGCCACCTCTGCAGCCGCGAGTTCGCCTCCACGGATGTCATCGAACGCGAGCGCGCGAAGTGGTCCTGGATCCACGCTTCTCCCTGCTGGACGACCTCCTGGTCGGCGACCTCGACGAGCGCTTCCAGGTTGGCGAGTGAGAACGGATCCAGGTTGAAGCTGCCCACGAGGAGACAGCGCCCATCGACGGTGGCCACCTTCGCGTGCAAGACCGAGCCGGTCCACTCGTGAATGCAGACGCCCGCCGCCAGCAGCCGACGATAGAGGCTCCTCATGGCCGCCCGCGCGAACGGGACGTCGCTCCGGCCCGCGAGCAGCAGGCGAACTTGGACTCCGCGGCGGGCGGCAGCGGTGATCGCGCGGACGACGCCATGGTCGGGCAGAAAGTATCCGTGCGCGACGTGGATGCGCTGGCGCGCGCTTGCGAACGCCTTGAGGTACCGCCGACGCAAGCGCCAGCCTCCTCCGAGGCCGCAGAGGTAGATGCGCAGCGAGCTCTCGATCGAGCGGTGTGGCTCGTGGCGGATCATCTGTCCCAGGCGCGCACACTGCGGCCCGCGGATCTCGAGCGCCAGGTCGGCCCAGCCAAGGCGTGCGCCCTCGCCCACATTCTCGTCGCCGATGTTGATCCCACCGAGAAAGGCCACTTCGTCGTCGACGAGGAGGATCTTGCGATGGTTGCGGCCGAAGCGGCCGACCAGCAACGCGAGCAGGCGGTTGTAGATCCGGACCCCGCAGCCGGCCCCATGCAGGGCGGCCGCGACGGCGCGTCCGCCGCGCGCCGAGCCCCAGCCGTCGATCAGGACCTGCACCGTCACCCCGCGGCTGGCCGCGTGTGCCAGCGCCTCGACGAAGCGCGCGCCCACGCCCGACGGCGCGAACGCGTACACCTCCAGATGCACACTCCTTTGCGCCCGGGCGATGGCCAGCAGCATGCGCGGATAGGCCTGCTCACCGCCGTCGAGCAGCTCCACCGACTCGGGCCCGGAGGTAGAGCGCCCGTCGACCCCGTCGACTGTGAGGGAGACGGGCGCTGGAGGCAGCGGGAGGACATGGCGCCGAGCAAGGCTTCGATGGGCAGGAGCGTGATGTCCCGGGTCCGACCAGCGAGGCGCCGCGCTGTCAGGGCGTGGCCAAACTCGCCGAGCACCAGGGGTGTGAAGACCGCGAGGATGGGCAACCTGCCCGGCACCATCGCCGCGGCGCCCTGCCCAGCCGCGAAGTCGCTGAAGGCGACGAACGCGAGCTGAAGGAGGAGAATTCCGTGGGCGCAAACGTCGATTCCGGCCGTCGTGGCGAGCTTCCACGACCACGTCCCGCGACGGCGGCACGCCGTCGCGGCTCGCAGGGCCGACGACGTCGTTCCTGGAACACATCTCGTCCCCTTGTAGTGCACGTTGCGATCCGCAAGTTTCCTGTGTCGTTACATGGCTTCATGGGATGACGCGTGCGGCCGCACCATCAAAACGATGTATTCGTCCATCAAACCGATTCGGAGCGTTCGGCTGTCTCGGGCGGGTCAGCTCCACGTTCCGACCGTCGTCGCGACGAGGAGACAGATCACGATGACGGCCAGGAGAGACTGGATGGTCACGACCCGGAAGCCGAGCTCCGACAGGGCCGTTCCTCTTCAGCAGGACTCGAAGCTGCGACTACGATCCTTCTGGACGGACGCGGCATCGACGAGAGCAGCGTCGGGCGCCTGGAGAGTGCCGAGACGCTCGGCGGAGGCGTGGACCTCTTCGCTCAGACCGCGGCCGACGAGCTCGATATCACCGCAGCGCGGCGTTTCTCATCCTCGATGAGCAGAGCTCCTTCCATCAGCACGACGTGCTGGCTGCGCGACGTCGTCGGCTCCAGCCCGGCAAGGGCGACGGCTGCGTGCCCGCCGCCCGCCGCCTTCGCCCGGTAGAGCGCCGCGTCGCCGGCTGCGAGCATGTCGTCCGATTTGACTTCCGCGCTCGCATTGAGTTCCGTGATGCCGATCGAGACGGCGAGACTCCCGGTCAACTCGTTGTTGTGGCGCGCGACTTCCTTCAGGATCCTCCGCGACAGCACCGACGCCCGGGTCGCGGAGGTCTCAGGCAAGAGCACCGCGAACTCATCGCCGCCTACCCGTGCGACTGTATCCATGGCCCGCACGTGCTTCACCAGGATCCGGCCTACCGCGACGATGGCCCGGTCTCCCGCCTTGTGTCCGAAGCCATCATTGATCGCCTTGAGCCGATCGATGTCCACGCACCGACGGACGTGGCATACCCCTGGCGCCGGCCTCGCCTGACCTCCTCGGCCACCCGCTGTCCGAAGTGGCGGCGGTTGAAGAGCCGGTCAGCGGATCGGTGACCGAAAGACGTCGCACTCGATCGAACGAACGCCCGAACGCGGACCCGAGGACCGCGAAGACGGCCACGGTCGAGAACGCGACATAGGCGTACGTCGCCGGGAGATGCTCGATGTCCGCCACGCCCCAGGTGAGCGTGGGCAGCTGTCCGGCTGCCATGGCACGCGCGACGAGCAGCCCGGCCGGCGCTCCGAGTGCCAGAGCCACCCCGAGGACCGGGTACGAACGGGCCCGCGGCATCGACAGCAGAGCGTTCCACGCGCGCTCGATGTCTGCGGCCCGGAGCCGGCCAGGAAATCCGTGCTTGATCACCGCCCGGCCTCGTCCGCGTCTCGTACCTCTTTGAACACATCGCGCGTCCGCAGGAAGAAAGAGAATCGCTCCACTGTCAGGTAGGAGCCCCACATCGCGCGTGCCTCGGCGTAGGTCATCCGCTCGCCTGCCGCGCGCTGGTCCGCTGTTTCATCGAAGTTCAGCCAGGTCAGGCCCAGATGGGTCAGATCGCGATCGACTCGGAATGTGGCCACGCGCTCGTCGAGTTCGGCCAGAGCTGGTTCGTCCCGCGGTGCGTGCATGGCGTGGCTCTCGTAGCATCTTTTGGGCCACTGGCTCCGGTCACGTTCTTTCATCTAGTTGTAATTCGCCTACGTATCGGTACGGCAGCTAGCTCGCGTCAACATGAAGGAGCAGTCCATCGATTCGATGGAATCGCGGACGGCGCGGCCCCTCGCCGGTCAAGGAGATCCACGGGATGATGACCCGGCAGGCAATTCGGATCGGCAGCAGGTACGCGACAAGGGAATCTGCATGGCCCCCGAGTTCGTTCCTCACATCTTGGAGCTGTTCGTCCAGGAGCCTCGCACGCTCGCGGGTTTCGATCGGCACATGATCAAACCCCAGACATGCGGATCCTCTTCTCATGGCTCGTCGCATGTACGCGAGCGCGCCCTCGCGAACGTAGGTGACGATCTCTGCATCGTGATGCCGGGGGAGCTGGACGCCCCCACCGGCCCCCGGTGGGAGGCGGTCCTCGTTGAGGATCTCCAGGTTTCCGAAGCCGGCAGCGA
>WNGB01017530.1_pt1 | contig 14869 bp, 11 predicted proteins | sample 5400681 | NCBI WGS metagenome assembly WNGB01 (sample SAMN13153367, study PRJNA577476) | soil metagenome | isolation source: 115 cm soil or saprolite under grassland replicate 2 | place: USA:California | collected 2016-06-15
GACGCATCGTTCTGTTCGGATGAATTACTTATAGCGGCGAAGGGGCTCGCTGACCGCTACCACACCGGGATCACCCTGCATCAGTCCAACCGCCCAGCGACGGTGCAGATGTATCTCGACAGCTATGGCAAGCGTCCTGTGGAGTACTTAGAAGCCCTGGGGGTCCTCGGCCCCAACATGCTCCTGGCGCATGTCATTGATATCGATACGCGTGAGATAGAAGCCATCGTCCGTACGGATACGAAGACAGTGATGTGTCCCACTGCCGCCTTGAAGCTTGGCTCACGCATGACCGCCACGGCGTTACTCCCAGAAATGGTCGCACGCGGCATCTGCGTCAGCCTTGGTACCGACGCTGGCAATAACTCGAATCTGCTCGAGACGCTGCGCTCGATGTATCTGGTGGCGGTGCTGTACAAGGATGCGCGCGGCACGACCAATGTTGTGCCGGCGGAACTGGCCGTAGAGCTGGCGACGCTGCATGGGGCCCGCGCCCTGGGGTTAGAGCATGACATTGGCTCGATTGCCGTCGGCAAAAAAGCCGATCTGGTCCTGTTTGATACCCGCCGTCCTGAGTGGAGAACGCTCTTCAATCCGATCAACTCTCTGGTCTACAATGCTGATGGTCGCAGTGTGCATACGGTCATTGTGGATGGTCGCGTCGTCGTCGAAGACCATACCCCCTGCTATGTGGACGCCTGGGAGTTGATATGCAAGGTGCAGACCCTGGGCGAGCGTCTCCTCGAACGCACTGGCATTCACTTTGCGCCGCGCTGGCCCATTGTGTAATCCTGCTTCTTTGTGACCTTACCGTGTACACGTGTCTCGCAAGGTTTTCATAGGGCAAAATGAGAGACCCTCTCAGTCTGAGAAAGGTCCTGGCTGGCGCGTCTCCGCCACAGTGCGGTGTGGCATCCCCCTCATACGGTGGGGATGAGAGCACCCGCCTCGGGTTCCTTTGGCTTTTTCTCTGGTATAGCTTTTACTCTGAAAACTCACGGAGTGCGTCTATGTCTCTTACAAGAGGGGACCATGCCACCAACACGCTCAGGAGAGAAGGACGGTATGCAGACTTCCGAGCCCTTGACTTTGGAGGCCTGGCGAGGCTATCAGCGCGACAGCTTTCCTACAGAGAGCTGGGTCTACGAAGAGGAGACGCTCCGCACGATCGCGGTGGCACCGCGCATCGACCTTCTTACGCGGTGGCAGTATCGGAATTTCGACCTCGAGCTCGAGTGGCGGGTCACCAGCGGCGGGAACAGTGGCATTCTCTACCGCGTGACTGAGACCATACCGCATGCCTGGCAAAGTGGCCCGGAAATGCAGCTGCTCGACGATGATCGCCATCCAGACGGCCGGGCCCCGGAGACTGCTGCCGGGGCCCTGTATGGTTTAATGGCCCCGTGGCGCAAGGTGCTGCGGCCGCTCGGTTGCTTCAACACGGCACGTCTTGTGGTCCGCGCCAGTCAGGTGGCGCACTGGCTCAACGAGGAGTTGGTGTTAGCGTACGATCTCAACAGCGCGACTTTTGCGGCAGCAGTCGCGCGCAGCAAGTTTCAAGAGCTGCCAGGCTTTGCCCGTGCGCCGCGCGGCCATATCGCGCTCCAACATCACGGCGACGTCGTGTGGTTGCAGCATCTCCGTATTCGTCCACTGCCCGATGAAAGGGCCATCGACTCTGACGTCAGATATGGCTAAAACGTTCTCTGGCGCCAAGCTACTCTCCGCCTAGTCGCCGCTGCGCCGGCCTCTCTTCCGCAATCATTTACTCGCGTCCATCATCTCCAATACCGGCAGCTGGATGCAGGACACGGCGGGCACGTGGCTGATGACGGCGCTCACGACGTCGCCCTTGCTCATAGTGCTTATGCAGACGGTGGCGAGTCTGCCCGTGTTACTGCTTGGATTGCCCGCAGGGGCAGCTGCTGACATTCTCGACCGCCGGCGCCTCTTACTTTTCTGGGTGGGCTTGATGCTGGGAGCAGCGGCGCTCCTGAGCGCCTTGACACTGCCAGGGTGGATCGGACCGTATACACTGCTCATCTTGACGTGCTTACTCAGCGTCGGCTCCGCCATGACTGGCCCGACCTGGCAGGCTATCGTGCCAGAACTGGTGCCACGTGTGGAACTGCCTAGCGCTATCGCGCTGAATATGCTGGCTTCAACCTCGCCCGGGCCATTGGTCCCGCCTATTACGGGGAGACATACGTATTTCTCCTTAATGCTTCATTGCGTATATGTCGCAGCGGCAGCTACGGCTTATGTGCTTATCGTAACTATATCCACATAGTTGCGGGCAATGTGCCTGGCCTGCTCCAGGCTGAGCGCACTGCCACCCGCTTCGACAACTTCCCGCAAAAACATCGTGGCGGTGATGGCATCGACGTTGTGTTCGACGAGGAGCAAACTCACGCGACCAATGAAAGCGTAGAGCGCTTCGTTGTCGTGTGGCGTGGAGTCAAGTCTCGGTCTGTCCATGTCTTCCTGCCTCGCGGCGCTGTGTGTACACCGCAGCGGAGTAATGGTTGCTGGTTTCGTTCCTGCACTGTGCAAGTGCAGATATCTCCTAGGGCTGTCTGAGCAAGTTCCATGCCATGCGTAGGCATGGTCCAGGGATAGTCCGACTTGGGTATGGGTTGGGCAGCGGGCATTACTGTGCGGCACTACCGAATTCAGAGTCCTCTTTCAGCCTGAGAGACGCTCTGGCTCAGGGGCTCCGCTGCAGGCGGTACTGCCCCAGACTTAAGACGACCGAGGGATGGGTACTGCAGTCTCGTGAGTGCGCCGGATTGCGGCGCTGGCCCTCGATCGGTCAGGGGAGCCCCGAGAGGTCTGGCATGCCTCTTGCTCTCAGCCAATAGCGAGACACCCTGATGGGAGGATGGGACATGCTCTGTGTCAGCCGTTCAGCATACTTCTTGTAGAGCAATTTCTGCACAACTCAGGTGCCGAGGAGGCGCAGTATGTGCGCTGTTGCGAACGCACAAGGTCCAAGGAGAGGTCATCGCCGAGATCATGCAGCGCAACATGGCGCCGGCGGTCCTGTCCAGTAAAGCGCTGCCAGCGGGGCTGCATAGAAGCTTCTTCGAGGGGAATCATCAAAAGCTGGAGAGTAGGCCGCCGGGGGCGCCTCCTCCAGCTGCAGCTCCAAATACCAGCGCTGGAATATAGCCGGATCTCCTGATGACAGGGTTTTCACCCGGGTGAGAAAGATCCGCCACAGAAGGTTCGATACATGCCTGCAAAGAATAAGGATTTACATGGCAATGTCCCGGATAACTCTGCCGTTGCCTTGCTCCTCATTGATGTCATTAACGATCTTGAATTTGCGGAAGGAAAAAATCCTACTTAAACATGCCATCCCCATGGCCAAGAATATCGCCGCATTGAAAAAAAGAGCGAAGCAAGCTGGAATCCCAAGTATCTATGTCAATGATAACTTTGGCAGGTGGCAATCTGACTTTCAGAAATTGATTGAGCGTTGCCTCACCGAGGGGGTCTGTGGGAAGCCTCTGACAGCCATATTACAACCAGAAGAAGATGATTATTTTGTGTTGAAACCAAAGCATTCTGGATTCTATTCGACAACGCTTGATTTATTGTTGCGCTATCTAGGGGCAGAAATATTACTCCTTACCGGCGTGGCTGGCAATATCTGTGCACTTTTTACGGCAAATGATGCCTATATGCGAGATTATCATCTTATTATTCCAGCTGATTGTGTAGCTTCTCAGACTGTCAAATAGAATATGAGCGCCTTGGAGTTAATGAGGAAAGTGCTTAAAGCTGAGACTAGACCGTCAACGGAACTTGATTTGCAGACATTGTTTGTATCACATCGGTCTAAATAGCATTTATGCTCGTGCTCCGCAATTACTTCATATCGAGACTGGCGAGATGGAATGCATACCAGCACCTACTCAATTTCTCGAACGCTTCCGATCTCTCCACACTTGCCTACTCGCTAAGCATTACACTGACGCTCTTGACCTATTTGACGTTCGCAGTTGCAGGATAGGAGTTATCCCCAGTGGGAGTGGATAAATACGTTTCACATGGAGCGGTAGTCCGGGAGCTCAGCGAGGTGCTGCTGGCACATCGCGCAACTCGTGATCTGTCGTGCCTGCGCCGCTGGATCAAGCACCGTCGTGGCCCACGTGCGGAACTTCCGATAGTTGTCGAAAAGCGCCTTGGGAGGGGTATGGAGATCTCCGAGTCGGAAGTGGCGGGCGGGATTCTCAATGGCAAAGGGGCAGGCGTGGAACTCCCCCGTCGCCTTGAGGACCGGGAAGCACAGGAGGCAACCCGGATGCCCGTGATAATCGGGCTCCCGGTCCCGGTCGAAGATCATGTCGGCCCCGGCGCCGGCATGGTAGAGCACCTTGTACCCGGAGAAGAGCCGCATGGGATTGGCCCGCGACCACGCCTCAAGGAGTGCCTTGGCAGGTGCCGGCAGCGGGTCCGCATCCCGCCCCAGGTAGATGGAATAGTTCAGCACCGCTTCGCTCTGCGGCTCGCTCTCCAGGAGGCGGATCAGGGTGCGGGCTTTGATGCCGTTCGAGTAGATCGTGAAGAGGCCCTGGAAGCCGCGCGCGCGCAGGAAACGCATCGCCTGCAGCAGGCTGTCGCTGTGCAGGGTGGGCTCGCCCCCGTAGAACTTGATATTGCCGTCCTTGGCCACAGCGGCGAGGGCGCCCTCGAGCACGCGCGTGGTGTGGGCGGTGTACCACCCCTGCGGGGAGCCAAACACCGTGCACCAGGCGCAGGCGCGGTTGCAGAAGTTGCCGTCGTAGAGGTAGAGCTCGCGGAGCACGCCATCCTGCGCGTGGAAGGTCTCGACACTCTCGTGGAAGGTGATGGGCCGCAGCTGCGGGTCGCGGTGCGAGTCGTTCAGGCCCCAATCGTAAGTGTTGTAGACGACCGCATACTCGGCGATGGCCTCCAACGGCTCACCCGTGTGCTCGGCCACGAACTGGAGCACGCCGTGCCGGTACTCAGCGGTGGAGTCGGCCTCGCCCGCAAAGTCTTCGGCGTACATGCGGAAGAGGCGTGACACAAAAATCTTCTGCTGGTCGCGATCGATGCGGCAGTTCCACTCGCTCGCCAGGAACTGCTGGGTAGCTGCGCGCAGCGTCTGCCGGATACCCTCGGGCGCGAACGCCTGCGGGCGCATCGGCGGACAGCCATTCGAGGCACAGTTGAGCGCGAAGTGGATACGCGGTTCGCGGAAGCGTCCGCGGAGAATGCGGTGCTCAATGTCATTCAGGCTCAGAAGAATGCCTCCGGCGAGGTGACGCGCGCGAGTGAAAAACTGGCCGTCACGGACCTTCCACACCGAGCGGATCGGATATTCCTCAATCACAGCCGCGAGCACGAAGGCGTTGTAGGCATTGATCCAGTACGCCAGGGCGTGCTCGGCAGTGGGGAAGCGCGCGGGGGTCGTGTCGGGGCTGGCCGTGCCGAGCTGTACCACGAAGCGAGTCAGTAGGTCGCGGTAACGCGCCAGGATCTCGTAGTCCACCTTCCCCTCGGGGGTGACGATGGCGGCCAGGAGTCCTGTCCAGAGTGCGTAGTCAAAGGGCACCGGGTGTGTCGCGGCGTGTCCAGGCTCGGTCATGGCAGGTCTCCTCGGCTATCTGTGTCAATGTGTTACCCTAATCGAGCGCTCGGAGACGATCTCTAAGCGCAATATCGCCCTCTGTGAGCACTTGGGCCCACAAAGTGGTCCCGGTCAACGCGGCAACGGTGGACCGGCTGACATGACGGAGCGAGCACTTGGGCTAGCGTGTGCATCTCACACCGCTCCCAACTGCGACGGCGTGAGAAATCTTCATGGACAGCCGTCAAGGCTCCGTTTGAGAGCGATTCCGGGGTCAGCGGGGGCCGCGAAGTTTACGCGCCAGACAATACACTTCGGTGGACGAGTTGCAGTCTTTGCAAGCGCGGCCTTCGTGATGCTGTTCCAAAACCGCTCTGGCATTTTCAATGGCGTCGTTCACTCTGGAAGCCAGCCGCGTGTAGAGATCGGTCGCCCCTTTCTCATAGTCGCAACCAAACACGGGCCGCCAGTGTTGTTGTTCGAGATACGTTTCCGCCGCCTTGCTGTTGGGGAACTGACGAGACGTGCGTGTGAAATGCGCGATGAGCCAGACCTCGAAAGATGGGTTGGACAGCGCAAGTTGCATGTGCTCTCGCCTTGCCAACGCGATGGCCTCGTTCAAACGCGCTGTCTCCTCAATGCCTTCCACATCCAATACGCACCAGACCTCCTCGTAGGCTTCACCACGATGTTTCTGCCGGTCACGTTCGTTGATGGCCGACCGCACGACCACCCGCGCATCGCCTCCGCGACCCCGCCTCAGTTGAGGCGCGAAACGATCCTGCACGCCCTGCTCGTGACAAAGGCCGTCCAGATAGGTGAACTCCGTGCTTTTGCCTTCGCAGACGACCAGGAGTTTTATCTTGCGTGGACGCGGATTCCGGGGGCGTTGCGGTTTCATTTCGAGGCGCTGAGTTCCCTGTCTTCAAAGCGGGTGACGAACTGCGGCGCACCCCCGTATCGCCCCGCCAGATAGTTTCGCAGGAACACCTCTGTGTTGCGCGGCGCGGGGTCGATGTCGGTCAGCGAAAAGAACTCGGAGGCGCCGTTGCGCTTCTCCGCCAGCCAGATTTGGTCGCGCCGGAATAACTCCTGATCGAACAGGGCCGGGTCGTGCGTCGTGAACAGCAGTTGCGCCCCCTTTGTATTGGCTTGCGGACTCTGAAACAGTTCGAGCAGACGGCGAGTTAGCAGGGGGTGCATACTGGCGTCCAATTCATCGATCACGAAGAACGCGCCTGTCTCCAGAGCGTTGAACAGAGGACCTGCGATGACAAAAAGCCGTTGTGTCCCGCTCGACTCCTCTGTTGCGAAATCGAATGGTTCCAATTTGCCATCGTCTCTCTTGCGGTACGCTGTGATACGCGGAACCGTCACCATGTCACGAAGGTTTTTTGATATGAGAGTAAGCCTATCGAGTGGGGCTACAAGGTGAGGCTTTACATTGGCCCCATGATCTTCTGAAGGAGACTTGTCCGTGTCTTCGTCTTCAATATCGAGTGTCTCAATATCAATGTCCGCACTGTTCATCAGCTGCACAATGTGACTGGAGAGATTCAGATCGGTCTTATAGAGTTTTGTAGCGTCTCGCAACGGGTTTATATCCACTCCTGGCACATCAAGTCGGAGGATTTGACGATAGAAGTAACGGTAGAGCGGTAGAAGCGGCTCCACATTGAGTTGCGCCCCAGTGGAGAGAACGAGTGCATTTGAGCGTGTTCGTTCACGCAAGAGGACTGCTACGGACTTGAGTGGCCCATTGAAAACCCCAGTGTATTGGCCTGTCGCTGTATCAAGATGGCGCTCGAACCAGAGCATTTCCGTCCGCGCTGTCTCCGAGTGTGCTTTCAGCCACTCTTCATGCACTCGCTCAGCGGTTGCGGAAAAACCATAGACATACAACATTCCTTCCGTCAAGAAGGTGACTTCAAAACGCGAGGGAGCGTTGACGGTTTCTGACGAGAGGCGAAACGGTTCTGCGACGGGTATACGGTCGCCGTCGTTCATACGGGTTGCGGAGTCACGCACGTACTGAGACATTCCCCCAATCGCCTTGACGAGATTGCTCTTGCCGGACGCATTGGCTCCGAACAGGGCGACGGCCTTGAGCAGTTTGAACCCACGACAAGGGATTAGGTTGTCCGGGTGTCGGGGCGCTTTTTCGGCAACGAAGCTGAGCGTCTGTACAGCATTGATGGAGCGATAGTTAGCGACTTTGATCTCGATTATCATGGCAGGCCGCCTGTCGGTAAGCAGGAGATACCAGGTTCCTTGGAAACCTGGGCCATGCAGAAAATTTGCATCACCTCTATTATGGCACACGAAGGCAAGCGACGTGAAGCACAATTTCAATTTCGCGTTTTTCACATTTCACTGATTGCGAGTTTTACAAATGGTGCTAACTTCTTGTAGTATATGAAACAACTTGATTCTCCAGTCCGCATCAATGTGCTCCACATGAGGCCTTTGCCTGATGAGCACACTGGCACTAAAGCCTGTAACGACGCCGATTCCCGTCCAACTCTCCGACACGGAGTTCACCACATTTCTCTTCCCGCACCTCTCGATGCCCAAGCGTGGGCCGAAGTGCAAACTGGGCTATCATCGTGTCTTCAATCTCATCTTGTGGGTGCTCTACACGGGGATGAGCAGCTCCTGGAAAATTTGAGGTGTAAAGACTCGGAGCCTTAGAGCCCAGAAATGACGGTATGACGGTTTCATCCGGTGGCTATTCCGCCTCAAACTTCGCGGGTTCTGCTAGTAATAGAACAGCGTGCGTTCCAGTGTGGTCAGGGTCACCCCCTCCAGGATCAGCTATCCACAGGCACGCGGGCCAGCCGCTGGCGCTCTGGCGAGGCTGGGGAGTGGGTCTGCGCAGACGCAGCCCAGGAGGTGCCCAGGGGGTGCATTCCCGACGGTGTTGTGGCAAAAGAGCGTTTGAAATTCCTATACACGCCCGTGGCATTATTCTGTTTGGCTCGCCAATCCGTGTGGATGTGGTACTGACGTGCCCTGCCAAGAGCCGGAAGACCGGGTACGGGGTATCCTCCTTGAAAAAGGTATTTAAAATTCATACCCTCCCTGTGGTTTTAAGAAGTATGGCTTGGGCGAGGTCGTTGGAACGCGGACGGCCGGAGCCGCTCTGGCTGGGCATGCCTTCTTACTGAGCAATGGTAGCTTGCTTTTTCTGGCTTAGTCGAGAATCCGTACTGAAGGCCTTATTGGAGAGGCCAAGTTTCTTATGGAGTGTGCAGTATGACCATGAGGAAGCCAGCAGGAGGAGCCGCAACTGCAGGTGGGATGGACTTTCAACATCGTGCCACGGCTTGGGTAGCAGTACGGATTTTAGCTGAGAAAGAAGCTTCTCCTCCCTGGAAACTCGCCGTAAATACAACGCTAGAGTGGCTCCGCTGCGAGACCGAGCAACCAGTGGACGACCTTCTAGTGGGCACTTCGGATGGCGGGCTTGTCTTCTCCCAGATTAAACACACGCTCCAGCTATCAGAATCTGCCACTTCAGATCTTGCCTCTGCATTCGGCCAATTTGTTCGTCAGTTTATTGCCTATCGGGCCACTTCCCCTGGGAAACGGCCTTGGGAGCGTCCTCTTGACCTAGTACAAGATCGTCTCGTGCTTATCACTGGCCCGGGTAGTTCGCTGCCAATCCATGATTATCTACCCAGGGTGCTCGACAGGCTTCGAGGTCTCGTTCAGGGACAACTTAGACGACGCCGCGGTCAATCAGGATGAGCGCAGAGCGCTCTCGGTTGTGGCCAAACATGTCAAAAGAGCCTGGCAGGCGGCGCTCGGAGTATTGCCTACAGATAATGAAATCCGGCAACTCCTGTCTTTGATCCGCGTACAGGTTTTGGATGTGGATGATGGTGGTGCTGACGAGTATGAGGCAAAGGATCGCCTTCGCAATGCCGTCTTACATGATCCCGGACAGGTCGATACGGCCTGGGTGCTGCTCATTGCCACATGCGCACGCTTAGCGGCTGCGAGATCGGGTACGGAGCGGTCTGGGCTACAACGGTTTTTTCTCAATGTCGGCATCGATCTTCAAGCCCCCCGCAGCTACCGTGACGATATCGAACGGCTCAGAACTCACTCCCAGACAACTGTCGACCGCATTGCTCACCTTGCTCGAATTCAGATCGGTGCCACCGAGGTGAAGATCCAACGGCACTCCACGGGGGAGCTGCGACGCGCTACTGAGGAAGACGCGCTGCTTGTTGTCGGAGTGCCAGGCGCTGGTAAGTCTGGGGCGTTGCATGACCTTGTTCAAGAGCTAAGGGATGAGGGACGGGACGTTGTTCTCCTGGCGGTTGATCACCTCGCTGCACGCAGCCTTGGAGAGATCCGCCAAGAGCTGGGCATCGAGCATGACCTCACAGAGATTCTAGCAAACTGGCCTGGAACCGCCTCTGCTTTCCTTGTCATTGATGCCCTTGACGCCGCACGTGCAGAGCTGACGGCAAGGACGATCCGAGACGTGATACGGGTCGTCGTCGAGCAGCGGGAGCGTTGGCACGTAGTGGCCTCGATTCGAAAGTTTGATCTGCGCTACAGTCAGGAGTTGAAGCAACTCTTTGCGGGTGGTCCTCCAACAACATTCGAAGAGTTTGCAGACCCAGAGTTTAATAGTATTCGGCATCTGAATGTCCCTCAGCTATCGGACGAGGAGCTTGCCCAGATAGGCCACCAATCGCCTGAGCTACAGCAGCTCGTTGATGGTGCACCCCAGGAGCTTCGTGAACTACTGCGAGTCCCTTTTAACCTGCGGCTCATGGCTGAGCTACTCGGAGCTGGAGTAGCGCCTGCCGATCTCACGCCAATCCGTACACAGCTCGAACTGCTCGATCGGTACTGGTCGCATCGTGTTATCCGCTCTGATGGCCAGGGGGATGCGCGTGAAGGGGTTCTCCGACGAGCATGTGAGGAGATGGTCAACACCCGGGCATTACGCGTGGACCGCTCATATGTGGCGGAACCCACGCTCAGCGCCCCGCTGACTGACTTGCTGAGCACCCAAGTCCTCACTGAATGGCAGCCTTCCGAGGCGTTAGCTCCAGATCGTTACATCCTGACTTTCTCACACCATGTCCTCTTTGACTATGCTGTGGAACGGCTCCTGTTGCGTGGGACTCCTGAGGCACTGGTTAAACGCCTAACGGACGATCCTGAACTGGTCATCGTTGTCAGGCCAAGTCTCGTGCTGCACTTCCAACATCTGTGGACGACTGACCCTTGTCGTGCACAGTTCTGGCATCTCGTATTCCAGATCATCCGGGTAGATAGTATTCGCGAAATTGGCAAGCTCATTGGCCCTGCCGTGGGGGCCGAGCGAGTTGACACACTGTTTGATTTGGAACCTTTGTGCACTGCTATTGAAAGCACAAGCCAGACAACAGTCACAGCGGCTGAGCAAGCATTTCGTCATCTTGTCGGAGCGTTGTTGGCTGCTACTCCAGCTGAGCGACGGCTTGTTGGTCCAGACGCTGGCCCATGGTGTGACCTGCTCGAACGGGTAAGTCGTTATCTGCGGGTAAAGGTGGCATGCACAGTCCGCTGGCTTCTTTCGACTCTTTGCGAGCACCCTGAAGCCTTTACCTCTGAACAGCGAGCCAGCGCAGGAAAAACGGCACGTCGGCTCCTCGAGTTCGCGTGGGCACGGGCTCTGAGAGAACAGGGGCTAGTCATCCCCGCTCTCCAGGCCGTCTGCCGAACATTCGAAAGTGAGCCTATTGCCTCGGCAATACTGTTACGCCGTTCCCTTGCACAAGAGCATCTCACTAACTACGGCTTCGAGGAGATGCCCAGGCTCGCAATGGAAGTGAAGCGGCTGATACCCCTCGATCCGGTGCTGGTCGAAGAGATCTACCGGGCAGTTTTTGCCCACCAAGAGCCGTCAGAAGAGATGACACGCATAGGCCATAGTCGGATTCTCCCAATGAGTTTCAATCGTCGGCAGGAGTACGAAATGGTGTATTTCATGCTGGCGGAGGCATTTCCCGAATTCCTTGTACATGCCCCAAGGAGGGCGACGAGTGCTCTTGTTGCTGTGATGGAATCGTATGTCACCCATCATTACATCCGGAGATTTGGTGAGGTAATCGAGGAGTCGTTCACTTTTGACGACCAAGAGGCACGGTTTTGCCCCGATTATAGTGTTAGCTGGGACGCGAGTGGTGCCTACGGCCACGAGTATCCGCTCCAGATGCTCAATGTCTTCGAAGAACATTTAGAACGCTTGGCAGCCCAGGAAGATGGCACAGGAGAAATGCATGAACTCATAAAGGTTCTTGTTCAGGAAAACCGGCTTGCTGTCTTCTGGCGCCGTCTATTTTCCTTAGGTGCTCGGTTCCCGCATACCCTGGGCAGAGAGATTCTGCCTCTTGCCCAAGCGGTACCGGTCCTTACGGGGACCGACACGACTACACCAGCCGGCGAGTTCCTCAAGGCAGTCTTCCCAGGGCTGCTCCCAGATGAGCGCGAGCGAATTGAACAGACACTCTTGTCCATTCCTGATGCCTACCCAATGGATCGTAGAGAGGAGGGTGAGCATATACGGAATCGCCTGCTCGGGTGCCTAGCTGATACCAACCTCGCCACCGACGAAGCCCGGCACCTTCTCATAGCCCTGTCGGCCATCAATGCTGTCCCTCCTAATGAGCCGCTCGTGCAGTTTGGGGAAGTAACGAGTATGCCTTTTGGGGAAGAGGAATATCTCGCACACGAGGGTGTGCAGGTCAACGAGGAGGCGAACCGGAATATCCGTGACCTTGAGCGGTCCGTGCAGGAGTTCGCAGACAAGCACCTGAACTCCGTGCCTACCCTGGAAGAAGTCATCGCCGTTTTTCCGGTCCTCCAAGTCCTTCGAACAGCGATCTCTCGTGCTGATACCGACGGTGTGCATCCAAAGCAGCAAGCCTATGCCTTGGATAGCCTTGCTCGAGCGTGCTCTCGGATTGCAAGAATGGAGAGACTCTCATGTGAGGATTCGATAGGCGCTTTCGCTCAGACAGTTCTGTTGAACGCGAGTCGTCATCCCGACCCAGTGCATAATCCTGAGTACGATGTCCATTTCGACAAGAGTCCATCATGGGGTAGCCCCGCTGTGCGTGTTGAAGCTGCCCAAGGGCTACTCTTGCTTGCTCGTCATACTACCTGTGCCACTCCAGAAGTCCTGCAAGCCATTGAGCACCTGAGCATCGATCTTGTCCCTGCTGTCCGTTATCAGATCGCCATCCATCTCAATGTTCTCTATCGGACAGCCCCAGAACTCATGTGGCGGATAATAGAGCACTTGTGTCACGAGGAGTCAAGCCGTGGAGTCCTCCAGGGACTCCTCAGTGGACCACTTAGGCGTCTTGCGGGTGCCTACCTGGAGCAAGTAGCGAGCCTGGTAAAAGAAACCTTCGACCGTGTCCAGGGAGGGGAAGGGGCGAATGAGGTCCGAAAGTTGTGTATCGATATCTTCACATGGTTCTATATCTGGCGTGATCACGACATGTGCCGCAATATTGTCCTCGGACTTGTGACGGAACCGGTGACCAGTCTAGACGATACACAGCATGTCCTGCGTCACCTTCGAGAACCTCTAACGCATGGTCCTGTGGATCCTCCCGACCCGCAACAGGACGCCATCCGGCAACGAGCTATTGACCTTATCACCCGTTTCCTGCATTCGGCTAAAGATGGGCTTCATCATATTCAGACAGCGTACGCGAATATACCATTCAACGACTGGCCAGAGACAGAACAGAAGAATGCGCAGTCGCTGACCCGGCTCATTGACTACATTGGAAGCGAAATCTACTTCGCCTCAGGAGCGTATGGGGCAGAAAGACACGGCAGAACTGACGACCAGAGGCCATTCACACATGAAGAAAAAGCGCGTTTCTATCACGAGGCCGGTCACATCCTCGATGAACTTGCTGATGTAGGTCTCCCAAGCCTCGCCCATCATCTGCTTGAAACACTCGAAGCGTTCATCCCATCCGACCCTGAAGGGGTATTTCTGCGGATTGGCCGGGTCATCCGAGGTGGACGGAAAGGGGGCTATCAGTATGAGTCTCTGGCCGCAGACTTAATGGTACGGTTGGTTGAGCAGTATCTGGCTGAATACCGAGCGATCCTACGAGAGAACGAAGAATGTCGACGGACACTGCTTGAGGTTCTCGATATCTTTGTCCAGGTGGGTTGGCCCAGCGCACTGCGGTTGACGTACCGCCTGGAGATCTACCCGTGAGCCGTGTCCGTAATGCCGATGAATTCCTTCTGCGGTTCCGAAAGGCGTGTGATGACTATAAGCGGCTTTTTGGGCCTCGTGTTGCCAAAGTCCGCGCTGAATATGCGAAGAGTCCGGTAGGGAAACCGCCCCCCTCCGTGGACGAGAGCCTGGAAGCACATATCCGAGTCTATGTTGTGAATGCCCTTCTGGCAGCCTTGAACTGGAGGCTTGACGCAAAACCTGAGAACGGCCTCCCTAATCTAATACCAGAGGCGCCCATTGAGTCAGAGGAAAAAGGAACGACTCGTTTCCTCGATTACCTGGGCTTCGAGCGTCAGACGAATTGTCCTTTGCTTGTAGTAGAAACAAAACGCCCAAGTAGTCCCCTCCCGCGGCTTGCGATGCCTGCCGACAACTCAGTCTCGTCGAGTATTCCTGCAATCATAAGCCAGGGCCTTGTTGGCGAGCAACTGATGGGTCCGTGGTCTGAGTGGCTTACCACCCTCCGGGACTATGTACGTTCTGTCCAGGAGAAAGCCCAGAGGACGCCTAGACGGGTTGTTCTGACCAATGGCGATTGGATGTTCCTTTTCCTGGACCCGGTTGACGCCTTCTGTGACGGGAATACCCCCAACCCTAACCGCATTCTTGCCTTCTTAAACCGTTCTGACATCGAGCAACGGTCTACAGAGCTTTTCCGTCACTTGGAGTATGGGGCTGTTTCAAGAGCAATTCCCGGCCTGACTCCTGGCGAACTCCTCTTCCACGTTAATAGGAAGGTCGTTGACTGTCTTATGCATGGTTTGCGCCTTTGGTACAACGAGAAGCCTGGTTACAAGCCCTCTCCGAACATCACAGTTGCTCCAGTCATCTTTCTGCGGACACAATATGACACAAGGCTACGCGTCGAAGCACCTCCCAAGGTCTATGAAGTGCCCCACCAGCCTGACCAACTTTTGCAACACCTCACCGCAGTCCAAGAAGCAGCAATAAATCTTCTTGGTCTGGTCAATAACGCACTTGGAACTTATTTC
>WNGB01008231.1_pt1 | contig 14867 bp, 12 predicted proteins | sample 5400681 | NCBI WGS metagenome assembly WNGB01 (sample SAMN13153367, study PRJNA577476) | soil metagenome | isolation source: 115 cm soil or saprolite under grassland replicate 2 | place: USA:California | collected 2016-06-15
GTTCCTGTTGGGGTTATCGGGTACGCAGGCGGACGTGGAGCAGAACGTCCGACTCCTGAAAGATCAGGCTTGGATGGATATTCCGATTGTCCGCAAGAACGGCACGCGCGGCATTCTCGCCATCGAGAAGGGTGCGGCGAACGAACGCGCAATCGCGGAAGCCCTCACGCAATGGGCGAAGTTGTGACGTCTCGCCGTATTGGATAGCCGCGCCACAAGCTGGTCAATCCGTTGGCAGCGGCGTGGATCGCCTCTATCCTGTCGTCACCCGCCACTGGGGAGGCGACAATGTTCAAGTGGGTCGTTGCGTTCGCGCTGACAGTTTCGGTATGCCTGCCCGCCTTCGCTGATGGGGAATACCGCCGCCACCGCTATTACCAGCACCACATCTACCTTCCGCCCGAGCGGCATGTGATCGAAGTCGTGCAGCCGCCCTGGAGCGGCAACTTCATCATCAACGGCACCCGCTTTACCGGCAAGACGCCGGCCTGTCTGCGCTGGGCCGCCGGCGAACGGATCAGGTTGCTCGCGGGTGACTGGAACGGCCGCTGCGTCGACGCCGTGTTCTACAACGCGACGCTGCGTTCCACCTGCGAGATGTGGTGCCGCTAAGCAGAGGACGGACGACAGATGACGGAGGACAGATTCCCTCTTATCTGTCCTCTGTCGTCCGTCGTCTGTCGTCCGGCGGATAGGCGTGCCGCCGCCCGTTGAAATCCTCGACCTCGTAATGTGCCGCCCCATTGGTGCCGACGCGTTCGAGATAGCCCGGCCCGATCGGCGACTTGCCGTGGCCGCCGGGAATATCGAGCACGTAGGTCGGCTGGCAAAGCCCGGAGAGCCGGCCGTGCAGCGCCCGCATCAGCGCCTGCCCCTCATCGAGGCTGGTGCGCCAATGCGCGGTGCCGGGTGCGAGATCGCCGTGGTGCAGGTAATAGGGTTTGATCCGGCACTCGACCAACGCGCGCATCAATTCGCCGAGCGTCGCCGCATCGTCGTTGACGCCGCGCAGCAGCACGCTCTGGCTCAGCATCGGGATGCCGGCGTCGATGAGGCGCGCGCAGGATGCTCGCGCCTTCTTGGAAAGCTCGCGCGCGTGGTTGACGTGCAGCGCCACGTAGGTGGCCTTGCCGGGCGCCTTGAGCGCGCGCACCAGCTCGGGCGTGATCCGATCGGGCTCGACCACCGGCACGCGGGTGTGCACGCGGATGATCTTCACGTGCGCGATCGCCGCCAGCGCTTTGACGATCTCGCGCAGCCGCCGCGGCGACAGCACCAGCGGATCGCCGCCGGTGAGGATGACTTCCCAGATCTCGGAATGGGCGCGGATATAGTCGAGCGCCGCAGCGAGCTCGGCGCGCGAGAGCGCCGGCCGGCGGCCCACCATCTCGCGGCGAAAGCAGAACCGGCAATAGACCGCGCAGACATGCACCGGCTTGAGCAGCACGCGATCGGGATAGCGGTGCACGATGCCCGCGACCGGGCTGTGCACATCATCGCCGATCGGATCGACGCGCTCTTGCGGCCGCGCCTCGAGCTCGGCCGCATCCGGCACGAACTGGCGCGCGATCGGATCGCCGGGATCGGCCGCATCGATGAGCTCGACGACGTCCGGCGTCAGCGCCAGCGCATAGCGGGCGGCGACCTGCTCGAGCTCGGCGCGGCGGTCGCGCGGGGCAAGCCCGGCCGCTATCAGGTCGTCGGGGCTGCGGAGTGTCTTGCGGGCTGGTCTCATGGCCGAAATCCTGGTGGCTTCACGGGCCGGTCGGCGACCGACGGCGAGGTTTTTCGCTGGATGGTGCGCCGCCGCCCAAATGTCAATCGGCGCCCGGCGGCCGACGGCTGAACGCCGCGCAATCCTGCCCCGGCCCGAAACGCGGCCCGCTCGCCTTGCGGGCCGCCGGAATTCGGTGTTGGCTGCGGCCCGACGATGAGGGAGGAATTGACGGCAATGAAGAACTATCTCGACGGCGGCGAGGCGATCCTCGAAGCGTTCCGCAAGCTCAAGATCGACTACATCATGTCCTCGCCGGGCTCCGAATGGTCCCCGGTCTGGGAGGCGCTCGCGCGCCAGACGCTCGACCGCAAGCCGGGTCCGACTTTCGTGGAATCCTGGCACGAGACCCTCGCCGTCAACATGGCGACCGGCTACACGCTGATCACCGGCCGGCCGCAGGCGGTGCTGCTGCACGCCGCGGTCGGAATGCTGCAGGGCAGCGTCGGCGTCCATGGCGCCTTGCAGAACGAGGTCCCGATGGTGGTCATGTCGGGGGAATCGCAGACGCTGGGCGAGGACCCCGATCTCGACATCGAGGCGCAATGGTACGGCGGGCTCTCGGTCGGCGGCATCGAGCGGTTCGTCGAGCCGGTCGCCAAATGGGCGCGGGCCGTCACCAGCCCGCATACGCTGCATGAGAGCGTGATCCGCGCCGGCGAGATGGCGCAACGGGTGCCGAAGGGACCGATCTATCTCAACGTCGCGCTCGAGCACATGCTGCACGACTGGACGCCGCCCGCGGCGGCGCGCGAGGTGCCGCCGGCGCCGACGGTGCAGGCGCGGCCCGAGGACATCGCGCAGGTCGCCGAGCTGCTGCTCAAGGCGAAGAATCCGGTCGTCGTAGCCGAGGCCTCCGGACGCGATCCCAAGGCATTCACGGCGCTGATCGAGCTTGCCGATCTGCTCGCCATCCCGGTGATCAACGGGCGCGCAAACGCCTACGCGAATTTTCCGACCGATCACCCGCTCTACCAGGGCATGGGCAAGTACAAGGCGCTCGACGACGCCGACCTCGTCCTGCTGGTGGGCGGGCGCGCGCCCTGGTATCCGGCGCGGCGGCGGCCGACCAGCGGCAAGATCGTCGCCATCCACGAAAACCCGCATAAGGGCCATCTCACCTATCAGAATTGGCACTCGGATCATTACCTCGAAGGCGACGTGGCGACGTCGCTTAAGCTGCTCGCGGAACAGGCACGTGCCGGGAAGATCGACGCCGGCACCGTGAACGCGCGGCGGCAGCGCTGGACGCGCGAGCACGAGACTTACGTCGCCGGCCTGCGCGCCGAGCAACAGAAGGCGCGCGCGGCAAGCGGCATCGATCCGGTCGCTTTGCTGGGTGAGATCGGCGAGGTGATGCCGCGCGACACGATCTTCGTCGACGAGACCATCACCCATTCCGGCCTGCTGCGCCAGCACCTGCCGCAGACCATGCCGCAGAGCTTCTTCCGCGGCTCCGGCGGGCTCGGGCAAGGGATCGGCACGGCGCTTGGCATCAAGCTCGCGGCGCGCGAGCGGCCGGTGGCGCTCATCATCGGCGACGGCTCGTTTCTCTATAACCCGATCGTCCAGGCGCTCGGGGCGTCAAAGCAGCACAAGCTGCCGATCCTGATCATCGTCATGAACAACAAGAAATACGAAGCGATGCGCATGGGCCACGTCCATCACTACCCCGACGGCGCCTCGGCGACCAAAGACTTGCATTACGGCGTGAAGATCGACGGCCCGGACTACGAGCAATTGGGCGGCCATTTCGCTTTCCACGGCCAGCGCGTCGAAAAGCTCGGCGAATTGAAGGGCGCGCTGCAAAGCGCGCTCGCCGCCGTGAAGGGCGGCAGGACCGCGCTGCTCAATGTGGTCGTGAGCCGGTGAGGCGATTTACGCGTGGCGCTCGTAGCCCGGATGAGCGAAGCGAAATCCGGGGTTGTCGCCGCGCGGAAAGACTGCCCCGCATTGCGCTGCGCTCCATGCGGGCTACGACCTAATCGCTCGAGAATCCGATCGCGCGGGTCATCTTGCCCCAGGTCGCGACCTCGCTCTTGAAGTAGTCGGCGGCCTCGGCCTGCGTCTTCAAGATCGGGTCGAAGCCGATGCCCTTGATCTTCTGCTGGACCTCCGGCTCTCTCATGATCTGGTTGATCTCGGCGTTGAGCTTGGCGAACACCGCCTCCGGCGCCTTCGCCGGGGCGAAGAAGCCAACCCATGAACCCGAATAGACGTTCGGGAAGCCCATCTCCCCATAGGTCGGCACGTTCGGCACCGCGCTATTGCGGGTGGCGCTGGCGAGCCCGATGCCGCGCAGCAGCCCCTGCGTGATCGGCGGCACCACCGTCGGCAGCGTCAGCACCACCGCGTCGACATGGTTGCCGATGGCGGACTGCACCGCCGGGCCGCCGCCGGTGAAGGGAACGTGGACGGCCGGTACCTTGGCGACCTCGCGGAAAAAATATTCCGCGCTGATATGGGGGCCGGTGCCGACGCCGGCGCTGCCATAGGTGAAGCTCTTCTGCTTGCCGTTCCGGATGAACTCGGCAAGATTCTTGGCGGGGTTGCTCGGATGGATGGCGAAGACGTCCGGGCTGAACGCCACGATCGCGATGGCGCGCAGATCGTCGGTCGAGAAGCCCTTGTTCTTGGTGGCGGTCTCGCTGACCGCGAGCGCCGTGGTGGTGGCGAGGATGGTATAGCCGTCCGCCGCCGCGCCGCTCACCGCCTTGGCCGCCAGGTTGCCGCCAGCGCCGCCGCGATTTTCCACCACGACCGTGTGCTTGATGCGCTCGCTGAGCTTCTGCCCCACCAGCCGGGCAATGACGTCGGCAATGCCGCCGGCCGCGAAGGACACCACAAAGGTGATGTTCTGCGACGGATAGGTCTGCGCCGGAGCGGGCTGCGCCATGCCGGCAACGACGGCGAAAAGCAGAAGCGCGCGGCGCACCGTGCGGGAAGCCAGCATTGGAATATTCCTTTCGTCGTGGTCTGTTCAAATCTTGCGCCGGGCCCGGCCTCCGGCAATGTCGTGCTCAGAGCGTCCGCATGATGTCCCGAACCTGCGGCCAGGCCTCGGCCCCTCGCCGCTTCATCAACGCAAGGTAGTCGGCATTCTCCCACTTGACGATGGCGTCTTGGAAGCTCGGCCGCGCCTGGCAGCGGCGGTACCAGTCTGCGACCCGATGTCGCTCGCCGACCATCGCCAGGAATTCACGCTTCGGCGATCGGCGTCCACAGCACCTGCTCGATGTGGGTCGCTCCGGTCGCAAGCATGACCAGGCGGTCGAAGCCGAGCGCGACCCCGCTCGCCGGCGGCATCGCCGCGAGCGCTGCGAGAAAATCCTCGTCGATCGGATAGCGCTCGCCGTAGATGCGCTCCTTCTCCGCCATCTGCTGGTCGAGCCGCGCCCGCTGCTCGGCCGCATCGGTCAGCTCGCCGAAGCCGTTGGCAAGCTCGATCCCGCAGGCATAGAGCTCGAAGCGCTCGGCCAAGCGCGGATCGGACGCCTTCGGCCGGGCGAGCGGCGACTGCGCCGCCGGATACTCGTAGAGAATGGTCGCCCGTTCGAGCCCGAGACGATGCTCGATCTTCTCGACCAGCACGCGGCTGAAAATGTCGCCCCAGCTGTCGTCTTCGGCAACGCGCACGCCGGCGGCGCCCGCCGCCGCCGCGAAGCGCGCCACCGCTTCCGGCGGCAACACCGCCATGAGGTCGATGCCGGCGTAACGCGAAAATGCCTCCACCACCGTGAGCCGCTCGGGCACGGCGAACGGGTCGATCGCGCGGTCGCGGAACGCGAACCGCGACGCGCCGGCAGCCTCGGCGGCGAGGCCGAGAATGGCGGCGCAATCCTCCATCAGTACCTCGTAGGGCTCGTGCGCGCGATACCATTCGATCAGGGTGAATTCGGGATGATGCAGCGCGCCGCGCTCGCGGTTGCGGAACGAACGGGCGAACTCGACGATCCGGCGCTCGCCGGCCGCGAGCAGCTTCTTGCAGGCGAATTCCGGCGAGGTCCGCAGATAAAGCTGCGTGCGGGTGCCGGACGGCGCGACGAGGTCGGTCGCGAAGGCGTGGAGATGGGTCTCGTTGCCCGGCGAGCGCGCGAGCGCATTAGTCTCCACCTCGATGAAATCCCGCTCCGCGAAGAATTGGCGCAGCGCCGCCGCAATGCGCGTGCGCCCAAGCAGGAAGGGCCGGCGGTCGGCATGGCGGACCCAGAACGGCGACGGCTCGGCCATCAGGGAACTCCTCCGACCGCCTTGTCCTCAACCGCCTGCCCAACGCGAAAATCGCTGGCGAACGGTCGCAAGATCAGTATGGTGCGGGCCGACATCGGCCCGGCCGCGGCCGCGCCCGACCATCGAGGACAATCGACCGTGAAAGTCATCGCCAGCTCGCTCCGCAAGGGCAATATCGTCGAACTCGACGACAAGCTCTATGTCGTTTTGAACGCCGAAAGCTTCCACCCCGGCAAGGGCACGCCGACCACCCAGGTCGACATGCGCCGGATCAGCGACGGCGTAAAGGTGGCGCAGCGCTACAAGACCACCGAGCAGGTCGAGCGCGCCTATGTGGAAGACCGCGAGCACCAATACCTTTATCAGGACGGCGACGGCTTTCACTTTATGAATACCGAGACCTACGACCAGGTGGCGTTGCCGGCCGACATCATCGGCGACCAGGCCGCCTACCTGCAGCCGGAGATGAAGGTCACGCTCGCGGTCCATGAGGGCGTGCCGGTCTCGATCGAGCTGCCCCAGAAGGCGATCCTTGAGGTCGTGGACACCGAGCCGACAGTCAAAGGCCAGACCGCCGCCTCCTCCTACAAGCCGGCGACGCTGTCGAACGGCGTGCGAACCATGGTGCCGGCTTTCGTCGGCACCGGGACCAAGATCGTGGTCATGACGGCGGACGGCTCCTACGTGGAACGCGCCAAGGACTGACGGCGTTTTTCGTGGTGTCGAGCGGAGCAAGGTCGCCCAACCCGTTTGCAACACTGTCACGCGTTCTTCACTAACCCTACTTGGCAGGGCGTCGGGCCGCGACGATACTGAGCCCTGCCCGGACGTCGCGGCGACCGCTCCGGCAATGCGTGGAGCGTCACTTGCGGAGATTCGGTATCGCGGGCCTCGCGCTCGCCGCCGGTGTCATCACGGCGGCCGCGCAAGATATGAAGAGCCCGCGCATTTCGTATGCTCAAGTCGACTGGGACGCGGTCGGCGCGGAATTGAGCACGATCGAGGCGCTCAAGCTTGCCGCCGCTCCGGCGGAGCGGTTCACCGGCCTCAATCACGCGACGGGCGAGCGGTTCGCCAATATCGCGGCGAGCCCGGTGCCGGTGCTGCTGCCGTTCGACACGGCGGCCTATCTGCGCGACCACGCCGCCGGCTCCACGAACCCGGCCGGCGGCAGCTATCTCTCCGGCTTCCAGGGAACGCCGTTCTTCTATCCCGGGCCGGGAGGCTACGACGCCGTGGTGCTGGCGCGCGCGCAGGAGATGCGCGAACTCGGCATCGGCTATTCCGAGCCGATCTACATCCACATCGCCGGCTCGGCGCTGACCTACGAGCTCGCCGAGCCGGCGGGCATCATCGGATGGCCGGTCAGTGGCGGGCTCGAATCCGACTTCCCCGGCATCAGGCGGCTCTTCCTCGAGAACTACGTGCGCTACACCTTCGTACGCTACGGCGTGCCGTATGCGGTCTCGATCGAATGCTTCGACGGCGGCGCGCGCTTTCGCAAGATTTCCTGCCGTGACGCCGACAAGGTCGCGGTGCGCCTCATCAAGGCGCTGCGGGTCGCCGGCGGCGCACCGCAACAGCAGCCGGAAAAAATCGAGCCGAACACGATCGAGCGGCCGGCGGCGCTCTCGACCGTCTTCACCTATCACAGTCCCGGCAACCTGCTTCCGGGCACCGGCTTCAAGGGCAAGACCGGCGTCGCCGACTACACCGTCTATTCCAAGATCCGCTTCCCGATGGCGGACGCGCCCGCTTTCGCCAATTCCCAGTCCTTCATGAATTGGGGGAATTGCGAAGCCACCGGACGCCTCGGCGCCGGCGTGCGCGGCAAGATCGCCGCCTACCGCTGCCGGGTGAACAGCCAGCCGCTGATCTGGGACGAATCCGCGGCCGAGAACTATTCCTATCCGTGGCGCGATAACTTCTGCGAGCACCGGTTCTTCTTTGTCGGGCAGTGCCCGGGCGGTCTTGGCCATCAGGGCCAGGACGTCCGTCCGGCCTCGTGCAAGCAGCGCATGCAGGGCGCCAACCGCTGCGAGCCCTACCAGCACGACGTGGTGGCGGTGCGCGACGGCGCGGTGCTGCGCGGCCCCGGCCAGGAGGCGCTCTACATCGTGGTCAATGCGCCGAACGAGCGCGTCCGCTTCCGCTACCTGCACATGCAGCCCAAGCAGTTCGACGCCGACGGCATGGTGAGCGGCCGCTTCGTGCGCGAGGGCGAGGTGATCGGCAAGGTCGGCAACTACTTCCGGCGCGAGCGCGCCACCACCTATCACCTGCATTTCGACGCGCAGGTGCCGACCAAATACGGCTGGGTGTTCGTCAATCCCTACATGACGCTGGTCGCCGCCTATGAGCGGCTGATCCGGGGTCGCGGTCAGGAAATCAGGGACGATACGACGGCGGCCGTGACCGTGCCGCCGCCGGCCGCCGCACCGGCCCCCGAAACCCCGGTTCCGGTCGCCGTAAAGCCGACCGAAATCAGTGTAGAATCGCCGCCCGCAGCGAGAGTCGATTCCGAGGTGGCGCCCGATGAGCGAGTGGACCCCCTTGTCACGGCGAGCGTGCCTGCCGATGCTGGCGGGGGCAATGGCGTCGGCGTGGAGCCCGACGGCGCGAGCGCAGGGGACGCGCTTCGAGCAGTGGGTCGAGGCTTTTCGCGCACGGGCGCGCGCCCGTGGCATTTCCGACGCCACCTACACGCGGGTGATGAGCAACCTCAAGCCCGACACAGCGGTCTTTGAGCTCAATCGCTCGCAGCCCGAATTCAGCGAGAAGCTCTGGCAATATCTCAATCGCCGCGTCTCCGACTGGCGCATCACCGAGGGCAAGGAGAAGGCGAAGGAATATTCAGCCCTGCTTGCGCGCATCGAGAAGGATTACGGCGTCGCGCCTTCGGTGATGGTCGGGCTGTGGGGCATCGAATCGGCTTACGGCGACCCGCTGGTCCAGCAGAACCACATGCGCCCGGTGATCCCGGCGCTGGCGGCGCTGGCCTGGGGCGAGCCGCGCCGCCGCGCCTATTGGGAGCAGGAGCTGCTCAACGCGCTCATCATCATCGAGCGCGGCTGGAGCACGCCGCAGGAGATGCGCGGCTCCTGGGCGGGCGCCATGGGCCACACCCAGTGGATGCCGGAGGTGTGGCTCAATGTCGGCCTCGACTATGACGGCGACGGCCGGGTGACGCCGTTCGGCAAGCCCGACGACGCGCTCGCCGGCACCGCGCAATATCTGGTCAAGCGCGGCAAGTATCGCCGCGGCGAGCATTGGGGCTACGAGGTGCGCGCGGGAGGCGCCGGCGGCGGCGATGCGTCGCGCAGCTTCGAGGCCTGGCAGAAGGCCGGCGTCGTGCGCGCCGACGGCCAGCCGTTCCCGCAGCCGAGCGCGACCGCCAAGCTCTGGGTGCCGGTGCCGGGCGGGCCCGCCTTCCTGCTCGGGCCGAATTTCTACGCGGTGCGCTCCTACAACCCGTCGATGAATTACACGCTCTCGATCGTGCTGCTCGGCGACCGCATCATGGGCGGCGGACCGTTGCTGCAGCCGTTCCCGGGCGGCGAGCGCACGCCGACGCTCGCCGAGGTGCAGGAGATCCAGAAGCGGCTGACCGCGCTCGGCTTCAATACCGGCGGCACCGATGGCCGGGTCGGCAACGACACCATGATCGCGGTGCGCAATTTCCAGCGCAAAGTCGGCATGGAGCCGGCCGACGGCTATGCCGGCGTCAAGCTGCTCGCACGGTTGCGCCAGGGCCTGTGATCCGGTCTGGACTCTTTAGTTGGTCGCATTTTCTGCGGAAAACCGGTGCCCACTTTTCCGGAAAATGCTCTAATGGGGCCTTCTCGGCCTCCCCGGAACCCAAGGATCATCCCGTGACGACTGCAAAAGCCAAGGCGGCGCCGGCCGCCGAAAAATCGCCTGCGAACGTCGCCCACCCGTCCATTCGCGCGCTCGAGCGCCCGGCCAATCTGACCGGCAGCAACGCGCCGGGCTTCGGCAGCGACGTGGTCGCCGACACCTTGCGGGCCCTCGAGATTCCCTACATCGCGCTCAATCCCGGCGCGAGCTATCGCGGCTTGCACGATTCGATCGTCAACTTCCTCGGCAACGAGACGCCGCAGATGCTGCTTTGCCTGCACGAGGAGAGCGCGGTCGCCATCGCCCACGGCTACGCCAAGGTGACCGGGAGGGCGATGGCCGCCGCCGTCCATTCCAATGTCGGGCTGTTCCACGCCACCATGGCGATCTTCAACGCCTGGTGCGACCGCATGCCGGTGGTGGTGCTCGGCGCAACCGGTCCGGTCGATGCCGTCAAGCGCCGGCCCTGGATCGACTGGATCCATACCGCGCGCGACCAGGGCGCGATCGTTCGCGATTACACCAAGTGGGACGATCAGCCGGCCTCGCCGGGCGCCGCCCGCGAGGCGCTGATCCGCGCCAACTGGATGGCCAACACGGCGCCGATGGGGCCGGTCTACATCAATCTCGACGCCGAGATGCAGGAGTCGAAGCTCGCCGAGCCGCTCGCGCCGATCGACGTCGCGCGTTACATGCCGCCGGCCGCGCCGTCAGCGTCGCCGGACCTGGTGAAAGAAGCCGCCGCGATGCTCAAGGCGGCGAAGCACCCGGTCATGCTGGTCGGCCGCGTCTCCCGCAGCCTCGACGGCTGGAACGACCGCGTGGCGCTCGCCGAGGCGATCAACGCCAAGGTGATCACCGACCTCAAGATCGGCTGCGGTTTCCCGACCGATCACCCGCAGCATGCGGGCGCGCCGGCTTCCAACGCGCTGGTTCCCGAAGCCATCGCGGCGCTCAAGGAGGCGGACCTCATCCTCGCCCTCGACTGCGTGGATCTCAACGGCATCCTGCGCGGCGCGTTCGGCTTCGAGGTGCCGAAAACCAAGATCATCCAGGTGTCCGCCGACTTCCACGTCCACCGCGGCTGGAGCATGGACTACGAGGCGCTGCCGCCGGTCGATCTCATGCTGCCGACGACGCCCGATGAAGTAGTGCCGCGGCTGCTCGCGGCGCTCGGCGGCGCCAAGGCGCGCAAGCCCGCCGCGGTCAAGCCGAAGGCCGAGAAGTACCAGCCGTCCGAGGGCCCGTTGCGGGTCGACGATCTCGCCCGCGCGCTCAAGTCCGCGGTCGGCGACCGGGAGGTGACGCTGACCCACCTGCCGCTGTCCTGGAACGGCGCCACCTGGCCGTTCCGCCATCCGCTCGACTATATCGGCTCGGAGGGCGGCGGCGGCGTCGGCGGCGGGCCCGGCAATTCGGTCGGCGCCGCGCTCGCGCTCAAGGGCTCGGGCCGGCTGCCGATCGCGATCTGCGGCGACGGCGATTACTGCATGGGCGTCACCGCGATCTGGACCGCGGTGCATTACCGCATTCCGCTGCTCGTCGTGGTCTGCAACAATCGCTCGTTCTTCAACGACGAGCTGCACCAGGAGCGGGTCGCCCGCATCCGCAACCGGCCGCCGGAGAACCGCTGGATCGGCCAGCGCATCTCCGATCCGGACATCGATTGCTCGGCGCTCGGGCGTGCGCAAGGCGCGGTCGGCTTCGATCCGGTCACCAAGACGCGCGATCTGGTCGCGACCTTCGAGAAGGCGATCGCCGCGGTCGAGGACGGCGGGGTGGCGGTGGTCGATGTGCGGGTCGAGCCGGGCTATTCGGCGGTCGCGACCGCCGCGATGATGCGCGGGACCGAGAAGAAGTGAGGGCAACTCTCGACTCGTCATGGCCGGGCTTGGCCCGGCCATCCACGCCTTTCTTCCTTCGCGCCGAAAGTAAGACCTGGATGCCCGGGACAAGCCCGGGCATGACGCTGAGAGTATCGATCATTGGGGCGAAGGAAAGTTGGAGAGAGCGATGATGCAGGTTGGAACTTTGGCCCTCGCGCTCGCCGCAGCGGCAGTGTTGCTCGACCCACCTGCCGCATCGGCCGCCGACCTCCTCAAGCTGACCGTCGGCCAGCGCGGCAACTGGGACACCTCGATCTCGCATCTCGGCGAAAAGGCCGGCATCTTCAAGAAGCACGGCCTCGAGCTCGAGATCGTCTACACGTCGGGCTCGGGCGAGACGTTGCAGCCGGTGGTCGCCGGCTCGGTCGATCTCGGTCTCGCGGTCGGCACGCTCGGCGCCATCTCGGCCTATGCCAAGAACGCGCCGGTGCGCATCGTCGGCGCCGAGGCGACCGGCGCCGCCGACTACTGGTACGCCAAGGCGTCCTCGCCGATCCGAACGCTGCAGGACACCAACGGCCGCACCATCGCCTTCTCGACCCAGGGCTCGTCCACCCACAGCATCGTCCGCGCCTTCATCGACGAGTTCAAGTTGACCGCGAAGCCCACCGCCACCGGCAATCCGTCGGCGACGCTCACCGCGGTGATGACCGACCAGGTCGACGTCGGCTGGGCCGCGCCGCCATTCGGGCTCAAGGAGATCGAGGCCGGACAGATCCGCGTCATCGCCAAGGCGACCGATGCGGCGCTGGTGCGCGGCCAGACCATCCGCGTGATCGTGGCGGCGGCGCAGGCGCTGGAGAAACGCAAGGACATCATCGCGCGTTACCTCGACGCCTACCGCGAGACCATCGACTACATGTACTCGGACAATCCGCAGGTGTTCAAAGACTACGCCGCCTTCGTGCAGGTGCCCGAGGCGATGGCCAAGCGCGTGCGCGACGAGTTCTTCCCCAAGGCTCTGGTCAATCCCGACGAGATCAAGGGCATCGACAGCCTGCTCAAGGAGGCGGTGAACCTCAAATTCATCAGCGCGCCACTGACCCAGCAGCAGCTTGCCGAGCTCATTCAGATTCCCCCGAGGAAGAAGTAGCAGCCGCCGTAGCCCGCATGGAGCGAAGCGCAATGCGGGGCGACCTCACCGCGCGGCACCACCGCCCCGGATTTCGCCGTCGCGCGTCGAAGACGCGCGCGATGGCTCCATCCGGGCTACGCGGGTTCGCCGAAGTCCATCTTCGCGTCGTCGACCACGCCGCCCCAATCCTCCGGCAACAAACCTTCTCGCACGTATCGATGGAACGACGAGTGCGGCCAATCGCACACGCGGGTCACGAGACCATGCTTGACTGGATTGAAATGGATGTAGTCGACGTGCCGCGCGAAGTCTTTGTCATCCCGGATCGTGTGCTCCCAAAATCGTCTTTGCCATAGCGTGTGTTCGCCCTTCTGGTTGCGCTCGATCGGTACGCCAGCGGCGACGACACGCCTGGTGAAAACACTCTTGAGCCGGCGCCATCGACCGGAGAAATCGCAGTCGTCCGGCGGGAGCGTCATGATCGCATGCAAGTGGTCCGGCAAGACCACAATGGCGTCGATCGTGAACGGACGCTCGCTCCGGGTTGCCCGGAAGGCGGCGCGCAGGGACGCGATGTGCTCGACCAGCGCCGACGAGCGCCGATCCACAAGCGTGACGGTAAAGAAGAATGTTCCGCCTGGAACGAAGTTCCGTCGGTACTGGACCATGGGCGAAGATTACCCCAGATTTCGCCATAGCGCGTCGACGACGCACGTAAACGCGCTTGAGGCTTCCATCCGGACTACGCAGCGGCGTTCGTAGCCCGCATGGAGCGCAGCGCAATGCGGGGCGGTCCGTCCGCGCGGCACCACCGCCCCGGATTTCGCCATCGCGCGTCGAAGACGCGCGATGGCTCCATCCGGGCTACGGTTCGTCCCTGTCGCTCAAATCGTGAAACTCTCGTGCGTCGACGGGTGGAATAGCTCCTCCGGCGCCACCAGCCGCGACGACAGCCCCTGAGCGTGGTGGTGGCGCAGAAACGTCTCCAACACCTTGCGGTTGGGGCCGAGCCCGTAAGACCAGAAGTCGTTGCCCATCAGCTCGCGGGCGGCGCGCAGCTGCTCCTCGACGAAGGGCAGCGTCACTTTCGTGGCCGCGGTGTCTTCCAACGCTTCGAGGCACCTCGCCTTCGATTCCTCGAATGCCTTGAACACCGCCGCCGGCAGCCATGGATGCCGCTCGACCAGCTCCCGGCGAATGCCGGTGACGTGCATGATCGGGAAGATGCCGGTGCGCTTGAAATAGTCCTGGCCGGCGGCGATCGGATCGGGAAACAGCCAGCCGATATTCGGGTTCTTCCTGCCGGCCAGTGACGGCGCCCGCGGGGCGATGAAGGCATCGACGTCGCCGCGCTCCAGAAGCTCGGAGATGGTGGTGCCCTCCGGCGCGTTCACCATGCTCACGCCGGGCGGCAGCGTGACGGTGATCTTCTCCGGGCGGCCCGGATCCTCGATCCCTCCCCGCACCCAGATCACGTCCGACGGCTTGATGCCGTGGTCGTCCTCCAGGATGATGCGCGCCCACACGCAGGCGGTGAGCTGATATTCCGGCAGCCCCACCCGCTTGCCCCGCAGGTCGGCCGGCGCCTTGATGCGGTCCTTGCGCACATAGATCGAGTTGTGACGGAACGCGCGCGAGACGAAGGCCGGCACGCCGATATAGGGGCAGTTGCGCTCCGCGGTCTTCACGGCGAAGCTCGACATCGACAATTCGCAGATATCGAAGTCCATGCCGCGGAAGGCGCGGAAGAATATCTCCTCGGGCGGCAGGTTCATGAAAACCGGATCGACGCCGTCGATCTGGACCGCGCCGTCCATCAACGGACGCACCCGGTCGTAATTGCCGACCGCCACCGATAACTGGAGTTTCGACATCGTCCTCAATCTTTCTGCAAGGTTTGCCGTGGCTAGTTCATCGATTCCATGGAACCGGTCATTTGCGTTGGGATTCCTCTGGCTTGCGATGATTTGTACCCTGGCCTTTGATTCGCAAAACGAGGTCGAAGGTCATGACAGCATGGCGGCAGGCGATTGAATTGTCGATC
>WNGB01008233.1_pt1 | contig 14865 bp, 14 predicted proteins | sample 5400681 | NCBI WGS metagenome assembly WNGB01 (sample SAMN13153367, study PRJNA577476) | soil metagenome | isolation source: 115 cm soil or saprolite under grassland replicate 2 | place: USA:California | collected 2016-06-15
CCGAATAGCCACGCCGTCCGGACGATCGCGAGGCTCGAAGTTGCCCCACGGAACGCCTCAGTGGCGGCGCGTTCGCCGGCGAGCTTGCTGGCGCCGTATGGATTGATCGGATCGGGTGTGTCGTCCACCGCATAGCCCCGTCCGTCGCCGCGCCGCCCATCGAAGACCTCGTTCGTCGAGACGATGACGAGGTCGATCCCACGGGCCGCGCAGGCCGCCGCCAGCTCGCCGGTCGCCTTGCCGTTCCGCCGTCGGCAGAGCCCTGCATCTCGCGCGCAGGCCTCCGTGTCCGTCCAGGCCGCGGCGTGGATCACCAGCTCGGGTCGGTCGCGGGCCACGAGCCGAGCGGCCGCGGCCGGGTCGTCCAGGTCGTAGTCCGGTCGACCCCAGCCCAGCGGTCCGGCCGGTCCCGTGAACGGGGCGTCGCCGAGCGCGGCCATGAGCGCCCGGCCCAGCCGCCCGCCGGGCCCGGTGACCGCCACTCGCACCGTCAGTCCGCCTGCGTCGAGCCCGCCAGGCGAGCCCCGTACTGGCGGTCGTAGTAGTCATCCCACGAGCCAGACCGCGCCGCCCGCCACCACGGCTCGTTCGCGCGGAACCAGTCGACGGTCGCGGCGATCCCGTCGGGGAACTCCGTGGCGTTCCGCCAGCCCAGCGCCGCCAGCTTCGAGCCGTCCAGGGCATATCGCCGATCGTGGCCGGGCCGGTCCGCCACGGTGCGGACGAGGTCCCACGGCTTGCCCAGCCGCTCGAGCAGCGCCGCCACAACCTCGCGATTGGTCATCTCGGCCGACCCCGCCACGTTGTAGATCTCGCCGCCAGTGCCATTGCGGAGGACGAAATCGATCGCGCCGGCGTGATCGGCCACGTACAGCCAGTCGCGTCGCTGGAGGCCGTCACCGTAGAGCGGCAGTGGCTGGTCGTCGATCGCGTTGGTCACGAACAGAGGGATGAGCTTCTCCGGATGCTGATAGGGGCCGTACGTGTTCGCGCCACGGGTGACGAGCGCGTCCAGGCCGTAGGTGGCGACGTAGCTCCGGACGAGCAGGTCCCCGGCGGCCTTGGCGGCGCTGTACGGCGAACGCGGTGCGAGCGAGTCGCCCTCGCCCGACCGGCCGGCCTCGACCGAGCCGTACACCTCGTCCGTGGAGACCTGGACGAAGCGCGGCGCGGCCCGCTGTCCGGCCGCCGCCCGTTCGAGCTCGCGGCGGCAGGCCTCCAGGAGGACGTGGACGCCGATGACGCCGGTCGTCAGGAACGCCGCCGGATCGAGGATGGAGCGGTCGACGTGGGACTCCGCCGCGAAGTTGACGACCGCATCGGCTGCGTCCACTAGCGGCCCGACCGCCGCCGGGTCGGCGATGTCGCCGCGGACGAAGCGCATCCGCTCCGCCTGCTCGGGATCGGCCCGCACCGGGGCGAGGTTGGCCTCGCTGCCGGCGTAGGTCAGCTTGTCCAGCACGGTGACGCGGGTGCCGTCCCGCCGCGCGAGCACGTTCCGCACGAAGCAGCTGCCGATGAAGCCGGCCCCGCCGGTCACCAGGAGGTGGGCGCCGGGACGCGCCCAGGGACCGGCCTGCGCCGGCCGGGCGGAACCGTCGGTCACGCGTCGACTCTGGGCGGCAGCTCCACCGGATCGCTCCGTCGCTGGAGCGGCCGCTGGGTCGGGACCGCCAGGCGGCCCGCGGCGTCGTCCTCGGCCGCGAGCTCCGCGGCACGCAGCAGGGAAGAGACGGTGCCGGCGTCCGTCCAGTGGCCGTCGTACACGCGGGTAAACAGCCGACGGCCCGGGATGTAGTGGTTGAGGACGTCGGTGATCTCGAGCTCGCCGCGCCCCGAGGGCGCGAGGTGCTCGATGACCTCGAACGCGTCCGGGCGGAGGAAGTACACGCCGATCGGGATGAGATCGCTCTTCGGCCGGGCCGGCTTCTCCTCGAAGCCCACGACGTCCCCCGATTCGTCCAGCTCGGCGACGCCGAAGCGCTCCGGATCGGGCACCCGGTACAGGAGCGTGCCGCCGCCCCACGGGCCCGACTCGAACTCGCGAGCCGTCTCGGCCAGCGGCTCCCCGCGCAGGATGTTGTCGCCGAGCACGCAGCAGAAGGCGTCGGCGCCCACGAAGTCGCGGGCCAGCCCGATCGCGTGCGCGATGCCGAGCGCTCCGCGCTGGTAGCGGTAGGTCAGGTCGAGCCCGAAGTGGTTGCCGTCGCCGAGCAGCTCCACCACGTCGCCGACGCTCTTGCCGCCGACGATGACCAACACCTCGCGGATGCCCATCCCGGCCAGCGTCTCGATCGGGTAGTAGATCATCGGCCGGTCGTAGATCGGCAGGAGATGCTTGTTCGTGACGATCGTGAGCGGGAAGAGCCGAGTCGCGGTCCCGCCGGCCAGAACGATCCCCTTCATCGCGCCACAGCGTAGCAGGCGGCCGGCCCGCTACGGCTGGGCGGACGGCGAGGCGTCGGGCGACGGCTGGGGCAGGCCGCCCTCGTAGTCGGTGATCACGAGGAGGTACTCGGCCTTGGACAGGTCCACCGCCGGCGCCAGGTAGGCGGTCTGGACGACGGCGTTCGCGTCGCGCTGGACGTCAAAGACCTGGCCGATGGGGAGGCCCTTCGGGTAGGGAGACCGGACGCCGCCGCCCAGGACGATGCCCGCCGTGACCACCTCGTCGCCGATGTTGACGCGCTCCGTGGAATCGATGTTGGTCATCACCAGCACGCCGCCCAGCTGCCCCGCCACATCGCCGGTCGCCCGGTTGCTCTGGACCATGCCGGTAACGGTCGCCGACGGATCGTTGATGAGCGTGACATGGGAGCTGTTCGGAGCGAGGCCGGTGATCCGGCCCGCGAGTGCTCCGCCGGGCCCCACGACGACGTCGCCCATGGCCAGGCCATCATCCGAGCCGCGATCGATCGTGACGACCCGGGCCACGTCCGGCCGCTCGCGGGCGATCACCGTCGCCGCGATCGTGTGGTAGGCGAAGCCCGTCCGGACCTGGAGCAAGGCGGTGAGCTGGTCGTTTTCCGGTTGCAGCGCTCGCAATCGGGCGTTCTCGGCGGCCAGCTCGTCGAGCCTGGCGTGGAGATCGCGGTTGTCCTGTCGCAACCGGTCGATCTCCCGAATCGACTCGACGACCGAGCCGACGGTGGACGCGACGCCTGCCATGGCGCCCTGCAGCGGCCGGAACGCGTAGCCGGCACCGTTCTGGAGCTCGCGGACGGCGGCCGACGTGGAGAACGCCATGCACAGGACCGAGATGCCCACCAGGATCGTGAAGCTGATGGCCCGCCGGCGAGCGATGCGGGTGCTTCGTGTGGTGATCGGACCTGACATCGCGATCGTCCCTCAGGGGGGCGGCGGACTCCTCAACGCGGGGCGCGCGCGTACGTGTCGGCCACCAGCACCCGCTGCATCCTGTCGAGCTCCTCGAGGACGACCCCGGTCCCGCGGACCACGCAGGTCAACGGATCGTCCGCCACATGGACGGGCATCTGGGTGGCTTCTGCCACCCGCCGGTCGAGCCCGGACAGCAGCGCGCCGCCCCCGGCCAGGACGATCCCCTGGTCCATGATGTCCGCGACGAGCTCGGGCGGCGTCTCCTCTATCGTGTCCTTGATCGTGTCGACGATCTGCTGGACGGAAGGCTCGATCGCCTCCCGGATCTGATCTGCCCCCACCTCGACGCTGCGCGGCAGCCCCGTCAGGAGGTCGCGACCACGGAGCGTGACGCGCTGCACGTCCCACTCGCCGGGATACGCCGAGGCGATGGCGATCTTGATGTCCTCCGCCGTTCGTTCGCCCAGGAACAGGTTGTACTCGCGCCGGGCGAACGTGACGATGTCCTGGTCCATCTCGTCGCCACCGATCCGGATGCTGCGGCTCACGACGATGCCGCCGAGGCTGATAACGGCAACCTCCGTCGTGCCGCCACCGATGTCCACGATGAGGCTGCCCGACGGCTCGCTGACCGGCAGGCCGGCGCCGATCGCGGCGGCCATCGGCTCCTCGATGAGACGGACCCACCGGGCGCCGGCATTGAGACCGGCGTCCCGCACGGCCCGCTTCTCGACCTCGGTCACGCCCGAGGGGATGCCCAGGATCATGCGCGGCCGCGGAATCAGGCCCAGGCTCTTGTGGACCTCGTGCACGAAGTAGCGAATCATCTGCTCGGTCACGTCGAAGTCGCTGATGACCCCGTCGCGGAGAGGGCGAACCGCGATGATGTTGGCCGGCGTCCGGCCCACCATCCGCTTCGCCTCGGCCCCGATGGCCAGGACTCGCTTGGTCTTGGCCTCGATCGCGACGACGCTCGGCTCGCTCATCACGATGCCTCGGTTGCGCACGTGGACGAGCGTGTTGGCCGTGCCGAGATCGATGCCGATGTCGCGCGAAAACAGGCCGAGCAACGCGTCAAACATGAACGAGCTGGTCCTTCGGTGGTGGGCGACGAGGCTGCCGGATGCGTGATGGCCCGCACGGTCGTCGCCAGGGAGGGTCGCGGGAGAGCGGGTGCAGTATACCTGCGCGTTCCGTGCGCCGGCCGTCCGGCGTCCGTTAGCGGGCGGGGCGGGGACACCGATCCCCGATCGGGACCTCGGCCTACGGCAGCAGGATGATGGGCGACGAGGTCGGCATCGGCGTCGGTCGAGGGGTGGGCGAGGGCGAGGGCTCGAGCGTCGCCGGTGCCGGGGCCGTGGTCGGGGCCGGCGTGACCGGCGCGCGAGCCACGACCTGCTGCATGCCGCGCAAGGCGAGGAACACGCCGGCACCGACCAGCAGTGCGGCGACGATCAGGGCGGGCCCACGCTGGCGGCGCGGCCGCGGGCGGATTGGCCGTACGGCCTCGGGAGCGTTCTCCGCCAGCGCGGACTCCGGGTCCACCAACTCCGCCGCCGGTCGGCCGACGGTGCTGTCGTCGATCCCTCCGGATTCCATGGGTGCGGCCAAGTCGGCATGCAGCTGGTCGGTAGGCTCGGTCATGAGACCCAGTGTCGCCGATGACCGGTGCCGCTGGGTCCGTTGGCGTGTTCGTGCGTCGACGTCACGGCTGCGGCCCGCGGAGTCTGTGAAGGTTGCACAGAAGTTGGCGCACCAGTTGCGCGCACGGTATCTGCGGGCTCCCGAGCCCAGGCGGCCAGGATGGGCAAATTCTTCGTTCATTAGGCGATATTGACCGTTGCAGCCGGATTCATGGTCAGGACCGAGGACGACGGGGACGGCTCGGGGCCCAGCCCGCTCCTGCCCAAGCTCCCACGGGTCCGGTTGTCCGTGGAGCAACGCCGACGGCTAAAGGCCGAAACCGTCCGCTGACTCCGACGACGTCCTCGAGCTTCACGCGATGTTGCCATCGCGATGCGGCTACCCTGTCCGCGATCAAGCACACGCGACGGCAAGAGCCAGACCCACAGTTCGACAGGAGCCCTATTTGGTCGCGGTCATATCCCGCCACGGACGCCGACGGGAACCTGGCTCACAGCACGGATCGACAGACAGAGGGGCCTTGATGGGGTGAACGTGCTGCCCCGAAGGATCGAGGCGGTCGTCATCGGCGCCGGTCAGGCCGGGTTGACGATGAGCTGGTACCTGCGCCAGGCCGGGCGCGAGCATGTCGTCCTCGAACGTCGCGACCGCCTCGGCGGCGGCTGGCAGGACCGCTGGGACGGGTTCCGTCTCGTGAGCCCGAACTGGGACCGCGTCGTTTCCGGGCTACGCGTACGACGGCGACGATCGGGACGGGTTCATGCCGCGTGACGACATCGCCCGGCGGGTCGCCCGGTACGCGGAGGTCATCGACGCCCCTGTCCATCTCGCGACCGCGGTGGAGCGGGTCAAGCGGCGGACAGACACAGGTGGTGGCTTTCGGCTCACCACAACTCGCGGCACAATCGACGCGCACCGGGTCGTCGTGGCCACCGGCGGGTTCCAGGTCCCGAACGTACCGCCGGCCGGCGCGGATCTTCCGGCTCGCGTGATGCAGCTTCACTCTCACGCCTATCGCAATGAGGCGGCCTTGCCCGCCGGCGCGATCCTCATCGTCGGGTCGGGCCAATCGGGCGTCCAGATCGCGGAAGAGCTCCATGAGGCCGGCCGGCGCGTCTATTTCTCCGTCGGGCACTGTGGCCGCGTGCCGCGTCGCTACCGGGGCAGCGACATCTTCCACTGGCTTTGGAGCTTACGAACGCGCGGCCACGAGTTCGGGACCCCGTTGCCGACCGTTGACAAGCTGCCGGACCCGCGCATGCGGTTCGCCTGTAATCCGCACTTGTCCGGGCACCGCGGCGGTCACGACACGAACCTCCGCCGCTTGGCGGCCCAGGGAATCTCCCTCTTGGGTCGTCTCGAGGGCGCCAACGGCGAGCACGTCCGAGTCGGCCCCGACCTTGCTGCGAACCTGCAGTTCGCGGACACCTTCTTCGACGAGCAGTGGCGCGGTCGCATCGACACATTCATCGAGCGTGCCGGGCTTGACGCCCCGCCGGACGACCGTCAGCCATTCGCATTCCAGCCTTCCGAGGTCGCCGAACTCGATCTCGCGGACGAAGGCATCTCGACGGTGATCTGGACGAGCGGCTACCGGCTCGACTTCAGCTGGATCGACCTGCCAATCTTGGACGCCCAGGGGGCCCCGCGCCATGTCCGCGGCGTGACCGAGGTGCCCGGCCTCTTCTTCCTTGGCCTGCCGTGGCTACTCGATCAGGGCTCCGCCACACTATTCGGGGTCGGACGGGACGGGGCCTATCTCGCCGAGCACTTGGAGGCGTAGGCCACGACCACCTGAAGGATGCCCACCTGCATGCCGCGACGCGACGCACGAATCATATCGTCGCGACTCCGCCTACCCGGCGGCCCGCCCGGTGCCGGCCGATCGAACGCTACTCCACGATCTCGGAGGCTCAGGTACTCGTCGTGGCCGATGATCAGGTGGTCCAGCAGGGGCGATGTCCAGCAGGCGGCCGGCCGCCAGCGCCTCTGCTGTGAGATGGAGGTCGTCCGGGCTGGGCGTGGGATCGCCGCTCGGGTGGTTGTGGACGAGAATGAGGCCGCTGGCGTTGAGCCGGACGGCGTCCCGGAACAGCTCGCCCACCCTGACCAGCGACGAGCTGACGTCAGCAACACCGCTATCGTCACCCTGACCGTCGTGACCAAACCGTCTTCCGGGAGCCAGGGCCACCGGAAGACGGTTTGGCGGCTTGGCTGCGCCTCGATGACATCCCACCCCACCCGCCGTTCCGACCACACCAGGACCGAGCGCGACCCAACCGCAAGGCCGCTCTCGATCCGTTCCGGGAACCATCGAGCCAGCTCCTCTGGGTTGGCCCACGCGCGGAACGCGCGCTCGGGTGCTGCGGTCAGGCTTCGATGCTCCGGACCCAGCGCGGGATCCTGCTCCCACCTGGCGGACCAGACTCTTCAGTGCCCATCACAAGACCCTCGCGAAAGACCACCCTGCGGCTAGCTGAACGAAGCGGCACTCGACCGTCTCGACGGGGCATGATCAGCTTGCTACATCGCCTAGGCCGTGCAAACCACGATCCGCCTCGGGCCGTCCAGTCGGCCACAGGTAAGCGATGCGGGCGGCCGCAATCTCGGTTGAGGACGGGCCGTCACCATTGCCCGATCGTGTCCAGCGGCCTGACGACTCCAAGTAAGTCGCAGATAAGTCGCAACTAACTGGGCCGTGGTAAGAACGCCGGAGACGCCTCGCGAGACGGCCGCCATGCATAGGTGGCCAGACGCGGCGCCGCTAGATTGGGTACTGCGAGGGGAGTTGGGGGGTTCCGTGGATCCAGCGGCAGCCGCGCGCGCCCGCCTCTGCGTCCCTCTGTTCTCGCAGTCGTCACGCGACCGACTGCACCCGCACCCTGCGGTGGAGTCGGCAGAAGAGACGGTCTCGGCATGAAGCATCGCTTCGCTTCGGTTGCAGCCCTTGTAGCTATGGTGGGGGCCCTGCTTCCCACAAATGCCTTTGGCGCCGAGCCTGAGGCTGTCGCGTTCGCCGCCGTGCTGACCCGACCGGCGTCGAACGTTCTCGTTTCCGAGGGGACCGGCGGGGGGTTGGGCAACCAGATTGCCATGACCCGCCGCGGAGATCTGGACGTGCGCGGGCGAGGCCACGTACCTCTCATCCTGACACGAGGGGAGCGGGCGGCCGCGCAGAGGAACGGCGGCTGGCTCAACTTTCAAGCGATCGCCATCGACGACGGTGGTCAGCCTGTCGGCTTCACCGCATTCTCACGATACATTGGAAGCGATCCGGAAATGATGGCGAGACAGGCGCAGAGCTCGGGATTCGTCGAGTTCGCCCCGACTGGCGCGGTCTCGGCCAGCTACACCAACTGCAACAACTACCGCTGGGTGGTGAAATATCGCGACTGGAACTTCATGACCATCGGCGAGCTCCACACCGCCAGTGACTCGACGGCGAAGTTCACCTACGGGAGGACTGCCGACTCGGACGTGGGCGTCGCCTTCTCTGACAATGGCGGCGCCTGGTATCTATCCGGCAGCGCACATGCCGGCAACAGCCTCGATGCCTCTGTCGGTCAGAACGCGGGCGCCCACTTCGGCTACAGGCTGATCAGTCAGTTCAACTACGCGCAGCTTTGGCTGGTGGCCGACTGCTTCGAGGGATGGGGCCTGTACATGGGGCACCGATCGGTCGAGGTTGACACGTGGCGTGGCAGCATCACCTCCTCTTACGACTGGCGAAGCTTGGACAACAACCGAAACAGTTGGTGGAATATCTTCGGGGCTGGCACCGTCTTTGATCGATCGACGACCGCCTTCTTGAAATACTCAGGGGCCGTCTCGATCTGGGGCGCCAGCCTCACCGCGAAGAGTGGCGCGAGCGCCTACGTCAAGGTTCACTGGTCGTTCGGTACGGGGCGCACCAAGCATTACCTCTATGGGAACGACAACTATCCGCTGTATTCCCATCGGATCTATGCGAGTGATTCGTAGAACCCTTCGCCTCGGAGCACTCTCGCTCGCGCTCGCCGTAGTCCTCTCGGGCTGCGGCGGTGCGAGCGAAGGCACCTACTTCCCGCAGCCCCAACCGACAACGGCAGGTTCGCCCGCGCTGCCAGGCGAGTGGGTGGACTTCGGTACCGTACATATCAAGGCAGAAGGCACCGAGCCTGTCACGCTGCTCGAGGCCACGCTCGTCGCTCCAAATGGCGCTCTGGAAGTGGACGGCTTGTTGATGTCAAGACCCGACGGCGGGGGTATCGGGATTATTCGAGAGGCCGAACTACCCGCCGATTTCGACCTCGAGGGCCACTCGCGACCGCTGGCGAACGCGGTCTTGGGCACCGACACAGGCATCGCCCAGGTTGTACTTCGACTCAAGCCCACCCGGCCGGGAAGAATCTCCGCGAGCGGTGTGACACTCCGTTTCTCCGTGGGAGACGGAGCGCCACAAACGGAGACGTTTCCCACCTCGGTATTTCTCTGCGTGGCCCACCCCCTACCGACCTCGTGCGAATAGGCCGATGTTCGGTCCCGCGCGAGGGTGCCAGGTGTTGAAGCAGCTGATCGAGCGGGGGAAGTTGACGCCTTGCCTCGGCCAGGCAGAGGAGGCCGCCCAGCACGCACGATCCACCCATCGTGTCGCTTGTTGGCGGGCCTCAATTGAGCCGGCCCAAGAGTTGACCTTCCCGGGCCTGGGGGCAGCCGGCGCGGTCTGATCCTGCGTCTTGCCGTGGCTGAGGGCAAGACGCACCCATCGCCACACCAGGCGTGGCATCAGCCTCAGGTGTCGTCGCGACTCCGCCTACCCGGCGGCCCGCCCGCCCGGTGCCGGCCGATCGAACGCTACTCCACGATCTCGGAGGCTCAGGTACGCGTCGTGGCCGATGATCAGGTGGTCCAGCAGGGCGATGTCCAGCAGGCGGCCGGCCGCCAGCGCCTCTGCTGTGAGATGGAGGTCGTCCGGGCTGGGCGTGGGATCGCCGCTCGGGTGGTTGTGGACGAGGATGAGGCCGCTGGCGTTGAGCCGGACGGCGTCCCGGAACAGCTCGCCCACCCTGACCAGCGACGAGCTGACGTTGCCCTGGTAGACGGTGACGACCCGAAGCACGACGTTCTTGGTGTTGAGGGCGACGGCGCGCAGCTCCTCCCGCTCGAGCCGGCCCATCTGGAGGATGAGCCGATCCGCGACGTCACCGGGCGACCGGATCGACCAGCGGCCGGCCGGCCAATCGGCCAGGAGCCGACGGCCGAGCTCGAAGGCTGCGGCGAGTTGGGCCGCCTTGGCCGCGCCGATACCGGGCAGGATCGACAGCTCGACCTCGCTGGCCCGGGCCAACCCGGTCAGCCCATCGTGCCGCGCGAGGGCATCTGCCGCAAGGTCCACCGCCGAAACGCCCCGCGCCCCCGAACCCCACAGCAACGCGATGAGCTCGGCCGCGGTGAGCCCGCCCGGGCCTCGCAGCGCAAGCCGTTCGCGCGGCCGCTCCGCAACGGGCACCTCGCGCAGGGCGCGACCGGCCATCTGGCCTCCTCGCAGGTGAAGGCGACGAGAGGAGTCCCCGAGCCCGGCTGACGGAAGCCCGCCGATTCCCCCCGCCAACCGGGCCCGAGGGACGTCACGAAGGCTACGTGGCGACCCTCATCGCCGGCTTACCGGCGGTCGTCGGACGGATGCACGGCGGCTCACCGGACGTAGGTCAGCAGGAGCGGGAGGCCGTTGAACGCGACGTGGAGCGCGATCGACGCGTAGAGCGATCGCCGGTACAAGAAGATCCAGCCAAGTGAGAACGAAACCGGCCGCCGGACGAGGAACGCGAAGAGCGCCCACTGCGCTCCCACGGCGAACGACGGACCGCCAAGGGTCAGGATGTGGGTGAACGCAAAGAACAGGCCTGCCTGGACGATCGCCCGTCTGGGGGAGCTGGCCCGCGCCCAGGCCGTGGTCATGAAGCCGCGGAAGAAGATCTCCTCGCTGATCGGCGCGACCACCGCGGCGGCCACCAGCGTCACCAGGCGGCCAATCAGGTCCGTTGTCTCCGGCAGCTGCGGCGGCGGCTGGGCCAGGACCTGGAGCAGCGCGACGGCGAGCAGTGCCGTGACGTAGAGGACCGCCACGCCCAGCAGGATGCCGAGCGCAATGTCACCGCGCGCCAGGCGGGACGGCCGGCGGACGCCCATGTCCTCCCAGCTGAGAGCGCCGGTGCCGACGACCAGCAGGCGGATCACGCCGACGTTGACGGCCGCGCTCACCAGGAGCCCGACGAGCGTCCCGGCCGGCGTCGCGCCCCGCAGCCCGAGGGGGCTCCCGACCAGCGCGACGGCGAGGACGAACAGGTTCGACGTGACCACGGCGGCCAAGAAGACGAGCACTGGCGAGGGTCCGTCGTAGCCAGCCCATCCCTCCGCCCTGCGCTGGATGGCCTGGGCGCCGGCGGCACCGATCAGGCCGGCGCTCAACGCGACGAGCCCGGCGAACAGCAGAGCCACGGCCACCGGCCCGCCGCCTGCCATCGCGGCGACGACGATGACCGAGATCCCGACGATCGACGCCAGCCAGCCGATCAGGTACAGGCCGGGGGCGGCGCGACCCTCCAGGCTGAACATGCGGACGCCCGGCCGGGGTGAAGGCTGGTCTCCGCTAATGCGATCGGTGGCCTGATCGGCGTCCGGCTCCGGAGGACTGTTCGATTGGCTCGGCTTGGCGGGCGGGCGCGGCTCGCCCGGGCCGCTCAACGCTCCGGCAGCGGATCCGGCGCGGTCCGGCCTGCACGAGCGCCGCGCGCCTGGGCGCGCACCAGGGAGGTGGACGCCGCAGCCTCGATCGGGGTCGGCCGGGTGGCCGTGGCGAGCTCTGTCACCGAGGCGGCCGCGATCTCACGTCGCTCGAAGTCCTTGCCGCACCAGGCGCAGAGCGACCAGTCCAGGCCCACCAGGCGGCTGCAATTCGGGCAGACCCGCTTGAGTCGTGTCCGGCAGGTGGGACAGATGATCCATTCCTCGTCCACGCGCCGAGCGCAGGTGGGACAGGTGTGGACGGCCTCCACCTCGGCCAGGAGAGCCTCCTCGGCCAGGTTTCGCTCGTAGACCTCGCCGATCTTCTCGTGGGGTCGGACGATCTTGTAGACGAGGACGGCGGCCGGGAAGAGGACCGGTGTGAAGACGATGATGAAGCTCGCCATGAGATAGGGCAGGACGGGGTTCTCGGTCCGCAGCTGCATGTCGCGAAACGCCCAGTAGGCGGCCGCGAGCCACAGGATGACCCAATAGATGGCGATGGCCTGGAAGCCCACGCGGACCGGCGTGCTGTTGAGCAGGTCGCCGATCGTATTTCCGATCTGCTGGATGATCTGGTCCATGCGCCGGTTCGAACGCCTCCGGTGGCTGGTGTGTCCGCCTGTGGTGGTCTCTGTGACACCCCACCCTGGGCCGGCTTTCGCTCGGCGCAGTGTAGCAGGGGGTCAGTGCTGTCTAGACGTGGAAATTGGCACCTTCGTTACGCCGATGTGTCGCCAGCCGCGGGGCTGCGGAGCATCCCTCGCAGGCCGAGACCGCCACCGGTCACCAGGAGCCCGGCGCCGACGAGCATCGTGCCCACGCCGAGACCGGTCCCGAACGGGCCCGTCGCGTAGCTCCAGGCCAGCCCGATGAGGAAGCCCCCGTAGACGAACGGCAGGGCAACTTCGCGGAGCGCCCGGGGCAGCCGGTTGGGCAGAATCGTGATGAGGAGGACGGCCAGCCCGGCCGCCAGGAGAAGCAGGTACGCCGGATTGGCCAGGCCCCATTGGCCCAGGTAACCCGTGCTCAGCTGCCCGCCGGCCACGCCGTTCTTTGCCCAGGGCAGCACGACGGCAAGCGCGGACAGGCCGCTGCCGACGGCCGTCATCCAGCCGCTCGGACCGTTCGGGGCGGCAAACGGCAGGTCAGACCGCGGGCCGGCGTCACCGGGCATCAGCACGTGCGGCCCAGGTGGCGCGGCTCCCGGCCGGGCGCCACCCGCCAGGGCCATCGCGCTGAACGGCGTCCCCACCAGCGCCGAGCCGGCCCCCGCCGTGGCCATCGCCATCGAGTCGGCGGTGGCGTCGGGCACCGAATACCAGCGGTTCGGGCCGGGAACCGCAGGTGCGCTGGCGACGCGCTGAACGTGGGTGACCCGGCTTCCGGCATGCACCGCCACCACGCGAGTCGCCGACGGCGCCAGGTAGGCGCCGGGAATATGCCGCCCATCGGTTGCGGGCGCGCCGGCCGAAGACAGGCCCAGGATCGCCAGCTTGCCGGCCGCCGAGGCCATGACGTCGCGGACCGCGCGGCCTGGACGCGTCGACACGATGTCGGGGGCGGCCACGGACGGCGCGGGCTCGCGGCCGGCCACGGGCGGCATGGGCTCGCGAGCGGCCACGGACGGCGCGGGCCCGGCCCAGTCGTGGAGGACGTCGGGCACCGCCGTGGCCGGCGCCGTGCCATTCGTCGGATGCAGGGCGGGTGAGGCAGCGAGATGTGCCTGCCTGAAGCGTTCGGTCGTCTGATGGGCGGTCCCTTCGGGCCAGGCAGGCTCGGATCCTGCGCCATGGCTCAGGGGGCCGTCTTCACTCCGTGGCGGCCACACCCCGATCGGTCCAGGCGCCTCGTCCTGGCCGGCCTCGGGCGTCTCCGAAGGACCGGGCGCCACGGCCGCGGTCGCCGTCGACCCGCGCGATCGGCGTCCGGGGAGGCGTACGGTCACGCGCCGGGTTGAGCCGGCCACGGACGCGAGGAGCGTGCCGCACGTCGGGCACGACAGGCGGCCGTATGGAACGGTGGCGCTGCACTCCGGGCAGGCGACCCGTTTCGTCGCCAAGAAGACCTCCAGATATCAGGTCAGGCTCGACCTGCGGGCCCGCGGCCGACAGCGTGCCAGAGGACCCCTCCCTTCACCAGTCCCCCCTACGGGTCAACCCGGCCCCTGCCGAACGTCCGGGTCGGCGTCCCGACGATTGGGTTCTGACCGAGCCAGCTCGGCCGTCCAGAGCAGCCCGCGCCAGGCGGAGGCGATCCCACCCAGGATCAGACCGCCGGTCCAGATCCCGACGAGGGAGACGCCGACGAACAGAATCAGGCCGGCATCGCTGCCGGGTGCGAAGCTCTGGACGAGCAGCGCCTGGAGGAGCGACCACACGACCGACGCAGCCGCCATCGGCGGTCCGACGGCGAGGGCCAGGCCCGCCAGGCCGAGAGCCGTCGTGGCCAGGGACGAAGTGGGTCGCCGAACCAGGTGGCCGATCGCATGCCCCAGCGCCGCCCCCATCGAGTCGTTCCGCAGGACGATCGAGCGCACCGCCAGGCCCCCCACGATCTCGGCCAGGAGCCAGACAGCCACGACCAGCGCGATCGACGGGGCGACCTCGCGCAGCACCCGGCTCACGAGCGGGGTCGCCAGGTCATAGGGCGAGATGAGCTGGCGGTAGGTCGCCTCGACGAGGGGCCCGACCGCGATGGCGATCGCCAGCCCGACAGGCACGAGGACCGCCAGACGGACCCCGACGAGCCGACCCAGCAGCCCGAGATTCAGGCGAATGTCTTCGCCGGGCGCCTCGAACGTCTCGGCCAGGTAGGCATCCGTCAGCGCGCCGACGGCAGTGCCGACGAGCAGCGACGCCAGGAGGACGCCGGTCACCGCCGCGATGATGCCTGCGGCCTCCGGCGATGGCCCCGACGGCGTCGCGGCCGTGGGCCCGACGATGTTGGCCAGGCCGACCGGACTGGGCAGCGGCAGGATCGGGACGAGGAAGAGGACGATCCCGCCCCGCGCCAGGAAGCCGGCGAGTCCGACCGGCCAGGTCGAGGGGTGCTCGAAGACGTGGACCGAGGCCGCCGCGACACCCGCCCGCCAGCCCCGGCCCCGCGATCCGGGCCGCA
>WNGB01008234.1_pt1 | contig 14865 bp, 12 predicted proteins | sample 5400681 | NCBI WGS metagenome assembly WNGB01 (sample SAMN13153367, study PRJNA577476) | soil metagenome | isolation source: 115 cm soil or saprolite under grassland replicate 2 | place: USA:California | collected 2016-06-15
AAGCTGAAGGCGGCCATCTTCTCGCTAGACCCGAACGCCATCACCGGCCAAGTCCAGGGCGCGATCAACGCGTTGATCGGGAAGTTGGACGGAATCGATCTGGGACTCTTCGCCGATGAATTGGACGGCGTCGCCGACGAGCTGAAGAAGATCATCGCCGGGCTGGACCCGCGACCGATCATCGCCCAATTGCAGGGGTTGGTGGATGAAGTGAAGGGCCTGGTTGCGGAGTTGCAGCCTTCGAAGTTGTTGAGCGAGCTGAACGAGCCTTTCGAGCTATCAAAACAGATCGTCGCCGAATTCGATCCGGACGCGTTCAAAGAACCGCTTCAAACGCTCTTCGAGAACATTCAGAGCGTGCTCGAAGCGGTAGACGTTGGCGTCATCCTCCGGCCGCTGGCGGATAGATTGGAGCAGTTGCGCGATGAGTTGGAGGAAGGGTTGAAGCGGACGGAAACGGCGTTCAACGGGATGATCGCGGCTATTCCAGTTTGAGGATTGCGAAATGTCGCTACGAGGCACACTTTATAGATGTCATCTCTTCAGCTATGCCGGTCCACAGACCACCGGAGTGACGTCGCGCTGGCTATACGAGCTGGAGCCGTTCGACGGGGGCGAGGCGCTCGACGGCGACGTGCTCGAGCTGTACAGCGTGATCGAGCGGAGCGCGCACGAGCTGCGTCCGGACGTGAAGATCCGGTTTGACATCCTGGAGCAGGATTTCCTCCTCACGGGCGGTCTCGACGACAAGATCGTGTCGTTGCAGGGGACCGGCGCCCCGCTGCCGGACGAGGGGTTTGCGGTCGAGGCGCGCAAGGTCTTCTTCGACGTCCTCAACCCCGGCGAGGACTTCCGCGCGTACGTCCGCTACTACCAGCGCCTACACCCGGACGACTTCGGCGAAACCATCCTCGTGCTCGGCGAGCCTGACGCGGAGGACACGGAAGACGTCGCCGAGCTGGCCCGGTACCACGCGCTCACGTGGTGGCTGACGAGGTTCGACTCGGACATCGGCAACTCCGAGTTCTACTTCATCGTCAACATCGACGGCGAGCTGGAGGACCAGAGCGAGCATACGGTCTCCGTGAGCGACGAGCGCGCGCAGGGCTTCGAGCGCGCGCGCGGGCTGTGGAGCGTGCAGACGGCGACGCGCCGGCTCCAGGAGCTGCTCTCCGGCAGCTTCCTCACCGGCTCGGTGAGCGACGCGGACGCGCGCGCCGCGCTCGACCTCATGAAGCAGCTCCAGCCGACGGTCCTCCTCGAGGTCGCGCTGCGGCTGCGGCTGAGCAAGCGGTGGGGCCAGTTCGCGCAGGCCGCCGAGCGGGTCGACCTGGACGCGATTACGGAGCTCGAGCTCCGCCTCGACCCGAACGCCGGCTACCTCGCGCCCGGCGACCAGATCGACGTGCGCATCATCGAGGGGAGCGACCCGACCCCACAGCCGGGTTCCGAGGAGTACGAAGTCGACACGACCGGCATCGATCTGCCGGCGGGACTGCTACGCGGCCTGGGCGACGACCACGTCGAGCTCGTCGGGCTGCAGCCTGTAGAGGCGGCGAACGCGATCGCCGTGGCGCTCGCCGCGTCGGGGCGGATGACCCGCCCGTTCGTCCGGCTGAAGTTCGCGCGCCGCGGCTCGCTGTACGCGATGCACCCGAGCAAGCTCGCTGACCCGGAACGCGCCTTCGAGTACTTCTCGACGTGGCGCCCTGACCCGAGCGACCCGAACCTCCGTCGCCGCGACCGGCGGGCCTATTTCTTCAGCTACATCCGGGGGGTTCAGCCGAGCGACCACCTCACGGCGTGGGCGTTAGGCAACTACTTCAAGTGGATCGGCGACCACGCGACCGACGACGAGCTGTTCGCCCACGAGCCGCACGAGATCTGGGCCGAGGCGCTGCGCGACGCGGCGAAGCCGCCGCCGGAGTCGCCGCTGGCGCCGTTCCTCGCCATCTCCCGCTCGGTGCTCGGCCGCCTCGACCGCGTGCCGCCCGACGAGAAGCGACGCCTGCTCGAAGCGCTCGACCGCTACGACCGGTGGATCGACGAGCACCAGAACGACCCCGATCTCAAGCGGCGCGACGCCGTCGACATCTGGTCGCACTTCTACTCGCGCGTCACGATCGAGGAGGTTGAGGCGTCGGTCAAGCGAGAGATCGAGCGCAAGAAGGCCGAGCGCCCGCCGATCGACTTTGAGGCCGTGGGCAAGAAGATCGACGAGGCGCTGCGCCTCGCCCAGACGCGCATCTGGCGGATGCCGGAGCCGCAAGTGGCGGAGGCCGTCGAGGTGAGCGGCGGGATCTTCGGCTTCTTCGAGGAGAAGCGCGGCATCTCGTATCTCATTATGCCGAGCGAAGCGCAGAAGGTGATCCGCGACCGGATCGCCCGACAGTACCTCCACTCGATCATCGAGCGGGCGACGTCGCCGGAGTTCCTCAAGTCGACGGCGGACGAGGACTTCACGGTGTTCCGGGGGGAGCATTCGGACCTGATCCACGCGCTCGTCCTGACGGACGAGCATCCGGACATCGAGAAGAGCGAGTTCGAGGTCGAGCTCACGCAATCGGAGAAGGACAGCGAGACGATCGTCGCGTTCACGCCGATCCTCGGCCAGATCGTCGGCGTGATCGAGGCCGTCGGTGGGCACAGCCTGTACGGCCGCACTCTCGGCGGGGCCGAGCGCGTGCTCGTGGGCGCTGCCAGCATCGCCCCGGTCGGGGGGAAGCTCCTCGGGACCGGCGGGCGGCTGGTCACCGCGTCGGCGATCGCACGCGACTACCGCCTAACAATGGGCGAGGCGAACGCGCTCTATCGCGCGGCGTTCCGGGTCCGTCCCGGCTCGTTGGGCGAGGGGCTGGTCAAGCGTCTGCTGCCGGAGGTGCAGGCGGGGCGCCCGATCGTCAACCGCGAGGAGCTGCGCGACGTCGCGCGGCTGCTCCAGGAGATGGGGATGGACGAGCCGGCGACGGCGCGCGCGCTCGGCCTTCCCGAGGCGAGGGCGATGCAGGGCGCCGACCTGGCGGCGGCGGACGGCCTCGAGCGGCTCGCCGCGGACGCGATCGGGAACGACGCGCGTGCGACGGCGGCGCTGAACGCCCTCTCGAAGGAGACGCGCGACGCGCTGCGCGCCGCCACGCAGAAGGAGCCGGAGTGGCTCCACCAGACGATCCGACGCGAGCTCGAGGGGAACCTCAAGCGGAACACCGACGAGCTGGTGACGCGCATGGAGCGGCACGGGATGCCGCAGGAGCAGTCCGACCTCCTCGGCCCGGCCGTCGGGAAGCTGAACGCGGAGCGGCGCGCCGTGCTGTCGGGGGCCGTCGCGGGCGTAGAGACGCAGCGGATCGCCGAGATGGCCGACGGGGCGCTGCTGCGCAGCGAGGGGGACTTGCTGCTCACCGAGCTGCGGCGCCGGCGCGACGCGGCCCGCGCGGCCGGGCAGACGTCGCGCGCGGCGTCGATCGAGCGCCGCATCGCGCGCACGGAGCAGTGGCTGAGCGGCCCCGGCGCCTCGCAGGCCGAGCGCGACCTGCTACGCCAGACCGTCGCCGCCAGCCCGCGCCTGACCGAGATGGTGGCTACGTTAGGCGCGCAGCCCACGCTGCGGCGATTGTGGATCCAGTACCGGCTGCTTCAGGCCGGCCGCGGCGCCGCGCTCACGTTCGAGGAGTATGCCGACATCCTCGCGCGTCACTTTCGCGGCAACTTCGGCGAGTTCGAGGTCGCGTTCCGGCTCGGACGGACGCACATCGTGCTCAAGCCGCCCGACTCGCTCGTCACACTGCCCGGCGCCGACCTGATCCTGATCCCGCGCACGGGCGGCGACCTGTTGCTCATCGACAACAAGGCGCTCTCCGCGCTGCAGGTCGACGAGGTTAGCGCGCTCACGCGCAACCTGCCGCGTAACCTCGGGATAGACCTTGCGGAGTTCAGCCGCCTGGCGAACGACACGGACGTGCCGGCGCACATGCAACTCGCGATCAACCGCTTGACGCGCGCGCAACAGCAGCTTCAGCCGATCGTGGGCGGTCTGACGAAGGCGCAGATTGAGACGCCGGCGATCCAGGCGCAGATCAACGCGGTGCTGCAGGCGAACAGAATCCAGCGCGTGGTGACGAACGCCGGCGGCAGCGTGCAGGGACTCTCGACGGACCTGCGGGCCATCGGGCTCGATCTCCGGAACCTGAACTGAGGCCAAAAGCGCACGGAGAAGCTCATGCATAAAATCCATTACAAACTTTCTATCGGGGAATGGACGGTGAATTCACAGGATGACCCGCGCACCGAGTTCATCGCGGTCGAACTCAACCACTCGATAGATTCATCCGGCGACTCTTGCCGCATCTCGGTTTACGCGCCGCCAGCGCCACAGCCCGGTCTGCTCGATCAGGCTGTCGGCGCAGCCGCCGGCGCTCTGGGGCTTGGCGGCGAGGGGGGGGAAGAATCCTTCTCCGTGCAGGTGCGCGGCAACGCGATCAAACACGGCGACCAGATCACCGTCGAATTAACCTCCGGAGACCGCTCCGGCAAAGTGATGACCGCCGGCGTGCAATCAATCGAATCGTCGTTCGGGCAAACGAAAATCGCGGGCGCTACCGGCAAGCTGAAATTGGCCAACACGTGCGTCAACCAGGTCTACGAAAATCAGTCTCTGGACCAGATCGTCAAAGACCTCGCCAATCAAGCCGGAGTAGACACGGGGCAGATTGAAACGGGCAGCTCTTACTCATACTTCGTGGCTCACGAGTCGAAGAACCTTCTCGGGCTGATTCGTGAATTAGCGATGCGCGACGGGCTGGACATGTATTTCGACGCGGACAACAAACTGACGCTGAAGAAATTCGACAAATCGAGCGCCGATCATACCTTCTTCTACGGGATAGATATTCTCGACCTGCAGTTACTCAATCATCAGGCCGGCAGCGATCACATCCTGGTCTACGGCGAAAGCCCGGCGAGCAATCAAGGGTCAGACACCTGGAGCTGGCTGGCGAAAGATTTATCGTCATTCCGCGGCGAAGTCGGGCAGGGCTCAAGAACAATTGCGATTCACGACGGCGCGGTGAGGACGAAGGACGCCGCGAAACTTTTAGCCACTTCCAGCCTGGGCGCGATCAAAGATCAGGCTACTCGCGGAAGGTTGAAGTTACTCGGCGCCCCGCAGGTCACGCCGGGCGACGCAATAGAAATCAAGAATGCGCCTAAGCCCGAATTGAACGGGCTTTTTAAAGTTACTTCGATTCGTCACGTTTTGAACAAACGCGACGGCTATTTGACCTTCATCGGTTTCAGCGGGCAGGGCGGGGCTCAGGCTGCGGGCGGCCTGCTCGGCGGGCTGGCCGGAAATTTGGCGGGGGCTGTGGGGCTATGAGCGACGCTATTACTCTGATTCAAGCGGTCATCCGCGATCAATTGCGAGGTTTCAAAACCGCCGAACTGGGCGTGGTGACCAAAGTCTACTCGCACGAATCTTCGTCGGATAAGAACAACTACCAGTGCGACGTCAAGCTGCGCGACTCCGGGCTGGAATTGAAACGCGTGAACGTGGCCACGCAGCGGATGGGGTCCGTGGCCATCCCGAACAAGGACGACATGGTTTTGGTGCAATACCTCAACGGTGACATCCATTCGGCGATCGTCACCGGGCGTCTGTACAACGACGCGGTCCGTCCGCCCGAAGCCAAGCCGCGCGAGTTCGTTTACGTCTCGCCCGACAACGCGGAGCAGGGCACACGCCGCATCTACCTGGAGTTGCCGAAGAACAACAAACTGACGCTCGAAGACGACAAACTCGTCATCGAGATGGGCAAGACGAAGATCACGATCAACAACGACGGCGACGTCGAGTTGGACTCGAACGCCAAGCTGACGATCAACGCCAAAGGCGACGCCACCATCAAGGCGCAAGGCAATATGGAATTTAACGCCTCGGGCGACGTGAAGCTCGAGGGTAACAACGTGTCGGTCAAGGGCAAAGTCAACGCTACTGTTGAAGCGGGAACTTCGGCGACGCTGAAAGGATCGAGTGTGAAAGTAGCAGGACAGATCGACTTCTCGTCTGCTTAATCCGCCGGCCCTCAGCGGTCGATCCTACAGAGCCGTAGAGAATAGGAGCTATCGGAATGAACGAAACTGGAAAAGAGCAATCCGGCGCCAATGTCGAATATGTTCGGCGGCTCTACGCTGACGTGATGGAGTGGTATAAGAACGCCGATTCGAAAGCCCAGGTCGTCCTCACGCTCGACGGCCTCTTCCTGGCCTTCATCGCAGCCACATTGTTCGAGCACGCGGATGTAGTGAACGGTTTGCGATGGCACACCGCGCTTTTTCTCAGTCTTATGGCCGTGTCGTTGGCGACGTCGGTCGGTTATGCGGTCGCATGCATATGGTCAAGGATCTACTCATACAAGGAGCTTGAGGAGTTCCTTTGTAAGGAGAAGGTGGACATATCAAATCATCAGACTTACACGCCCGCTGTTAGCAGGTTCTTTCAAATAATCGGGGCGCTCGATGAGGGCGAGTTCAAGAAACGAATGGGGGCTGTAAACCCCGTGTTCGAGGTCGAATCGCTCTCAGGTCAAATAATCAAACTCTCCAGGAACGTTCGCACGAAACACCGCTATGTGAATTACGGGTTTATCTTCGCCGGAATAACACTAACCCTGTTCGCGGTGAGCGCGGTCAGTTTCGTCCTCGTTCAAAAGAGAACGATCTGAGAGGGAAAAAATGCCTGGTCCGCCGGTAACAATCGGATGCTCTGTGGTCTTATCGCCGGGCCTGTCCGGGCCGCCCGACAGCGGAACCATTACGGTAATTCCGCCCGGCGGGCCGACGACTGGAGGACAGCCGCTCGCGATGGTCGGCTCAATTTGCATGATGACCAATTCGGTGTGGGGCTTCCCCTATACATTGCCGATAGGCCCTCTGTCGTCGAGCCAGGCGCGCATCAGCGGACAGCCGCTTGTTCGTGTGGGCGATTCGATACCGTCGGGGCCGGGGGTGATGACGATTTTAGGACCTCCGGCGGCGCCGTTTATAACCGATAACACTGGGTAAGCAGAGATGGCGAATGAACTCTTTTTAGGACAGGACCTGGACCTGGGATTCATCGCCGACGAAGAAGGCAGAGTCTTCGCCGGACCTTTCTCGCACGTCGATTTGCAGTCGATTGTCCGCGAAGACGTCTCTCCGCGCGAGCTTGATCTGGGCGTGGTTAGCGGCAAAGCGAACCTGGTTCAGAGTTTGATCCTGCGGCTCAAGACGGAGCGCGGCGAGCTGGCCGCGCTGGGCCATCCCGATTACGGGTCGAGGCGCCACCGGCTCATCGGCGAGCCTAACACCGAACCCAACCGGAACCTGATCAAGCTCTACGTCCTGGAATGTTTGAGGCAGGAGCCGCGGATCGAGGCCGTCGAGAAGATTGAAGTAAAGCCCGGCGAGGGACGCGAAAACCGCGACAAGGTCGAGGTCACGATCACCGTCAAGGTGAAGACTGTGCCCGACCCATTGAGTTTCGTCGTCCCATTCTCATTCGAAGGCGCATTGGCATGACTTTCGTCGCTCAAAGTTTCGAACGATTCGCAGACGACCTGTTGACGGCGCTCACCGGAGGAATGATCCGCGAGGAGCACCGGTTCACCGGCCCCGCGGAGCTCTACAGCCTGGCCTCTCCGGGCGCCATCGCCGCGACGGTCAAGGTCTTCGGCCAACGCAACGACTCGTTCGCGCTCTTCGAGGGAGGCGTTGATTACGATTACAAGAGCGAAGAAGGAGTCATCGTCTGGAGGGAAGAAGGCCGGCCGCCGGACGACCAGAGTTACTTCTACGTCAATTACTACCTGCAGGAAGGCCGGCGAAGATTGACCGACCGCAATCCGGGCGGCGTGACCACGATTCTGGCTGAAGCCTTCGCGCGCGAGTTCGCGGTCCTGCATAAGCAGATGGAGATGATCTACCGGTCGGCGTTCGTTGACCTGGCGACGGGGACTTCGCTCGATCACGTCGCGGCGCTGCTGGCCATCAACCGCAAGGACGCCAAATTCGCCAGCGGCGAGGCGCTCTTCAAACGCAGCACGCCGGCGGAAGGCGACATCACCATCCCGGCGGGCGCGCTGGTATCCACCGATCAGGGCCAGAATTTCGAGACGACCGACAAACGTACTCTGCGCCGTGGGCAGCTTTCGGTTATCGCGCCGATACGCGCGCAGGTAGAAGGCCCCGCCGGACGCGTCGAGGCCGGCGCCATCAAGAGTGTCAATCGCCCGATCTTCGGCGTCGAGTCGGTGATTAACGAAGCGGCGACATTCTTTGCGACAGAGAAGGAGACCGATGAAGAGCTGCGCCGCCGCATCAAGGGGACACTCGAACGAGCGGGCAAATCGACGCTCAACGCCATCAAGTTCAGCCTGATCGAAGAAGTCCCCGGCGTCAACGAGGGCAATGTTCAGGTCATCGAGGGCGCCGAGCCTGGCAAGGTGGAAGTCAAATTCGGGTTGAGCGGGGGCGTGAATCCGGACACGGTGAAGCGCATCGAAGAGACCATCTTCAATTCCAGGGCCGCGGGCGTGCGCGTGACGCACAACTTGCCGACGCGCAGCGGGCAGGAGGCCGCTCAAAGCGCCGTGTCGAGCGTCGCTCGCCCGGAGGTTGTCAGTCATTTCGCCGCTAAAGGGGAGCCGATCCACGCCATTCACGCGCCGCGAGAGACTCTCAATCGAATGCCGGAGGGAGTCCTCGAACTGCAGATCGAGGTTCTGCTGCGGCTCACCGAACAGAACATTTCGGCGTCGCAGAAGGAGAACATAGAGGATGACGTCCGCTCCCGCGTGGTCGATTTCATCGAGGCTTTACCGATGGGCGCCGACCTGGTCTACAACAAACTGCTGGGGCGCGTCGTCGAGCCTGAAGAAGTGAGTGACGCCATATTGCTCATACGCACCGCGCCGCCGGGCGGCGAGGCATACAAATCAAACCTGTCGACGGACGGGCGCAAAGCCATGGTCCACAGGCGGCGCGTCTTCGTAGGGTTGATGGGCGAAGCGATCTCCATCGACATTCAAGTGTTGCTTGAAGCCAGGCCAATCAAAATCTTCAAGGTGACCAGACAATCCCTGGATGAGCTGAAATCTGTCGAAGGCTCAGGCTTGGTTCTGGAAAAGCTGAAGGGGTTGGAGAACAGGGAATTCATTGGCGAGGAGAAATTGGTAGAGGGCCTCACCGCGACGATCGGCGGAGAAGCCGCCGCCAGGTTCAAAGCGCCGATCATCGAACTAACTCAAACTTTTCCTGCGATCACCCCCGCAATCGATGCTCTGATCAAAGATACCGCAAGGCGAACACTCGCAGAAACTCGCGGCAAGCTCTCGAAGGGTGGTCTGAAGGACGCGATTAGCGCTGAGCTTGTCAATACCGGCCTGCAGTTCGTAGCCGATAACCCGGTGGTCATCAACGCCGAGTACGAAGAGACAGGGCGGCTACTGAATAACACGGATGAGGTCGCGGTCGAAGAGCATCAGGTTCTCAAACTTCGAAAGGCGGATATCCGAATGAAGGGAGAGTTGGATGGCTAAGTCGGATCGCATACTGGATTTCTTCCCGGCGTTTTTTCGCGCGGCCGACAGCACGAAACTGCTGGCCGAAGTGACGCGCGCGCTGGCGCAGCCGCTGGAAGAGGTCGACACACACCTCTTCCGCATTCAACGCGCGCACAGGATCAAAGTCGCCGAACACGCCGACGACGTCATCCGGCTCGCGGCCGCTCTCAATCTCACGGCGTTTCACTTTGAAGACATCCTCACGGATAAGGGTTTGGACTACGAGCAGAAACTGGACTTGATGCGTGAGCGCGCGGAGCGCATCGCCAGGCTCCATCTTCAAGGGCTGGGCACGCCGTGGGCCGTGATGGAGGGCGCGGCGATCTTTCTGAACGCGACGATCGTGGCTGATGGCCCCGGCGAACCGCCCGTCAAACACCTGGACGCGTTCTCTCATTACGCGACAGTCGAATTCGCGCATCTGCCCGACAAGCCACGCGAGCGGATCTATCTGCACGAAAACCCGCTGCGGCGCAACAAAGTCGAGCCTGCCGAGCGATGGCAGTTGAATTCGTGGGCCGTAGAAAACCGCAACGTGGAGGTCTCGCCGCTCAGGTTGGTCATCAAGGGCGTGAGCGATCACACCGCGCTGCCCAGCGTTTTCTGCCCTGATGCGCGGGAGGGGCTGTTGTTCAACGGCGTCATCCCCGAAGGGAAGACGCTGGTCATCGACCGAGTCAACGGCGCGCTGCTCGACGATCAGCCGGTGGATGAATGGCTGGTCTATTTCAAGGGGGGCGTCTTCGATTTCGCGTCGTGGGACGGCGACGATTTTGTCACTGAACATGGTCAAGCGGCGACGCCGTTCGACGGCGATTTGGAAAAGGTCGCTTCTCGCCCATTCCGCAAGAGAGTCCCTGTTCCCCCGGCACCCATCGGCAAATCGCAGTGGTATTTCAAAGTGGCCGAAGGGTTGTACGACGGCGCCGATTACGACTACTCGGTCTTCGCCACACATCCCGATCCGATCGGCGGTTACGACGGCGATTTCAACTTCGACGGCTGCGTCTTCGATTACCCGGCCGCCGGAGTGGTCGGAATGGCCTGGGACGAGCGCATCCCCTGCTCCTTCAAACTGCTGGCGCCGTCGAGTCTTCCCGGTCCGAAGGGAGGAGAGGAGGCGCAAACTGAAGGCGCGCCTGCCAATCATTTGAGCCGCTTGAGCGCCGTCCTGCCGCAATTCAAAGCCGCGGGGATTCGGGCTTACGTGGACGCCGCAAAAGACGCATGGATATTGGGCGAGAGCGTGATACGCAGCGCGGCCGTGGCCGAGGGCGAGGGCGCGCAGTTCCACGCGACGCGCCTGCGGAACCAAAACGCAGACATACTCGCGCCGTTAAATGGGGGCAGCCAATAGTCTGTCTCACTCTCGACGACGCAATAAAAATTGGAGGGAATTCTGATGGCCGACGAAACGATCAAGCCTGCAATGATGAGTCGAATAGCGCTCGCCGGCGGGACCGGTCCAACCCGCTTGCCCGCGCCGGCCCCCCCGCTTGCGCCCAGACCGGCGCCCGCCGTGCCCGTCGCGCCGGCGAGCAATCCGTTTGAAGACCTGCCGCTCCCTTCGCCGGGAGACCGCATCAAGGCCGTCGACTTCAAGAAGCTGTCTCAGAGCCTGAGGGTCGTTTACAACGCTTTCATGCTTTCCGGCGCGCTGTTCGGCCGCAGCTTCGGTGAGGCCAAGAGCCTGCTCGCCGCTCAACAGTACGTAGTCACCAGCGTGATGAGCGTCTTCGGCTCTGAGATTGACAACCTGAACGACTCTTCGCTCGACGCGCGAAAAGTGATTCAGGTCATACCCGCCAAACTCGGCGAGAGGAACGTCGCCGTAGTCTTGACCGAAGCCGTCGAGACCAGGCGGTTCGCGCCGAACCTGTTGGGGTTGAGCTACCGCGAAGCTTCGGAAAGGCTCCGCGCCACACTCGGCGATATTACCTATCCGGTCAGCTCGATGCCCGCCATTCAATTGGTCGGCCTTACGTTGGCCGAAGCTAAACAGTCCACCCAGGGATAAGTCATGAAGGAGAAAATGAAATGGCAATCAACACTAATTTCGAACGCATGGATCCAGAGGGCGGACGCGTGGTCTTGTCCCGCGGTCCAGTTGACAGGGTCGAGGTCAAACCACCGGCCATAACTCCCACGCGGCCGCCTGTGCAACCGATGACGCCGACAACCCCCATTGTCGTTGCCACGCCCCCGATCATGCCGACACCGCCGGTGGTCTTCACACCGCCGATCATTCCAAGCATTCCGTTCTTTACCCCGCAGAAGACGACAACTCAGATCGCTCAGGGGGCCATCAGCCTGCTCAGCGGGGCCAATCAGGCCGTGGTGCAGGAGGCGGTCAATACGGCCAAGAACCGCAATGTCGCGGCCGGATCATTGATGAATTACCTGGAACGCAAAGTCAAAATCGGCGAAGTCCTGTCGGAGTTGGCCGCGCGGTGGTCAGTCGAAACCAGACAGGATTTCGCCGAAGCCTTTCAAATGCCTCAGGACAAACCGGACGTGATGGACTCCATCGTCTCCATCGCCATCTTGAACGACCCTGATCTGAGCGATGAGTTGCTTGTCGAGAATATGCCGGATGCCACGGAGGGCGATCTATTGGAGAACCGCCGCATCGTTTGGCAATACCCGCCGCCGGGTACCGTGCTTCAACCTCCATTCCTTGTCCTGCTCGCTGTCGAGCACCGGGATACCAAGCGCGCCGAAGACGTAATTCAATCCATCGTCGGCTCATTGGTCGATTATCAGGGGTACAAACTTCCCAGAGCCGCCGTGCAGAAACTGACGGGCCGACCCATAGTTACCGCGGTTAGCCCCGCGCTGAATATCGCTGCGCTCAACATCAGGCCCACTATTTAGATCGGTTGGCGATCAGCGTAGGGGCAGACCTGCGTGTGGGGCCCCGGTGGTCGCGTGTAAACACAATCCGGGGGCCCCACACGCAGGTCTGCCCTGGCGGTCGCATTTAAACACAATCCGGGGCAGTCACGCAGGTCTGCCCCAACAGTGAGATGGCCCAACTTATTCAACAACTCGGTTTCTTAAACGAAGGTCTCAAAGGCGTGCGAGGTCTGTACGGCGATTATATGGTCGCCGGGATGGAAAGAACGATTGTCAATCTGGCCGGGCTGGCGGCCACCCTCGACGGCGTGAAGCTCGAACCTGGCGCCGAAACGCCTGTGATAGTCGCTTTGCCCGATGTGCCGCGAAACGCAGACATCAAATCGCTGAAAGCCTTCATTGAGGTCCGGAAAGACGCGTCGGCTCAGACTTCCAATGTCAAGCAAACATCCCAAGTCAAAGAAGGAGATAGCGATCCGAAGACCTATACCGTTGATATTACCCTGCCCGATTTGCCCATGAACATCTCGGTGAAACTCGACGGCGGAGAAGTCATCTGGTCCTTTAGCGGCGGAGACGTGGAAGGGGAGCGCGAACTGCCGGATTTTACCAAGCAGGCCAATGATTATCTGGACAGGCTGCCGGCGGACGTCAAAGAAGTGGTGTTGAAGTTCCTCGTCAAATCCGACGGGCCGGGCCGTGTGAAGATAACTGTCAAAGCCGTCGAGAGCACGGAAATTCAAACCCAGTCGTGGCCTAACCCGCTGGATAACACGGTCAGGCTCGATCGCAACTTTCAGTTGGATTTCGGCGGCGTCGAGAAAGTCACCGTGGACGCTTACGCCGGAAAAACGAAACGTCCCCTCTCGCTCTCGGCGATAAGAGTCGATGTCGGCGGAGAATTCGGGCCGGAGAGGTTGCTGGGGGGCTTCGAGGCTCATCGGGGCGTCGAGTTCGCCACCATCAGCAATGATTACTCGCTGGCGCAAGGGTTCAACATCGGGAAGGAACTGACGGCGAAGCCCATACGTTGCGCCGGAGTGACCGGGGCTTTTCAAGCCGACGCGGAGGCGGAGCTTTACGTCGAGATACAGAGCGACGCCGGAGACTTTCCCGCTTCGGGCGCGCCGCTGGCCAAATCGAACCTGACTCTCTCTCCCGAGCAAGGGCAAGAGAGCGGGCGCTGGGCCTTCGCCAAGTTCGAAGCGCCTGTCGATCTGAACCCGGAGACCGCTTACTGGATCGTGGTCAAAGGGATTCGCGGTCGCGCCCGGCTCGGTCTGCAATCACAGCCCGGAAGTTATCTGCAACGGGCTACGGTCAATCGGGGGGGCCAGCTCTGGAAAGACCTGAGCCGTCCATCTACCGGAGGCGCTCCGCCCGCCGCCGCGTTGTTGCGGCTGGTCTATCTTCCCGAAATAGACAATCAATCGGCGGCCATTGAGATCGGCGTCGAAGGGGCGATCGAGCGACTAGATCCCAAGCAGGAAGCGCAAACGCTCTCGATCAGCCTGCCCGCGGCGAGGGGCGCCGGAGCAGCCGTGATCATTGTCAAATCGCATGCGCGAGGCTCGCTCAGCGTCGCCAACCTTATTCAGGAATACACGACATGAAACCGGGACACATCAAGGTCTTCGACGGCCTGCGAATTACCACCGAGCATATGGATCACCTGCAAGGGGCCGCGCATTCGGCGTTGCAGGAGATCCGCGAAATCCTGGGGCTGGGCCGCGTCTACTTCGGTTTCGAGGCGCGCGCCGAGGACGACCGGAGCGTCACGGTTCTGCCCGGCCTGGCGTTCGATTATCAAGGTAACCGGCTCGCCTGCGATGAGCCAAAGACGCTGCCAGTCTCATTCGAGCCTGGCGAGGAGGCCAAATTCGTCTGCGTCAAGTATGCCCAGGTGGAAGACGGCCAGGTCGAAGGCCGATTCACCATGATCTGGGATGACTGCTCAGTGATTCTGCAACCGAGCCTGCCGGGGCCTGAAGAGAGTCTGATCCCCATCGCCCAGGTTATGAAGCCGGCGGACGGGGACGACAAGTTGAAAGTCGTCAGCCTGATTTCGACCTCATGGGGCGAAAAGGGGATGAACGAGGCGGAATCACCCCCAGATGAAAACGCCGCCTCGGAGGCCAAACCGTGGAGATTGCAGGTCCGCCAAGGCGTGACTCGACTCTCCGCCGAGAACGGAGACGGGAATTACATCAACATGGCGCTCCTGGAAATGCTGAAGAAAAAATTGAATGGCGGCGGGGCTCTCAAAGACGCGGAGGCGATGATTACCTTGGCCGAAAAAGAAGTCGCATTGGATTTCCCCTAACAAGGGCGTAGGGGTGGGCGGAGCGCAGGTGAAGGCGACCGATGGGCAGAATAATGTCGCCGGACAGGCGGTGACCGACGCCAATGGCTCCTA
>WNGB01021409.1_pt1 | contig 14865 bp, 13 predicted proteins | sample 5400681 | NCBI WGS metagenome assembly WNGB01 (sample SAMN13153367, study PRJNA577476) | soil metagenome | isolation source: 115 cm soil or saprolite under grassland replicate 2 | place: USA:California | collected 2016-06-15
GAGCTCGCCGCCCGCTCCGGCCGGGTGCTGGTGTTCGTGCGCACCAGGCACGGCGCCGCACGGCTCGCGCGCCAGCTCGGCCGTGCCGGGGTCCCGGCCGGCGCGCTGCACGGCGACATGGCGCAGCACGCGAGGGAGCGCGCCCTGGCGGCGTTCGCCGCCGGTCGGACGCCGGTCCTGGTCGCCACCGACGTCGCCGCCCGCGGCATCCACGTGGAGGGAATCGACCTGGTGGTGCAGTTCGACCCGCCGGCCGAGCACAAGGCGTACCTGCACCGGTCGGGACGCACCGCGCGGGGAGGCGCCGCCGGCAGCGTCGTCACGCTGGTGCTGCCCGAGCAGGCGGCAGAGGTCGCCAAGCTCTTCCGGCGCGCCGCCGCTGCGGGGGCCGCCTCTCCGCCCGGCGCCCACGGCGTGACGGCGATCACCGGCGACGGTGCCGGGGGCCCTCAGCCTCAGCGACAGCGGCGTCGCCGCCAGGCCCGCGGTCGCCGCTGAGGCCGGTTCAGACTCCGGTCGACCAGGGGCCCGGGAATCGGGCCGAGCAGATCCGGTAGCCGAGGCTGGTGTCGCCGGCCGCGAGGCCCGCATACCACATGCGCAGGGATCCGTCATGGCACCGGACGGCGCACGGGGTGTGCACGCCGTGCGCCTCCGGGCCGTTGCCGGTCGCCTGCAGCGTGGTCCCGTGGCGGTCCCACGACAGGCCGTCGGTCGAGGTTGCCATCGCGATGGTGACGTGGTCGCCGTCGTCGCTGGCGTAGAACATGTAGTAGGTCCTCGCGATCACGATCACACAGGGATGCGAGGTCGCCAGCTCGCCGTCCGCCGGCTCCAGGACCGTGCCGACGTGATCCCAGGAGGCGCCTGACGGGGAGACGGCCGCAAGGATCGCGGCCCGCCGGCTGTTCCTGGAGCCGTCATAGCTGGAGAAGAACAGCCACCACCCAGCCTCGGTGCTCATCAGGCACGGATGGCTGGCGCCGAGGGCGTCCTGCAAGCCTCGCTGTACGATGGGTCCCTGCGGAGTCCAGGCCCGTCCGTCCTCCGAGGTGGCCATGTGCAGCCGGGTCGACTCGCTGTCGAATCCGGCGTAGGCCATCAGGTAGCCACCCTGGGTGTGCACAACGCTGGGGGACTCGACACCGTACAGGTCGGTGTCGCCCGCGAACCCGGCGTCGATCGCCACCCCGAGCCGCTCCCACTCCCTGCCGGGTCGCTGCACCGCCATCAGGATGCGGCCGGTGGTGCCGTCGTGCCCTGAGTACCACATGAGCCGCTCGCCGCCGCTCTCCTCGATGAGCCAGGGACGCAGCATTCGTGCACCGTCCGGTCCGTCCGACCGCCCAGGCGCCAAGGCCGTTCCCTCACGGACCCACTCCACTGCACTGCACCTTCCTTGCTGGGCGGATGCTGTGGGCGCCATCGGCGTCCCGCCTGGATGCCGACGGAGGGCTAGGCCTGCCCGCCCCGGTCGAGCGGTCGCTCGGGAAGCTGGTCACGGTGGATGGAGCAGCAATCGTCCGGGTTGTAGCGGGAGAGCCTGGTCCCACAGCCCCTTGCGGCGCAGATCCGGTTCTCACCGAACGAGGGGATCACACGCTTTCCGTCGATCCAGCCTCGATTGCTGTGTCTCCTCACCATAGCCACCGCTCTCGCCGTCACGATGCCGCTCGAGCGTTGCCACGATCGCGACGACCCGCCGCATTCATGCACCCGGCGACATCGGCTCACGGCAGACGCCGGCCTTCGCGGCTGCAACGGTCTGGAACCCGTGTGGCAGGCGAGAGAACGACCTGACGTGTCAATCCGACAACGGCGCGGTGCCGGCTGTCGGCCGGGCCGCACCCTGGTGCACCAGCTCCTGAAATCAGCCCACCAGCTTGGCGAGTCTACGCCCTGTGCGTGCCCCTGTGCGTGCTCCTGGCATGACCCGCGTGCTTGCAACCGACTGGTTCGACATCTGGCCATGAGCCGCTGTTCGTCACGACCGCTGCGGTGACGAGCCATACGTGGAGCTTTGGGCCTTGGACCACGAGCAAGGCTGGCCGGTCGGTGATGGGCGGTCCTCAATGCCGTCCCGGAGTCTGCCGACATAGACGGGAAGGACAGCGTCCACCATCGAACCTGGCGATCGGTGGCCAAGCGCGCTGCGGCCAGGCAAGGGGCTTCCAAATCCATGCGAGCGGGCCATGAGTTGAGAGGGCGACCGGGAGGCCCCGGGCGCTGCAGCCATGTTCGCTGCCTCCTGTTCAGGTCCACGGCATGTCGCCGGTCGTGGGCAACATGAGCCAGCGCACCGCCACGGAGCGGGCGCTCCGTGCCTCTGAGGAGCAGTTCCGTGGGCTGCTGGAGGCGGCGCCCGACGCCATGGTGATCGTCGACCCCGGGGGGCGGATCACCCTGGTCAACCGGCAGACCGAGCGGCTGTTCGGGTACCAGCGTGAGGAGCTGTTGGGTGAGCCAATCGAGGTGCTGGTGCCCGAGCGGTTCCGTGGTGCCCATCTGGGTCATCGCGACGGGTATCTGGCCGAGCCCGGCGTTCGCCCGATGGGTGCGGGGTTGCAGTTGTACGGGCGGCGCAAGGATGCCAGTGAGTTCCCGGTCGAGATCAGCTTGAGCCCGCTGGTGACCGACCGGGGCACGCTGGTGTCGGCGGCGGTGCGTGACATCACCGCCCGCAAGCAGGCCGACGAGGCGCTGCAGGTGGCCAAGCTGGAGGCGGAGCAGGCCAACCAGGCCAAGAGCGATTACCTGTCGCGCATGAGCCACGAGCTGCGCACCCCGCTGAACGCGATCCTCGGCTTCGCGCAGTTGCTGGAGATGGACGAGCTCCCCGACGAACAGCGCGACAGCCTGAGCCACATCCTGTCAGGCGCGCGGCATCTGCTCGGGCTGATCAACGAGGTGCTGGACATCGCCGCGATCGAGGCGGGCCGGATGTCGCTGTCGCTGGAGCCGGTCGCGGTCGCGGAGGTCGTGGCCGAGGCCGTCAGTTTGATCCGGCCGCTCGCCGAGCAGAGCGGCATCCCGCTGATGGCGGAATCCCCAGAGGCCTGGGACGGCTATGTCTTCGGTGACCGCCAGCGCGTCAAGCAGATCCTGCTGAACCTGCTGTCCAACGCGGTCAAGTACAACCATGAGGGTGGCAGGGTGGACCTCACCTGCGAGCGCGTGGCGGAGCAGCGGCTCAGGATCACGGTGACCGACACCGGACCGGGGATCCCACCGGAGTCCCTCGATCGCCTCTTCGTCGCGTTCGAGCGGATGGGAAGGGAGCAGACCGCGGTCGAGGGCACCGGTCTGGGCCTTCCCCTGTCCAAGCGTCTGGCCGAGGTGATGAGCGGGACGCTGGGGGTGACCAGTGCTGTTGGCCAGGGCAGCAGCTTCTGGGTCGAGCTGCCGCTGACCGCGGACCCGATCCAGCGCACCATGCCGTTTGGACCGACGCCGCTGCCCGACCAGCCCCAGCAGCTCAGCCCGATCCTGACCGTGCTGTACATCGAGGACAACCTGTCCAACCTCCAGCTCGTCGAGCGGGTCATCAGCCGCTTGCCGGGGGTCAAGCTGATCACGGCCATGCGACCCCAGCTCGGCCTGGACCTGGCCAGCAAGCACCACCCCGACCTGATCCTGCTCGACCTGCATCTTCCCGACATGCCCGGGCAGCAGGTCCTTCAGCGCCTGCGAGCCGATCCCGCCACGGCCCGCATCCAGGTGGTGATCCTCAGCGCCGACGCCAGACCGGAGCTGGTCGGACGGTTGCTCCACGAAGAGGGCGTGCGGGCCTTCCTGACCAAGCCGCTCGAGGTCAAGCAGCTGCTTGACCTCCTTCGGACCGTCGCGAGCGAACGGGATGGGCCGGCGGCCTAGCGTCGCGCGGGTGGTGGGAGCGGCCGTGGCCGCGGCGGTCGTGGAGGATGGCGCGGTAGCCGTTGGTGGCGACCAGGAATGCCTGCTCGTCCCAGGCGTCGGCGTTCAGCCGCGCGGACGGCGGCATGTGATGGCGTTGAGCCGTGCATGGCATCCTTCCTGTGGGTCATAGCTGGATGTCGTGCGACGTCATCTGTTCGTTGTCGGGGCGCCCGGGTCGTTGGTGCCGGTCACGGCGTTCACCGGTCGTGGATGCGCCAGAGAGCGCGGCCCACCTCGGACACCAAGGAGCCCGCCGTGGCCAGGCACCCGTCATGTGACTGCAATCGGCCGGCTCGAAGCCGGCCAATCAGGCGAGCGAGGCAATTCCGGCGAGGGGTCGTCGCCAGGTTCGGTCCTGTCGGGACTGAACCGGGCGGTCTCGGACCGCTACTCACTGGTTGATGGACACAGGTGCGGATGCGATGCCGGTTCCGGATCGGTTGGGGTCACGGCGGCGGTTGCGCGAGGCGGCCCGCGATGCCGGAGACCCGTTGGTGTCAGTGGCCGATGACGTGCTGGTCGTGCGTGTCGCTGACGGCGACGCGGCCGCGCTGGCTGCGCTGTACCGGCGACACGGGGGAAGGCTGTTCGGCTTCCTGCAGCGGTACGCGCGCGATCGGATGGTGGCCGAGGAGATCCTGCAGGACACGCTGCTGGCGGTGTGGCGCTCCGCCCATCTCTACGCCGGGCGCTCCGGCGTGCGGACCTGGCTGTTCGGCATCGCGTGGCGGCAGGCGCACAACCGTCTGCGAGCGGGGCGACCGCGGCACGCGCCGCTGGACAGTGTCGCCGGCCTTGCCGATCCGGCCCCTGGGCCGGCGGATTGGGCCATCGCCAGCGCGCAGGGCGCGGCGATCGCCGACGCGTTCGATGCGCTCGCACCGCATCACCGCGAGGTCCTGGCGCTGGCGTTCGCCGGCCGGGTGCCGCACCGGGAGATCGCGGAGATCCTGGGCGTTCCGGTGGGGACGGTGAAGAGCCGGCTGCATCACGCCCGCGCGGCGCTGGCCAGCGTGTTGGCCGAGCGCGGGTATGTCGAGGAGATGCCATGAGTGAGGACGCCGTGCGGCACTGCACCGACGCGCTCGCGGAGTACGCCGCGGGCGCGCTGACCGGGCCGGAGCGAACCACGGTCGAGTCGCACCTGAGCGGCTGCCCATCGTGCCGCGCGGCGCTGACGGGCTGGACGGCCGTGGCCGCGACGACCGCCGCGGCGGTGGATGCGCCGCCGAGCTCCGCGTCGATGGTTCGCGCGGTGCTGACCCGAGCCGCGCTCGCGCCGCGGGTCCCGCCGGCCCGCAGGCGCGGCGTGCGGTTCGCCGGGCAGTTGCTCCGCGCGGAGCTGCGGTTGGTGCGTCCGTCGGTGTGGCTGGCCTCCGTGCTCGTGATGGCGTGTGCCGTCGTGCTCGTCCTGGCGAGTGGCAGCGGCGCGGGCGCGACCGTGCTGTCGCTGGTCGCGCCGCTGGTCGCGGCCGCCGGCGTCGCCGGCGTATACGGGCCGGAGCGCGATCCGGCGTTCGAGGCGCTGGCGGTCACGGTGACGTCGCCGCGACTGGTGCTGCTGGCCCGGGTGACGCTGGTCTTCGCCTACGATCTCGCGCTGGCCGTGGTGGCGTCGGCGGTCGTGCGTCTGGCCGCCCCACAGGTCGGCCTGGTCGAGCTGGTCTCCGGGTGGCTGGGCCCGATGACCTTGCTGTCGGCGCTGAGCCTGCTGCTGGCAATGTGGATCGGCCCGAACCTGTCGATGGCGGTGGCCGCCTCGCTGTGGGTGTTGCGGATGCTGACCATCGGCGTCCCGGAGCTGGCGCACGGGTGGCTGGCCACCGGCATGCGGGAGGTCTGGGCCACCAGCCCCGGTAGCGTCGCGACGACGCTCGCGCTGCTGGCGGTGGCCGTGTTGCTCAGCCAGCGGCGCGGCTGGCCGAGGGGCGGGCGGTACCGCCCGCTCGCGTCGTGAGCGCCGCCGGGTGAACCACCGGGCGGGACGGCGCTACCTACCGGGCATGAGACCACTGTCACTGTGGCGCCACGAGGTGCGGCGCGTCGGCTGGGCGGCCCTGCTGGCGCCGCTGATCGCGGCCGGGGTGCTCGTGCTGGTGGCGTTGGACGGGGCGGCGCGGCTGGAGCAGCCGAGCAGGGACACCGCCCGCGTCCTGCAGTCCCTGCTGGAAATGGCGCTGCCGCTGGCCGCCGGGGTGGGCGCGGCCAACCTGGTCGGCCGCGATCCGGCGGTCGAGCTGCAGCTGACGCTCCCGACCCCGTACCGCGCGACGATCCTGCGCCGGCTGGTGGTCACCGCCGGATGGGTGGCGGTGACCGCCCTGTCCGTCGCCGCGGTGATGGTCGCCAGCGGCTGGTGGGACCGCTGGCCGGCGGCGCACCAGCCGCTCGCCGGACAGCTCACCTGGCTGGCGCCCACCCTGTGCCTGGCCGGCCTTGGCCTGCTCGCCGGGGCGCTGTCGGGCAGCCCCGCCCTGGCCACCAGTGTGGTCGCCACGCTGTGGGTCTTCCAGCAGGCCGCCGCCGGTCCGTTGCAGGAGCACCGGTGGTCACGGCTGCTGTACCTGTTCGCCACCACCCGCGGCACGGTCCAGCAGGACTGGATCGCCAATCGGATGACCCTGCTCGCCGCCGGCGCGGCGATGACCTCGGCCGGGTGGCTGCTGCTGCGCCGCCCGAGCCGGCTGCTCACCAAGGAGGCGGAATGAGGGCGTTCGCCGCGACGGCACGCTACGAGCTGCGGATGCAGCTGCACAGGCCGGCCATCTGGATCGCCACGGCGCTGCCATTCGGGCTGTTCGCCCTGTTTACCGTGCTGGGCAACGACAGCACCGGTCTCGATCGCTACCGTTACGAGACCAGCCCGAAGGTCTGGATGGTGGATGCGCTGGGCTGGTTCACCCCGCTGCTGCCCATCGTGTTCGGCATCGTGCTCGCCGACCGTCTGGTGCGCGACCGGAAGCTGGGCGTCGCGCCGCTGCTCGACGTCACCCCGACCAACCGCAGCGCCCGGCTGGTCGGCAAGTACCTCGGCGCCTGCGCCGCGACCGCGGTCCCAGTCGCGCTGATCTATCTCGGGGTGGCGCTGGCGTTCACGGTCTGGCGCGAGCGGCCGGCGGCGCTGTGGTGGGGCCTGGCGACCTTCGCGGTGATCGTGCTGCCGCTGCTGCTGCTCATCGGGGCGCTGGCGTTCCTCGGCCCACAGCTGATGCCCACACCGCTGTTCCAGGTGCTGGTCGTGGGCGTCTGGTTCTGGGCTGGGGCAACGGAAGCCGACAGCCAGCTCCCGTCGCTGGCGGCCACCGTGCTGTCGCTGACAATGGACTACCCGCTGAAGGTCTTCTTCGGCTCGGTGACTGCCAGCGCCGGGCCGTTCCAGGGCGCCACGCTCAACGTCCTGCGGCCCCAGCCAACCACCGGCACGGCCCTGCTGTCGCTCGCCCTGATGCTCGGCCTCGCCGCCGCCATCCTCGCGGCGGCTCGCACGCTGAACGCCCGCACCAGCGAATAGGAGTCTCGATGCGCCTCGACATCCACCGAGTGAGCAAGACCTTCCGCGGCAAGGTCCAAGCGCTGGACGACGTCAGCCTGACCGTGCCCTCCGGGACCTTCGGCCTGCTCGGCGCGAACGGTGCCGGCAAGACCACGCTGATGCGGCTGCTCACAGGCTTGATCCGCCCGGACCGCGGTCGGATCACCATCGGCGACCACGACATGTCCACCGCGGAGGGACGGCTCGCCGTGCAGCGGGTCCTCGGCTACCTCCCGCAGGACCTCGGCATGTACCCCGACCTCACGGCGCGGCAGTTCCTCGACTACGTGGCACTGCTCAAGGGCCTCGACGACCGGACATACCGGGGCCGGCGGGTCGGCGAGCTGCTGGAGCTGGTCAACCTCACCGACGCCGGCGACCGCAAGCTCCGCGGGTACTCCGGCGGCATGCGCCGCCGCGTCGGCATCGCGCAGGCACTGCTCAACGACCCCGAGCTTCTCATCGTTGACGAGCCGACCTCGGGCCTCGACCCGGAGGAGCGCATCCGCTTCCGCACCCTCCTGTCCCAGCTCGCCGAAAGCCGGACCGTGCTGCTGTCCACGCACATCGTCGACGATGTCGCGCAGACCTGCACCGAGCTGGCCGTCCTCGGACGGGGCAAGCTCATCTACCGGGGCACCGTCAGCGACCTCACCGCCCATGCGGAGGGGAGTGTGTGGTCGCTGGTCACCAGCGGCCCGGCCCCGTCGGCCGGCACCGTGCTCTCGGGACCGATGCGTTCCACTTCGGGGCAGGTCGGAGTCTGGCAGGCTGGCTGCCGAGCCATGTCGACCACGACCCTGACCGCCGGCCCGAGGAGGAGCAGCACCACGATGTCCGACGAGGTGACACCGTTTCGCATCGACATTCCCGAGGCCGCCCTGGGCGACCTTCGTGAGCGCCTGCGGCGCACCCGCTGGCCTGAAGGCGAGACGGTCGGGGACTGGTCCCAGGGCGTGCCGCTGGCCTACCTGCGGGAGCTGTGCGGCTACTGGGCCCATGGGTACGACTGGAGGGCGACCGAGGCGCGTCTGAACGCCCTGCCCCAGTTCCGCACCGAGGTCGATGGGCTCGGGATCCACTTCGTCCACGTGCGTTCGCCCCATCCCGATGCGCTGCCGCTGGTCATCACGCACGGCTGGCCCGGCTCGATCGTGGAGTTCCTCAAGGTGATCGGGCCGCTGGCCGACCCCACCGCCCACGGCGGCGATGCGGCCGACGCCTTCGACGTGGTGTGCCCGTCGCTCCCGGGATACGGCTTCAGCGACAAGCCGGCGCGGCCCGGCTGGGGCGTGGAGCGGATCGCCCGCGCCTGGACGCGGCTGATGGCGCGGCTGGGCTACGAGCGCTACGGCGCGCAGGGCGGCGACTGGGGCACCAGCATCTCCACCAGCATCGGCCAGCAGGACCCTGACCATGTCGCCGGGATCCACCTCGTCCCGCCGCTCGCGCCGCCGGACCCGGCGACCTTCGACGACCTCACCGAGCCCGAGCGGGCGGCGCTCGCCACGCTGGAGCACGCCCAGGAGTGGGAGTCCGGTTACTCGCAGGAGCACGCGACCCGCCCCCAGACTATCGGGTACGGGCTGGTGGACTCGCCGGTTGGCCTGTGCGCCTGGATCATGGAGAAGTTCTGGTCCTGGACCGACAGCGACGGCCACCCGGAGAACGTGCTCACCCGCGACGAGCTGCTCGACAACATGATGCTGTACTGGCTTCCCGGCACCGGTGCCTCCTCGGCGCGGCTGTACTGGGAGAGCATCAGGCAGGTGAACGAGTGGATCTCCGGCTCGACGAACGACACGGTCACGGTTCCCACCGGCTGCTCGATCTTTCCCAAGGAGCTGCAGCGCCCGTCCCGGCGGTGGGCGGCCAAGCGCTTCACCGACATCCGCTATTGGAGCGAGCTCGACAAGGGCGGCCACTTCGCCGCCTTCGAGCAGCCGGAACTGTTCGTGGGCGAGGTCCGCTCGTTCTTTCGCCTGGTTCGCTGATCGACGAGATCGGTGCCTCCAGCCCGGTGGGGTAGGCTGTCGCCAGGATGCGACGACACCCGCTGGCGCGGGCGGCTGTGGCGGCCTGCGTGCTGGCACTGGCGGGAACGGCCTGCGACGCTGGCCAGGGGCCGCCTGAGCGCGTCACGCCGGTCTCCACCAGCTCCGACAGCGGGCGCTGGGCGGCCAGGGCGCCCATCCCCACCCCCCGCAGCGAGGTGGGCGTGGCCGCGGTCGGCGGTCGGGTCTACGTGGTGGGCGGCTTTGGTGGCACCACCGTCAATGAGGAGTACGACCCCGCCACTGACCGCTGGCGCGCCCGCGCGCCGCTGCCGCGTGGTGTGCACCATCCCGGGGTGGCCGGGATCGCCGGCAAGCTCTACGTGGTGGGCGGCTATGCCGATCCCGGCGGCCAGCCCACCGCCGGGCTGTGGGAGTACGACCCAGCAGGGGACTCGTGGCGGGAGCGGGCGCCGCTGCCGACGCCGCGCAGCGGGATCGCCGCGGCGGCGGTGGGCGGGCGCATCTTCGTGTTCGGCGGCGAGCAGCCCAGCGGCACCTTCGAGCAGAACGAGGGCTACGACCCGCGCGCGGACGCGTGGGCGAGCTTCGCCCCCATGCCGACCGCGCGGCACGGGATCGGCGCTGCCGTGCTGGGCGGGACGGTCTACCTCCCCGCTGGCGGTCCCACGCCCGGCGGCTCGCAGACCGAGCGTCACGAGACCTTCACGCCGTAGGCCAGGCGGCGCTGCCGTGCTGTTCTGGTCAGCAGGGGAGCGCGAACTCGACGGATCGGTCGCCGTCCACCCGAATCCCTTCGAGTTGCGCTGGAGGCATGTCGCTCCGGACAGTCCGTGGTGTCAGCCGCTCGAGGGCTTCGACCACCTCCGCCTTCGGGATGAAACGCCACTGCGCGATCGGCTTGACCGAGATCGACGCCGCCCAGAAGTCCTTCTTGTCGGCCAGAGCCTTCTCGACGAATTCCCTCGGGGTGGCGTTGTGGCTGCCGTGGTGGCCGACCTTGTAGAAGGTCGTCCGCTCCATCAGGGAGCGCACGGCGGGGTCGTCGAGCGCCCGCTTCCAGCCGCCCCACTGGGTGTCACCGGGGAACAGGAGCACGGCGTCGCCGAACTCCAGCAGCAGCATCAGGCTGGTGCCGTTGATGGCACCGTCGAGGAGGGCCGCGGCGGCCAGGTCGTCGTCCCTGGTGGCCTGCCGGATCGCCGCCTTGATCGTGGCCTTCAGCCGAAGGTCTCCGTAGCCGGGGTGCCGTGCTTCGACGCGCTGCTCGAAATCGGGTGCGGAGATGGTGAAGGGGGCCCGGAACGGCCGGTGCGCGTCCGGCGGCGGCGCGCCCGGCGCCGCGGCGGCCGCTCCGTGCTCCGCCACGTTGGCGAAGCGGAGGTAGCTCTGGCCGGAGGGCGGCTCCAGGTCGCGGATGGACTCGAGGCTGCGAGATGGCCCGAGGACATGGACGACGAGATCGTCCGGGGCGCCCTCGGGCGTGAACGGCGGCTGCCCGGCACCAGAAAGGTAGCGGCGGGTTGGCCTGCCTCGGAAGCCGCCGTGCAGGGTCGCCATGGCCTGGTCATTGGTGAGCGAGTTCTCGACCAGGTTCTGCAGCGCCGCCAGCTGCTCCCGGCGACGCCCGTAGCGCAGGCGGGTGTCATCGGCGTCCAGGGCATGCTGGAGGCCGAGCGCGAGCCGGGAATGGTGGCTCCGGAGCCTGGTGGCCCGCGGGTCGCCAGGATCCTCCGTCCACGGCATCCACACCTCGCGGACCGCGACGTTGCGCCAGGCAGGGCTGGCGAAGCCGGCCACGTGGTCGCGGTGGCGGTGGGTGGCGACCACCACGTCGATGGCGGCCTGCCCGTCGCCGTCGCTGACGTCCTCGATGATGCGCTCGGTGACCTCGGCTGGCGTGTAGGGCCCGTAGCCGTGGGTGTGCGACCCGCAGTCGATAAGGATGCGGAAGCGGCGGTCGCCGCTGCCGAACTGCAGCAGAAACGAGTCGCCGAAGCCGACGTTGTACATGCGGACCGTGAGGCTCCTCGTCACGACAGGCTCCTATAGCGCTGGCGATGGCGCGGACGATGGCCAGGCCGAGCCCGTGGCCGTCGGTGTGTCGGATTCGCTGGCTGCCGAGTTGTTGGAAGGGCTGGAAGAGACGCTCGACCTCGTCGGGTGGGATCACTGTTCCGGTGTTCTTTACCGTAATGCTTGCACGTCCTGCGGTCGTGGTCGTTGCGATCTCGATCCAGCCTCCGGCCGCGTTGTGGCGTAGGGCGTTGTCCACCAGGTTCGCCACCAGGCTCGCTACCAGGTTCGGGTCACCTGCCGCCGGGGCTGTCGCGAGCGTTGTGCCGACGTGGATGCCTCGGCGCTGGGCCTCCTGGTGGCGGGCCAGGACCAAGTTCCCGGCGATGTCGGCGAGGTCAAAGGGCTCCCGCTGCTCGATTCCCCGCTCGCTGCTCGCCAGTGTGAGCAGCGCCTCGATGAGGCGTTCCTGCTGTTCGCCGAGCGCCAGCACGTCCTGGCAGGTGGATCGCAATGTCTCGGCGGTGGCGTCTGGATCGGCGAGCGCCACTTGGAGCAGGGTCCGCTCGGCGGTGAGCGGGGTTCGTAGTTCGTGCGAGGCGTTGGCCACGAAGTGCCGCTGTGACGCAAACGATGTCTGGAGTCGCTCGAACAGGTCGTCGAGCGTTGCCGCGAGCTCCTTGAACTCGTCGTCGCGCCCGTTGAGGCTGAGGCGGCGGTGCAGGTTGCTGGCGGAGATGTCCCGGGCGGTTGCGGTGATGGTGCGCAGGGGTCGCAGGAACCGGCCGGCGATCAGCCAGCCGAGCACGAGTGAGACCACGACCATGACGGCGAGTCCGACAGCGGAGGCGGTGAGCAGCTGGTGGTGGTGGAGGTCGGTGCCCTGCGGGGCGCTCGGGCTCACGCTGCCCTGGAAGCCTGCCGGGACCGTCTCCTTGGTCTGCAGGAGCGGGATGGTGAGCAGGGCGGCGCCCGAGACGAAGAAGGGTCCGGCGTAGAGCAGGGTGAGCTGCATCCGCAACGTCGGTCGGGGAACGCGGCGGACCGAGGCCGGTCTGTGGGGGCGGGGCATCACGGTTCTCCGATCCGGTATCCGCCGCCGCGTTCGGTGTGGATGACTGGCGGGTCGCCGAGCTTGGCCCGTAGCCGGCGTATCGTCGTCTTTACCGCGGTGGTGAAGGGGTCGGCCGTCTCGTCCCAGACTCGTTCGAGCAGCTCCTCGGCGGAGACCAGCCTGCCGGCGGAGGCGAGCAGGCACTCCAGGACGGCGAGCTCCTTCGGGCTGAGCTCGAGACGCCGCCCGGCACGCAACGCGACCCGGCGGCTGGGGTCGAGGGTGATGTCCCCGCTTTCGAGGGTCGGGGGCAGCGTGGCGGCGGAGCGACGCCCCAGAGCACGGATACGCGCCACCAGCTCGGAGAAGTCGAAGGGTTTCGGCAGGTAGTCGTCGGCGCCCAGCCCGAGGCCGTCGACTCGCTGCTGGACGGTGCTGGCCGCGGTCAGCATCAACACCCGGCTCTCAGCGCGCCCGGCCACGATCTGTCGGCAGACCTCGTCGCCGTGCACTCCGGGCAGGTCCCGGTCCAGCACCACGACGTCATAGCGGGTGACGGCCAGATGGTCGAGCGCGTCGTTCCCGTCCAGGACCACGTCGACCGCCATGCCCTCGCGGCGCAACCCGGTCCCGATCGTGCGGGCCAGGATTTCGAAGTCTTCAACGACCAGCACTCTCATGATCTTCTCGTGATCCTTCTCGACGGCCGGGGACTCCGCCCAGCTCGGGGCGGTGTGCTGCGGGTCCAACGATGCCAGGTCGCCGGTGGCGGCACGGTGTCAGCACGGTGTCTGACGCTGACACTCTGCTGACACCGGCGCTGGCGTACAACCACCTTCGACGCGGCATCCACCGGCTGAGAAGGACATCACATGAGCGACGCGACCATCGTCGTCAGCGGCTTGCGCAAGCGCTTCGGGCCGACCATCGCCCTGGACGGGATGTCGTTCACCGTCCAGCCGGGGCAGGTCACCGGCTTCGTCGGCCCCAACGGTGCCGGGAAGTCCACCACGATGCGGGTGATCCTGGGCCTGGACGCGGCCGACGAGGGCCGCGCGCTGATCGGCGGGCAGCCGTACCCATTCCCAGGGCCTGACCGCCCGGCGGGTCGATGCGGTGATCGAGCAGGCCGGCCTGCGGAGGGTGGCCCGGCGGCGGGCCGGGGGCTACTCCCTGGGTATGCGGCAGCGGCTGGGGATCGCCGCCGCGCTCCTGGGCGACCCCCCGGCGCTGATGCTGGATGAGCCGTTCAACGGCATGGACCCGGAGGGCATCGTCTGGATGCGCGGGTTCCTGCGGTCGCTGGCCGCTGAGGGCCGCGCGGTCCTGGTGTCCAGCCACCTGATGAGCGAGCTGCAGGACACCGCCGGGCATCTGGTGGTGGCCGGCCGCGGCAGGGTCATCGCCGATGCCAGCGTGGCGGAGCTGCTGGCGGCCGCGTCCGATGGCCGGGTCACCCTGCGAACCACGGCGCCGACGGCGACGGCGGTGCTGGCGAACGCCGGTGCCACCGTGACCGCCACCGGCCCCGACGCGCTGACAATTGCCGGGCTGGCGGCCGAGACGGTCGTGGCGCTGCTCAGCGCCAGCGGGGTGCCGTTCTGGGAGGTGTCGGCGCACCGGGCGTCGCTGGAGGAGGCGTACATGGAGCTCACCCGGGACGCGGTCGAGTTCCGCGCCGCGGCACAGGAGGCGGCGCGATGACCAGCGGCACCATCACACCGGACCGCGCCGGGGTGCGGGCCGGGCGCGACGGGTTCGCGCAGCTGCTGCGCGCCGAGTGGACCAAGTTCCGGACGGTCCGCGGCTGGGTCATCGGCATGATGGTCGCCGCGTCGGCGATCGTGGGCCTCGGGCTGCTCCCCGGCATGCAGGGTTCGTGCGGCCAGAGCGGCCCGGACTCGGCCTGCATTCTTCTGGTCGGGCCCGGCGGGCAGGAGGTGACAGACAGCTTCTCCTTCGTGCACCAGCCGCTGGCCGGAAACGGCGGCATCACCGTCCGCGTGACCTCGCTGACCGGCCTGCTCCCACCACAACGGGACGGTCAGGGCCCGCGTCCCGGTCTCGCGCCGTGGGCCAAGGCCGGGCTCATCATCAAAGCGAGCACCCGGCAGGGATCGGCCTACGCCGCGGTCATGGTCACCGGCAGCCACGGCGTGCGGATGCAGTACGACTACACCCACGACATCGCCGGCCAGCCCGGCGCCGTCTCCGTGGCATCCCCGCGCTGGCTGCGGCTCACCCGCACCGCTGACACCATCACCGGCGAAGAGTCGGCCGACGGCATCCACTGGACCACCCTCGGCACCGCGCACCTGGACGGGCTGCCATCG
>WNGB01013915.1_pt1 | contig 14864 bp, 14 predicted proteins | sample 5400681 | NCBI WGS metagenome assembly WNGB01 (sample SAMN13153367, study PRJNA577476) | soil metagenome | isolation source: 115 cm soil or saprolite under grassland replicate 2 | place: USA:California | collected 2016-06-15
TGCTGGCCCACGAGCTGACCCACGTGGTGCAACAGGCCGGCGGAATCCGGCATAAGCTGGTCATGGGGGCACCGGGGGATGTATATGAGCAAGAGGCGAACCAGATTTCGCAGGCAGTAATGCGTGTGATCGCATCGGGAGGTCTCGGGCAAACGGCTGTCGCGGATCATGATGGAAGAGCGCATGTCCAGCGCAGGTGCGCTCATTGTGATCAGGAGCTAGGGCAGCCGATGGAAGAGGAAGAAGAGCAACCGGAGCTCCAGGTGCAAAAGGCTCCCGACGGAGCTCCCTATGTCCGGCGTCTGTGCGATGATTGTGAGCGAGATCTGCAGCGGCAGCCCGGAGAAGAAGATCAGGAACAGGAGCTGCAGACGCACAAGGCTCACGGAGACAAAGGCTTTTCAGGCTTGAATACGCCCCTGAGCTCCATCCGTGGCGGCGACCGGACGCTCCTGAAATGCGCGCAGCCCGTGCCGGTCAGGCAGCGCCTGAGCGCCCAGCGGGTGCAGGGGACATGGACGCTCAGCGGCGCCACAGACTTTACCACCACTGGCGTGGGCGACACACGGCTGAACGGCTGGGAAACACGGACAACACTCGCCAATGGCGTTCGCGGGAGCGTCTATACCCAACAAAGCAAACCGCGCTGGGAGTGGTGTATCACTGGGGGAAGCGCATCGATGTGGATCTGGAAGGCGACCCAGTATACATTCACCCATGACGGCAGAGACACCAACTTCCTGGAGTTCGCTGTTTCAGGTGACTTATCGGGCAGTGCAAAAGCTGAAGACTTACATTTTGCCAAGTCAGGGGCTGTCGTCGTCGGTCTATATAAGGTCAGGACTCCAGCCAGCCCGACGCCAGCGGCAATGGGGCTGTTTACCATCAAGGATGGTGGAAAATCGTCGGCGCAGGTCGGCAGCATTGCGGATATTGAGGCGTCGATCCCCATCGACGGCACCATTACGGTGCGCATTCCGCTCACAGCGGTTGGTGAGGGCGATCTGGCGAGTTTCAGCGAATCACTGACACCGCCGGTTAGCCATGATGAGCGCGGAACCATCGGCTCTCAGACGGTCGTCGATGTGTATCTTGCCGCGCGGGTAGAAGCAGCGGCAGATGTAGAGAGCACATGCTCGCTCTTCGAAGGAACATTTGACGATGTGAATCGGGCGAATGCTGTCGGAACATATCAACTCGTGCGCTGGCGCGACCGTCCGGCGCCAGCAGTAGTTACTCCAGGCGAGGGTACATCCGCGCCGGAAGGAGGCGCCGGTGTAGCCGGCGCGGGCGGCGCGGCCGCGCCTTCGCGACATCAAGTACGCTTACAGCTCCAGGCAGGTAGCCGGGAACTTACACCTTCGGAGATTGTCACCGAAACTCGACCCGTCACTGCCAGCGAAGGGGTGCGAGCGGTTGATCGATTGATTGACCGGGCACAGGCGAGACATTACCACGCTTGCAGAAATGCAGCCAATCAAATGCAGTCGACGATCAGAGGATTCCCACCAACCGGCGTCGCACGACTCGGTCATATTATGTCCAAGATGTGCAATCGTGATGTCACTGAAGGCGGGTATCGACTAAGGATCGACCTGAATAACGATGCGGGACATAACTTCCAAACATAACCAGTACTAAAGTGCTCAAGAACTTTGCCTTACTGCGAAAAGGCTAGATAGAAGGACGATAATAATGATAGATCGCCTTTTAGACGACCTGAAAAGCGATAACGCGTCAACCTGCATTGATGCCGCCTTTAAGCTGGCGGAAATCAAGGACGATCGCGCGGTTGACGGTCTGATCGAAGCGTTACAAGATCCCAAGCCGCTGGTACGAAACTATGCGATCTTCGCTCTGGCCGAGATCGGGAACCCCAGGGCAATGGAGCCGATCGTTCGTATGTTAAACGACCCGGATATCGAAGTCCGCTCACGAGCGGCCTGGGCGCTCGGAAAGATAGGCGATCGCAGCTGCATGCCGGCTCTGGCAGCGGCCCTGAAAGACGCACTTGAGGTCGACGCGCACCTTTGTCGTCAATTGATCGTAGCGCTTGCGGATATCGGCGGCATTGAAGCTGTAGCGTCAATACTGCCGGCCTTTCAAAGCTCAATCCCAGAGGTTCGGGTGGTTGCCGCTGATTTCCTGGGCTATATCGGAGACGATCAAACTAGGGAGATTTTGTCTGATCTGATCCAGAAGGAGAGCAACCCAGATGTTCAGGCGGCTCTAAGAGCCGCGATCGAATATACCCAGACGACACGATGATCGACGACCTCGACAAAACGCTCGAAACCCTGCTCAAGCGCGAGCTGCCGGCCCTGGTCTCCCAGGTGACGATCAGCTTCGCCGCGCCCGATGCGCAGTTCCCGCCCTCCTCGGTCACGCTGCCGGCGATCAACCTGTTCCTATACGACGTGCATGAGAACCGCGACCTGCGCACGAACGAGTGGGTGGTGGAGCCGGCGGGCAACGGCGCGGTCGCGCGCAGGCGCGCCCCGGCGCGGGTCGAGTGCGCCTACCTGATCACCGCCTGGGCCGGCACGGGCGTGACCAACCCGGCGCAGGAGGAGCATGGGATGCTGGGCGCCGTGATGCGGGTGCTGCTGCGCTACCCCACCATCCCGGCCGACGTGCTCCAGGGCAGCTTGAGAGGGCAACAGCCCGCACTGCCGACCAGCGCGCTGCAGCAGCCGACCAACCTGCAGAGCCTCGGCGAGTTCTGGCAGGCGCTGGGCGGCAAGCCGCGCGCGGTGCTGAACTATACTGTGACGATCAGCGTCGAGACCGCCGAGCCGGTCGAAGCGCCGCTGGTGCTGGAGCGCGAGCTGCGCATGGAGCCGCCCGACCTGGACGAGGAAACGCCGTGAGCTCCGGCACACACAAGTGGACGATCATCCGCCGCGCCGTGTCGATCACCGGCCAGGTGACCGACGCCCTGACCGGCGCGCCGATCGCCGGCGCGCTGGTCGAGATCGCCCAGGGGCCGCCGGAGTTCCAGGCGATGCTGGCGACGCTGGCGAGCGACCCCGGCTGGGATCGCCGGCCCGAGCGCCTCGACCGCCGGCCGTGCCGCGCCGACGGGCGGTACGCCTTTGTGGGCCTGCCGGTCGGCGACTACGACCTGCGGGCGAGCGCCCCGCTCCTGGGCAGCCGCTACGGCGCCGCTACCCTGAGCAAGGTCCATGTCTATCCGGCGACCGAGCGCCTGCCGAACGGTCGGATCAAGCTCGACCCGGCCGACGCCGCGCTCTCGCCGACGCGCGTCCGCGGCACGGTGAGGCGCGGCGGGCCGGACGCGCCCATCGCGCGCGCGCGGGTGCGCCTGGTCGGCGATACGAATGTGACGCTGACGAACGACCTGGGCGAGTACCTGCTCGTCGGCCTGGTGGCCGGCGCACCGACCCTCGAGGTGTCGGCGAAAGCGTTTGTCACAGCCTACAATCCGATCACGCTGAGCGCCGGACTGGAGGTGACGCTGAATGTCGTACTCGCCTCCGCGCCGGGGCCGTGATCGATAGTCTTTCAGAAAAGGAATCTGAAAGGGGAGGGGCCTGGGAAGCGCCTGCAGCCCTCCCAAAACCCCACCTAACTTTACATATTTATACGCAAATCGAAGTGCAACGGTGGTGTTCAGGAAAGGAGCAAGTGAACCATGCCGACCTACCTATCGCCAGGTGTGTACGTCGAAGAGGTTCCCTCATCGGCCGCGCCGATCGCCGGCGTCGGCACCAGCACGGCGGGCTTCATCGGGGTCTTCCCGGACACGATCACCGTGCCGACACCGAACCCCGACTACGACCCGACCCAGCCAACCGACTTGTTGACCAGCCCGCCGACCAACCCGCCATCGCTGCCGACCTCCTTTACGCCGATCGCCGCCGGGACGGTCAGGTTCTGCACCAACTTCAGCGAGTTCACCAAGTTCTTCGGCGGATTCTCGACCGATCCGGGGCAGAGCCACCTGGCGCACGCCGTCTACGGCTTCTTCATGAACGGCGGCACCAGCTGCTACGTGGTACGTGAGAAGAGCGCCGCCGACATTCAGTCGGCGCTGAAGGCGTTCGAGACGATCGACGAGATCGCGATCGTCGCCGCTCCTGGTCAGGTGGATGCAGGAATCCGCGCCGACATCGTTGCGCACTGCAAGATCGCGACCGGCGACCGCTTCGCGATCTTCGATAGCCCGGAAGCCGTCGAGGACGCCAACGGCTTCAACATCGATCTGCTGAAGTCATCGACCGCGCCCGGCGTGCTGCCGCAGGACTCGGACTACGCCGCGTTCTACTTCCCCTGGATCCAGGTCTTCGACCCGGCCACCAAGATCCAGAATCCAACCGGCGACGGGCGGATCTTCGTGCCGCCCAGCGGCCATCTCGCCGGTATCTACGCGCGGGTCGACGAGACGCGCGGCGTTCACAAGGCCCCGGCCAACGAGCCGGTGCTCGGCGCGCTCGACCTCAAATACCGAGTCAGCAAGCCGCAGCAGGATCTGCTGAACCCCCAGGGAGTCAACTGCATCCGCGACCTGAACGGCGCCATCCGCGTCTGGGGCGCGCGCACGGTCGGCGGCGACCGTAACGGCGAGTGGAAGCACGTCCCGGTGCGGCGGCTGTTCCTGTTCTTGCGCGAGTCGATCGATGAGGGCACCCAGTGGGTGGTCTTCGAGCCGAACGATACGTCCCTGTGGGCCAAGATCACGCGCAACGTCACCGCCTTCCTGACCAACGTGTGGCGCTCCGGGGCGCTGTTCGGCGCGACGCCGCAAGAGGCGTTCTACGTCAAGTGCGACGCCGAGACCAACCCGCCCGAGGTGCGCGACGCCGGCCAGGTGGTGACCGAGATCGGCGTCGCGGTGGTCAAGCCGGCCGAGTTCGTGATCTTCCGCATCAGCCAGTGGGCCGGACCCGGCCAGTAGAGGTGAGTTTCGAGTTGTCAGTTGTCATTGGTATGACAACTGACAACTCGAAACCAGAGCCGTTATGACACAAGGTCGCTACAGGACGCCGGGCGTGTACCGGCAGGACGTGTTCCTGGAGCCGGTGGCCGATCTGCGCACCGGCGTGCCGGCGTTCGTCGGCCTGGTCCGTAAGGCCGAGGTCGATAACCAGGCCGGCCAGGTGTCGCTCCAGCCGCTGCCGTCCGCCGGGCTATGGCTGGTCAGGAAGTACGACCCGGACCGCGGCGCCATCTGGGCGCCGCCGGCCGGGGCTTACTCCCAGGCGCCCGAGGAGCTGACACTCTGGCCGCAGTTTGTCGAGCGCTTCGGTGCGCTTGCGTCCTACGGCTATCTCGCCGCCGCCGTACGCGGCTTCTTCGCCAACGAGGGGCGCCTGTGCTACGTGCAGCTCGTCTGCTATGCCGCGGATGCCGCCGCCGCGCTCGATGCGGGGCTGGCGACACTCGGCCCGCTCGACACGATCGACCTGGTCTGCGCGCCGGACATCATGCGCCCGCCCCTGGCTGGGGGCGCGCCGACGGCGACCGATGTGCAGGTGCTGCAGACCAAACTGCTCGACCACTGCGGCGCCCACGGCGACCGCTTCGCGATCCTTGATGCATTGCCCGGCGCCGCGGTAGACGAGGTGATCCGGCAGCGCGACGGGCTGAACAGCGCCAACGCCGCCCTGTACTACCCGTGGGTGCGTGTGGCGGACGACGGAGCGCCCGGCGGCGCGTTCATCCCGCCCAGCGGCCATGTCGCCGGGGTCTACGCACGCAGCGACGCGCGCGTGGGCGTCCATAAGGCGCCGGCCAACGAGACGCTCGAAGGCGTGCTGGACCTGGAGGTTGGCCTGACCGCCCGCGAGCAGGATCGGCTGAACCCCAGCGGCGTCAATTGCCTGCGCAGCTTCCCCGGGCGTGGCATCCGCGTGTGGGGCGCGCGGACGCTGAGCCGGGACCCGAACTGGACCTATGTGAATGTGCGGCGGCTGTTTCTGACCGCCGGCCGCTGGGTGCAGCGCAACATGGCCGACACCGTGTTCGAGCCGAACGACCCGCGGCTATGGACGCGCATCGGCCGCGAGTTGAGCACCTACTTCACCGGCCTGTTCCAGCGCGGCGCGCTGCGGGGCAACACACCGCAGGAGGCGTTCTACGTCAAGTGCGACGCCGCGACCAACCCGCCCGAGGTGCGCGCTGCCGGCCAGGTGGTGACAGAGATCGGCCTGGCGCCGGGCCTGCCAGGAGAGTTCGTCGTCGTGCGGATCATCCTTGCAGCCGGCGGCGTCAGCATCGTCGGGCCGGCTCTGCCCGGCTAAGGATTTGGCACGCAAGAACTTCATAAGGAGGCGCAACCATGGCGACCGGAAGCCGCAACGACCCTTTTCGCAGCTTTAACTTCCTGGTGGAGATCGACGGGATCGCCCGCGCCGCGTTCCGCGAGTGCTCGGGCCTGGACATGAGCCAGAACGCGATCGATTACCGCGAGGGCGGCGAGCCGCTCCGATTGCGCAAGCTGCCCGGCATGAACACCTACTCGAACATCACGCTCAAGTGGGGCATCACCACAGACGCCGAGCTCTACGAGTGGCGCAAAAAGGCCGCCGACGGCAAAGTCGAGCGCAAAAACGGCTCGATCATCCTGCTCGACGAGACCGGCGCGGAGAAGCTGCGCTGGAACTTCGTCGATGGCTGGCCGACCAAGTGGACCGGCCCAACCTTCAACGCGACCGGCAACGAGGTGGCGATCGAGAGCGTCGAGATCGTCCACGAGGGGATAGCCAGGGCATGATGCTCCAGACCGAGTTCCCATTTACGCTCCCCTGCGGCTACGTCGACCAGGAGGGCAACCTGCACCGCGAGGGCGTGATGCGCATGGCCACCGCCTATGACGAGATCGCGCCGCTGCGCGACCCGCGCGTGCAGACCAACCCTGGCTACCTGGTGCTGATCCTGCTCTCGCGCGTGATCACCCGGCTGGGCACGTTGCAGCACATCAATCCCAAGGTGATCGAGAGCCTGTTCGCCGCCGACCTGGCGTACCTGCAGGATTTTTACCAGCGCATCAACACCAGCGGCCACAGTCGCCTGCTGGTCGCCTGCCCGCATTGCCAGGGCGAGTTCGAGGTGGAGACCGCCGGCCTGGGGGGATGACGCGCTACCCCTCGCACCGTCTGCACGAGGAGGTAGCGTATATCGGGTACTACCTGCACTGGCCGTACGATCAGATTATGCAGATGGAGCACCGCGAGCGGCAGCGCTGGGTGGCCGAGATCGCGCGGATTAACGAGCGCTTGAACGAGCGGCGTGACGAGTAAGGAGTTGTCCATGCCCTCTCTGGGACTGAACGCGGCATTTAGCCTGGCGACCAACCTGCTGGGCGTGCGGAACGACCCCTACGCGGCGTTTAACTTCCTGGTCGAGATCGAGGGGCTGCTGGTGGGCGGGTTCTCCGACGTGACCGGCCTGCAGGTGGAGATCGAGACCCAGCCGTATCGCGAGGGCGGGCTGAATGAGTATGTCCACCTGCTGCCTGGGCCGGCGCGCTATTCGCAGAACCTGGTGCTGAAGCGCGGCCTGACCGATATCGACACGCTGTGGAGCTGGCAGCAGGATGTAGTCCAGGGCAAGATCGAGCGGCGCAATGGTACGATCTACATGCTGAACCGCCAGGGCATCCCGACAATGTGGTGGGATTTCCTGCAGGCCTACCCGGTGAAGTGGATCGGGCCGGAGTTTCGCGCCGGCACCTCGGCGCTGGCGTTCGAGTCGATCGAGCTGGTGCATCGCGGCCTGAGCAAGCCGTCGCTGGCCGGCCTGCTCGGCGACATCGCGGGCGGCATCGCCGGCGCAGTCGCCGGCACGGTCAGCAGCTCGGTGAGTTTCGGGCTGTAAGGCATGGAGTTGGAACAGAAGTCTCACACCCAGCCAGCCTGGCAGGACGCGCTGAGTCCGGGGCTGATCCGGCGCTTGATGCGACCGCTCAACCGGCCCGGTGTGATCGCGCCGCAGCTAGCGCGGGGCATCCTGACGCGTATGCAGCATACCGGCTCCGGCTTGCCCCTGCTTGCCAGGATGTTGCAGCACCTGGGCGCCGCGGAAGACATCCAGGCGCCGCGCGGGCCGATCGTCTATGCGCGGCCCGGCGCAGCAACGTCCGCGACTGATGCCACAGCCGAAGCGCCCGCGATGCCGGCTGCCGATGCGGCTATTGCAACCCCAGCGCCGGCGCAGGCCGCCGCTACAACGTCCGCGGCGGAGGCCCCAGCCGAAGCGCCCGCGGTGGCGGCCGCTCATGTGGCCGCTACGACCACACCGCTGGCGCGGCCGGCCGAGCGGCCAGTCGTCCGCGCCCGCGCGCCGGGACCGCAGGCGGCGCGCACTATGGCGGCGGCAAGCGCTATGGCGCCGCCGCCGCGGCGCCCGATCGTCTACCCGGCGCTGGCAAGCGCCATCGAACAACCGACCGTCTCGCCCGCCGCGCCGCCAGGAGCGGTGAATCCGGCGCCGCCGGACGACCTGGAGATGCCGCCAGCGCCGATCGGCGAGCCAGGGCGCATTGTGCTGCCGCCGGGTCGCCTGCGGCGGCGCGCGGCTGACTCCGACCACGCGGCGGACCTGCCAGCGGGTCTGGCCAGTGGCATGGTGCAGCGCGCGGCATTCCAGCCACCCGGCGCGCCGCCCACCGCCGACGCGCCTACCGCTGCGCCATCCGAAACGCCAGCCCTTCCGGTTGCCCAGGAGGTGGAGCAGCGGCGATCGACCACGGCCGGCGCGCCAGCGCTGGCACCCGGCGCCGGGGCGGCGCCGGGCGCGCTCCCGCTGGTAGTCGCGCGGCCGACTGCGCCGCCGCTCGTAGCGGGAAGGCCGTCGCTGGCCGTCGCGCCGCTCCAGCGCAGCATGGACCCGGCAGCCCGCCCATCGCCCGGCGACGCCGCATCGCCCGATCATGATGGTGCGACGGACGCGCCGCCGTCGGGCCGAGCGCCGCGCCCGATTGTGCCGCCGCTGAGCCGGCCCGCCCCGCCAGGAGCCGGGGAGCCGTCGCTGGCCGTCGCGCCGCTCCAGCGCCGCCTCGACCCGGCCGGACGGTCGATTCCCGGCGCGCCCGGTAGCGCGGCGGCGCCTGGCATGGGCGGCGCCGCGGCGCCGCCCGAGGGGCCGCGGCCGACCTGGCCCGGTCGGCAAGGCGGGGCGCCGCCAGGGCTGCCGGCGGTGGCGCGGATCGACTCGGTGGCGGTGCAACGCTTCCCGGATGGCCCCGCCACCGGCGGGGAAGCGCCGCTCGCCCCGCCGCCGGCGCCGGCGGCGAGCGCCGAAGCCGGCGCGGCAGTCGACATCGACGAGTTGGTGGACCGGGCGCTGCGCAAGCTGATGCGCCAGATCGATATCGAGAGTGAGCGAAGGGGACGCGCCCCATGGGCCTAGAGAAGCTGACCATCAAAGTTGAGACCGGGAGAGACCAGTTTACGAAAACCATCGAGGCGCTGTTCAACCCGAATGAGCTATCGATCACGCGGATCGTGAACTGGACCCCGGCGCCGGCGGCCGAGCGCGACGTGGCCGGGTCGCAGTTTACCTATGGTCAGCCGGCGACGCTGAAAGTCGACCTGCTCTTCGACACCTATGAGAAGGGGACCGATGTTCGCGAGCATACCAGCGCCATGTACGACCTGACCAGCGTCCAGGGCAATCTGCACCGGCCGCCGCTCTGCAAGCTCAGCTGGGGCGCGTTCACACTGGACGATTTCCAGTGGGTGGTCACGAGCCTGACCCATCGCTTCACGCTCTTTCTTGCGAATGGGACGCCGGTGCGCGCGACGCTGAACTGCGAGTTCAAGCAATGGCGCTCGGGCGACCAGGAGGCCCGGCTGCTGAACAAGCAGTCGGCCGACGTGCCCAAGCGGCGCACGGTTCGCCGCGGCGACACGCTGAGCAGCATCGCCGGCGAGGAATACCAGGACCCGGCGCGCTGGCGCGTGATCGCACAGGCCAACCAGATCAATAACCCGCGCACCCTGACGCCCGGTCAGGTGCTGGTGATCCCGGCGCTGCGGCCCGGCGCGGGGCGAAAGTAGGCCCGGCGTATGCCGCCCGAGACCCTGGTTCCAACGTTCCGCGTGAGCATCAACGGCGCCGATCTGCCGGAAGAGGCCGCGGCCGACCTGCTGAGCGTCACCATCCATGAGGATGTGGACGCGCCGGGCATGTTCACCCTGCGCCTGACCAACTGGGACATGTTCAAGCAGGAAGTCACCTGGTCCGACGACAGCCTGTTCGCCGTGGGTGGCGAGGTCGAGGTCCAGATGGGCTACGTGGACCAGCTCGAGCAGCTGATCGTGGGCGAGATCACCGGGCTGGAGCCGGAGTTCAGCGCCAGCGAGGCTCCGATGCTGATCGTGCGCGGCTACGATCGCCGCCACCGGCTGCTGCGCGGGCGCAAGACCCGCTCGTTCACCCAGGTGAAAGACAGCGACATCGCCAGCCAGATTGCCAGCGATCTGGGGCTGAGCGCCCGCGCCGAGGACACCAGGGTGACGCTCGACTACGTGCTCCAGCACAACCAGACCGACATGGATTTCTTGCAGGACCGCGCCCGGCGCATCGGCTACGAGGTGGCGATCGAGGAGAAGACGCTGCTGTTTCGGCCCTACCAGAACGCCGACAGTGAGGCGCTGACCCTGCGGCGCGACGAGGATCTGCTGGAGTTCTACCCGCGGCTGACCACGCTCTCCCAGGTGGGCGACGTGGCCGTGCGCGGCTGGAGTCCCAAGGATAAGGCCGCGGTCGTCGGCAAGGCCGCCGCCGGCGCCGAGACCGGCGCGATGGGCGACGAGGGCGGCCCATCCGCCGCCGCCGGCCGAGGCCGACAAGATCGCGCTGGGGCGGCTCAACACGATCGCGCTGAGCTACGTCGACGGCGAGGGTATCTGCATCGGCCGCACGGATCTGCGCGCCGGCACGGTGATCAAGATCGAGGGCCTGGGGCGGCGCTTCAGCGGGCGCTACTACGTCACTACGACGACCCACAGCTACATCCCGGCGCGCGGCTATCGCACCGCGTTTACCGTTCGGAGGAACGCGACATGATCGATCTGCGCTCGTTGGCCCGCCTGATCGGCCCTGCCGACCCGTCCGCTCGCTTCTATGGCGTCACTGTCGGGGTGGTGACGAACAACCAGGACCCGGACGGCCTGGGGCGCGTGAAGGTCAAGCTGCCCTGGCTGTCGGAGGAAGACGAGAGCCACTGGGCCAGGGTGCTGGCGCCGATGGCGGGCAAGCAGCGCGGGTTCTATTTCCTGCCCGAGGTGGACGACGAGGTGCTGGTGGCCTTCGAGCACGGCATGGTGGAGTTCCCGTATGTGCTGGGCGCGCTGTGGAACGGCAAGGATGCGCCGCCCGAGACCAACGACGACGGCAAGAACAACAAGCGCACGATCAAGTCACGCAGCGGGATGATCATCCGCCTGGACGACACCGAAGGCGGCGAGAAGATCGAGATCAGCGACAAGGACGCGAAGAACAGCATCGTGATCGACGTCGCCAACAGCAAGATCACGATCACCGCCGACGCCGACCTGACGATTGAGTCGAAACAGGGCAAGCTGAAGCTCAGCGGCAATGGCGTCGAGCTGTCGTCACAGGCCGAGGTGAAGGTCGAGGCCAGCTCGACGATGGATCTGAAGGCCGGCGGCACGATGACGATCAAGGGCGCGACGGTGAATATCAATTGAGTGTGACCAGAGTTTGTGGGTCGGGTTGTGGGGAGGGCCTACGGCCCTCCCCAAGCCCCTCCCCTGAGAGCAGCTTATGGGCCAGCCAGCGGCGAAACAGGGCGATCAGATCATGGCGACCGATACACATATCGTCATGGTGCCGGCGCCACCGTCGCCGCCGGTTCCGACGCCCCTGCCCCATCCCTTTGTAGGAATCATCAACGGCGGCCTGAGCGGCGACGTCAACATCATGGGTATGCCGGCGGCGACGGTGGACAGCAGCGCCGACAACACCCCGCCGCATATCCCGACGCCGCCCGGCAGCGGGTTCCAGAAACCTCCGGCCAACCGGGCCACGATCACGATCGGCAGCCCGACGGTCAAGATCAACGGTAAGGCCGCCGCGCGCAACGGCGACACGGCGACGACCTGCAACGACCCGTCCGACCTGCCGGCCGGCACTGTTATCGCAGTCGGGACTGTTTTCATTGGCTAGCATACAACATGCGTTGGGGTGAGGGATGCCTGGAGGGGCAGCCGCCCCTCCAAACCACCCCCCAATCTTACTGCAGGGTGGGGCTGTGACGAACAACCAGTTCCTCGGGATCGGGTGGAAGTTCCCGGTCGACCACGACGCGGGCGGGCAGATTGCCCTGGCGCGCTACGAAGACAGCATCAGCCAGGCGATCTGGATCATCCTCGGCACCGCCCCCGGCGAGCGGGCGATGCGCCCGGATTTCGGCTGCGGCATCCACGATCTGATCTTCGCCGTCAATAGCGCGGGCACTGCCGGCCAGGTGGCGAGCCTGGTGCGCCAGGCGCTGATCCGCTGGGAGCCGCGCATCGATGTGCTGCGGGTGACCGCCAGTTCCGACCCGGCCACTGCGAACCTGCTGCTGATCGAGATCGAGTATCGCGTCCGCACGACCAACAGCCGGTTTAACCTGGTGTATCCCTTCTACCTGGAGTGACGCGCTATGCCGACTCAGGCGCCAAAGATCGACCCGCGCACCTACCAGCAGATCGTCGCGCGCGTCGGGCAGCTCGCTCAACTCTACACCGATGGACGCTGGCGCCCGCGCGCCGACGGCCAGCCTGACGGCGGCACGACGCTGATCCGCATGTTCGCTCGCATGATCGAGCTGCTGGCCGATCGCCTGAACCAGGTGCCCGACAAGACCTTCCTGGCCTTCCTCGACCTGATCGGCACCCAGATCCAGCCGCCGCAGCCCGCCCGCGTGCCGCTCACCTTCCACCTGGCGGCCGGCAGCCCGAACGACGCCCTCGTGCCGGCACGCACGCTGGTGGCCGCGACCCCGGCCGCCGGCGATCCCGGCCCGGTGGTTTTCGAGACCGAGCGCGACCTGGTCGTCACCCGCTCGGAGCTGGCGGCCGTCTTCACCCGCGAGCCGGCGCGCGACCGCTACGGCGGCGACTATCTGGCGATCGCTGCCAGCCGCGCCGACGGCGACTTCCCGGCGTTCGCCGGCGATACACCTGTGAGTCATCGGCTCTACGTCGGCCACAGCCGTCTGTTCAGCGCCGAGCAGCTTAAGACGATCAATCTGGACCTCGCGCCATCTGGCGCATCGGAAGCCGACAACAGCCGGTTCGCCTGGCTGCCCGCCGTCGCCTGGAGCTACTGGAACGGCGCCGCCTGGCAGCCGATCGCAGCAAGCGTGGACAGCCAGAACGCCGCATTGGTCGCCTTCGGCCAGGTCCCCGCTATTCCAACGGCCACGGTCGGCGGTGTGCCCAGCGCCTGGCTGCGCGGCGAGCTGCTGACATCGCTGCCGCGCGGCGAGCTGGTCGAGCAGAACGGCGGGCGGGTGCTCCGGCGCGGCGATCTGCCGCCCGACGCGGGCCTGGCCGCGAACCCGGCCGCGCCAGCCGATGGCGAAGAGGGCGTGGCCGACGCCATCGAGCTGTCGATCGCCGGAGCGTTTTCTCCGTTCGGGCAGACCCGGCTGCGCGCGATCTTCTACCTGGCCTGCGACGAGGTATTCTCCAAGCCCGGCGCCGCGGTGACTATCGCGGTCGACCGCGACGACACGCTGCCGGTCCAGCCCTCCGCCAACCTCGCGCTGACCTGGGAGTACTACAGCAGCCTGCAGGGCTGGCAGCCGCTTGGCACCTCGGCGCCGAGCAACGACGGCTCCGCGGCCGGATCCTCAGCGTTCAGCGATACGACCAGGGCCTTCACACAGGACGGCGCGCTGAGCTTCGGCTGCCCGCTGGATTGGGCGCTGCGCACGGTGGCGGGCCAGCAGCGCTTCTGGCTGCGCGCCCGCCTCTCGGCCGGCGCCTATACGCTGCGAGACGGCGTGCAGCTGCCGGCCGTTCGGCGGCTGACCCTGGGCTACGACTGGCCCCTGCCGCGCATCGAGGGGCTGATGTTCAGAGTCATGACTCAGCGATCCGGCCTCGCGCCCGAGCTGGCCTTCGCCGACCAGGTTGCGATCGATCTGACCAAAGATTTTCTGCCCTTCGGCGAGAAGCCGAAGTTCAACGCCACCCTCTCCCTGTCCAACGCCGAGGCGCTCGGCCAGCCATCCGCGCAGGTGACGCTCGATGTCACGCTGACCAACCCACGCCGCCCCCAGGCCGCCTGGCCGATACCGCCGGTCAGACCATCGGACGATCTCCAGCTTGCCTGGGAATATTGGAATGGCAAGCAGTGGCAGCTGCTCGGCAATGGCGCGCCACTGACGGCCGATCTGCTGCTGGAACCTTTCCAAACCCCAGCGCCGGCCGACGCGCTGACGCTGACGGGCCAGCTGCCGCCAGGGGCGACGGTGCAGGTTCAGGAGCAGAACACCGCCGCCGGCGCGCCCCAGACGCCGGTGGTGGTGGACGGAAGCAGCTGGTCGGCGCAGATCAGTCTGACACCAGGCCTGCACGCCTTTCGTGTCACGGCTCAGACTCGCACCCAGGCGGTCATCGCCAGGCTGTGGGCGCTGGCGGCCAGCGCCACGCCCGGCGCTGCGGCCGCGGCGCTGACGCTCAACCCGGTGCCCGGCATCACTGGAGCGAAAACCGTCAGCCTGAGCGGCCGCACCGATCTGACGAATGGGCAGGTCCTGGTGCATAATGCGGCGACGGACGAGAAGGCCCAGGCGAACCTGGGCGCCGACGGCTCGTTCTCTGTGACTATCGGGCTACAGCCGGGGCGCAACGACCTGCTGGTGCTGATCTTCAATGCGC
>WNGB01008237.1_pt1 | contig 14863 bp, 6 predicted proteins | sample 5400681 | NCBI WGS metagenome assembly WNGB01 (sample SAMN13153367, study PRJNA577476) | soil metagenome | isolation source: 115 cm soil or saprolite under grassland replicate 2 | place: USA:California | collected 2016-06-15
GACGTTTCGAGAAAGCAACATCTTCACCGCTCTCGTCCAGGTCCACGTAAATCAAATCGCCAAGATCGACTTGCCCGGTAGCGAGCAGGTTTGATATTGGGAGAACCAGAAGTCGCTCAATTGAACGCTTCAAGTGACGGGCGCCGTACCGGTAGTCGACTCCTTCGTGAAGCACCATCTCCTTCACCGCGTCCGAGCAGTGAAAGACAAATTTCGTGTTAGCTGAACTGGTGATTCGGTCCTGTAAAGCGGAAAGCTCTAATTCCAGAATCTGGCGCAGGTGATGCTCATTCAGAGAGTGGAAAACCACCACTTTGTCGATCCGGTTCATAAACTCTGGAGAGAAGTTGCGACTAGCTGCTTGAACGGCCGTGCGCTGGATCTTCTCGTCGATTTTGTTCCCCCAATCAGTCAGACCGTGGGATCTCTGTGCGCTGGTGAAGCCGATGCCGCCGTCTACAAACTCAGACATCTCACGCGCACCCAGATTGGACGTCATTACGATTATGCACTGCGAAAAATTGACGCGACGGTTGTCGCCCAGAGTCAACGTGGCTTTGTCAAGAACACCGAGGAGTAGCTGCCACAGTGCGTCCGAGGCTTTCTCAATTTCGTCGAATAGCACCAGCGACACTGGGGTCTCTTCGGTATGAAACCGGCTAAGATTCTCCTGAGTGAGCAGCGGCGAAGTTTCGCGATGCCCCAGGTATCCGGGAGGGGATCCGATTAGCTTCGCGATCTCGTGCGAGTGCTGAAACTCCGCACAATCGATCTTGATAACCGCATTGGGGTCGCCAAAGAGAACTTCGGCTGCCGCTTCCACGATACGTGTTTTTCCGGACCCAGTAGGACCCAGAAACAACAACGTGCCCAACGGTCGATTTGCCTGGTTCATTCGCGCCAGAAATAGTTGGTAGAGACTGCTCATGCCGCGCACCGCATCCTCCTGGCCGATGATGCGAGCAGCGAGCTGCTCTTCAAACTCCTGGGCCTGCGAACCTTTGACGCGAGGGTCAAGGAAGAAGGGTTTTGTTAACAAGACTGGCTCTCTTTGTAATTCCGCAAACATGACGTCTCTCCTTTGTCAGTAACTACCAATGAACTACTTTCCGTCTCTTTGTCGTGCAATCCACTCGCTGATATACGGGGCGCAATTTTGGAGCTTGATGCCATCGGAATCGCATTCCCTTAGAAATCCAACAGCCTCGTGATCCACCAGCGTTAGCTCTCGCAAATCCAAAATTATGCGCCGACCCGCACCTTCTGAGCCGATTAGCTTTTTCAATTCGGCTAAGCCCTCTCCATCCAATCGACCGCTAATCCTAAGTATCACTTGCCCGTTAGCTTCTCTCTGGATTCTTAACATGTGCTCTCGTTTGAAACCTCGCACCGGTGACAGTGCAATTACTTTGCCGTTCGTAAGTCGTTGAAAATGAAGCAACGCGAACTTAGAAGAATGCCGAAGTCTCGGGCAATTGACGAAACTCCGGTCAATCATCACACGTTCCTGGACTGCCTGCAGCTTGAGTTCGAGAATGTCGCAAGATGATGTTCCTGGAGGGAACGAAAGACCACGACCTTGTCGATGCGATTCATCCCTGTTCATGACCGCCACTCCTTTCTTGCTGTGCGTCTTCGGTAAAAACGATGTGTTGCTTGCGATGCCTTTCATCGTGTTGCTCTCTTTCACGTCGCTCGTTTCAACTACCCGTTTGTCAAACTGTTATCCGATGCTGGACGCATTCTGCTCCTCCGAGTTTTTTTGCGAAACCCTAGATGGAGCGAGGCGAGTGTACCTAAATTGAGTGGGCACCAAGCTACCCCCGCTGAGTACAATTAGCGCGAGGCATTGCGTAGGATTGTCGTGATGAAAATCGGGAATGATTACTACAAGGCAAATGCAGATTAGATCAAGGCATGTTCCTGCGTGGCGGGACAATGGTTACGCGTAGTCCGAACAGTTTCGCATCCACCGAATATGCTCCCGGACCGAGAAAGATGAGGGCGGCCGCGGTTAGTATTCTGAAGATATAGACGAAATTGCCCGGCTGGCCGGCCAAAAAGAGATTTGCGACAGCTGTCGCGCACGCAACTACGGAGAGAACCGGCGTCAAAAAGCCGAGACAGAGCGAGAACGAAATCATGGCTATGAGGGAGACGACCGCCCAGTAAATAGCGGGTGAAGAAAAGTTGAAGCGATGCGTGACATTCAAAACAAACATCGCGGCGGTAGCTATTCTCAAAAGCAGAAGCCCCAAACCCGGGCCACCTTGTGGAAACATGGAGTAGAGGCGCTGCATGAGTATGAGGTTACCGATTATCTCTAAATTGCAACACCCAAATTGCGGCTAGCTTCGCATCACCCTTTTGAGGGATGGGTAAATAATCGCAAGTGGGCTATGACCCAGGTCTGTTATTGCCGGCCAACTTCAGAACTGAAGCTTCAGCGCAAACTGAATAGATCGTGGTCCGCCAATCTGATAAAGAGGATTCAAACCGCCATTGGTGCCGCCTGATCCCAGACTGTTCGCGAGTGTTTGAGTCGAGCGGCCGAACAGAGGGCTGGTCAGGAGGCTGAGGGGATTGCCGAAGTTCGGATGGTTAAAGATATTGAAAAACTCTGCCCGGAAACGAAGCTCTAATTTCTCCGCAAGATGAAATTGCCGCTGCAATCCAACATCCGCTTGCCAGGCTCCGAAACCCCGCAGCAGGTTGCGCCCGAAATTCCCCTGCGTTCCGACGGGCGCGGCGGTAAACGCAGCGCGATTGAAAATCTTCCCGCCCGGATATTGCGTGCCAAATAGTTCAAGCGGCACTCCCGGATTCAAGTTTGGACGCGAAGCGAGGGTAACGCCTCCAACATTGGAAGTTGCGCCAATAACGTCGACTGGTGGGGCAGATCTCGCCAGAATGAAAGTGTCCAATGACCAGCCGGCAAATATCGCATGGGTCGTCTTGTTCAATCCTGGAGAGGGCAGATCGTAAGTCACGCCGGCAGTGAATGAATGACGGATGTCAAAATCGGAGTTACCGCGATCTATGTTCGGACTCGCAATCGTGCTCGGCGTGTTGAGGTTAATGCCGGCATCGGTCGAGGCGATATCAATCGAGTGAGAGAAGGAATACGAAGCGAGTCCCTGCAATCCTCGCGACAAACGCCGCTGAAACTTTACCTGGAGGGCGTGATAGTCCGAGGTTGCCGAATTGTCGGTTAGCACAACCGACTGAAAATTCGGATTCACGTTAAATAACTTGGTTGAGCGAAGCAGGTCGCGCCCAACCGCGCCGATGTAGGTTAGAGATAAACATTGGCTGCGGTGAATAGATTGCTCCAGCGCCACATTCCATTGATATGTCCGTGGCAGCTTCAAATGAGGATCGGCTACCAGAATAGTGGCAACTGGTGGGTTAGTAGTAACGCCCGGAGCCGCGGCGTTTTGCGGGCTCAAAGGAAACGGCACTGGCGCCGGAGCACTGATCTTGACTCCATTGTATGGAAAGAAGCTGGAGACTCCGCCGAGTGAGCCCTGGCCAAGGTCATAAAAGATTCCAAAGCCGGCGCGCAGGGTAGCACCCCAGTTCCGGATTCCTGGAAGTTGATAAGCCAATCCAATTCTTGGTGCTATGTTTCCATAGGTTGTTTCATAGAGAGGCGTGCCGCGAGGCGCCAAGGTTATTGTCGACGGATTGTCGAGACCCGTTACGGTGAACGGATCGTTGTTCGAGTTCTTGCCTCCGATCGAGGGATTGATGTCCCACCTCAAGCCATACGTCAGTGCGAATCGCGGCGTGACCCTCCAGGTGTCCTGACCATAGACCGAAAAGTTTTGTGAGAGAAGCGCGTTACTCTGTTGGAGAAATGTGCCGGCGAGTGAGGCCGTTCCGGAAAGTGCGCCGCCGGGCGCCGTCGAAACTCCTGAGAATTGTATAAACTGACGGTAGATGAAGGGACTAGTGAAGGGGGCAAGCCACCGATAGTCGACCCCGAACTTCAACTGATGACTGTGCTGGGTCAGTAATAGATTGTCGATCAGATTGACTTGGCGTTGCTCGCTCGCCGCGGATTTGCCCTGATTGTATTGTCCAACGCCCGAGATAAATAATCCGAAAATGGCATTCGCGGACGAGAACCCGCTGGGAAACAACATTGAATCGGAAAGCGGAACAGCGCCACCGAAATCATCGAGGAAGAATCTAAGCCTAACTTTATCATTGCTATAATTAGCGCGCAGCTCATTGCTGATTCGGGAACTAATCAGCTGGTTAAAGCCAGCGGTAAAAGTGTGTATAGACGATGAAAGCGAACTCGTCATGCTAAGGACAGGTCCGGCCAGAGTGGGACTCCGTTGATCCAGGCTGGAAGGCGAGTGGTTATAACGGCCAAACAAGCTAAGCTTCGAGTTCACCACGTGATCTACACGGAGGCTGTAAGCATCAAGTGTCGAGGGGTTCGAATAGCTGGCGTTGAATTGTGCCAATCCCGCCCCGAGACTGGCGCCGTTCGCCAACGGAAACGCATTCAAGTAGGGGCGCATTGAAGCGGGGGCTTGCTGTCGCGATGTCGCATCCGGCACTGAGCTCTGTTGCGTGGATGGCTGGCGCAACCTCAGTCCTTCGTAAGAAAAAAAGAAGAACGACTTGTCCTTCAGAAGCGGCCCTCCCAGAACACCGCCAAAATCATTCTGCCGCTCTTGAGGTTTTGCGAGACCATTAGCATTCACAAACCAGTCGCGTGCATCCAGCACGCTATTCCTGAAATATTCGAACACCGTTCCATGAAAACCGTTCGTTCCGGAGCGGGTCACAATCGAGACTTGTCCACCCGGCGTGCGCCCGAACTCTGGCGCAAACCAAGATGTTTGCAGGCGAAACTCCTGCATCGCATCCACTGAGACCAGACTATTGGTACCACCTGAAACGCTCAGCGCGGGCAAAGCTCCACTCGCGGTCTGCACCATTTGTAATAATCCGGTCACGCCGAAATTGGCGCCGACCCCATCCACGGTGAAATAGTTGGCGTCGGCGCGCTGTCCGTTAACGCTGAATTGTCCCTGATCGTTAAAAGCCGTAGCAGTGAATACCACGCCGGGCGTCAACGCGATCAGTGTCTGGAAACTCCGGCCATTGAGCGGAAGATTCTCGACGAAAGTGCGATCGACCACGGTGCTGACCGCTGCCGACTCGGTATTCACCAGCGGTGCGCCGCCTTCTATCGTGACAGTTTCAGACACGTCACCAAGAGTCATCTCGAAATCGATTTTGAGCGCATCCTGGACATGAAGGATCAAATCCGGTTTGAGTAGCTTCTTGAAACCGGCCTTTTCGACTTCGATTCGATACACGGCTGGAGCGAGATTTGCGAAATAATATTCGCCCGAGCCGTTGGTCGTGATCTCAGCACGCACGTTCGTGCCGGCGCTGATCACAGCGACTTTGGCATCAACGATCAACGCTTTCTGTGGATCACTTACGCGGCCAGTGAGCGAGGCATTTGTGGATTGGGCGCGCAGAGCAGACGCTAACGAGAGAAGAAGAAGGGCCGCGAGTAAGGGAACTCTACGCATAAGCGAAATCTCGACGCGATGTTGGAAGCATGAGGCTACTCTGGAGTAGACCGGTGGTCAATCCCGATTTGGGTGACCTGCCCATCCCCAAAAAGAGTGATGCTCATGTTTCAGTCGCAAAGTAGATTAAGCCGACTGAGTCCGCCGATTGACAGACGTGTAGCGGCGAAATGTTTATAGCCTGGGAACACCATATTGTTCTCTTTCGAATTGGCTAAATGCCGAGCATTTCGCTAGTTCGAAAGAGGGCGAAGTCAAGGGGGGTTGTAGGTCTATAAGCATTTCGCGCCTACGGCGCTCTTTACCAGCGAAGCCACAAGGATACAAACAACCACCCAGGGCTGTCGTCTCGGCCTTACGAGCCACCTGCTTCGCAGGCTGAGATCATGATGATGTACGATGTGCACCTCATGGAGAGAGCAAGCCGACGACGAATCATCATCGCGCCAGGCATACTGGTGGCTTGCATGCTGCTGGGGTGCTGTCCTCGTGCGTTTGCGTTGAATCCATCTCTTGACGTTACCCAGTACGCGCACACGTCGTGGAAGATCCGCGACGGCTTCCCCAAAGGCGCGATCACCTCAATGGCTCAGACGCCCGACGGTTATCTTTGGCTGGGTACGGAGTTCGGCTTGGTTCGCTTCGACGGCGTCAGGAGCGTCCCCTGGCAGCCGCCGGTGGATCAGCATCTCCCTTCCAGCTTTATTTCGAGCCTGCTCACTACGCGCGATGGGAGTCTCTGGATAGGTACTCTAAAAGGTCTGGCAAGTTGGAAGGACGGCAGGTTTACCGAGTACCCGGAACTTGCTGGGCGCGGCATTTTCAAACTCCTTGAGGATCATGAAGGCACGCTATGGGTCAGCGGACGGTTGAGTACGGGCGGAAACCTTTGCGCCCTCCAGAACGGCAAGATTCAGTGCTATGGCGAGGACGGCACTCTTGGCCGCGGCGCTGTCACTTTGTACGAAGACAGCAAAGGCAATCTTTGGGCGGGAGTGAAGGATGGACTCTGGCGATGGAAACCGGGTCCGCCAAAATTCTACGCGCTGGCCGGCGAGCCGGACGGCATGCAAGGGCTCGGTGAAGCCGATGACGGTGCCCTCTTAATCGGATGGAAGGGCGGAATTCAGCGGTTTGTTGACGGGCGAACCGAGGCGTATCTCCTCCCAGGTATTGGCGGGGAGTTCAGCGCCCGGAGAATACTCCGTGATCACGATGGTTCTCTGTGGATCGGAGCACAAGAACGGGGCCTGATACATGTACACCAGGGAAGGACAGATGCTTTCGCGACGTCCGAGGGTCTGTCGGGCGCAAATATTTACACCATCTTCGAGGACCGTGAAGGCAATATTTGGGTAGCTACCAATACCGGCCTCGATCGCTTTCGCGACTTTGTCGTGGCCACGTCAACTGTGAACCAGGGTTTGTCGAACGTTTCCGTCGTATCCGTCTTGGCAGACAAAGACGGCAGCGTTTGGCTCACCACTCGTGGTGGCTTGAATCGGTTGAACAACGGCCAAACTACGATTTACCGCGACCGTTCCGCACCCACGATGACAGCAGTTCGCGAGATCGTGGGTAGCGGACTACCAGATAAAGGGCTGGCGTCTCTTTTTCAGGACCAGCGCGGGCGAATCTGGGTTTCTACACTTCGCGGCGTCGGATACCTGGAAAATGATCGGTATGTTTCGATCTCTGGCGTTCCCGGCGGAAACATCCTCGCCATCGCCGAGGACACCTCAGGTAGTGTTTGGATTGCAAATGAGGAACTCGGTCTTTTTCGTCTGTTCCGCGATAGTTTGGTCGAGCAGATTTCGTGGGCCAGGCTGGGACATAGTGACCACGTCAGCGCTCTGATAGCAGATCCATCGCGGGGCGGCTTGTGGCTAGGCTTTCATCTTGGCGGCGTCGCGTATTTCGCTGACGGACATGTCGGCACATCGTACACGGTTAGGGATGGACTTGGGACAGGGCGGGTCAATCACTTGCGACTCAATCAGGAAGGCACCCTCTGGGTCGCCACTGACGGTGGCCTCAGCCGATTAAGAAACGGACGTCTGGTTACGCTGAGCAGCAAGAATGGATTGCCCTGCAGTGCGATTCACTGGTCGATGGAAGACAACCTCCACTCTATCTGGCTTTACACGGCTTGCGGCCTGATGCGCATTACGCAGGCCGAATTGGATGAAATCGCCACCGCTGTGGATCAGAACAAAGACGCGAGTCGGACGATCCGGGAAACGGTTTTCGATAGTACCGACGGGGTACGAATCCTTGCGTCCGGTGGCCATTACAGTCCGCAGGTTGCCAAGTCCTCGGACGGAAAATTATGGTTCTTGCCTTGGGACGGCGTCAGCGTCGTCGATCCGCAACATCTTTCCTTGAATAGCCTTCCCCCACCGGTGCACGTTGAGCAGATCACCGCCGACCGCAAGACTTATGACGCTAGCGGACAGGTTCTTCTGCCGCCGCTGATACGCGATCTGCAAATCGACTATACCGCGCTCAGTCTGGTCGCGCCGGAGAAAATACTCTTTCGCTACAAGCTGGAAGGCTACGACCGCGATTGGCAGGACGCCGGCAATCGCCGGCAAGCCTTCTATACCAATCTTCCTCCTCGCAACTACCGTTTCCGCGTGATCGCCTGTAACAACAGCGGCGTGTGGAACGAGGCCGGCACCTACTTCGATTTCACCATCGCTCCGGCCTATTACCAGACCACCTGGTTTCGCGTCGCTGGTATAATCGTGTTTCTGTTAGTGCTCGGTGGGATTTATCATCTACGGCTGAAACAAGTCGCCCGGCAGGTCCGCGGACGCATGGAAGAGCGACTCGAAGAGCGCGAGCGGATCGCGCGAGACTTGCACGATACTCTTTTGCAAAGCGTGCAGGGATTGATCTTGAAGTTTCACGCAGTGGCGACTCAAATGGGCCGTGACGAACCGGCTCGCGAGGCCTTGGAGAAAACGCTCGATCACGCCGACGAGGTTCTGGCTGAAGGACGGGACCGCTTGCGAAATCTGCGCGCCACCTCGATCCCATTCGGTGGTCTGCCTGCGGCTTTCGAGCGGGTTGCGGAAGAGACCCCGCAGGGCGCCGACGCAACCTTTAAGACGGTTGTCGAAGGCAGGGTGCGAGAGTTGCATCCCATGGTCCGGGAAGAGTGTTATTGGATTGGGCGAGAGGCGGTCGTCAACGCTCTCACTCACTCCAATGGCCGCAAGGTTGAAGTGGAAATCACTTACTATTCGAGACAGTTTCGCTTGCGGGTCCGTGACGATGGCCGGGGCATTGATCCTGAAATCCTTGAAGAAGGCGGCCGCTCTGATCACTGGGGCTTGCAAGGGATGCGCGAACGGGCACAAAAGATCGGCGGGCAATTGAAGTTATGGAGCCGTCCTGAGACCGGAACCGAAGTTGAGTTGATCATTCCGCGAGCCAGCGCCTATCAAACCACTCATGACAAGTCGAAGAAGTTGTGGCTTCGACCTTCTTCCGGCAACAACGATGTGGCTCCGAAAGCGTGAGGCTAATAGATGTCGATGATGCCTCGCTTAAGCGCGATAGTTACGGCGTGGGTGCGATCGTTCGCGCCAAGTTTTGAAAGAATACTCTTCATGTGAGCCTTCACGGTTTCTTCGGAGATCCTGAGGTGAGCAGCTACCAACTTGTTGGCGTTGCCGGCAGCCACTTCTCGCAATACTTCGATTTCGCGTGCGGTGAGCGCATCGTCCGAGTGGTGCTCAGCCATCTCCACGGCGATTTCCGGTGGGATTCGCTTTTTGCCGGCATGGACAGTCCGAATTGTCTCAACTAACTCTTTTCGCACCATGTTCTTAAGTAGGTACCCGGAAGCGCCGGCGTTGATGGCCCGGACTGCCTGGACATCGCCGGCGTAGGTGGTCAACACAATGATCCGGGCGTTAGGAAACTCTTTACGGATCGCCAGAATTGCCTCCGTTCCATTCACAACGGGCATCTGCAGATCCATAAGCGTTACGTCCGGACGATGCGCGCGGTATAGCTCAATAGCCTCACGCCCATTGCTCGCCTCGGCGACGAGAACCATGTCTGCTTCGGTGCCAAGGACTGCGGCGATTCCTTCGCGCAGCATCGGATGATCATCTACAGATAGAATTCGAATCGGCGTTTTGGCGCTCATAATTACTCAATCGTTGCGAACTCTAAAAAGCAAGTCACCCATGATTGACTCTGGCTTATATCAAAGGAAGATTATGGCTCACCTTGCGAAATGTCGATGCAGGTCAACATGCCTGGCATTGTACAACTCCATTTTGTGTGGTCAAAAACATCGGAGCCGTGCAAAGGCAGATAGTGTCATATTTTCGAGTTTTACAGAGGACGATCCACGAAATCACACGAACCAACACGAATAATTTTAGTGTGATTTTGTGTGATTTCGTGGATCGTTTGCCCCGAGCATTCGCTACCTTGACAATGAAAACATGACACTACCAAAGGCTTGTTAAGTTGATTATTCTTTTATGATGGATTGGAAGCCTTGAAGCGGTTCTTGTCGATCTTGAGAGTTCTAATTTTTGAGTCCAAAGTAGATCGTGCAATACCAAGCTTGGCAGCTGCGCCTGACGGGCCGAAAACTCGGCCGCGGGACTCCGTGAGAGCTGCCTCAATCTCTTCTCTCTCACTAGCGGCAACCCTTTGCCGAAGCTCACGCTGGCTCGTTGGCGATGTGCGCAACGGTTGGCTGGAGAGCCAACTCTCGTCAACCGAAAAACTCTCGGTGTCGCAAACAATGATTGAGCGCTCAATAACGTTGCGCAGTTCGCGAATGTTGCCTGGCCACGTGTAGGACTGAAACAAGTCCAGCGTTTCTTTGCTTACAGTCCGGATGTTCTTGCCTAATTCCCTGGCATAGCGATCAATGAAGTATTGGACCAGCATCGGAATGTCTTCTCTTCGCTGACGCAACGGAGGAATCTCAATCGGAAAAACGCTGAGGCGGTAAAACAGATCGCTGCGAAATGTGCCCTCAGCGATGGAGGCCTCCAAGTCGCGGTTCGTCGCTACTATCACCCGTACGTTTGTCCGAATTGATCTGTTTCCACCGACGCGCTCAAATTCGTGTTCCTGAAGCACACGCAGGAGTGCGACCTGAGTCTCTGAAGGGAGCTCTCCAACTTCGTCAAGAAATATGGTGCCGCCTTCCGCCAACTCAAAACGGCCAAGCCGGCGTCCCGTCGCACCCGTGAATGCGCCCTTCTCATGACCGAATAGTTCGGAAGCAATTAGTGACTGAGGAATGGCGGCACAATTCACGCTCACGAATGCGCGATCGGAGCGCTTTGATGACTTGTGAGTAGCGCGGGCGATCAACTCCTTACCCGTACCTGTCTCGCCGGTGATTAATACCGTGGAGTCTGTTGGCGCCACTTTTGTTACTCGAACAAGCACCTGTTGCAATGCAGGCGAGTTGCCAACGATCTCTTCAAACATCGACGCCTTGATGATCTCTTCGCGAAGAGCGATGTTCTCTTTTCGTATTTCTTCTTCCGCCCGTTTGCGATCCTCGATATCAGTCCCTATGCCACACCATCGTGTTGTGTCTCCCCGTTCATCTTTGATCGGAGCGAAGCGGATAAGAAAACAGCGAAACTGCCCGTCATGTCTCAGTAACCGAGCCTCGTGCTCAAAAGGCAGGCCCTCGAGAAATCCCTTCTTTCTTTCACTGACAAAATGTTCACGATCCTCCGGATGAACGAGATCAAGTCGAGACCCTGGCCATGCATGAGTAGCTTCAGGCCGACCCGGATCGGCTCGCCACACGGCGGGGCCGAAATACTCGAGCCCCACCTGGTTAATGTAGAGCGGGCTTCCATTGGGTCCAAAGACACCAATGTGTTGTGGTGCCAGGTCGAGAATCTGTCGAAGCTCTGCTTCTTGTTCGCGGATTTTTTCTTCCGCAATTTTGCGCTCTTCGATTTCTATATTCGAGCCGTACCACTTGACGATCTCTCCGAGTTCATTGCGCAGCGGTTCTTTGCGGTGTAGAAACCAGCGATACTCGCCGTCGGCTCGCCGCACGCGCGACTCATGCACAAAACGTTCTCCGGATTCAAGCGAAGCGCGCCACTTGCTCACGATTGCATCTACATCTTCAGGATGGATTGCCGAGGTCCAACCCCACCCCAGCAAATCGGTTAGAGGGACACCGACATATTCCAGCCAGCCACGGTTGAAGAAATCGAGATCACCATTCGGCAAAGCGGTGTGAACGTAGGTTGGAGTCGTATCTACCAGATGGCGATACTTGCGCTCACTGGCGCGCAACTCCTCCTCCGCCCGTTTGCGCTCGGTGATGTCCATTACAGTTCCCGTGAATTCGATGAGATCGCCAGAGGGGCTGAAAACAGGATGACCAATGCTGTGAATGTCTCTGACGGCGCCACCCGGATGGACAATGCGATATTCAAGTTCAACGTCAACCTTCTCACTGATGGCCCTTTTGGTGACTTCCCAGTTCCACACTTGATCGTCGGGGTGAATTCGCTGAAAGAATTCTTCGAATCGGGGCAGGCCCTCCTGCGGATCGAAACCCAAAACTCGGTAGCATTCGTCCGACCAGTACCTAAAACCATCCTTGAGACTCCAGGACCAGCTGCCCGTGTGGCTGAGTCTCTGCGCCTCCGCAAGATAAGCCTCGCTCTCGCGCAGCGATTCATCAGCCCGCTTTTGGTCCGTGATCGCACTCTTGCGGTCCTCGATTTGTTTGCCGGAGCCCAACGGAGTTTCATCCACCGGAAGACCCAGATCTTCCGACATCGTCATCTGTGACGGGATGTCTTTTTCGCTCCCGCTCCAGATGACTGGTATTTCGGAGCGCTCGGCATTCAACTTCGCTTGCAATTCAAGATCAGACATCCCAGGCATATGAACATCAACGATCAAGCATGCGGCCTTCTGAGCTCCGGATTCCAGGAATTGTTCCACGGAGCCGAAGCCTCCTCTCCTTTCCGGAGTCCGCGAATAGCTTTGCATGGGGTTGTTTTTACTGCCGAGCCCGTCAATGAGTAAATGCACGCTCAGTCATTTGTGGGTCATTTGGCAGAAATTTCGACTTTCTAACGGAATCGGACCGGTAGTAGACTCTGTATCGCGATTCCCTCCAGAAAACGTATGGAACAGGCCTTTTCAGGTCGAGTCCGTCTGCGAGACTTTGAGCTGGATCTCAAGACGGGTGAACTGTGTGCGGGGAATGACTCCAAGACCTTGCTGAGAGAACAGCCGTTTCAGGTCCTGCGCATGCTGGTTGCGAATGGCGGGGAAATTGTCACCCGCGAGGAAATCCGGAGGACTCTCTGGCCGGGCAGCACAATTGTCGATTTCGACCACAGCATTAACGTGGCCATCGGAATCCTGCGAAAAGTCCTGGGCGACTCCGCAAATAATCCACTTTACATTGAGACGCTGGCCCGGCGGGGATATCGCCTGATGGTCCCGGTTGAGTGGTTGGAACCGGCTACGGAGACTCCTGGTAGTGACGAGTCAGCTGCCATGCCACCCACCGGGTTTGCGGCCAGGCTCATCGGCAAAAAGGTTTCTCATTATCGGGTGCTCGAAGTCATCGGCGGCGGCGGCATGGGGATGGTGTACAAGGCAGAGGACCTCAAGCTGGGGCGCAGCGTGGCGGTTAAATTTTTGCCGGAAGATCTGGCCGGTGATCCGGTTGCCCTGCAGCGGTTTGAACGAGAGGCTCAAACTGCGTCGGCGTTGAACCATCCCAATATCTGCACCATCTACGAGATTGAAGAGCATGAAGGGCAGCCCTTCATCGTCATGGAACTGCTGCAAGGCGACACTCTGCGTGGCCGCACCTCTGGATCCGAATTTGATGCCCTTACGTTGGCTGAGGTTTTTGACATCGCACTCCAGGTTTGTGACGCGCTGCAGGCTGCCCATGACAAGCGTATCGTTCATCGCGACATCAAGCCGGCGAACATCTTTCTGACGACACAAGGCACAGTGAAGATACTCGACTTCGGACTGGCGAAGCTGTTGGCCAGCGAAGAAACCGGCGGAAGTGATACGGCTGAGGCATCACAGAACAATCATGATCGGCCGAGTGTGCAGAGTGTCCGTCAGCATGCAATGATCGATGCCCTCCTGACGCGCCCCGGGATTACGGCGGGCACCGCCGGCTACATGTCACCGGAGCAGGTGCGCAGGGAAAAACTGGATGCTCGAACCGACCTGTTTTCCTTTGGTCTGGTCCTGTACGAGATAGCGGGTGGCCGGCGCGCGTTCGAGGGCGAAACGGTAGCGGAGATTCACGATGCAATTCTCTATCAGACGGCCGCTCCCGCACACGACGCAAATCCGAATGTCCCTTCCGCTCTGGATGCAGTCATCAGCAAGGCCCTGGAAAAGGACCGCGAGCAGCGTTACCAATCAGCGGCCGAGATGCGCGAGGATCTGGCGAGAGTTCAGCGGCAAGTACAGCCATCTCGTCTCCGCTTGCGCAGATGGTTTGGCGTGGCCGCGCTGTTGGCCGTTGGCGCGCTCAGTGTCTGGCGCTACGAAGTTTACCGCCATCGCATCACTCTCGCTCCGACCGACACAATCGTGCTGGCCGACGTCGACAACCGAACGAACGACCCTGTTTTCGATGACGCTTTGAATACCGCATTGCGCTATGAAATGCAGCAGACGCCATACTTAAACGTGCTGGGATTGGATAAAACCTACGCTACCATGGGGCAACTGAAACTTGCGCCGACCACAAAGATCACCCCAGAGATCGCACGCCAGATTTGTACGAAGACCAACAGCAAGATGGTGATCTCTGATTCAATCGCCGACGCCGGTAACCGATATCACCTGGAGATCAGGGCACTCGACTGCGGATCAGGAGCGACCTTGGCTGAGGAAAGCACCGACATTAGCGCTCGCAATCAGATGGTCCATGAGTTGGGAGCTACGGCCGTGCGCCTTCGGAGGAAGCTCGGGGAGCCGGCCGAATCGCTGGCCCGGTTCGATCAGCCTCTCGAAAAAGCGACCAGCGCCTCCCTGGAAGCACTTCAGATCGGCACCGAGGGAACCAAGCTCTTGCTAGCTGGCAACCCGCAGGCAGCGCTCCCCTTGTACCAGAGGGGAATCGAACTTGACCCTGACCTTGCGCTCACATACGAAGGGATTGGCGCGACCAACGGAGTTCTCAGACATTACGACCTCATGAAAGCTTCATACACGCGCGCCTACCAATTGCGCGACCGAATGACGGAAAAGGAAGGGCTGAATATCGATTATCTCTATTACACTCA
>WNGB01008238.1_pt1 | contig 14863 bp, 15 predicted proteins | sample 5400681 | NCBI WGS metagenome assembly WNGB01 (sample SAMN13153367, study PRJNA577476) | soil metagenome | isolation source: 115 cm soil or saprolite under grassland replicate 2 | place: USA:California | collected 2016-06-15
CCGGCAGCATTCCGAGCGCAAGGACAACCGCTGTGACGAGGCCCAGAACGATGCGATGGATTCTCAACACGCGGCCTCCTCCACAAGCGTCGCTTCGGGGCGGAACTTGCCCGGGAGCTGCTTTCCCGAAACCGTTCGGCGCACCGTGAGGACGGTTACGCGATCGTCCGCGACCGGGAGCGGCTGGATCCCAAGCTGTTTCTCCAGCGGGTCCCCGAGCCCGCCCGCGCAGTCGCGGTGCTCGACGGCGCGCACGACGTGGCCGCCCTGACCGCGGTCTGCGAGCGTTTCGCCCGTGACCAGCACTCCCGTGTCATCCTGGTGGCCGGGACAGCAGCCGCCAGGGACCGCCGCCGCATGCACTGCACCGCTGACACCAAAACGGTGACTACATCGACGACCCCACCGAAGCCCAGCTCCGCGACCTGATCGCCGGGCTCGGCCAGTCCAGCGGCGGCTTCGTCGCCATCAATCCGCCGATGAGAATCAGGGCTGGTACGCCTCAGTCAGCCTCCTGCCCGACGGCACCATCGAAATCGAGCACGCCGACCCCGGCCGCGGCGGGCACCACCGCGCCGCCGCCACCACAGCCCGGCCGGCATCGCCCGCAACCTCACTGCCTGGCTCGCCGCCCGAAGCTAACCGCCGCCCGTCGGCGGTCAGTCTTTGGCGTGCAGGTGGCGCAGGTGGTCATAGTTGGTCGGCAGGGCCGCCACCATGTCTCGCTGCTTGTTCCGCACCGTCTCGAACAGCAACTCCGCCGCTTGGATGGAGTCCGGTTTGTAGGCCAGCGCGGGCAGCGGCTGATCGGGCAGCACACCCATTCCGGTGAGAATGCAGTAGTAGCTGCCGTTCGTCCAGAAGTTGTTGAACTCCGCTTCGAAATTGGCATAGTAGGATCCCTCGTCCGTCAGCGGCGGATTCACCGGAATACCAGCCTTGTACATCGCAACTTTCTCTTGGATGCTCTCAGTGAGCTGCAGCTCCTTGTTGGCATGCCAGAACGGGGTGTCGGTGCGCGGCGAGTAATAGAAGTGCGCCTGGATGAAATCGCGGGTCTCGTCGAATGTCGTTTCAATCTGATGATTGAAGCGGTCGATCAGGCGTTGGTCGAAACGGCGATCCGGGAAGTGCTTGGCGAGCTGGTAAGCGCCGCGTAGATGAAGTAGATGCCGGTCGATTCGAGTGGCTCGAGGAAGCACGAGGCGAGACCGATGCTCACACAATTGTGCACCCACGCCCTGCGGTTGCGGCCGACTCGGAGGCGGATCTTGTTCAGGGAAGTCGCCTCAGGATCAAGACCCCACATCCGGCAGAAATCCGCGGCCGCTTGGTCCTGTGAAGAAAACTCGCTGGAATAGACATATCCGGAGCCAAAGCGACCCAGCAGCGGAATGCGCCAGGTCCAGCCGGATCGCATGGCGATCGCCGAGGTGTACGGCTCAACGCCGTGCGCGGCATCGTCGTGCGGCACAGAGGTCGCGACCGCGCTGTCGCAGAGCAGATGGTCATTCATGTCGATGAAGGGCTCACCGAGCGCCTTGTTGATCAGCAGCCCGCGGAAGCCGGAGCAGCCGACGAACAGGTCACCTTCCACCCTGCGCTGCGCCTTCGTCCGCAATGCGGTGATGAAACCGCGCTCGTCCCGCTCGACCTCGGACAACTCGTCCTCGATGTGGACGACGCCCTGCTTCTGGGTGGCGAAGCGGCGCAGGAAACCCGCGACGAGATGTGCGTCGAAATGCCATGCATAATAGGTGGCCGGCGTGCCGCCGGGAAATCGCGGCGCCTTTTTCGCGTCCGTGATCACGGGTTCCATGAAGCACGCGTAGTCAAACGGCTCGTCAGTTTCTCCACGTAGCCGCTTGTAGGCCCAGAACTGTGCCAGGGGAATCTGTTCCTGAGCGGGCAGGATGCCAAATGGGTGGTGAAAACTGTCCGGCCGACCCTGCCATTGGCGTGCTTGGTGCGGACCTTCGCCGGGCGTACGCCAGTTGATGAACTTGACCGCGGTCTTGAAACTCGCGTTACATTCGCGCATCCACTCGTCTTCGGGGATGCCCAGGTAATCAAACACCACCCGCTGCAGGTTGGGCACGGTGGCTTCGCCGACGCCGATGCGCGGGATCGCGGGCGCCTCCAGCACGGTGATTTCGACCGTGTGCTGGAGCGCCTTGGCGAGATATGCGGCGGCCATCCAGCCCGCGGTACCGCCGCCGAGTATGACGACCTTTTTGATTCCGTGGTTCACTTGATGTCTGCGTTCGCGCACAGTTGCTCAGTTCCCTGTTCGTTTTGGCACTAGCCGTACTGGTAGCGCCCGCAGCCCCCAGGTAAAGTTCGACGCGTTGTACTCGGGCTCGCCGCGCAACTCGATTCGAGCTACCCGGTTGATCAGCTCAGTCAGGAATGCGGAAAGTTCCAGCCGGGCCAGGCGCGCGCCGAGGCACAGATGCCGCCCTGCCCCGAAGGTCAGGTGCCGGTTCGGTGAGCGGTCGGCAATGAACCTGTCCGGGTCGACGAACACGGCCTCGTGGCGGTTCGCAGAGACGTTCCAGACCGTGACCCGATCGCCCACGGCGACCGGCACCCCGCCGATGACCGCGGGCCTGGTCACGGTACGCAGCGCATGCACGCCCGGCACCGTCCAGCGCAGTATCTCCTCCACCGCCGCCGGGACCGCCGGTTCACCGGCGGCGGCCAAGGCCTTCCACTGGCCGGGGTTGTCGGCGAGCGCCCGCACTCCTCCGGCGGCCGAATACCGCGTCGTCTCGTTGGCCCCGGCGAGCACCCCGTTGCAGTTGAAGATGATCTCTTCGTCCGTCAGCAGACGTTCCTCGCCCGGCACAACGGTCTTGCGCCGGTCGCGGGCCACCTTGGTGATGAAGTCGTCACCCGGGCCATTCCTGCGCTGACGCAGCAAATCCTCGAAATACAGGAAGATCTCCCCGTGGGCGCCGCTGCGGGTTTCCTCGTCCGCGCCCTCGAACGCGGCGGTCGTGGTCTGGCCGACCCAGTCCCAGTCCGCACGGGGCAGGTCCATCACCGCACACACGACACGGTTGGGAATCGTCTTGACCACGTCGATGCAGTCGATTTCTTCCGCCTCCACCGCCACGGCGACCGCGTCCTTGACCACCTGCCGGGCTAGTTCGCCGACGCGGGGCAGCTCCGCGGGCCCGAACGCCTTGGACAGCACGCGCTTAAGGTGAGTGTGTGGTCCGGCGGATCCGACACGATCAGCATCCGCTGTGACACGGCCGACACTGCCTCGGCGTTGCTGCCGAGCCGCATGCCGAAGCGCGAGCTGAACGTTTCATGATCGACGTAGACCGAGGTCACGTCGGCATGGCGTGTGACCACCCAGAAACCCGGTCCGCCGGGTTCGGGTTGCCAGTGGACGGGATCGTTGGCCCGCAGCCAGGCCAGCACCTGCCAGAACTGGTTGCTGGAGAAAAGTTCGGCCCGGGTAAGGTCCACCGTCATCAGGTCCGTCACCGTGTTCTCCCTTACCAGTTGCCCGCCGGTTCGCTCACCATGAAGCCCAGCAGCTCCAGCGCAGCCGCCGGCTCGGCGAGGCAGAAATAGTGCCCGCCGGGGAACGTACGGGTGCGGAACTGGCCGCCCGCGTAGGCGCCCCAGCCGGTGAGGTGCTCGGCCGAAGCGATCTCGTCGTGCTCGCCGCCCCACGCCTCGAGCGCGCAATCCACGGCGCGCGGTACGGTGCCCGTGTAGGTGAGCGACAGCCGGGCATCCTGGCGCAGCGCGCCGAGCATCAGCTCCCTGGTGTCCTCGTCCATGTCCTCGGCGCTGAGCCCACGGGCGTCGAACAGCCGGGTCAGCTCACCGTCGTCCTCGATCAGCCCCCGGCCCGCGCCGATCCACATCCCCGGAGGACGGCATGCGGCCACCACGAGGGCGCGCGGCCACCAGCCGTGCTCGCGGGCGAGCGATCGGGCGATCTCATAGCCGAGCAGGCCGCCGAAACTGTGCCCGAACACCACCACCGGATGCCGGGAGGGGACCAGCTCGGCGAGTTCGGTGACAACGGCGGCGACCGCCTCATCTATCGAATCCGGTTCGGGTTCCGCCCAGCGGCCCTCGCGGCCGGGCAGCTGTACCCCGACCACCGACACACCGTCGCCGAGCTCCGTCTGCCACGACTGGAAGTGCCCGCACCCGGCGCCGGCGGGCGGCAAACACAGCAGCACCGGAGGCAGGGCGGGGACCGGATGCCAAGTCGTCAGCCAAGCCGCGCCCATCAGGAGGCGTCCTGCTGGTTACTTGCGAGCAGATCCATCTGCCTGGCCAGCGTCGCCGGTGTCGGATCGGCAAGCAAATGGCGCACGGACAATGGCAGCCTGGACGTGCGGCGCAGCGTTCCGACCGCGCGCGCGGCCAGCAGCGAGTGGCCGCCGAGCTCGAAGAAATTGGCTCCGACGTCGTTGACCGGGCGCCCGAGCAGCTCGCTCCACACCGCGCAGACCTCGCGCTCGCGCGGGGTGCTTGGCGGGCGTGCGGCTGACCCGGCCCCGGCCGCGCGGGCCAGCGCCGTGCGGTCCACTTTCCCCGTCGGCAGCGCTGGCAGGACCGGCAGCACCCGGACCGTGGACGGGACCATGAAGTGGGGCAGCCGCCTGCGGCAATGTTCCTTGACCTGCTCGGCGCACTCGGCTGGACTGGCGCCGCCCGCGGCGGTCACGGCGAGCCCGAGACTGTCACCGGCCGGCAACGTGAAGGCGGCGGCGGTCCTCACGGCACCGACCTCCATCGCGGCCCGCTCTACCTCACCGAGCTCGACGCGGAAGCCACGCACCTTGACCTGGCCATCGACACGGCCACGGAACTCGACCTGACCGTCGGGCCTGACCCGCACGACGTCGCCTGTGCGGTACATGGGCGCGCTGTCGCGGGTAAACGGGTCCGGCACGAACCGCTCGGCCGTCAACTCAGGACGGTTGCGGTACCCGCGCGCCACCGCCGGGCCGCCGATATACAGCTCGCCCTCGCCGCCGGCCGGCACCGGCTGCCCCCGGTGGTCCAGCACGTAGGCTGAGTAGCCCGGCAGGGGCCTGCCGATGGTGGCCGGATCGTCACCACGTGCCGTATCCGCCCAGGTGGCGGCGATCGTGGTTTCGGTCGGGCCGTACACGTTGAGTACCCTGGGCACGTCCGCGAGCTTGGTGAGCAGGCTTGGCGGGCAATGCTCGCCGGCCACCACCACCAGCTCCGCCCGGGGCAGCCGCTCCAGCGCGGACAGCAGGGTCGGGGTCAGGCAAATCGTCCTGGGTGCGGGCTGCGCGACAAGGTCGGACACGTCCGCCGCGCCCTGCGCCGACAGATCGATGATCGCCATGCCCTGCCCGTGTAGCAGGTACAGCAGGGCGCACCATAGCCAGCCGTCGAACGCGGGTGATACCGCGTTGATGCCCATTCCACCGCGCGGCAGCCTGAGCGCGGCCCGGCGACTTGGCCCTGACTCGCCGCGGATGCTGGCTCCCTCGGACTCCGCTGGGCCCACTGCGGCGATCCGGCCGCCAGTAAGCAACCTGTCCGCGTCATCGGCTGCGGCCCGTGGGCTGTGCCACATGAACGTTCTCTTCATCGCGAGCGTGGCGCTTGTCGCCGCTGACCCGCCGCAGAGCCGCAAGCTGTTCATTGATGCCCTCGGCCTCCCGTTGGAGGGCGAAGGCGATGGCTACTACTCCAGCGGGAGCATCCCCGGCAACAAGCACTTCGGTGTGTGGCCGCTCTCGCAGGCGGCAGAGGCGTGCTTTGGCACACCTGAGTGGCCCGCCGATCGGGTGGTCCCCCAGGCATCAATCGAGTTCGAGGTGGAGGACGTGGAAGCTGTCGCAGCGGCAGGCGGCGAGCTTCAGCGCGCGGGCTTTGAGCTATTGCACCCGGCCCGCACAGAGCCGTGGGGACAGACGGTGACCAGGCTTCTCACGGAGGATGGCTTGATCGTCGGCATCTCCTACGCTCCCTCGTTTCACGACGAAGAGCCTGCCTGAGCGCCAGGGCCGCGCCCGCGAGAGCATCACGACGAAGAGCCTGCCTGAGCGCCAGGGCCGCGCCCGCGAGAGCATCACGACGAAGAGTCAAATACGCGCTACGATCGCCGCTCAGGGCCCGCCGCGGTTGACATGCTCGCCGAGCCGACCAGTGCCCAGCCGCGGGCCTTCGAGCTCATCGGCACCCCCGATCCCGCTCACCTTGGCGTAGCCAGGACAACACCCTGCTCAAAGCTGGCTGGCGCGGCCGCAAACCGGCCGCGGTACTTCGCGCACTGGGCCTGGGTGAAACCGGCTGCCAGATGACCAGGACGACAAGAGCCGTACCCCCGCGGAGAGCACCCAGCTCGGCGAGGACGTGCGCCAGCTGGTCGATCGCTACAAGGAGCAGAGCAACCCGGCCAAGCGCCCGGAGGACGCGGTCCCGGTGGAGATCCTGTACTTCGCCTACCCGCTGACCCTCCTGGCCGACATTGCCGCGAAGGTGGCACTGGCCTGACCGGCAGAAGTCCCGGACCAGGCTCCAGACGTTCAGGTCCCAAGACCGCACCCGGGGGCACCGGCAGTCGCCCTGTGCCCCCGGGTGATATCGTCCCGGCTAACAGCCCGATCGCTCCCGGATCGCTCGCGATCTCTCAGGCCGCCGTGTTGTCGTCGGCTAGTTCGGCCGCCCGGTCAGCTCGACCTCCGGCACCGAATCCGGGATGGGCGCCGCGGCCCGCCGCCGCGGCCCGCCGAGCGTGACCAGCATCCCGGCCGCCGCGACGATGATGATCAGCACCAGCGCCGGCCGGTACGCCGCTGGCCGACGGGGAGATGACCTTGCTCGCCCCGCCCGCGTCCACCACCGCCGTCACGATCGCCAGCACCACCGCGCCGCCGACCTGGAACGCGGTCTGGAACAGGCTCGACGCCAGGCCCTGCTCCTCGTTCGGCACCCTGGCCGTGGCCGCGACGCTCAGCGAGGAGAAGCCGAGCCCGAACGCCACCCCGATCAGGATCACGGTCGGCAGCATCACCGACGGGTAGTCCGGCTGGACGCCGGCCCGAAGGAACACCGCGTACGCGATGACCAGGCAGGCGAAGGCGACCGCGGCCAGCCGGGTCGGCCCGAACCGGCCGATCAGCCCGCCCATCCGCAGCGACAGCACGGCGACCACGAGGCCCACCGGCGGGAAGGCCAGCGCGGTCGACAGCGCCGACCAGTGCGCCAGCGTCTGCAGGTACTGGGTGACAAGGAACATGAACGACACGTAGCTACCGAACAGGGTGATGGCCCCCATGTTGGCCCGCCGCAGCGCCCCGGACCGGAAGATGGCGAACGGCATCAGCGGGTCCTTGCTGCGAGACTCGATCACCGCGAACACCGCGAGCAACGCGGCCACGCCCGCGAACGAAAGGAACATGCAGAATTTGTGCTTCTGCAGGCGATCGGTGCTTCGCGCAAGCCGGTTCTGCTAAAGCGCGGCATGAATGCGACTATCGAGGAATGGCTGATGGCCGCGGAGTACATCGCGTTGCGCGGTAATCTCAATATTGTCCTGTGTGAGCGGGGCATCCGCACCTTCGAAAGGGCTACGCGGAGCACCCTGGACATCTCGGCAGTGCCAGTTGTGCATAACTTGTCGCATTTGCCGGTGATCGTGGATCCATCCCACGCTGCCGGACGTCGCGACCTCGTCGTGGCGCTTGCTCGCGCGGCGATCGCTGCTGGAGCCGACGGCATCATGGTTGACGTCCACCCACGCCCAGAGAAAGCCCTTTGCGACGGGCCACAGGCTCTTGCCAACGACGATATCCGTCACTTTGCCACGGCGGTCTCACGAGTAGCCCCTGCCGTCGGGCGGCATGTCACGAAGCCTGCTTCCGGTTTCGCTGCCACAGCGCGACGGCTATGCCTCGATGACGCGGCATCACGGCTGCATCCCGGGCATTGCCGACAAAGCGCTGACCACCGCCGTCTCGGGTATCCCGCGGATGAGTTCCACCCCTTTACTGCCGTCGAGTACGAAGGCGAGTCCGCCACCAGTGGCTTTCTTGTCCATCCGCATCAGATCGACCAGTCGGGCCACCGCGACGCCTGCGGGCAGGCTCGTCGGCAATCCATATCCACGCACGACTGAGACGTGCTCGGCCACGCGCGCGTCGTCGATCCGGCCCAGCGCGCCGGCGAGGTGGCCGGCGAAGACCGTGCCGATGGCAACGGCCTCACCGTGCCGGAGGCTGAAGTCCGTTGCTAGTTCGAGTGCGTGGCCGAGCGTGTGACCGTAATTCAGTACGTGGCGCACGCCTGAGTCTCGCTCGGCAGCGGCCACTATCGACGCCTTGAGTGCCAGGCTCGCGTAGATCTGGTCGAACAGCGACAACCCATATATATGCGGGGCGCCGATGAAGTGGCACCTGGCGAGTTCGCCGAAGCCGTTGATGAGCTCCCTGCGTGGCAGGGTCTCAAGGTAATCGGTGTCGCAGAGCACCGCGCTTGGCTGCAAGTAACTCCCGACGAGGTTCTTGCCCTCTGGCAGGTTGACGGCCGTTTTGCCGCCTATGCTCGCATCCACCTGGGCCAGGAGCGTGGTGGGAATATGCACCACGGGCACGCCCCGATGGTATAGCGACGCGGCCAGGCCGACGACGTCTGTCGTGGTGCCACCCCCGCAGGAGACGACCGCGTCCGCGCTGCTCAGCCGGAACTCGGCGAAACGCTGGCACAGGTATGCGACCGTGTTCAGCGTCTTGTCGCGCTCGCCATCGCGTGCCTGCACCATCCGGCAGGAAACGCCCGGGCTCGGCGTACACTCAGGCGGCCGGGCCGACACCATGACCACTCGGCTGGCCCCGAGCGAGGCGACTACTTCCGGAAGCAAATTCCGTACACCCCGTCCCACCTCGACAAAGTACGAGCGGCCGGTAAGTTTTACTTCGAGCCTCTTTCGGCGTGATGAGTAATCGGCGGTATTCACGATCCCATGAAATCAGTTCTCAGCGGAGCAGTTGCTGGTTCCGGAGTGGCAGTCACGCCCGGCCTCTTTTCATGGCGCGGAGTTCTATGCTGCTTCCGCGTTCCCTTTCCCGCTATCGAGCATATCGGGTGCCGATAATGCTGCGGCGCTGAACAATTCTTGAAATAACTTCGGTAGTTTAGGCGGCGTGCGCTCGCGTGCAGCGTGGATGGTGAGCCGTCGCGCCTACGCCATGTCCTCGGCGGGATGGGCCAGCCCGGCCGCCCGAACCGCCACCGTGTCGAGCATCTGGCGGATGCGGGTGATCTTGCCGTTGGCGACGGTGAAGTGCTCTGCGACGCGCAACGGGCCGAGCCCTTCCACGTCAAGGTCGTACAGCAGCATCGCCTCGTCGCCGTCGCTCATGGCGGCCAGCAGCTTGGCGGCGGACACCAGGGACCCGAAGCCGGCCAGGGCGGACGCGAAGGAATCCGCGGTCGAGTACTCGTTGATAGGCCCCTCCACCAGTAGCGCGTCATCGAGCAGCGCCGCCGCCCCGGCGAAGTCCTTGCTGGTCCAGGCGTCGTAATAGGTGCGGACAACCGCGTCTGTGTCCGGCCGGTTCATGCTTCTCCCTCCAACTGCGGGGCTGGCCCGCGCCTGATGTACAAGTGATGGCTTGTACACGCTACTAGCCGCCACTCGCGTCGAACTCGAGCACCGGACCTGCCGTCGGAGTGGCCCAGATATGTGGACAGTCGCGGCATCAGGGCGGTCAGATCGGTGAGGGCGGAGCGGCGGCCTGCGATGGCGTATATGCCGAGTGCTCGCAATCTGCCGCCGAGCCGGTCGGCTGTGATCGGCTGGCCGGGGCAGCCCGCCGGGAAACAGCCACGGGTGACGGCTGGTGACCCGTGCCGGGTGTGGCTGCGGCCGTTGCGGATGAGCTTGGTGAGGACGACGCCGAGCGGCTCGGAAACGGGAACTTCGTCCGCGGCGCCGGGTCAGGCTCGACCGTATCGAGGACGCCGGTAAGCCACTGCCCTGTGCGGGCGAGTTCCTCGTCGCGGGGCGGCAGCGCGCCGCCTGCGGTGAGCATCTGGCGCAGGAAGTCGACGGCACGGCGGCGGGGATGGGCGTCCAGCGCCTGGTGGCTGGCGGGCAGGTTCCCGGCCGCCAGATCGGCGAACATCGCTGCGGCCGGGGCCGCGGCGTAGCCAGTTGAGCGCCGATTTCGGGTTGCGGGCCGCGCAGATCGCCTCGGACACCGGCGTTATCCCAGCCGGGATCCGGCCATCGGGTCCGGCCCGCAGCGCCGCGGCCCGGCGCCGCAGGCTGCACCGGTCGCAGCGGCCGCGCTCGTAGAGCTTGTCCTCGACCCCGCAGTCGGCGCAGGCGTGGGTGAGCGGGAGCCCGGCGCAGTCTGCGCAGGTGTCAGGGTCCGGGCCGGGCGGGGCGACGAGCCGCCGCTGCTGGCCGCAGGACGCGCACCGTCCCCCGCAGCCGCAGCGCGGCGGTGTAACACGGGTCGCAGACCGGCCCTTCCGGCCACCGGGCCTGGGCCGGCGGTCCTGGCCGCAGCGCGCGCATGCGGCGGTTGCCTTCGGCGAGCAGATCCCCTTACCGCTTGGAGAAGTCATCGGCCACCAGCCGACCCTACGTATCAGCGCACCCCGCATCAGCCGAACTGCCCCGAAGGGGCCACTCCGGGCGAAGTCCCGGACGGAGCGTAGGAGCCTTATTACCGCAGCATCGGTGAAATCCTTAGATTATTCCGGGAAATCCCCAGAGTATTTCATCTTTGGCACGGCCGGAACTAGGTGTTTGCCGGTTCTGAATGGCCTCACTTGACGCTCGAAACAGCCGACTGCGAGGATCGGATTCATCCCAATGATCGCGCGGGCACTTCAGTGCCCGGCTAATATATTCGCCCCGTAGTATCCAATGCTGCCGTGGGCGTCGTGGAGATCACCTGACCGCGGTCGATCAAGGAGGCCCCGCGTGGCCGCAGCAGCTGAGGTGAACGGTGGGCGGCGGATCCTGTTCGTGAGCGAGTCGAGCTGGGGCCATATCAATCCCTTGATCAGCATCGCCGGTGACCTGGCCGGGCGCGGCATCGGGGACATCTGGTTCGCCTCCACCGACGACCGCAAGGCCGCGATCGAAGCCATCTGCGGCGGCGAGTCTGTGCGGTTTGCGTCGCTCGGCCCCGCCAAACCCGAGCTGGACCCGGCGAACTGGCCGGACGAGACGATGCGGGCCATGACAACCGGCTCTCCGCTGCGAAACCTCGCCGCTCTCCTCGACGTCAACCTCGACCACACCTACCATCGTCAGCAGTATCTGCGGACTCTGGAGGTCATCGACCAGCTGCGGCCGGCCGTAGCGGTCATCGACCTCTACACCAGGTGGGCCATCGACGCGGCCGCCAAAAGGGGCGTGCCCTACCTGCTCACCTGCCCGTCGCCGGTGAGCCACGTCTACTCCGAACGGCTGCCGTGGAGCTACCCGACGCCGTTGTCGGGCCTGCCAAGGGACATGTCTGCGAGCCAGAAAATCCGCAACGTCTTGTTCCGCCTCGGCGTCCTGGCGGTGGTGCTGCGGCCCAAGCACCTGCGCGCGAACACGGAGTTCGCCCGCACCCGCAGGGCCGAGGGGCTGGCCAACCTACCGGCGCGGCCCTCGCGGTATGCGGACGGCGCGGTCGCCGTGCTCGCGCACTCGGTGTTCGGCATCGAATACCCGTTCCCCGACATTCCGGGCAACGTCAAGATGCTCGGCGCGATCATCCCGCGGGACACCAGCACGAAGGTGGCAGACGGCGGCGGCCTGGCGCCGTGGCTGGACCGGCACGAGTCGGTCGTGTACGCCGCGTTCGGCACGGTCGTGCGGCTGGCACCCCGGCAGATCCAGGCGATCACGGACGTGGCCGCCCGGCTCGGGCCGAAGCACCACGTCTTGTGGAAGCTGCCCCGGTCGCAGCAGCGCCTGCTGCCCGATGCCCTGCCGCCGAACCTGCGCGTCGAGTCCTGGGTCCCCTCGCCGCTCGCGGTGCTCGCGCACCCGCACGTGCGGGTGTTTTTCAACCACGGCGGCGGCAACGCGATCAACGAGGGCCTGCATTTCGGCAAGCCGCAGCTGGTGATGCCGTTCTGGACGGACAACCCGGACAACGCGGCGCGCGTCGTGGACTGCGGCGCCGGGCTCGCCGTACCGCACGCCAGCGGCGCGGAGGCGTGCGACCTCGCGGCCAAGCTGACCCGGTTGCTCGGCGAGCCCGGGTTCCGGTCACGCGCCGAGCACTGGTCGCGGCAGCTGCGCCAGGCGGGCGGTGTCGCCGCGGCGGCCGACGAGATCACCGGTGTGTTCGACAGGCTAGTGCGCGTTTCCCGATAATCAACCTCTTTGACGCGGAAGGAATTACGCCGATGACTGTTTGCGACGACAACTCCTCAAGCGTTGGGTCACCGGTAGCCTGGGAACGACCGCCAGACCTCAGCTGCGTCATCTGCACTATGCCTCGTTCGGGAAGTAACCTTCTCTCGTATGCGCTTGAGGACACCGGACTGGCCGGCCGTCCGCGTGAGTATTTCGGAGCGCGCAATGAGACCGGATACGCTGAGGAGTGGGGGCTTCCCCGCCGGTATTCGCTCCGCTCATATCTGAAGAAACTGGCCGCAGAAAGTATGACGCCCAATGGTGTTTGGGGTGCACACATTCACATGTTCGATTTTTTAGATGTAATCGGACGCGCCGGCGAAGAGTTCGGCGAGACGCTCAGCGAGCGCGAGCTCCTGGAGGCCTGTTTTCCCAACCCGCGATGCATTTTCATACGGCGGGCAGATCGGGTGCGACAGGCTATCTCATGGTTGCGTGCGGCGGATAGCGGGCAATGGCTAAGGCTGCGCGGCGAACCGGTGAGCGACCGGATGGCGCGGCTAGATATTAATCTCGACGAGGTTGACGAGTGGATCCAGGTGTTCAGTGAGCAGGAATCTAAGTGGCGTGAGTTCTTCGCGCGGAACAACCTGCCCGCCCACGAAGTGGTCTATGAGGATCTGGTCAGCGACTACCAGACGACCGTCCTAGGTGTGCTCGATTACCTCGGCCTGATGCCGCGCGCCGGCCTGCAGCTTCCCTCTCCGCGACTCGAGAAACAGTCCGATGACCTTACGGAGCGCGCCGTGGTCACCTATATGAATCGTATGCACGGGGCGATAGCAAACCACGCAGATAACTGGACTGAAGCTTCTGTAACGAGAACCATGGACAGTCAGCTGGGCAAGGACAGTCAAGTTGATATTGAACTCAACACCCCGGCCGAGGTTTTCCGGGGGCTTGACAGCAAGCTCAGGCTGCCACAGGCGTCGCTCGCTGGTACTAACTCTAGTTATCTCTTCAAATTGAGCGGGCAAGGCGGAGGGAGCTTTCATGTTCTTGTTAAGGATGGACGCGGCAGCGCAGGGGCGGGGACTATAGACGACCCGGACCTGACCGTCGCGTTGTCGGCAGAAGACTTCATGGCTATGCTACGAGGGGATCTCGATGCAGAGTTCGCCTACATCACCGGCAGGTTGACGATGCGCGGCGATCAGGCGCTGGGCCCGCTGCTGGCGCCGTTGCTGAACGAGGCCTAACTTTGATCTTGTGATCTGCCGGATTACGCGCTCTCAGCCAAGCCACTCGGCCCGATCAGCCCATCGACTTTTATGAGCTCAGTGTGGAGCGCCACCAGCGGGCAGCCACGGTGGTGACCTCGAGCCGGACCCCAGTTGAGTGGCTGTCGATGGCCTGGGGCGAAGCTCCGTTACAGTAGCCGCTGATGACTATGAAAACGTCTACATATGAGGTAGGTATCCTTGTACCAGTTAGACTGCGATGCTTAGGGATGGCGCGATTTTGCGCCGCGCCCTGGTCTGCGGATACATGAGTTTTGATCTTGATTGAAGATCGTCTTTAATAGGCCTCAAGGATTCAATCTTATGCAGGGACGTAATGGACGGAATGTGCGGTTGGCAACTCCTCCTTTTACGGTGCTGGTCGTGTGTATGTGGTGCTGGTTAACACGGCGACGTGAAGAAGTCGAAGAAAGCACATGAGAAGCCCGGGTCGACCGGACGGGAAAGTCAACGAATACAATGGAGGTCATCATGGCCAGCACGAAGCAACCCTCGTTCTTGCGGGATGTCATGATGGCCGGCAGGGCGATCCGGCTCGGGATGTGCCCTCCGGATATGCAGGCCCGCCGCCTCTATGAGCTTTTTCCCGCCAGTCTCATGGCCGAGCGCACCTCCTACCTCAACATGGGATATTGGCAGAGCCCGGACGACACCCTCGACGACGCGAGTGAGGCGCTCGCCGAGCAGTTGGCCGACTACGCCGGATTCCGCGCGGGCGATCGTGTCCTCGACGCCGGGTTCGGCTACGGTGATCAGGATTTCCTGTGGCTGCGGAGGCACGGTTTGGCGAAGATCGTCGGCCTGAACGTGACCCCGGCGCAGGTGCGCGCCGCTCAGAACAAGGCCCGCGAACAGGGACTGACCGACCGGCTGGATTTCCGGGAAGGCTCGGCGACCGCGATGAGTTTCGCACCGGACAGCTTCGACCGGGTCGTCGCACTGGAGTCGGCGTTCCACTTCATCTCCCGGGAGCAGTTCTTCAAGCAGGCGTATGGAGTCATGCGCCCGGGCGGTGTCCTTGCCACGGCGGATGTCGTGCCGCTGGACGCTCACGAAGCCGAGAAGGGCCGCATAGCCAAGAAGGGCCTGTTCACTTTCGCCTATCACGACGAGAACCGGTACGACGGTGAGGAATACCTGTCCCGCCTGCGAGCCGCCGGATTCACTAATGTCCGCTTGACATCCATTCGCGACAAAGTGTTCGAGCCTTGGATTGCGTTCGTGGCGAAGA
>WNGB01021604.1_pt1 | contig 14863 bp, 12 predicted proteins | sample 5400681 | NCBI WGS metagenome assembly WNGB01 (sample SAMN13153367, study PRJNA577476) | soil metagenome | isolation source: 115 cm soil or saprolite under grassland replicate 2 | place: USA:California | collected 2016-06-15
CGCGCCTGGGAATCGGCGACGGGCTTCCGCCAGAAATTTCAAAGCGCGCTGCGGATCTTTGAGCGGCCCAAGGAGCAGCTCCGCCAGGCGCAAATATGTGCCGGCATGGTTGGGATTGATCAACAGGCTTTGCTCGTAATTCGCGGCCACCTTGGCAAACTTGGCCTTGGCTTCATCAGGGTGGTTGGCGCGCTGAAGCGATCGCGCTTCCTCATCCAGCACCTGCGCAAGCAAATCGTACGGCTGATATTTTTCCGGATGCTCCTTGATAATTTGCTCGAGCATCTCAACTGCTTTGTCGCGCTGGTTCGTTAAAATGAAACCGGTCGCCAGCTTTTCCTGTGCATTAGCATCATCTGGTTGCAGCTCCAGCACGCGCAGATAAAGCGGGATCGCCTCTTTTAGTTGCTGCGATGAAGCGTAGTAATCCGCGACGTCCTTGAGGACCGTGGAATCGTCATTGGCGTGGTCCGCTGCTTTTTTGAAAATTTCGTTAACCCGCCTCAATTCATCCGGCTTCGGCTGCGAATCTGGTTTGAAAAGGACGGCTACGTAAAGTTTCCCGAGCCGCGTCCAGAAATTTGGGTCGTCGCTCCGGACTTTTGTGGCGCGATCCAAAACTTCGAGCACTTTTTTTTCTTCGCCTGCCGCAAACTCGATTTCGACGAGACGCTGGTAAGCCTCTATATCTCGCGGATTCAGCGCGACGGCGCGATTGGCGTAATCGATCGCCTGGTCCGTTTTTTTAAGATACTTCGCGTAAATGTAAGCTAGCTGGCGGTAAGGCTCGGCATCGTTGGGATTTGCTTTGATTGCGTCCTTTAGAACGTCAATCGCCTGTGGAAAATCTTCCTGCCGTATCAGCAAAACGGCTACGCGCGACGCCAGGTCCGATTGGCCCGGATCGACATTAAGCACTTTGCGGTACGCCTCGAGCGCTTTATCCATCTCGCCGTTCTCTTCGAACGCCATTCCTTCCACAAAATGCGCGAGCGCCCCTGCTTTGCGTTCGCCCTCTGAATGCAAAACGAGGTCGGGCGCCGGTTTGCGACTGAATGAATCATCCTGGCGACCGATTTGTTTTGTTCTTGAGGGCGAAGGCCCAATCTGAGGGGCAAGAGTGCGAGGAGTTTTGGCGATCGTAGCGCTCGCGACGGCAAGAAAAACAAGCGCGAAAAGAAAACCCCAGCAGGCGGAAACGCCGCACTTTTTATCCTCCCTCATTTTTTAAAGCCTACCTTTCGGTGCCGCTCCCCGCAAACCAGCACCGAAAGCTTTCGGTGCTACGGCTTAGCAGGCCAGCCTTTGCTGAGAACGAAGTAATGGAGGGCTGGAGTGACGAAAGCAAGGCCGCAGAGTCCCATTACTCCATTATTCCATTACTCTAGGCTCGCGCACTCTAGCGAACAATCGAAACGTGACCTGCGCACTACGTCTTGTAACGGAGACGCTTCTTATGCCGACTTTGCTTCATCCGCTTGCGGCGCTTGTGTTTTGCAATTTTCGCTTTGCGTCTTTTTTTGAGAGAGCCCATTCAGGTTTTCCAGATTTGCGAGCGGGATTCAACCATCTAATGCGCTGCGTTGCAACTTACTTCTTTTCTGCGCAGCGCTGGTTAGACCTCTCACGTCCTTAAATCCGACTTATCCCGGCGACGACGCGATACTGAGATTTCTGCCATCTGCCGTTTACGAGTTGCATCTCGTTGTATTCCCCGATGTGGGGATAATACACCAGCCCGTCCACAAACCGGAATGCCCTCAACTCTCTGTGGGGAAGCGCACGGAACAACAGCACCTGCGGCGAAGACGAGCCAAGTTGAACGGAGCGTGCCACACGCACCGGTCACAATCTGATCACTTCTTCATCATCTCATCTCGCTTCGCTTTGAATTCGGTGTTGGGCTTCCATTCCGGAAATTTTTCGGCGTTCGCGACTTGGTAGCCGACCTCGAAAAGAAGCTGAATATCTTGCACCGCGCCGGAGAGGTCCCATTCTGGATTCACCTCATCCGATGCCTGATGATAATGATGCGCGACGTAATCGTCTCTCTTTTGTTGACCGAAATTTGCCGACTTGCCGATGGAATCTTTGCCGCCGCCTGTGTAAAGCGCAGGGACGCCGCGCTTCGAAAATTCAAAGTGATCGGCGCGATAAAAGCTGCCTTTCTCCGGCTGACTGTTCGGTGTCATCTGCCGCCCGTTACGCTTGGCGGCCGTCGCAAGCATGTCATCAAGCGTTGAATTGTTGTCGCTCAGATCTTCGATGTCGCGCGTTTTCCCCCACGGATTCACGGTGTCGATGTTGATATCGGCGAGCGTTTTCTCGAGCGGATAAAGCGGATGCTCCGCGTAAAATTTCGCGCCGAGCAATCCCGCTTCTTCGGCTGTCGTGGCCATGAACAGGACCGATCGTTTTGGCAGCGGATTCAACTTTGTGAACGCGGCTGCGAGCTGAATGACCGACGCGACGCCGGACGCGTTATCGATCGCGCCATTAAAAATCTGATCGCCTTGCAATTCGGGGTGACGCCCGAGATGGTCCCAGTGCGCGGTATAAATGACATATTCATCCTGCAATTTCGGATCGCTCCCATCGAGCTTGCCGATGACATTGTGCGATTTAAATGGGTGAACCTGTTGCTTGATGTCGATGTTGGCTTTCGCATTCAACGCCACCGGTCGGAATTCTTTTGTGATCGCCGACTTTTTCAGTGCATCAAAATCCTGACCGCAATCGGCTAGCAATTTCCTGGCGACATCGGCCGTGATCCACGAGCGCACTTCTACGGCGTCCTTGTTCTGGTTTGGCGCGTCGATCTCATAATTCTCCTTGCCCCAACTCGATTTTACGACCGAGTAGGGATAGGCGGCCGGTCCGGTCTCGTGAATGATGACGGCAGCCGCGGCGCCTTTTTGCGCGGCGATTTCGTATTTGTAAGTCCAGCGCCCGTAATACGTCATCGCTTTTCCCTTAAATATTTTGTTATCGAGTTTTGATGAGTCCTTCGGATCGGGAATCGCTGGGTCATTGATCAACATCAAAATCGTCTTACCGCGCACATCGACATCTTTGTAATCGTTCCACCCGTATTCCGGCGCGACGATGCCATAGCCGACAAAGACCACGTCCGAGTTGTTGACCTTGATCTCCGGTTGGAGACGCGCCGACGAAGCAACGAAATCATCGGGATATTTCACCTCGATGGTTTTATCGCCGACCGTGAACGACATTCTTGATTCGCTCTTGATGCCTGCCAGAGGGACTTCCTGCACATAACTTCCGTCGAGATTTCCCGGCTTAAGACCGATCTGTTTGAACTGATCGCTGATGTACTTGACCGAAAGTTCTTCGCCCTTTGTTCCCGGCGCGCGACCTTCGAATTCATCCGACGCAAGAATCTTGATGTGCGCGAGTAATCCATCGGGAGTGATCGCCTCCAGCGCGGGCTGCAATCGCAAAGCCAATTCATCGACCGCTAGACTCGACGCGGCGACGCCAAAAAGGATCGCGACCACACAGCGTCCAATTTTCATTTCTCTTCTGTAGCGGCGCTCTGTGAGCGCCGCAAGATAATGACCAAAGCACGAATGACCAAAACAGTCAGCGCGCCGTCATGCTATTGTTTTTGTCACTTCGTTCTTCGTTATTCCGATTTCGTCATTCGACGTCGGCTTCGGCGCGAGAACACGCCGTGCTACAAACGAGAAAAGACCTAGACACAGATTCCTGACCCCTGATTCTCAAATCTCGCCCCTTTTTCGATCTGTGTTCATCTGTGGCGAAACTCTGCTATCTGCTTTTCTGTGATGACCCCGCTGGCGCTTTCTTCTTGTCTTGTTGTCGATGATACGCAGCAACGCTCGAAAACGAATTGGACGCGGGGATTAGTGGGAGATGGGGAAGTCGCCTCGTCAAAGTCTGTGCAGACGAGTAGCGGCATCAAGCCGACTGACTTTGCCATTGAAATCATTTTCGCCGGCGAAAATAACTGCCATTCGAACTGCTCCGAATAACCATCCGGGTAATCCAACTGCACGAAGAGCCGGTCGCCCTCTATATGTTTGTGCTCTCGAACCACTCCGCGAGGTAATTTGAGCTCGCGGTCGCCCTGATGAACTGCAAAGAACTCCGGGCTCCACAAGTCGAGAATGACACGACCGCCTTCGCGCAATCCCGCTGCCAGGCGCCCAAGCACCTCGCGATTTGTTGTCGCATCGAAATAGCCGAAGCTCTGAGACATGATGATTACAAGGTCGAACGCGCCAGACTCCGGTCGGTAGTCGCGAATGTCCGAGTTCAGATAGCTTGACCCGCCGGCCAGCGCGCGAGCCTTTGCAATGGCATCATCATTGCGGTCGATTCCGATCACTGAGTAACCCCGGCCAGAAAGCGCCCGGGCGTGTCGTCCCATGCCGCAACACACATCTACAACTTTGCGGAAATAAGGCAAAGGAGCGCGATGGCAAACGAATGCTGTCTCTTGCATCGTGCGAGCCTCGCTTATACCCATGTGGAAGATCTCAAACCACTGACGAGAATACTCATTCGGCTCTGGGCGCATAATTGTGAAGTCGCAGGGCGGGCTAAGTTTGGTCAGTTTTTCTCACGCTGAATAAACCAGTCAAACGTTGCACAAAGAGCGTGCGCACCGGATTCGTCGTAGATATCTACTGTAATCGGAATGACCGAACGGCCTTTCGATGAGAGCTCTGCGTCGAGCCGAGCGAGAGATCCAGGCGTGGCACTCGCGGTGGACATGATGCTGCCATTTGCTGGCTTGCGAAATTTCGCCTCCACGCGGCGTACGACTGCCACAACGCTAGCAGAGGAACCGAAATGCCTGAGCAAGAACTCACCGCTGGATGCCTCGGCGAGCGCGAGTTGAGCGCCCGCGTGAACTGTGCCGAGATGATTGAGGTACTGGCTGCCTGCTGGCAGTTCCAGTAGATACGCAGAGTCGCCAGCGGAGCGAATGCCAAGAAAACTATTAAAGGGCAATTCAGTGACCGTGGTTTTCACACGGCGTTACAACTGGACTGCCGTCGGCATGATCTGGGCTCGAATCTTTTCCAAAATCTCATCTCTATCCATGCCGATAATTGGCTTCTGAAACATTCGCCGGGCCCAATCCATCAGTCGCGGGCCGGAAATCTCGGTATCATTCGAATGAGCAGCAAAATACTTGGCCGTTAGCCATGCCGTCCGAGGAAAAAGGTGAAAGTGAACGACGCGTGTCTGCTCAGAGAATAAAGTGCAATACACTCGCTGCGGCTGGACGACCGCCTGGATTGCAGCGGTGACCACTGCCAACGTCGCTCCGAGCGAAGCGAGAGCTGCGGGAGTCATCTGCGACAGCGACTCGACAGCATCTCTCGGCATCACAATCAAATAGCCCGGGATGTAGCAAGTGCTGCACGCTTCCACGGTAAAATGCTCATTGGCGACCACTGGTAGTTGTTCGCCTGCCCGTGGACGTGAAGATGTCATACGGTTGCAATATTCCTTTCACGCTACCGAGTAGAGGAAAACCTAGCCACAGATTTTCACAGATAGGCATAAGGAATCTGTGTCTCATCTGTGTTCATCTGTAGTGGGACTCTGCTATCTCCCTTCCTGCGATGGTCCCGCTGGCGCTTTCTTTTTGTCCTGTTGGCCGATTCCGATCTTTTTCAGGAACGGCTGTACCGATTGTTTGCGGCCGAGGAACTTCTCGATGGAGACGTTAACGTCGCGCGAGTCGCCCGGCTCGTAAATTTCGCGACGCAGTTTCATGCCGGCTTGTTTGTCGAGATAACCATCTTTGGCATTTTCGAAGACGGTTGCCATATCGGCAGCAATCGCATCCGCCCAGGCGTACCCGTAATAACCGGCATCGTAGCCATTCAAATGCCCAAAGTAGGCGACGAACGTCGTGCTCGGATCGATTGGCAGAAAAACTTTTTCCAGGATCGGATTCGAAATCGCGACGGAGTCGTAGGAGTCATCCTCCGGGTGTTGATCGTGCAGTGCGAGGTCGAGCGATGCGAACGCAAACTGGCGTCGATAGAAAACACCAGCATTGGCCAGCTTGGTGTCATTCATTTTCTTTATTATTTCCGCTGGAATCTTTTTCGAAGGATCGCGGTAATCGGCGGCAAATGTATCGAGCACCTTTTTATCCCAGACCCAGTTTTGCAGCATCTGCGAAGGCGCCTCGACAAAATCCCCGGGAACATGAGTCCCGGAAAATCGGCCATACTTGGCGCGCGTGACAATCGAATGCAGGGCGTGACCGAACTCGTGGAATAACGTTTCCACATCGCTGTGTGTCAGCAGAGATGGGTTGTCTGCAGTTGCAGGGGGAAAATTGCAAAGCAGCGCAACGGTTGGCCGCTGGTATTTTCCATCCGATAACAGCTTGCCACCGATAATTTCGAACTGTGCGAAGTGATTGAATTTTCCTTCGCGCGGAAACATATCGAGATAAAACATCCCGAGCGGCTCACCCGTGGCGGAATCGGTCACCAGATAAAGCTGCAGATCATCGGTCCACTTGTAAGGCGCAGTGATCTTTTCAAACTTGACGCCGAAAATGCTCTGATAAATACGGAACATGCCGTCGAGCACTTTCTGGAACGGAAAATACGCGCGCAATGCTTCCTTATCGACGGAGTATTTTTGTTTATTCCGTTGGTTGTTGTAGTAGCGCCAGTCCCAAACCTCCAGCTTGGCGTTAGGATCGTTCGTGTCGGCGACTTTCAATTTTTGTAACTCCGCCACTTCGCTGTCGAACTTCGGCTGGATACCGGCGACCAAGTCATTGATATATTTTTCCGCACCGGCTCCGGTCTTCGCCATTTTGATCTCGGTCTGGAAGTCGTCCCAGGATTTATAACCCAGCCGCAACGCGATCTTATTCCGGAGTGCGAGCATTTGGTTGAGAATGGGCACGTTTGTATCTTTCGCGAGGGTCTCTCGAACGACGTAGAGTTGCTTGCGAGTGGCTTCGCTCTTCGCGTTTTCTTCCACGGTATTGAATTGCCAGGTAACGTTTGCCATTACTGTGTAGGCATCGTCTCCAGTCCTGATACCAGGCGAGGCGAAGAAACTGTCCGGCAAACCGTCGAGGTCGGCCTTTGTAAACATGACAGGCGCGTTTGCCTTGACGATGTTCGTGTCGAAATCAGATCCTAACTTGGACAACTCCTTGCGCAGCTGCTCGACTTCTTTGCGCTGATCTGGCGACAAATCCAAGCCAGCGCGGCGGTAATCGCGCAATGTTTCGTTGAGCAGCTTTTCGTCTTCGCCGGAAAGTTTCGGATGTGTGTCCGCGAAAGCTTTGATCGCCTTATAAACGTCCTCCCGATAATCGATTCCGACCGCCCACTCTTGAAAGGCCTTTACCGCGTTCTCCGCTGCACTACGCATTGCGGGATCCGTGTTTGTTTCTTTGATGATCGCTGCTTTGTTCGCCGCAATTCCGGCCTCGTACGCGAGGTCATCGAGCGCGACGACGGTGCTTTTAAACGTGACTTTGCTCAGATCCTGGGTGCCGATCTGATCCAGTGCCTTGTTCGCTGTCGCGATCGCCTCTTTCATGGAAGCTTCGACCGCCTTCGGCGTTTGGTCCCAATCGGGAATCGTTAAGACCGCGTTTGCTTTCGCGGCAGCGGAGCGAAAATCATCGACAGTTTTCACCTCAGCGGCGGAAAGATTTGAACTTAAAGCGGCAAGGATTACTGGCAGGCAAAGAAACGCGGATTTCATACAGTCTTGAGCGCGGGATTTAGAGAATAAGAATCGGCCACAGATTTACACAGATTTTCACAGATGGGCGAAGGAATTTTGATGAATCCGTGTTCCATCTGTGTAAATCTGTGTAGAACCAATAGCCGGATGCTCGCGCCACGATGATCGAGAAATTTTTCCTCGCCTTTATTCCGGTCTTTGTCGCCATCGATCCGATAGGGCTCGTCGCGATTTTTTTAGGCCTTGGCACGAGCGCTTCGCCTGAACAGCGAAAGAGGCAGGCAGTCCTGGGACTTTTCACAGCCCTCGGCATCGCGGTCGGTTTTATCTTTCTTGGGAAAATCATTTTCGCTGCGCTTGGGATCACGGTGGCGGATTTTCAAGTCGCGGGCGCTTGGTCTGGCAGGCCGCGAATTGCTGAGTGTTGGGCCACAGGATCGCGGCGGCGGCGGCGAATTCGGCGTCGTGCCGCTGGGCATGCCGTTGATCGCTGGGCCGGCATTGCTCACGGCGCTACTCATTTTAGTCGATACCGTTGGCCTGGTCTTTACGCTCACGTCCCTCTTGGTGAATCTCGCGCTGGTTGCGATCGCGTTCTGGAACGCCGACCTATTCACGCGCTGGATGGGCCAACAGGGATTACGCGGCGTGTCCAAGATAATCGCGCTCCTTCTCGCAGCGATCGCCGTCAGCCTGATCCGGCGTGGCTGGCACGGCATCTGACTGACGCGGACGAGGCTAATCTTCGGAGAAAACTTTACGCGCCGACTGCATCGTCGGTTCGCATCGTTTCTACATCACCCCACGCTAGGTTAGAAACCTGTTTCTACACGAGACCCGCTGGCGATGTGCCGCCGTGCGCTGGGCCAGAACTCCTTCAGTTCCGCCGTTTTATCACCACCCTGGTACCGCCGGTTGAGCTCAACTTCGATGGCCTTGATCTCATCCTGCTGCGGAAGGGGCTGGCCATGATAAATGTATGCCGGCACTCCTTCGCGAGTCTGGGTTAACGGAGTCATTCCGTAGAGGTCGAGACGGCGCTGCTGCAGTTGAGCTGTGGTCCACTGCCTGTAGACCGGATTGGGATAGCCCCATACTTCGGCCGTCGTAGAATAGCGGCTGTACGGGTAATTGCCGGTTGCTACCGGTGGTGGAGGTTGTTCCGCGCAGCCAATCAGGCCGGCGGCAAATACTACTAGCAATAATCGTTTCATACTCTTCATTTTATAGTTCGTCTTCTGAGACAGCTTTGGTTGCGAATCATTAAACCACAGGAGTTGCCTGTAGTCGCACATTTATTTGCCTTGCCGCGGCGATCTCGTAATTTGCGACCGGCTAAATCCAAAAACAGGGCCAGAGCCGATTCAATGTCACAAACTGAGAGCTTAACTCGGGTTATTGACAGGCTGGCAGCCCTTGTTACTATCGTCGCTCCTATGAGATTTCCTCTCCCGCTCACGGCAAAGATCGCGGCTTACATGATCGGGCACAAGTTGCGTGGTACCAAGAAGTTCGCCACGGTGCTTCAGCTCGAGCCGCTGCATACCTGCAACCTGACGTGCACTGGCTGCGGACGAATCCGAGAGTATTCCACTTCGCTCAAGGACATGATGAGCCTGGAGGACTGCCTCGCGGCGGCGCAGGAGTGCGACGCACCGATGGTCTCAATTTGCGGGGGCGAGCCCCTTATCTACCCGCATATCGAGGCGCTGGTGAAAGGATTGCTCGAGCAGAAGCGTATCGTTTACATCTGCACAAACGCCACGTTCATGCGCAAGAAGATGCGCGAGTGGCTCACCAAAGAATTGCGGGCAGCGGAGAATGCCAGTCCGGCTCGGACCGGATTGCGCAAAGAATTAGAAGAAAAGATCGACGCCTTGCTCGCGAAAGGGTTGGTCTCAGAAAAAGAGGCTGCGACTATCCGCAATCCGCAGGCGCCAATCCGCGATTGTCCAATCGGACCGACAGGTTGGATGTATTGGAACGTGCACCTCGATGGTCTCGAGCGGACGCACGATCTCATCGTCGAGCGCGAAGGCGTTTTCAAGGAGTGCATCCTCGCGATCAAAATGGCGAAGCTGCTCGGCTATCAGGTCGCGACCAACACGACGATTTACAAGGAAACCGATATGCAGCAGATCGAGCAGATGTTCGATTATCTTTCCGATCTCAGGGTCGATGGCCACACCATCACTCCGGGATACGATTATGACGCCGCGAAGAAAGACATGATCAAGCGGCTTAATTTGCGCCCGGAAAACTTCTTTCTCACCCGCGCGATGACGATTCAGAAGTTCCAAAAAATCGAGAAGTGGATGAATCGGTATAACTTTTTTGGGACGCCGGTCTATTTCGAATTCCTCGGGGGCAAGCGTGATTTGACCTGTTCAGCGTGGGCAATTCCGACGCGGAACATTCGTGGCTGGAAGGGGCCATGCTATCTCATGACTGACGGGCATTACTCGAGCTACGCAGAATTACTTGAAAAAACCGAGTGGGACCGATACGGAGTTGTGAACGGCGTGGCGCGCGACAGTCGTTGTGAGAACTGCATGGTGCACTGTGGTTATGAGCCAACTGCAACTTTGGGTCTGCAATCGCAGCGCGGCGACACTTGGAAAACGGTCAGATTCAACTTCGGCCCGAAACCCAAACCAACTGGCCGTGGCAGCGAAGTTCTTGCGTTTAATGGCGTAAGCTCTGGAAACGGACATCTCACAGGAAAAAGCGCCGAGGCTTCGGCGCAGGCATCGTAACATCTGGAAGTTATTAGATCGACAGGTCCGAGATCGACATCATGAACCGGTCCTCTGACGTAATTCCTTTGCCGAGCGCACGGCGAGATCTCGCCCAGTCGTATGCGCCTAACGATATCGAGCTTTCCCAGGCCATATCGCGCGCGCAAGAAAATCTTCTGCGCCAGCAAAAGCCCGACGGTCATTGGTGCGGCGAGCTGATCGTCGATAGCACACTCTGCTCCGATTACGTGCTCTTCATGCACTGGTGTGGCGAAGTCAATACGCAGTTGCAGCGGCGCTGCGTTCGTCACATTCTGAAACGCCAATTGCCGGACGGCGGCTGGAATAATTATCATGACGGCCCGAGCGAGATTAACGCTTCGGCAAAGGCATATTTTGCGCTGAAACTCGCCGGCTGCTCGGCGGACGCGCCGTTCATGCAGGAAGCGCGCTCCAATATCATGCGGCTCGGCGGCATTCCGCAGATGAACACCTTCAGCAAGCTTTATCTTGCGCTCCTGGGTCAGTTTCCGTGGAAGTATTTGCCCACGACTCCTGTGGAAATGGTGCTCCTGCCAAGCTGGGCGCCGTTTCATATCTACAAAATGTCATCGTGGAGCCGGGCGATGTTGGTGCCGCTCGCCATCATTAACCATTTCAAACCGACTCGCGTGCTGCCTGGCGAAAAGCAATTGCACGAGCTCTATCCGCTTGGCACCGAGCAAGGCGATTTCCGGCTGCCGCGCAGCGAGCGTTTCTGGACGTGGCGCAATTTCTTTCTGCGGGTTGATGATGTTCTGAAGTTCCTGCGTCCCCTCGGGTTTCGCCCGCTGCGCCGGCGCGCGCTTGAAGAAGCGGAACGGTGGATGCTCGAACGGATCGGCGAAGGCAGCGACGGCCTTGCGACGGTGTATCCGGCGATGCTGAATTGTCTGATCGCGTTGCGCGCTCTCGGTTACTCGAAAAAAAATCCCGTTTACGCGAAGGTGGAAAAAGATTTCGCAGGCCTGTTTGTCGACGATCCCGATGATTTCCGGATACAACCCTGTCTTTCGCCTGTCTGGGACACCGCGATCAACATCATCTCGCTCGCGGAATCCGGCGTTTCCCCAGAACACCCCGCGCTGCAAAAGGCGGCCGATTGGCTCGTCAACAAAGAAGTGCGAATCCGCGGTGATTGGACGGTAAATAATCCGCATCCGGAAGCGAGTGGGTGGGCGTTCGAGTACAACAACGTTTACTATCCCGACACGGACGACACGGGGATGGTGCTGATGGCGCTGCGCCTAGTGCTGCCGAAAGATCAACAATCACTCGATGAGATCTTTCGCCGCGCACTTGGTTGGCAGCTGAGTTTCCAATGTCGCGATGGTGGCTGGGCAGCGTTTGACAAGAACGTGACGACGCCATGGCTCGAAGATATGCCGTTTGCCGATCACAATGCGATTCTCGATCCCACGTGCAGCGACCTGACGGCACGCACGCTCGAACTGCTCGGTTACATTGGTTTCGATGCCAAAGCGCAGTGCGTGCGCGACGCCATCCATTACCTGATCGATACCCAGGACGACGACGGTTCCTGGTACGGCCGTTGGGGTGTGAATTACATCTATGGTACCTGGCAAGTGCTGCGCGGCTTGCGCGCGATCGGCCAGGACATGACGCAGGACTGGATACTGCGAGGACGTGACTGGCTTGAGAGCTGCCAGAATAACGATGGCGGCTGGGGTGAGACCTGCGCCACGTATGACAACCCAGGGGCCAAAGGCATCGGCCCGAGCACAGCATCGCAAACAGCATGGGCACTCATGGGCATCTGTGCATGCGGCGATCTCGATCGGCCCAGTATTCAACGCGGATTGCGTTTCTTGCTCGGTTCGCAAAAACCCGACGGCTCATGGGATGAACAGCAAATCACTGGCACTGGGTTTCCGCGCGTCTTTTATCTAAAATACGACATGTATCGCCAGAATTTTCCGCTGCTCGCTCTCGCGACCTATGTGAATTATCGCAGCGGTCTCGGACATCGTCCGAGTTTTTACCACTGCGATGGAAGTCAGGCTTCCAGCGAGGATCGCTGATCTCCGATCGCGAAAAAAATAAATCCTGTCGTTAGCGGCGATTCGATCTAATTATACAAAACTATGGCTTACGAATTACCAAAATTACCTTACGCTTATGATGCTTTGGAGCCGCACATCGATGCGCGCACGATGGAGATTCATCACACCAAACATCATCAGGCTTACATCGACAACGTCAACAAGGCGATCAAAGGCAAGGCCGATCTCGAGAAAAAATCGGTCGAAGATTTGATCGGCGATTTAAGCGCTGTTCCGGAAGATATTCGCACGGTGGTGCGAAATAACGGCGGTGGCCATGCCAACCATTCTTTCTTCTGGAAAATCATGGGCCCAAACGCGGGCGGCGAGCCGAAAGGCAAACTTGCCGACGACATCAAATCCACATTTGGCAGCTTTGACGATTTCAAAGAGAAATTTGCAGCTGCCGGGGTGGGCCGCTTCGGCAGCGGGTGGGCGTGGCTTATTAAGAACAAGAGCGGAAAACTGGAAATCATTTCCACCGCGAATCAGGACAGCCCGCTCATGGATGGCAACAAGCCAATCCTTGGCGCGGATGTTTGGGAACACGCCTATTATCTCAAGTACCAAAACCGCCGGCCCGACTACATTAAGGCTTGGTGGAATGTGGTGAACTGGGACGCGGTGGCGAAAAATTATTGAGCGCGAAATAGCGAAGGGCGCGTTCGCCAATTCGGGTAGCGCATGCGTCTCGCGTGTTGGTTTTGGCGTCTCGCCAAAACGCACTTAGCTTGTGTTCGCGAACGCCTATCGCTGCCGAATGTGAAGGAGTTCGCGAGAGTGACATGCTTTCGCCAACACGCGAGACGCGTGCGGCTACTCAAAACATGGCATATCTAAACGAAAATTATCTCAAGCTTCAGGCCGGTTATCTCTTCCCCGAAATTGCCCGGCGGGTGGGTGAATTTTGCGAGGCGAATCCCAAAGCGGCGAAGCAATTGATTCGCTGCGGAATAGGTGACGTCACCGAGCCGTTGCCGCGCGCGGCAATCGACGCGATCAAGCGTGCCGTAGATGAACTGGGAAAACGCGAAACTTTTCGCGGCTACGGCCCGGAGCAAGGCTACGAATTTCTAAGGTCGACAATTGCGCAGCACGATTATCGCGACCGCAATATCGACGTCGCCGATGATGAGATTTTTATCTCGGACGGATCGAAATGCGATTGCGGATATATTCTCGATATTCTTGGGGACCAAAACAGAGTCGCGGTCCCCGACCCCGTGTATCCGGTCTATGTCGATACGAATGTGATGGCGGGCCACAGCGGCCCGATACGAAAAGATGGCGGCTATGAAGGCATTCTCTATTTGCCTTGCACGATCGAGAACGGATTTGTCCCCGAACCGCCGAAGGCACATGCCGATCTTGTTTATCTTTGTTTTCCCAACAACCCAACTGGCGCTGTCGTGTCGCGTGACCAGCTCTCACGTTGGGTCGAGTACGCCCGCGAACACGAGGCGCTGCTGCTGTTTGACGCTGCTTATGAAGCCTATATTTCGGAGCCGAATGTTCCGCATTCGATTTTCGAAATTCCCGGCGCGCGAGAGTGTGCAGTAGAATTACGCAGTTTTTCCAAGAACGGCGGTTTCACTGGCGTGCGCTGCGGGTTGACGGTCATGCCGAAGACGTTGCTTGGCACAACAGAGTCGGGAAAAAAAATGCCACTGCATTCGCTTTGGCATCGACGCTGGAGCACGAAGGCGAATAGTGTCAGTTATCCGGTGCAACGTGGCGCGGAAGCGCTGTACTTGCCCGAGGGCCGCCAGGAAGTCCGCGCGCTCATTGACCACTACATGGGTAACGCGCGAATCCTGCGCGAAGCTGCCGCAAAAGCTGGCATGACAGCATTCGGTGGAATAAACGCGCCTTACATTTGGGTCAAAACGCCGGACGGCCTGACGAGCTGGCAAATGTTCGATCGCATGCTGCAAGATTTGAACGTGGTGATCACGCCCGGCAGCGGTTTCGGCGCACAGGGAGAAGGGTATTTTCGCATCTCCGCTTTCAACAGCCGCGATAACGCTGAGGAAGTGGCGCGGCGTCTGGAGAAGTTGTGCTGATATTAAATTTGTAGCCGCCGTTCTCTGCGCAGCGCGGCGCGCGATCGTTTAAAGGCATCAGCGCTGCGCTTCCCAGAGGGAAGCAGCTACTGGGGGTCGAATCCTCCTTGTCGATCCTGTCAACGCACGTAACGTTCCCGTTTTGAAAAATCAGGGTGTCCGCTACGAAACAAAATATACCGCAGCTTTATCGCTTTTGTTTCTTGATGCTGGGCGACGCGCGCAAGGC
>WNGB01008240.1_pt1 | contig 14861 bp, 11 predicted proteins | sample 5400681 | NCBI WGS metagenome assembly WNGB01 (sample SAMN13153367, study PRJNA577476) | soil metagenome | isolation source: 115 cm soil or saprolite under grassland replicate 2 | place: USA:California | collected 2016-06-15
CAGGAACGCGAGCTGAACCGGTTTGATCACTTCCGCGCTCGACTCGACGGGGTCCGCATTCACTTCGTTCATGAGAAGGCGCGGCGCGGTCCGGGAATACCGCTGATCTTGACCCATGGCTGGCCGAGCACGTTCGTCGAGCTGCTTCCGCTCGTGCCGCTGCTGACCGATCCGCAGGGCCACGGCATCGATGGTCCCGCCTTCGATGTGGTGATCCCGTCGCTGCCCGGCTACGGCTTCTCCGAGCGGCCGGCCAGAACGGGGGTGAACTACCGTTATGTGGCCGATCTGTGGCACCGGCTCATGCGCGGGCTCGGGTACCAGCGTTACGGGGCGCAGGGCGGCGATTTCGGAGCGGGAGTCGCGACATTGATGGCGCTGGACGACCCGAAGCCACTGATCGGCGTCCACCTGAACAACCTGGAGATTCCGCCTTACACCGGCCCGGATTCGCGGCCCCTGTCCGAGGCGGAGAGGGCCTATCTTGACCGCGGCGCGACGTGGTGGCGGACCGAGGGTGGGTACAAGGCGATCCAGGGGACCAAGCCGCAGACCCTCGGGTACGGGCTGAACGACTCGCCAGCAGGGCTGGCGGCCTGGATCCTGGAGAAATGGCGCTCATGGGCCGACAGCGGCGGCGACCTGGACGGCTGCTTCTCCCGGGACTTCCTGCTCACCACCGTGACGATCTACTGGATCACGCAGACGATCACGCCGTCGATGCGCGACTACTTCGACAACCGGTGGTCCGAGGTCACGCTGGGCCCGAAGGACGTCGTCCAGGTACCGACCGGGATCGCTGTGTTCGCCAATCAGTTCGTCGATGACGGCGCACCTCCCCGTGAGTGGGCCGAACGCCTCTACAACGTCCGCCGCTGGGCGCCAATAACCAGCGGCGGCCACTTCGCCCCCGCCGAGCAGCCCGAACGCCTCGCCCGCGACATCGCGGCCTTCTTCGCCGCGCTGTGAGAGAGCCGCCTGCGCCAGCGCGGCGAGCCGAAGACTCCGCAGGCACAGCATGTGAACGGCTGTGGATATGCGCGACACGGACGACCTTCGCATGGTCGCCTGCCCTCGGCAGGGCATAAGCGGCTGGGTCTCGGAAGGGCGCGAGGTGATGTACCGGGCCGGTGTCAAGATCTGGTCGTCTGCTCCGACCTAACGGTGAAAAATCACGAGTGCCCGTGCCGAGCAGAACGGGCGCCAGGTCCAGCGCATCTCGTCCATCATCCCTGCTCTGAGCAACTGCTAGGCGATATCTGTCCCGCCCATCACGAGGACATCCTGGTCGCCGGCAAGCTGCTTGGGTCTGATCGACTCTCGACGCCATCGGTGACGAAGGTGAACGTTGTCGGTCCCTTGACGAGCTGCTCACGCTGCCGATGTGTGACCACGAAGCACGGCACGCCGAACGTGCCATGCTCACCGCTCCTCCCCCAGAAGGGAACGCGTCGCCACCGAAATGATGGGCATGTCTGGAGCGTACGCCCCCACCATCGGGCTCTTCTTCCACGCTCCGGTATGGCTGCTGCGTGGCTCAATGCGCTGACGGCGATGTAGTTCATGGGAGTTCTCGCCTCCCGAGACGGACGGCGTCCTGACGTCCCATTCTCGGACCATGCTCCTGGGTCAGGCACAGCGATCGTCACTCGGATGATGAGGGCCTGGTCCTGACGCCCGAGGGCCCGCACCGTGGAGGTGCGGGCCGTCGGGTCGAGGGTCCGGTAGGTCAGATCGCGCGGGTGACCGTGATGGTCACGTTGGGGCAGGCGTTCGCCCACGAGCTGAGCCTATTTTTCTCGGTGCTGTCGACCGTCAGCCGCCAGCGGATCTTCACCGCGGTCCACTCGGTGATGTAGCGGCAGCGCGCGCTGCTGTACGGAGGGAGCCAGGTCGCCGGGTCCTGGTCGCCCTTGGCCTGGTTGACGTTGTCGGTGACGGCGACCAGCGGCCGGTAGTCGTCGAGGTCATCGGCGAAGACGAGGAACTCGCGCCAGCGTTGCGGTCGCGGATCCGGTAGACCTGCTTGCCGGTGGCCAGGTCCAGTCCGGCGATCATGTGCCGGACACCGTGGGTGCGGTTGAACGTGGCCCGTAGCTGGGCCGGCCTTGCGACGCCTCGCCAGGCCGGTCCGGGCCGGGGTTGCAGGTTCACTGGGTGCGTACTCGTCGACGCAGATGACCCGCCCGGCGGATCGTCGTAGAGGTCCACGACGCGGCGCATCTTCGGCCCGAAGCCGGGGGTCGTTGGAGGCCTTCCACGTCTTGGTTGCCTGCCAGGACACCCCGCCGGCGCGCAGGATCCGAGACACGGTCTCGACGCTGACCGCGGCGACGACCTTGGTCGCGGTCAGGTGGTTACGGAGCTTGCCCCAACGACCAGGTGGAGAACGGCAGGTCGAAGATCCGGGGGTCGGCCTTGGCGATCGCGCAGATCCGCTGCCGGGTCCGCGGGTCAATCAGCCTCGGCCGACCCCCACTCCATTTTGGGTCCAGCGCGTCGAACCTCCGTTGTTGAACGCGTGGATCACCTCCCGCACGTAGTCCTCGGACACACGCATCAGGTGGGCGATGTCCGGCACCGACTGCCCTGGGATCGCCGCCGCAGGGGCCGCCTGGCAGGGAAGGCCCGAGGTCCGGTATCGGCGCTCGGTCTCGGCGTGAACAAGTGTCCGCTGTTGCCCCGGTGTGCGGGCGGGGCGGCGCGGTACTCTGACACCCTGTGGCTCGATGCGGGCTCGATGAGGAGGCTGTCGTGTCCGAGGACACTCCAATGTCTGCAGCCGCGGTCAACCGGACGGTGTTGGCACCGGGCGGGCGGCTCAACGTCACCGACCACCCGGGTGCAGAGCCGGCGTTCGTGTTGATGCACGGCTTTCCAGACGACTCACGTATCTACGATCGCCTCGCCCCTCTTCTCGCTCCTCGCCGCGTCGTGGCCGTGGATTGGCTCGGTTATGGCCGCTCGGAACGCGCCGCAGCGGGCCCCTTCGACAACGCGCAGCATCAACACGAGCTGCGCGCTGTGCTCGACTCGCTCGAACTCGGCCGGGTGGCCTTGGTTGGCCACGACGCCTCCGGCCCGGATGCCATCGACTACGCGATGAACGAACCCGGCCAGGTCGACCAGATCGTTCTCCTCAACACGTTCTACGGGCACGCGCCGACGCTGCGTCTGCCCGAGATGATTCGACTCCTCGCCGACCCCAACCTCACGCCATTGGCGGACGCCATGATGGCCGACCAAGGCCAGCGTCTTTGGCTTCTCAATCACACGGCCCGCCGGTTCAGAATGGACCCGGGAGACCAGAGCGGCGTTGCATTCGCCTCGGTGGTGCCTCAGTTCTTCGGTGACGCCGATAACCCTGATGCGCTCGCGGCGGTACGGGCCTGGACCTCAGCCCTGTTCTCCTCGCTTGACCGGCACGACACCCGCATCGCCGCTGGTGACCTGGCAGTCCTCGACCTGCCCGTCACGCTCGTGTTCGGCGCAGTCGACCCCTACCTCAACCCCGATCTCGCGCGCCATCTGGCGGGCCTGTTCAGGCACGCGGACCTGCATCTTGTTGAGGATGCCTCCCACTGGCCTCAGTGGGACCGACCCGAGACGGTCGCACAATTGATCAAGGAAGCCGCACCCTGATGACCACCTCACCAGAGCGGCGGTCTCCCGCAATGCACGACAACGCGACAGGTGGGCCGCCCCGCGTTTTCCGGACAGGCTCGTTTGGGCTAATTCATGCGGCGAGCTGCCGGTCCTCGAACTCGTTACGGACTTGCCGTGGCGTCTTATAGCGAAGAGAAGACGTCGAGTCCGGTGGCGGTGTGCTCGCGCAGGGCCATATCGCAGCTCTAGTCCCAGGCGAGGCTCTTGCAGAGCTTGGCGGGGATCCGCGCTGTCTTTGGTGAGCGTGTCGCGTGGCCAGGGCCCTTGTAGCCATGGGGCAGGTGCGCCAGCACGACGTAGTGGGTGGTGCGCTGGACCAGGGTGCCGATCGCAGAGCCGATCCTCGCCTCCGATGATCAGATCGCCTTCCCGCGCCTGGAGCGCGACGGTCCTTTGACCTCAAAGGCCGCTCGTCGCACTCGGGACGGGGTCGTCGTCTCGTCGTTGACAGCCACTCGGTTGAGAGCCGACCGGCTGGTGCGGGATACATGCAGGTATTTGGGGCCCTCCAAGAGGAATTCTTGGTGAGCCGACCGTGAGCGTTGATGACAGGCCGCATGTGGCCGTGTGACGATCACGGACGTGCTGGAGGTCCGGCGGCTTCTTGTCTCTTGCCCTGGTCGCGCTTTCCACGTCGCGGTGCCTGAGGTCTTTCGTGGCGGTCGGGAGCATACTATTTGGCGCGCCGAGGCCGTGAGTCTTTATTCCGATATCGGGCATTTGGCAACTTCCGTGCCATGTTCGCGTGGGCACCTGCTGCTGCCACCCTGCCGCAGGCTGGCGTGGGTGCGGCCGTGACGGCGTGCGTTTCCTGGGCATCCATGATGGGTTCGATGCCTGCTTCGTACTGCGTGATTGGTGGGCGGACGAGAATGGGCTCCACCATCACATGTTCATCGCCACGGCCGACGATCGGGGTGCGCTTGGCGAGTGCACGGGGGCCGCCTTCATCGCATGCGTGTGGGACCTGGTGGTCATCTGCCGCGAGCCGTAGGCGTGGGTCGGCCTGGTTCTGTTGAACCCGAACGGTCCCAACGTCGATGCCTACCGTCAGGCGCATGATGTCGGACCCTATCTGACCTCGTTGCGTTACTCCATGACGTTTGAGGAGGACTGCGGTGGACGTGATAAGCCACACGCTGGACGTGTCGCGAGGGCCGTACAAGCTGCATGTGGAGATTGCGCCCGGGCCCGGGGTTCCGGTCGTGCTGATGCACGGCTTCCCCGACAGTACGCACCTGTACGACCGCCTGGTGCCGTACCTGGCTGGGCGGCGAGCACTGGTGCGCTTTGACTTCCTCGGCTGGGGCCGCTCGGACAAGCCGCAGGGCTATCCATATACGGCGGCGAACCAGGTGGGTGACCTGGCCGCCGTTGTCGACGCCGTAACCGAGCAGCTCGGCACCGATCAAATGGTGCTGGTGGCGCACGACGCATCCGGCCCACCGGCGATCGACTGGGCGTTGGCCAACCCCGCCCGGGTCGCGACGCTGGTGCTGCTCAACACCTACTACCACTGGATGCCGAGCCTGCGCCGGCCGCCGGCCATCGCGTTGTACTCCACGCCGGTGATCCGCGCCGCCACCCGGACCCTCGTTCGCTGGCGACCCGACCTGGACCGGCGCCTCTACGCCTGGCAGGTCGGCGGGTTCATCCACGACTCCGCGGTACGCGAGACACTTGTCCCGCAGCTCTACGAGCAGTTCCTACCCGCCCGGCCGGCGTTCTGGCGCCTCAACGACGACCTCCTCGGCACGGTGCTGACCCGCCGGCGTCGCATCCCGGATCTGCGCCGCTTCGAGCCACCGGTACGGGTCATCTTCGGGGCCGGCGACCGGTACCTCAATCCTCGCGTCGGCAGGCGATTCGCCGCTCTGTTCCCTAACAGCGAGCTGCATCTGCTGGACCGCGCCGGGCACTACGTCCAGGTCGATCAACCCCAGCAAGTCGCCGACCTCATCGCGCGCGAGTAAGAGAGACCATCAATCGGACCATTTGAGGCGGCGGGTGGTGGGCCGGGTCTGCCGGGACCTGCCCGAGGCCGAACCCGCTCGGCTGATCACCCGCAATCGGCTCATCGGGACCGTGCGGTCGGCTGCCATCCACGCGAGCTGCTCTATCCTGGCCCCGCCGCCGAGCGTTCTGATCGGCGGACAGGTCGAGAATTGCCCGGTGCTGCTCGTCGATGGGACGACCGCCGGGATCTAGCACCAGCGCCGATCCGGCCGCAAGATCGACCTGACGGTCGAGCCGTTCGCCCTGCTCACCGCCGGCCGGCACCGCGGGCTCGACGAGCAGGTGGCGCGGGTCGGGCAGATCCTCGAAGGTACTCCTCGGTTGACCATCGGCACGTGACCGTCGGCCCACATCCATGATCAGGCCGGGATGAGAGAGCGGTGGTAGGCATGCCCTATGCGCCCTGCAGTCGGCGAAGTACTCCACTTCTCTGAGGAACCCGCACTCTTGACCGCCCTTACATGGGGTCAGTGCCGGCTGCGGTGCCGTCCCTGTCGTGGTCAGGCACCGGGTGTAGGGCCGCGTATGGTGCGCCCTGGGCATTCAAACGATATAGCAACCGGCGCAGGGCAGAGCGCGGCGTAATATGGACGAGAATCGACGTCAAGAACTTGTAATGGAGGCTGTACACCGCGACCGACTTGCCGCGCTTCATCGCCCGGTAGCCATAGCTGGCCACGTCGGCCGGTCTGATGTTACTGGTAGCCATGTAGCTAGCCGGCGGGGTCCCCGCTGCGCCAACGAAGGGCGTGTTACTCGGCGGCGGGCACAGTGCCGTGACCTTCACGCCACTGCCCCGCAATTCCTCGGTCAGCGCCTCGGAATGGGCCGGGGAGGAAGCCGGTCACCGATGCAACGTTCAGGATGCGTCCTTGTCCGCGCTCCAGCATTCTCGGCAGGAACAGGCGGGTGAGCCCAGTCAACGCCGCAACGTTGACTCCAATCATACGTTCCTGCTTGACCAGATCGCTGGTAGCAAACTCGCCGTAATCGCCAAACCCCGCATTGTTGATCAAGCAGTCCACCTCCGCGTCAATGACTTGAACCTGCTCGTAGACCTTCTCGGCAGCACCTGGCTGGCTGAGATCTTGGGCGATCGTGTGAACCGTGACGCTCCGCCTCAGTTCCTCGGCAACGGCCTTAAGGTCGGGCACGTGACGGGCGACGAGAATTAGATCACGTCCATCTGCCGCTGCCTGACCGGCGAGCTCAAGCCCTATCCCGCTGGTGGCACCAGTGACAGGGGTGAAGGTCAACGGACGCCTGGTCGTCATCATTGAAGCTCCTTTGATCTATCACGGTCACCTGGTCGGGGTTCGGTCAGCGGGTGGCCTGCGTGAATGCCATGGTCTCCAGATGCCTGCCGCCGGTGACGGAGCAGCGGGTCGCATGTGGACTTCATGAGGTGATTTCGGCGCCGAGTTGGGGCCGGGAAGCTGCGGTGGTCTCGACGTGACGGGCGCGGACGCGCCCGAGAGCGATTGAGATGACGGCCGATGCGAAGCCTGTGGCGGCCACCACGACCCAGGAACGGTGGAAGGCGGTGACTAGCGCACCGGTTTGCGATGTACCGAGCACGGCGACGAGGACGGCGACACCGACTACGGCCCCGATCTGGCGGAAGCATGATGCGATCGCGACGCCGGTGGCGAACCGCGGCCGGGGTAGTTCGGCGACCGCGGCACTGCCGAACGCCGGCAGGGCGAGGCCGATCCCGGTACCAGTCAGCACAGCCGCTGGCAGGAAGACACTCCAGTAGTGCGCGGTCTGGCCGGTGCCCAGGATCAACATCACCGAGCCCAGGGCGAATAGCAGACTCCCTGGGACGGCGATGGCCCGTTGCCCGAACCGGTCGGCCAGTCGGCCGGCCACCGGAGCCATTACCGCGGCGGCGATCGGCCCGGGGGTGAGCGCTGCGCCGGCCCCGAGTAGGGAGTAGTGCCACACCGTGGTCAGGAACAGCACGTTGCACAGCAGCAGCGCGAAGAATCCGATCGCGAAGATGAAGCTTCCCGCGTTGGCGACGGTGAACGACCGCACCCGGAACAGGCCGAGTTCGACGACCGGCGTTGGGTGGGCGGCAGAACGCGCGATGAAGAGGGCGAGCAGGACGGCGGCCCCGGCGAAGGCGCCGAGCACGCCACCGGATCCCCAGCCCCACTCCGGACCCTTGACGATCGCCAGCGCCAGCGAGCCGACCCCCAGCGCGAGCAGCGCCGCGCCCACGCCGTCGGGCCAGCCGCTGGCCTGGGTGTCCCTGCTCTCCCGGAGCAACCGCAGTGCCGGGATCAGCGCGGGCAGCCCGAAGGCCAGGTTGACGAAGAACACCGAGCGCCATCCCTGCCAGTCCACCAGGACGCCGCCCAGTGACGGACCGGTGGCCGCGGCTACCGCGCCGGTCGCCGTCCATAGCGCGGTGGCGGTGGCCCGCTGTTCGATCGGGAACTCGGGCAGTACCAGGCTTAGCGAGGTCGGGGTGAGGATTGCCCCACCGAGCGCCTGCAGTACGCGCGCCGCCACGAGCATCTCGACCGAATTAGACACCCCGCACAGCACCGACGCGGCCAGGAAGACTAGGACACCGATCACGAAGAACCGCTTGCGGCCGAGGCGGTCCGCGAGCCGCCCGGCCGGCACCAGGGCGGCTGCGAACACGATGTTGTAGCCGTTGAGTACCCAGGACAGGTCGCTGAGCGAGTCCTGCGGGAATGACCTGCGAATGTCTGGGAATGCGATGTTCACGATCGTCACGTCCAGCAGTGCCATGAACACCGCCACTGAGGTGACGGCAAGAACCTTCCAGCGACGCGGCACGGCACTCGCCTCTCTCGCTACGTTGTGACGCAACCCGCCGTACCGACTTGTAAGTCGGACGTGGGCGCGCGCCATGGGTCTAGTCTTTGGCAAGCTGGCCTGTTAATACCCGGACAGCCCGGGACAGGACACCTGCCGGTGTCTTGGCCCCCTCCAGAAGTCTTCTTGAGGACCGGCCGCTCCACCGGTGCGACGTCACTGACTTTGTCGAGGCCGGTGACTTCTCATCCCTGCCTCGGGTCGTGCGCCCGCACACTCGGCTATACCCCGGCCCGCCGTCAGCGACCACTCCCGCCGTTTGGCGGCCCAAGTCTCGCGTAGGCTCCCCTTGCTGCCAGTGCCAGCGCGGCATAGAGACCGGTCACGTACACCGTGGCGGCGCCGCGCCGAGCTGGACTGGGATGGTGCGGCCACTGCCTCGGGTGCCGCCCGCGACCAGCGCCACGCGACCGTGAGGTCAAGTCCCTGGACGTGGTGTGTCGGGTTTGTCGCGTGATCCTCTTGGGGTCGTTAGGCGCTGAGCGCCGGGATCTGGTTGGTTGACACCTCCTTGGGGGTGGTGGTCGCCGGGTCGGAGACGACGAGGTTGAGGCGGGCCTTGGCGAGGACTTCGAGGCCGAGGTAGCGGCGGCCTTCGGCCCATTCGTCGTGCTGTTCGGCCAGAACTGCGCCGACGAGGCGGATTAGGGCGTCGCGGCCGGGGAAGATGCCGACAACGTCGGTGCGGCGGCGGATCTCGCGGTTGAGCCGTTCCTGGGGGTTGTTGGACCAGATCTGGCGCCACAGCTCCTTGGGGAAGGCGGTGAAGGCGAGGACGTCCGCGCGGGCGGCGTCGAGGTGCTCGGCCACTGTGGGCAGCTTGTCGGCCAGCGCGTCGAGGACGCGGTCGAACTGGGCGTGCACCGACGCGGCGTCGGGCTGGTCGTAGACCGAGTGCAGCAGCGCCCGCACCCACGGCCAGGAGGCCTTCGGGGTCGCCGCCATCAGGTTGGCCGCGTAGTGCGTGCGGCACCGTTGCCAGGTGGCGCCGGGCAGGGTCGCGCCGATCGCCTCGACCAGGCCGCGGTGGGCGTCGGAGGTGACCAGCCGGACTCCGGTCAGGCCGCGGGCGGTCAGGTCGCGGAAGAAGGCCAGCCAGCCGGCGCCGTCTTCGGCGCTGGTGACGGCCAGTCCGAGGATCTCGCGGTGCCCGTCGCCGTTGACGCCGGTCGCCAGCAGCGCGTGCACGTTGACCACCCGCCCGCCCTCGCGGACCTTGAGTACCAACGCGTCGGCGGCCAGGAACGTGTAGGGGCCCTGGTCGAGCGGGCGGGTGCGGAACGCCTCGACCTGCTCGTCCAGCTCGGCGGCCATCACCGATACCTGCGACTTGCTCAGCCGGGTGATGCCCAGCGACTCGACCAGCTTTTCCATCCGCCGGGTCGACACCCCGAGCAGGTAGCAGGTGGCCACCACCGTCGTCAGTGCCCGTTCCGCGCGGCGGCGCCGCTCGAGCAGCCAGTCCGGGAAATAGGAGCCGGCCCGCAGCTTCGGGATCGCCACGTCCAAGGTGCCGGCGCGGGTATCGAAGTCGCGGTGCCGGTAGCCGTTGCGGACGTTCGTACGGTCCGAGCTCGACTCGCCGTACGGGGCGCCGCAGACCGCGTCGGCCTCGGCCGACATCAGCGTGTTGATGAACGTGGTCAGCAACGAACGCAGCAAATCCGGCGACGCGGACGCCAGCTGCTCTTGCAGAAAACGGGCAGGGTCGATACTGCTAGGTGCGGTCATCGCGTGGATCTCCTTCGGCATGAGCGGGAACTCAGTTCGAAGGATCACGCGATGGCCGCCCTACACGTCGACGCCACGCCCATCACCGGGCCTGCCGTACACCACTCTCGTGGACGCCACTGACCTTGAAGCGGTTTGGTTCATCGGTCGATTCCTCTTCGCATGGGGGCTGGTGGTTGAGCCCGTCGCGCGTAGGGCGCCGGCAGCGTGCATAGGTCACCACGAGCAGGCCCCGGCTGTCGGCTCCGGGTGAAAACTGGATCTGGCCCACCTTGCGTGATCTGAACCGACGCCTCGGAGACCTCGTATGTCCACGGTGTAGTGTCGCGCTGGTGCGATCAGCGGTGTCTTGACGTCCTTCTTCCGCACTCATAGCCGCATACCGCCTGACCAACCGTTGGGCGCACCCAGATTCGCAGGCCACAGGCCGTCCGTGACCGGTGTTCGGCGCCGTCGGTGGGGGGTATGTCAGGCCGTGGCGTACCAAACGGTGACCAGGCTCAGACAGGTCAGCCCGAACGGCACGGTGCGCTCGACCGCGCGGCGGGCGCGGTTGCGGGCCGGGCCGACGCCGAGGATCTGGCGGGCATCAGAGAAGGCGACCTCGATCGACCAGCGGGCCGCGTACCGGGCCACCAACTCCTCGGCGGAGGATGTCAGATCGATGGTGACCAGCGGCAGTCCGTAGCCGCGCTCGTCGCCGTCGCGGGTGCGCGGCATCTGGTCAGGGACCAGGATCACCCGCACGGTCTCAGCGTGGAACGACCCGTACCACAGGCAGGTGACTGCGGTGATCTGCACGGTGCCGGTGCGCCCGTAGCGATGGACCCCGGTCATGCGCCAGGCAGCCGCGGCGGGGAGGTCGGCCGGGGTGCCCAGCCGGGCGCCCTTGGTGCGTGGCCGACCCCGAGCGCCCGGTCCGCGGCGGGGCGAAACGGTGCAGGACGGAGGTAACTTTCGACCGGTTGGTCCAGGTAATGCTCGCCGGTAGGCCACGCGGGTGCTCACCGGCGTAGGGCGTCGCCGACCGTTTGCACCAGGTGGTCGGGGTGGCGCGGGGCAGCGATCACCTCGACCATCTCTCATGGGAACGCGATCTTCCCGGTGCGCTTGGGCCGCCACAGCCGTGCCAGGACCGGGAGCCAGGTACGCAGCAGTTGATTTGCGTGGGCCGTCGCCGTTGATCCAGTGATGGCCACGGGTCACGATGGAGGCGAGCAAGACCCGCGACCCGCCCGGCGGCCCGTCCGCTCGGCTGATGACACTGTGAGACGCCTATCTGCCTCCACCCACGGAGCTGGTGCAGCCAGTCGCGGGGGCCGGATGTGCTCGGGCACCTTGGCGGTGACCAGGGTCGGGCACGCGTGGCAACGGCCTGGTCCGCCCGCACAGATAAGGGGAACATGATGACACTCCCTCTGCGCGTTACCGATCTCGCGCTGGAGCGCATCGAAAGAGCTGCGAGCACGATCGATGCGGTGTTCCGAGACAGCCCGCAGTTCGTCGACGAACAACTGTGTGCCGCACTTGGCCGGCGGGTCCTGGTGAAGGTCGAGACGGTCAACCCGCTGCGCAGCTTCAAGGGGAGGGGCGCCGACTTCCTGGTCCGCGGCCTGGACAAGAGCCGGCGGGTCGTCTGCGCCTCGTCGGGCAACTTCGGCCAGGCCTTGACCTATTCCGGGGTCCGGCGGGGTATCGAGGTGCGGGTGTTCGTCCCCGCCGATGCGAACCGGACCAAGCTCGCCAGGCTCCGCACCCTCGGCGGGCTGGTGACCCAGACCGGAGTGGACTTCGACACGGCCAAGGAGATCGCGCGTGACCATGCTGGGCAACATCCGGGGTACGTGTACATCGAGGACGGAGCGGTAGCGGCCGTCGCCGAGGGGGCCGGCACGATCGGGGTGGAGCTGATGCAGGCGGGGCCGCTCGACGCGGTGGTGGTTCCCGTGGGCGGCGCCTTGATCTCCGGTGTGGGTCGGTGGATCAAGGAGCACTCGCCGCACACGCGGATCGTCGGCGTGTGCGCCCGGGGAGCTCCGGCGATGGCCGAGAGCTGGCGGACCGGCAAGCCGGTGAGCACCGAGCGGGTGGACACCATCGCCGACGGCATCCGGATACGTGTGCCGGCGCCCGAGGCAGTGGCGTGGATGCGCCAGGTGGTCGATGACGTGGTCCTCGTCGAGGACGCGGCGCTTCTTGACGGTGTCCGGCTGGCCGCGGAGGCGCTCGGTCTCGTTCTGGAACCGGCCGGTGCCGCGGGCCTGCGGCCATTCGCGTCCACGGCCACCGGTTGCCCGGTGATCGGCTCGCCGCGGTACTGACCGGCAGCAACCTGCGCCCGGAACTGGTGTACACACTGTTCGGAGTGCACCGAGCACCGCGATCGGTGAGCCGCGGATCCAGACCTGCAGCGGGCGCTGCCGCGGATGGTCCGGATGTGGTTGATTTCAGAAGGGAAGGAACTCTCCGGTTCGGTGTGCCCGCCGGCGGAGGCTCCGGTGTTGTCGTCGGCCTCGACGCTTGATCCGCAGCTTGACGTGCGGGATCGGGCTGGTCGGTGGCCCGTGCGTCCAGGCGCGGCGGCCGGCGGCTGAACCTGCCGAAGCCGATGTCGACGAGCACGGCTTGGCAAGGTCAATGCGTAGCGCGCAATAGTTGTGAACGGAGAAAACCACGCCGCCATGGCCGAGGCGTGCGATGCCAGCAGCGTCACGCGGTACCCCAGCGCGGACAGCAGCGCGCCGAACACCCCATCAGCCCATGGCAGAACCTCGCCCGGCGCCGGTGCGCCACCTTCTCGACCAGCCCCTTCTCTCGAGCACGATGGTCTCGCCGAGGTGGATGCTCAGGCTCTCCAAGGGCACCGCGTGCAGGTGCCGAACCTGGAGATCGCGCAGCGCCTTGGCGCCGGGGCGGGCGTGCGGTGCGTGTTCCGGGGATTCGCTCCAGGTACGCGTCCACACCGCCGGCGGCGCCATCGGCCGTCGGTCCACTGTGAGGTGGTGAAGCGGGGGATTCACCGTGCGCTGGGGAGTCCTTGTTCTGCGGCGTCGCGGAGGGCGCTCAGCGTGGCGCGGATCGCGGGGCGTCGGGCGGCGTCGGCACGCCAGGCGGCGTAGACGTGTCGGGTGAGTGTTGGGCTCACCGGCAGCGTCAGCACGCCGTCGGGGAGGACGCCGCGGCCCAGCCGGGGGACGACGGTCACGCCCAGCCCGGCGGCGACGAGTGCGAGCTGGGTGGGATGTTCGGCGGCGGTGTGCGCGATGTGCGGCTCGTGGCCCTTGGTCCGCAGCATGTGCAGCAGCCAGTCGGTGCAGACGGACCCGTGGGTCCAGCTGATCCACGGTTCGGCCGCCAGGTCCTCCAGGTTGAGCTCGTGCCGCCCGGCGAGTGGATGGTCGGCGGGCAGCGCGACGTCGACGACGTCGTCCAGCAGCGGCGCCCGGTGCAATCCGTCGGGGATGGTGAGGGGCGCGTTGGTCCAGTCCTGGACGACAGCGACGTCCAGAGTGCCGCGGCTGATGAGGGTCAGGGCCTCGTCGGGCTCCATCTCGGTGAGCTCGACTGCCAGCTCGGGGTGGTGCGTGCGTAGTGTCTGCAGTGCCTGGGGTAGGAGCCCGCGCGCCGCGGTCGCGAACGCGGCGAGCGACAGGTGGCCATACACGAGGTCACGGTGGGCTTCGAGGTCGGCCTCGGCGGCCTTGACGAGGGCGAGGATGCGGCCGGCGTGTCCGACCAGCAGGTCGGCTGCGCTGGTGAGGCGGACACCGCGGCCGTTGCGCTCGAGCAGTGGTTGCCCGACCTCGCGCTCCAGCTTGGCCATCTGTTGGGAGACGGCCGAGGTCGTCACGTGGAGGACATCGGCGGCGGCGGTCACCGAGCCGTACGTGCCGATGGCGTGGAGGAGTCGCAGTCGTTCCAGGTTTAGCATCTAAGTAATCCTACACAATGAAGGGAAGAAGGTTTCACTTGTGCTAATCGATTTGCTCGGCGACGGTAGGTGCCATGGGACTTCGAGGAATTTCCTGGCAGCTGCGCTTCCTCACCCTCGCAGTGATCTGGGGGTCGAGCTTCATCCTGATCAAGATCAGCACCGAGGCGCTGGCGCCGCTGCAGGTCGCGTTCGGACGGATGGCGTTCGGGGCGCTCGCGCTGGTCGCCGTGCTGGCCGCACGATGCGAGCGGCTCCCGAGCGGTCTGCGGGTGTGGGCGCATCTCGCGGTGGCCGCGGTGCTGCTCAACGCGGTGCCGTTCACCCTGTTCGCCGTCGCCGAGCAGCGCATCTCCTCGGCGCTCGCCGGGATCTGCAACGCCGCGACCCCGCTGTTCACGCTGCTGGTCGCCGTGCTCGCGCTGCGGGACGAGCGGCCGACCCGGCGTGGCGGCGCCGGCCTGGTCGTGGGTTTCGTGGGCGTGCTCGTCGTGCTCGGTGTCTGGCAGGGTACGGCCGGGCAGTCCGCGGTCGGCGCGACGATGGCACTCGGCGCGGCCGCCTGCTACGGCCTCGGCTGGGTCTACCTGCGCCGCCATCTCACCGGATCGGGTCACTCGGTGGTCGCGCTGTCGACCGGTCAGCTCCTGGTCGGCACCGCAGA
>WNGB01009323.1_pt1 | contig 14861 bp, 11 predicted proteins | sample 5400681 | NCBI WGS metagenome assembly WNGB01 (sample SAMN13153367, study PRJNA577476) | soil metagenome | isolation source: 115 cm soil or saprolite under grassland replicate 2 | place: USA:California | collected 2016-06-15
AAATATCCCGGGAACGACGGCGTCAGGTTGGAGCCCGGGTTGTACGGTGACCATCTCTCTCCCGGGATGTCCTCGGTCGGCCGCCCGGGACCCCCCCACGCGCGGATCGTCTGTCCGAGCTTCGTGTAGCGCACCGCGGTGATGGGACGCACCCCGTTGTACTTCCGCTTGATGTGCCAGGCCACGATGCCCGCGTCGAACGACGCGTTGTGCATCGCGAAGAACATCTTCACGTCCTGATCGATCGTGTGGCTGTCGCGTTGCGAGACGAACTGGGCGAAGATCCCCCAGTGCCCCGGCGGCAGCTCGGAGGAGGGGCCGTCGGCCCAGTACTCGACGATGAGCTTGCGCCGGGTGTCGAGGTTCCGGCTGTACTTGATCAGCTCGTTGACGTCCTTCTCCAGTGGTTGGGATCGATGACGTCCTGCCGCTCGCACACCGCGACCAGCGGGTTGCAGTAGCCCATGAGCGGGTTCGTCGGCACGTAGGGGCTGTAGTCCGCGGCGGCGTAGTCTGCGTATGCACCCGTCTTCGTCGCATTCGTGGACGTTTGCCCATACGCGGTGGCCGCGCACGGGAGCGGCCACGGCGTGGGAAGGGGACAGGGCGCGAGGGTGAGATCTCCGTACTGGTTCGAGCCGTCGTTGCGCCGGGCGGCGATCACCGCCTGGGCGGCGATGTTGCCGATGCCCGCGGGTTGGGTCGTGTCCAGGGTCGACGTCTCACCGAGACTGTAGCCGTAACCCGTCAGCACGGCGTCCAGGCGCACGCTCGGCTGGACGGCAGTCGGCGGCAGGGAACCGTCGGGGTAGACGTTCCGCAGACAGCCATACGCCGCGAAGCTGATGGCTTTGGCCTTGTTGGCGTCGGTGCGTTCCTCGGCGGGACGACGTCGGGTGCCCAGCACATCGGTGGTGCCGACGGCGACGGCGTCGTACGCCGCCCACGCGTCGTACATGCAGGTGTGCACGACCGCCAGCGCCCGCGCCACCACCGGCGGCCCACTGCGGAGCGCCTTGCTCGCGCGCACCTCGGCGAGAGCGGCCCCGTTCCAATCGCTCACGACCGTGGCCCCGGCCGAGGTCGCGAACACGGCGACGGCGGCGAGCGTCGTCGCGGTGGCAATCAGACGCGGCGCCGGGAGGGTCAACATCAGAAGGCCTCGACGCGCGCCACGGGCTCGGGATGCCGTCCCGATGTGTCGGTGTGGCTGACACCGCCCGGGCATTCGCTCAGGAAGTTCACGTCGACGGGCTCGCCGGCGCCCCGCAATGCCTGCCGGACGGTCGCCGGACTCGCGCCGGAATGCGTGGCCAGGTACAGCGCGGCGGCCCCGGCGACGTGCGGCGAGGCCATGCTGGTGCCGCTCAGCGTCGCATACCCTCCGCCCGCGTAGGTCGACAGGATGGAGACCCCGGGCGCGGCCATGACGTGGCCGAGGTCGGTCGACGCCGCGTAGTTCGAGAAGCTGGCAAACCGGTCGTCCGCGCCATACGACGTCACGGCTCCGGCGCCGCACGGCAGCCCGTCCGAGTCGGCGAGCGCAGTGACGGCAAGCACCTCGTCGTACGCCGCAGGCACGAAGCCGCTGAGGTCGGTTGCGCTGTTGCCGGCCGCGACCACGAAGGTGACGCCGTCCGCGACCGTGGTGCAGATCGCCTTGTGCAGCGCGTCCCGATTGGTGCGGCCGCAGTTCCGGTCGTCGGTGCCCGCGCCGCCGAGGCTCAGGTTGGCGACGACGATCGGCCCCCGCTTGGCCGGGGATTTGGAGTTCACGAAGTCCACGCCGCAGATGACCGAGGACCAGGTGCCGGACCCCGCGCTATCGAGCACGCGCACCGACCACAGCAGGGCGTCGGGGGCGACGCCCACGACGCCGAATCCGTTGTTCCGAGCCGCGATGATCCCGGCCACGTGCGTGCCGTGTCCGTTGCCGTCGGCATAGCTCGTCCCCGTCGAGCAGTTCTTGCCTCCCACGATCGCCGACTGCAGATCGGGGTGCGTCGGATCGATGCCGGTATCGACGACGGCGACGTTGACGTGGAATCCGGTGTTGGTCTTGTGCGCGGCCCCGATCCGCCGGATCCCGGTCGGCGCGGTCTGCTGAAAGCCGACGACCTCCCGATCTTCGCTGATGAAGTCGACGCGTGGGTCCCGCGCCACCGCGGCGAGCGCGCCGGCGGGGATCCTGGCCGCGAAGCCCTTGAGCGCGTTCGCGTACACATGGCCGACGGCGAGGCCGTGCCGCCGTCCCAGATCCTGGGCGACCACCGGCGGATCGGGCGTACCGTCACGCAGGACGACGATGTAGTGATCCGGAACGACTCCAGGCGGCGGTCCATTCGCCGCCTCCGCGCTGGCGATCGTCGCTAGCGCGGCGACGAGCGCACAGACCAATCGAGCTGTCATCGGGCGTCCTTTCTCGGTCCTCCCGCGCTATTGCAGGTAATGGTTGTTGGTCGTGCCGTTGTCGAAGTTGTTGTTGATGGCGTCCACGATGCCGTTGAGCCCGGACACCGAGAGCCCCGACGGCAACGCTCCGGTGTTCCCGCCGAGGACCGCGTTGGCCAGCGAAAGCACCTGACCCACGGTGTAGCCGGCCAGCCGGCCCGAGGCGACCTTGAGATTCGCCAGACCCGCTCGGGTGATCCCCGCGTTCGAGAAATCGACGCTCAGCCGCAGCGCCAACACCTGCCCCGCGAAGACCTTGGCCGACGTGCTGGTCGGATTCGTCGCCGTCGCGGTCAACACGCCGGGCGAGCCGCCTTGAGGCAGAAACGCCTGGATCGCGCTCGCCGACGTGAAGGTGATGAGCTTGCCGCCGCCAACCGCGACGGAGCCCCCCGGGTATACGGTGGAGAACTTCGCCGCGAGCAGCGCGGCCGGATTGCTCCCGCTCGGGGACGCGCCCCATCCGCCCTGCGTGTACGTCGTGAAGCTGCCCGTACCCGACGTGTCCGCACACGGGACCGGATTCAGTGGATCCGGCACGCCCGTCTTCGGCGGCGAGTTGTGGACCACCGGGATCGTCACGCCGCCGAACCCGCTCGTGCCGAACACTGTCGCACTGACCTCGACGGTGTAGACGCTCTGGTACTCCCACGTCGGGAACGACGATTCGGGGGCCGGTGAATCGACGATGAACCCGTAAAACGCCGCGCTCTGATCGAGATCGGCACTGAGGGACGTGTCGAGGAACGTGATGTTCGACACGCTGCCCTTCAGCATCTTGCCGTCCCCACCCGAAACCCCGAGCGTCCCGTAGCCGGAGGGGTACTGCTTCGTCCCCGAAATGTAGTCGACGTTGAAGTCGAGCACGACGGTCCCATCGCCGTTGGTGAAACGGAACTCGGCCATGTCGCCGCCGGTGAGGTCGCCGAACTTGTGCCCCTTGGTGTAGCCGACGGCGGCATTCACGCCATACGTGTTGTCGGCGACGTCGCGGCTCTGGGTATAGGTCACGCGCACGTTGCCGCTCGGCAGCTTCGTCACGACCCGCGTGCCCACGAACATCGATGCGCCGTTCACCGCCTGGCACATCCGGGTCGACTCGGACAGCTGGACGTTGGTGACGAAGCCGCGGGGGCCGTCGGCGGACACGTAGCCGCCGATGATCTGCCCGGCGTTGTTGATGCCGTGGGCTTCGGTGCCGCACTCTCCGGCGTCGAGCGCCGTCACCGTGCCACCGGCAAAGAGGAAACCATGCTTGATGCCGGCGCTGTCGTCGTAACTACCGACGACGCGCCCGGCGTCGTCGATGCCGAAGACCCGTGTCGCGACGGCGCTGGGAGCGTCGATCGTCGCGAAGGTGGCGCCGCTCAGGTTGGAGACGTCGGCCGAGGCGAACATGACCGACAGCCCATGCGTCTTGCCGCTGCCGTCGACGTACGCGCCGACGACCTGGCCGTTGGCGTTGATGCCGTAGACCGCCGTTTCGGTCGCACCGAGGGTCGGCGCGTCGATCGGCGTGAACGTCGCCGTCGTGAGGTCGGGCAGGCCGGTCGTGGGCGCGAACGTGATGTGACTCAGGGCGAATCCATGGGACTTGCCGGCGCCATCGATGTAGGCGCCGACGATCTGGCCGCTGTCGTTGATGCCATAGACCGCGGTCTGGGTTGCGCCCAGCGCCGTCGGCGCATCGATCGGCGTCAACGTGCCCCCGACGCCGCCCGTGCTGCCGGTGAGCAAGAACCCGTGCGACTGGCCGCTGCCATCGACGTAGGTTCCAACGATCTGACCCGGCGTATTGAGCCCGTACACCACGGTCGACAGGGTCCCGGTACTAGCAGGCACCGCGATCGGCGGGGAGAAGCTCCCGACCGGGGAGCTCAGCCAGAACCCCGAGGAGGTCGACGTCGTGTCGACGAAGGTTCCCGTGATCTGACCGGTGCTGCTGATCCCGTACGCGGTCGTCGCGACGCCCGCCAGCGGATACGCGATCGTGGTGAAGACGAAGCCACCGTTGGTGGTCGGCGTGCACGACCGGGCCTTGATGGTCACCGTGGCCATCGTCGGCGTGGCGGTGTAGCCGGTGGCCAACGCCGGTGGCAAGCTCGCCGTCGCCGTATAGATGCCGACCTGCACCGGTGTGCCCGTCGGCGCGCCGTTCAGGATATAGGTGATGATCGGCGACGTCCCGGTCGGGATGCCCGTGCCCGCCACGGTGCCTGTCGCCGGGTGCGGCTGGCCGTCGTAGAAATAGGTGCCGCCGGTCACCGTGATCACGGCGGTGAGCGGGGTGATCGTCACCGTCGCGGTCGCCGGCGCGGCGGTGTAATTGGTCGCCAAGGCCGCCGGCAGGCTCGCCGTCGCCGCGTAGACTCCGACGATGACCGGCGTCCCCGTGGCCACCCCATTCAACGTGTACGTGACCGTCGGCGTCGTCCCCGCGGGCACGCCGGAGCCGGTCACCGAGCCGATCGCCGGATGCGGATTGCCGTCGTAGACGTAGGTGCCGCCCGTCAGTGTGATCGTCGCGGTCGCCTTGTTGATGGTGATCGTCGCCGTCTTCGTCACGGTCGTGTAGTTGACGCCTCCGCCCGCAACCGCGAACGCGGTGTACGTGCCGACGTCGACGGGCGCCGTGGGGAGCGGGCTCGCGCAAGGCGTGGTCACGACCCCGGGGCAATACGTGATCAGCGCCTGCGCGAGGATTTGCCCGCTGACGCCGGAGACCGTGCCCGGAGTCGCCCCGTGCGGTTGGCCATCGTACGTGAAGGTTCCGCCGGTCAGCGTGAACGTCGGCGTCGCCGGGTTGATCGTGATCGTGCCGCTGACGGGATCGGCGACGTATCCCGTCCGCGCGAACGTGGCCTGCGTCGGATACACCGCGACGTTGGTCGGCGCCGTGGTGGAGCCCGCCGTGCCGAAGTACGTGACCGTGGCCGTGGTTCCGCTGGAGATCCCCGACCCCGTCACCGTGGCCGTCACGCCCTGCGGCGCGCCGGTGTACGTGTACACCGGACTCGGCAAGCTGATGGTCGCAACCAGGGGATTGATGGTCACGCTGCCCGAGCCCGTCACGGTCACCGAGCCGGGTCCGGTCGCCGGTACGTAATTCGTGTTCGTGCCCGAGTAGGTTCCAACCACCGTGTAGACGCCGGGCAGCGTGGGCGGCGAAGGCAGCAACGCGCCGGTCGAGTCCTTGTAGGCCAGCGTCGGGGCCCCCAGCTGCTCAGGGGGCGTTCCCACGCCGAGGACGTAGGCGTTGCTGGAGTTGTAGCTGTAGCTCTGGCCGTAGACGAGGGTGAAGCTTCCGACGAAGACCGTCGGCGTCGCCTTGGTGATGACGACCGTGGTCTGCGCCGCCGTCGCAAGGTAGTTCGGCGACAGCCCCGGATAGGAGGCGCTGATCCTGTATCCGCCGAGGCCGAGGGTGCTGTTGAAGCTATCGCAGCTGGTCGTCGCGCACACGTTGAACGGCCCGGCGAGGGTCCCGATCGATGGCGTGTAGCCGAACGCCGTGGTGTTGGTCCCCGTGTAGCTCAGCGTGGTCAGCACGACGTCCTTCGCGCCCTTCACGATGGCCGTGACCTTGTGGGCGGAGGCGTCGAACACGAAGGTGCCGTCACCAGTGAACGTGATCGTGGGTGTCAGCGGCGTGATCGTGACCGTCGCCGTGGCCGTCTTCCCCGCCAGGTTCGCCACGACGCTGTAGGTTCCGGCATTGACGGGCACCGTCGTGGACCCGTTGTACGTGACGGTCGGCACGGCCGGGGTGCCACCGATCGAGCCACTGACCGACGCCGGGCACGGGTCACCGCTATAGACGCAGGTGTTCCCCGTCACGCTGAGCTCGACCGTGCCGGAGATGATCTGAATCTGCGCGAACCCCGTGGCGGCGGCATAGATCGAGTCGCCCGGGAAGTCCCCCCTCACGGAGTAGATGCCGGGATTGACGGGCGCGCCCCCGAGCTGCGTGCCGGTGCTGTCGAAGTACGTGACCGTCACCGCGGGATGCGTGGTCGTCGATTGCGGCACCGTCTGGATGACGGCACCGCTGACGATGTCCTGCACCGTGCCCGTGGCGGGATGCGGATTGAAGTCGAACTGGAAGATACCGCCGACCATCATCACGAGCGGCGCGCGCTTCGGCAGCACCGCCGGCGGCGGCAACGTCGGGGTGCCTCCGCACACCGGGGCCAGGTTGAGGGTCGGCGGCAGGATCTGCGTCGAGTTCCAATCCGTGAAGTACTCCGGCAGTCGGCAACCCTGAATGGTCAGCGTGACCGATCCGCCGGAATCCGTGCGCGAGTCGAGGAGCCCGCCAGAGCTCCCGGTGATGTCGCCGTTGTACGACTTGATCCGAATGGTTCCCGGCGGCGAGGCGACGGAAGCCCTCGCCTGCACCCAGGTCGCGTTGAGGTCGACATTCGATGCCGGGTCCCAGGTCGTGGAATTCGGCGGCAGGCTCGTCGGCCCGCCGGCCTCGACCCAGATCGTGCCGCCGCCCTCGGTGGTGTCGGCGCGGCCGCTGGCCGTGATGAAGCCGCCGCCCGTCGCCGTCACCTTGCCGTTGATGGACTTGACGGTCACGAGGCCCGCCGGCGCATGGCTCGCGTATTGCCGCGCGTTCAGCGCGTAGAACGAGGGTGATCCGACCGGGCCGGGGCCCGTGACCGCGATGTCACTGCGCGCGAAGACGTCGATCCAGGTACAACACAGTCCGTTCTGCCCCGCGGCGGCATTGCCCGATTCCGCGATCAGCGCGCCCGAACTCTTGCTCTGGATCGTGATCGTTCCCCCCGACCAGATCTCGATGCAGCCCGTCGGCTGCCAGGCCGACGGCACGAAACCCGTCGGGAAGGACGTGGCCTTGTTGGTCCGGCCGTCGGCCACGCACTTGTTCGGGAGACTCTCCCCGAGCAAGAGGCCCGGGTACGTGATCCCGCCCTCCGAGCGCACCTCGCCCTGGATCAGCGTGTCGCAGCCGCTCTCGAGATGGACGAGGTCCGCCCCGTACTTGACCCCGGAGCTCCTCACGCTGCTGTCCGGCCCGAGCGTGAGCTGGCAGCCCGCCGCGATCGTCACCGGGCCGCCCTTGGAGATCGTCAGGTTGCCGGACCCCGAATAGCCCGCCGACGCCGACACCGAGCCGTCGATGGAGATGTTGCCGCTCGGGACACTGATCGTCACCTCGCCGCCCGGACACTGCGCGTTGGCCGTGATCTGGGTGTTGAGGCCGGCGACCAGGCTACCACCCGTCGAGGTCACCGAGACCTTGCCCGCCCGTCCGTTGCCCGCGCAATCCGTCGGGTTGGCGTTGCTCGTGATCGACGCGCCACGCGTGGGATCGCCGGTCAGCGCGATGTCCCCGCTCGCCACGATGATCAGCGTGGCGGCGATCGCCCCTGCATCCTGCACGTCGCCGATGATCGCGCCACCGCCTGGAAGGGCCGGGAGGGGGGCATCGACGGTCAGCGGACCCGTCACGTTGAGGCTCAAGCTCGACGGCGGCTGGCCCGTCGCCGCCGGGGGCACCCTGATCTGACCCATAGCCAGGATGTGCAGCGGCCGGGCGATCGACAGCGTGCCGCTCGCCGTGACGAACTGCGAGACCTGGCATTCGCCGCCGACGACGGCGCCGATTGCCGTGCAGTCGTCGGCTGCGGCGGAGCCAGACCACATGCAGAGAACGAGTGCGGCCAGCATGGTCGCGGCGCGCATGGAATGTCGAAAACCCGTGCCGACGGTTGTCTGGTTGGACCAGACAGCCAATTGAATTTTTGACGATCGTTGAGATTTGATCGGTCATTTCTACGTGATATATAGAATGTATACAAGCGAAATATTTGATGGATTAACGGGTATCTAACGCCACGTTCAAGCTCGTGGAGAACCCAAGACACGGCAGCCCTGGTGGAAAGTTTTCTACCTTAAAATCTAAATAGATGCGACAGCATGGCCCGACTGACGTTTTATGTCAGCAAGCTTGGCGCAGCGACACTCAGTGACTGAAAATTGCCGGGCGCAGCATCGAGGCGGGAATTTCGGGAGAGCCGACCGCCTGGGCGCCGGCGAGCGCTTGCTCGCACGCCGCCGTCGAGGGAGCGAGCAGATCGCCGTCCTCGACCATCGCCTGTCCAGGGCAGCGCGTGCAGAACGCCGAGGCCGTACACGCGTGACACGTCGTGAGATCGCGGACGCGGACGGCGCGTACACGCATCATCTGCGGCGAGGCATACCAGATGTCGCGGAAGCGTTGCTCGCGCAGGTTGCCGCACGCGATGGGCATCGCCACGCACGGCATGACGTCGCCGTAGCTACTGACGTAACAGGCGCTGTGCGACGCGCCGCAGGGCGCCTCGTCGAGATCCGCGCGGACCCCCGGTGGTGAGGGCGGAAGGGCGGCGGCACCGTTGACGAGCGGATCGCGCGCAACCCGTTGATAGTCGAGCGGCTTGATCCTGAGCGCCAGCGGCGCCGTGTCGCCATCGTTCTTCGCGGTGATCATCGGGTCGAACCCGCAGGCGACCCCGAGGCGATCGGCCAGGCGCTTGACGTCACCGTAGACGGCCACGTTGGCGCGCATGATCGGGCAGTTGATCTTCACCCGCAGTCCCGTGGCGGCCAGATGCGTGATCCCGGCGATGGTGCGCTGGAGCGAGCCGGGAACTTTCGTCACCGCGTCGTGAACGGTGGGATCGGCGGCGTAGATACTGACGTCCACCTGTCGCACGCCGAGCGCGCGCAACCGCCGAGCCCGCGCCTCGGTGACGAGCAGGGCGTTCGACTTCAGGCGGACGTCGAACCGGCCCCGCTTGGCGTACTCGATGATCTCGAACAGGTCGCGGCGCAGGAAGACCTCGCCCCCGCTGAACGTCAGATAGAGGGTGCCGAGGGAGGCGAGGTCATCGAGGAGGCTCTTGATCTCGTCTCCCGTCAGCTCCTCGCGGTCCTCCACGACCCGGTAGCAGTGAACGCAGACTTCGTTGCAGCGCATCGTCAGATCGATCTGAACGGACAGGGGGACACGCCGCTCGATGCTCGAGGCCACGAACGTCGCGGTCAGCGAGGACATGGCGCGGCGCTCAGGATTGCTTCGGCTTGAGGTTGCACTGCGCGGTCGTGCCGCCGATCTTCTGGCAGGCGAGCGCGGTCGTCTCGAAGATCGTCTCGCTCCTGAACGTGGGCGGCTCGTACGGTCGTCGCTCGGGGAGGATCGGCTGGACGACGGCGGGCGCGCGGTCCGCGGCGGAGAGCGGGCGGTCGAGCGACGTGACGAGCCCTCGCTCGACGAGGCGTTCGACGAAGTCGACGACGTCGCGGCGGGCCTGTGCGGGCTCCACCTCGAACTCACGGCGGACGCGCGCGACGAGCGCGTCGAGGTCCGATCCTCCGTCCGCGGCTTCCCAGATGACCGTCGCCACGGCGTTCAGCATGTGCAGGCTGCTGTCGTCGGCCGAGACCACCACCGCTTCGCCGTCATAGATCCGCCACGCGGCGCGAGGGTTTTGCAGCGGATAGCCGTCAGTCATGAGTGATCACCTCCCAGAACCCGGGGTCGCGGCGAAAATCGAGACGAAAGCACGGCACGGACGCGACCAGCTCGGCGGCGACGTCGAGCAGACGGGCGGTCAGCGCCGGGTCCCGCGCGAAGAAGAGGACATTGGAGAGGACGCCGAGGATGGCCTCCGGCCGTCGCAGACCCCGAGCGGCATGGGCCTGCGCCTGATGGAGGAAGTAGATCCCGGCGACCGGCAGGGCCTCGTTCGCCCCCGCCTTTGCCAGCTCGCCCCAGAAGGGGGTCCCGTAGGCGATCCCTCCCTGGGGCCCGGTCCGGACGGCGGCGATCTCGTCGCTGAGCAGCGTCGATTCCGGCGACAGCCGCGTCACCGTCGTCTTGCCGCTGCCCGATGGACCGGGAAACACGTAGGCTCGACCGTCGCGGCCGACGTTGGCCGCATGGACCAGGAGGCCACCGGCCGCGATCAGCGTGAGCGAGTAGAGCACGCGAAGGAAGGAATCGAGCGCGTACTCGTCCAGCTCGGCGAAGGCGACGTCTCCGCGGCGCGACCCGAGGTCGAGTGTCGCCTGGAAATCGTACCGGCGGACGTCCAGGCGCTCGCGGCCGTCTCTGGCCACGACGACATCCTCGCCGGGCTGCAGCGGGCACGGGCGGTCGTCCACGGTGATCCTCCAGGCCGGCTCACCGTCGGCGAGGAAGCCCGCGTATCGGTCCTCGGCCAGTCGGATGACGCGCGGGTCGCGCGAGACGATCGCCGTCGGCAGACCGGCGATGTCGAGCAGGAGCTCAGCCACCGCGCGCGGCGCGCCACACGCGCCGCAAGGGGAGCGCGGCCGCCAGCACCGCGGGCAGCACCGGCGAGACGAGGGCGACCGCGGCGCCGAGGAGGCGCCGGCGGGGCGTATCGAGCGAGATCAACCGCCGACCCCGCACCACGGCCACGACGGTGCCGAGCATCTCGTTGCGCGGGACCCGCTCCCTGTGGCTGAGGGCGTCGCCCTTCGTGACCAGACCATCGGCACGACGGTGGATGACGCGATGGAGGACGAGGCGTCCAGGGGGCACTTCGAAGGCGATGATATCACCCAGCCGCGGCTCGCGGGCGCCCGGATCCACCCTGACGATCTCGCCGTCGCGCACGAAGGGAAGCATGCTGCTGCCGCGCGCCCGCAGCCAGACCGGAGATCGCCGTCTCAGGGCCTCGAGGACTGCGTCGCCTGCCGCCGCCGCGTCCTCGATGACCGGTGTTACCGGTTCTTCGGCGCCGGCTTCGCGAGCACGAACGTCTCCTCGCCGGCGGGAACCTCCTCGTCGTCGAGGAAGACCTGGGCGCACCACGTGCCGTACAGGCTGAATTCGGTGATCCAGGTGCCCGCCACGAGGACCGGCGTCTGCACGTCCTTCTCGTCGCCGCTGATCGTCGCGGTGAACTGCTGGTAGAGCGAGCCGCCTGGCGTGAAGAGCTTGACCCGCTGCGTGTGACTCGACCACACGGAAGGCGTCCACTTCGTGAAGATCACCAGCCGCTTGACGTCGTCGGCATCGAAGCGCGCCCCGCCCTTCATCTTGTTGTCGGTCATGACGGCCTTGACGTCGAGCTTGGCCCGCCCGTCACCCTTGTGGTTCGCCATGGCCGGCGGACACGGACTCTCGTCGAAATCCTTCGGTGCCGCAGCCGCGGTGGGCGGCGTCACTCCGGTCAGGAAAGCCGATCCCGACAGCAAGGCGAGCGCGGCGACGAAACGGGCGCTCCTCATTGGAAGTCCTCGCTGGCGGTCAGGCCGACCTTGTAGATCCGGCCGTTGGCCGCGCCGACGTAGAGCGCGCTGACGAGGCCGTCGGCGTCCAGCTCGCCACCGGGGGAGCCGAGCTGGACGGTCGAGGATTCGACCGCCTTGGTGCCCACCTGAGTTCCGCCGTCGGTGGGCGCGCCATATAGCTTGAACGCGTACACGCTGCCCTTGTCGCTGGCCGAAAAGAGGTTGGACCAGCCGAGATACGGCTGGGTCAGGATCTCGCCACTGACCGAGACCGGATTCGTGCCCCAGTCCGTGCACTTCGACGCGGTATTCACGTCGGAGCCGGCGGCGTTCACGCACCAGAGCCCGCTCGTGGTGGCGAAGTACAAGCGGCCGATGGGGTAGAAGATGTCCTCCCAGACGAACCCCTTGATCTGGGAATCGAGCGTCAGCGTCGACGACTGGTACTTGAACTGCAGCGTCGTGAGGTCGATCGCGCAGAGCTTGCCGGCGCTGGTCGAGCAGTAGAGCACGGTCCCGTCCCACGACATCGTCGGCGCGGTCTGGATATCGCCCGGGGCGAACTTGTTCGAACCCGGGGAGGACACCGTGGCGAGGGCCCCGGTGAGCGTGTTGAGGACGAAGATGCTGTTCTCACCGCCCGTCGAGCGGCCGAAGACGTAGAGGCGGTTCCTCCGGTAATCGACCTGCGGCTGGACGGTGGCGATGTCCATCGTGAAGCCCGCGGCCTGCGGGTCCCACGTCCACTGGATCGTGCCGTCCGTGGCCTTGAGCGCGTAGACCTTCTGGGTCGTCGCCGTGTTGGCCGTGACGACGTAGATCAGGTCACCGCCGCCGAACGCGCTGTTGAAGGCGTTGAAGGCGGCGGTGCCGGTCGCGTCGTAACCGAAGAAGAGCGGCGTCGCGATCTGGGCCGAGGCCGGCGCCTGGAAAATGGTCGTGCTCGACGGCTGGCGCGTCCAGAGGAGCGCTCCGGTGTCGGCGTTGAAGGCCGTCACGAAGCCGTCCTGATCGGTGACGATCATGGCCTGGGTGTTGTTGCTCATCGGGACCCAGGTGAGGTAGCCCTGCACCGCCCCCGCCGTCGACGTCGACTGCACCTGCGCGCCGGTCGAGGAGTTCAGGATGACGACGCGGTTGCCGTTGGTGCCCGCGAACGCTCGCGTCGTCGCCGCCGTCAAGTTCGCCGCGAGGTTCACGCCGGGGATGGGGGCCCGCAGCGCGGAGCCGCCCGAGGTCGAGTACGTCCACGCGAAGCCTTTCATCGCGATGGCCATCTCGCTCGAGGCGATACAGGTCGAGCTGCTGCTCATGTTGACGTACTGGTTCGTCGGGAACTTGGCGAAGACCTTGTAGCAGTACGTCGTGCCGTCGACGGCGAGCGAGTCGGTCAGCGACGTGCCGGTGCCGTTGAAGCGGACGGTGGAGCTGCCGATGGTCGCGTTGAGGGCGTAGTTGGTGCCGTTCACCGGCGCGTCGGTGTTGACTTGGTTGACGGCCCTCAGCACGAGCGCGTCACACGCGGCGTTGCCGCACCGATTCAGCGTGTTGGTGCTCCCGCTGTTGGTCGTGAACTGGAACACGTTCGACCACGTGACGGTGACGTTGTTGCTCTGCTGGGTGGCCGCGACGGAGCAGATCGGGCTGTTCTGGCAGCGGAAGAACTGGACGGCCTGGTAGCGGATCTCGTAGACGAAGTTCGTACCCACGAGGCGGGCGAATTGCTCGGTTGTGGTCGCGTTGATGTTGGCCGTCCACAGGAGCCCGGTCAGGTCGGTGGCGGCGGTCCCGCCTCCCGCGACCGAGATCAGCGGCACGGACTCCGTCAAGTCGACCGCCGTGAAGGCCGACGTCGTCTGCGTGATGAGGGCGTTGGAGGCAGCCGTGAGGGCCCCTTGCACACCGCGGCGCACGGCCGTGCCGTCGCTGAGCGTGACGGCCTCGTAACTGATCGAGACGTCGTCCGTCGACGTGGTGTTCCGATTGTTTCGTCTGAACGTGAGACCGCTCTGGGTCACGCCGCAGGTCACCGCGCTCGAGAAGTCCGCGCTGACGAAATAGAGCGAATCGACGCCGGCGGTGGCCGTGCCCGCCTCGCGCGTCAGCAGCAGGAACGTCTTGCACGGATCCACGGCGGTCGCGAGCGTTGCCGTGTTGTCCTGCTCGGCCGCGCCGGAGCCGTTCGCCGTGCCCGTGCAGCTGCTGCTCCCGATGCAGAGCGTGCCGCGCTGGACAAAGGCGCCCTCCATCTGGACGACCTGCCAGTGGACGTGTTGCCCACAGTGCGGTCGATCGTCAGGCCCGTGCCGTCGGAGGCCAGGACCGCGCGCATCGTCGTCTGTTCGTCGCGGTTGCTGAAGTTGAGGTTGGTCCGGGTAGAGACGAGGGTGAAGCTCTTCGTGGCGTCGACCGTCGTCGTCAGCGACTGGGTCTGCGAGAGTCCCGTGCCCGACGTGCCGTTGAAGGTGATCGTCCCCCGCTGCACGCTGACGCCGCTCTCGAATTCGGCGACATACCATTGAACGATGGAGGTCGTCGCTCCGCCCGGCGTGATGGTCACCTTCGGCGGGCTGCCGCTCACGAGCTCGCAGGTCTGCAGGGTCCGCGCCGTGGCCACACTGGTCTGGTACGCGCACGTGACGAAGGCCTTCGTGATGTCCGTGTCGCTGCGCAGGTTCACACTCTGGGCCGCGGACGAGTTGCTGAACGTGACCGAGCCGGTCTGGACGGTCTTGAAGATGGCGGCCTGAGCGGTCAAGGGCGCGAGCAGGCCGACGAGAAGCACGGCGGCCAAGAAGAACACGACGTGACCCGTCGGCTTCGTGCGCACTCCGACGATCCCAGCAACGCCGCGCCCCTCGAAACACATCGCCTGCCGAATAATGTTTATCTCCGTTCTGGCTCGTCGCGTAATTGGTTCAGTGGTTGGACCTCTACTGAAGCGGCGGTCCTAAACTGGTTACCACGTGTAATTTCGGCCCGGAAATGCCTAATGTCAAGAACAAAATTGCCTAGACGGACAGCGTTTCTCCGGGAGACTCAGAAAGGGTGGAAGATCGACTGCCTGGGGTTCTACTCGCCCAAGTTGGCGCAATTTAACATTCTCCTGCCATTCTGGCCATCCAGATCCGTCA
>WNGB01020157.1_pt1 | contig 14860 bp, 14 predicted proteins | sample 5400681 | NCBI WGS metagenome assembly WNGB01 (sample SAMN13153367, study PRJNA577476) | soil metagenome | isolation source: 115 cm soil or saprolite under grassland replicate 2 | place: USA:California | collected 2016-06-15
TCAGCCGTGAAGATGTCCAGGCGGCTCTGAATTCGTACCGCGAAAGAAGCAAAATCACTCAGGAATTGAACAGGCAAATCGAAGAATAAGCCGAACCACTCAGGGCACAGCCGATGGCCAGAAATCTTGATCACCTGGAACTGCCTCCATGGCAAGAACAATTTCCTCGGAGAAAACGTGGCGGCGGCGGCCAGCCTGAACGCGCAGATCGTCGAGAACACGGCCGCAGACTGGCGGAACAGGCCAACCAGGTAGCAAACCGGCTTCAACAAAGACCCGCCGTTTATCCCAGGGGCATCAACCCAAAATTCATCTTCAAGCTCCAACTTCACCCGAAAGGCAATCTCAATGAAGAAGAGCTGCAGCGAATGGGGCTGCGAATGCTCGCCAGAGACGCTAGTCGAGTGATCGTAGTCTTTCCGGATGAGGCCACGCTCAATGAACTGCGCCGCCGGTTGAGCGAATACGCCAATGAAGAGAAATACACGAACCTGGCCGCGATCGACGCGATTCAAGAGCTTTCAGCGGAAGACAGAATCGGCAGGCGATTGCGCGAGAATCCCTTGGCCGCCGATGAAACGGCTGCGCTGGACATAGAGTTTTGGCATCCTGGCGCGAGGGAAGAATGTCAAAAGCAGATCGTCGAGATTCGAAGCTATCTCGAAGGCCAGGGGCTGAGGGTGACCGATCAATGGATCGGCGAGAACCTGTGCCTGATTCGCGCAAGAGTCAATCACGATGCCATTAGACAACTGCTCGAAATCGATTATGTGAAAGAGATCGATCGCCGATCCTCGCCCGCGTTCGAGATGCTCGATCTGGTTCGCGCGGAACTGCCAGACTACAAAATTGAAGAGGTTGCGCAAGATGATCTTGTCGGTGTGCTGATCATTGACAGCGGTGTGGCAGGGCTTCATCCGCTGATCCGTCCGGCTCTCGGTGATGCGCAGGTTTTCCCTGATCGGCTGCGAGAAAAGATCACGGGCGGCGCGGAAGACGGCGACGAAAAATCGGGAGGACACGGAACCGCTGTCGCCGGAATCGCTATTTACGGCGACGTCGGAGACTGCGTCGCGAGCAGAAATTTCCGACCTCTCGTAAATTTATTTTCGGCGCGCGTCACCGATTCAAACAACGAATACGACGAGGATGAGTTGATCGAGCATCAACTCGACGAAGCGGTCGAATATTTTCTCGATCACTACCCTTCGGTGAAAGTGATCAACATTTCGCTCGGCGACGACCGGTTGGTCTACTCGGACGGCGGCTACCAGTTCCGGCTTGCCGCCGCAATTGACGAAATCGCCTGGAAGCATCGCGACCGTGAGATCGTCTTCGTCATTTCTGCAGGGAATTTCTTTCCCGAAGATTTGAGCGACGAAGAGGTCAAACAGAAATATCCCGCTTACCTCAGGGCGAATGACGCGCGCATCATCAGTCCTGCAACCTCAGCGATAGCGTTGACCGTAGGCGGGCTTTCTTATGGTGGCGGAAGAGCCCTGGGACAATATCAGGAGTCCGACCTCAACCTGCTCCTTGCGGGTGAGCGCGATTTCCCATCGCCCTTCAGCCGTACCGGATTCGGGGTTGACGGAGCCATCAAACCTGATCTGGTGGATTATGCGGGCGACTTGCGCTTCGAAAGAGGACGAGTGATCGGCAAAAGAACCGGTGAAGCTCCCGCGCACGCGGGATTGCCGACCACGGCTAAACAATTCGCCCCGCCCGAAGGCAAGCTCTTTCGCACCGTGTCGGGCACAAGTTTCGCAGCGCCAAGAATCTCAAATCTCGCGGCGCGTCTCTTCAATGAATTCCCGTCAGCCTCATCAAACCTGATTCGCGCTCTTATCGCCGACTCGGCCATGGTTCCATCATCACGGCCGGGAGAGTTCGCAGGCAAAGGGATATGGAACGAAGATATCTTGCGAGTTTATGGCTACGGGCAGCCCGACTTCGAGCGAGCCAGATGGTCGAGTGAGAACGCCGTGCTTTTGCTGGCCGACGGAGTGACGCCGATTGACTCGTTTCAAATCTTCACCGTGCCTTCGCTTCCGCCGGAATTTTTGACCACCCGTGGCAAAGGACACATCTCTGTCACACTCGCCTTTGACCCGCCTACAAGACACACTCGCGGGGATAGCTATCTGGGAGTAAGCATGGAGTTCGCTTTATTCCGGAATGTCGAGCCTGAAAAGATCGCGGAAGCTCTACGCGCATGGGATCAGCAGGAGGCCGAAGGCTTCGAGGGCGACGAGATTCCGGCGCTCGGAGGGATCAGCCGCCAGCGGATCGATCTGAAACCGAGCAGACGGTTGCTGAAAAAAGGCTCTCTACAACGAGCGATAAAGCGAATTGCGAATGCTAACTGGAAGTATGACGGCGGCGCGTTGCAACTGGTCGTAACCTGTCAACGGAAGTGGGCGCCTGCGGCGATAGAAAGCCAACGCTATGCGGTTGTGGTCTCGGTTTCCCATGATAACCCTTTGGTCGATTTGCACGCGCATCTGCTTCAACAAACGAGGATCACGCAGCGAGTTCGAGTTCGCGCTTGACGGGAACATACGAGGGCTGATAGGTACAACTCGCCGGGCTGGAGGAATCGGAATGAGCGATATTATGACCACGGATCATAACGATGCGGCAAATGACACGGCGCCGGAATCCGCTGTCGTAAAATCCATCGAGATCTCCGCATCCACGAGTGACGTGTGGCGGGCGCTCACAGAACCCGACAAGATCGCGCAATGGATGGGAGGCGCGCGTGTCGAGTCTGAGTGGGAACTCGGCAGCGACATCACGTTTACCGCCAAGTGGCCTAATAAGAAGGACATCGTTCGGGACCGCGGAACGGTGCTCGCAATCGAGCCCGAGAAACTCTTGCAGTACAGCCAATGGAACGAGATCTCACGCCTGCCAGATGTGCCTGAAAATCGCACTGTGATCACGTACAGTCTTGATTGGACTGGCGCCGCGACCTGCCTGACCGTTCGTCACGATCACTTCTACAGCGAATCCGCATACAAGCACGTCAACTTCTTTTGGGGCTATGCGCTCATCGACATAAAGAACTTGCTGGAGCAAGGATTAAGTACACCGCCCTGGTTGCAGCCGTGAGCTTTGCGGGCGCCGACGTGAATAACCTGCTGGGACGTTGAGCAGACATTACCAAAGGGATGCTCAATCAATGATGGCGACAGTCACAACCTAGGCGCAGCCTGCAACTGGCCGAAGCTGGAATAATCTGCTGAGAACCGGAGAACCCTATGATACGAAAGGCGACTGATGAAGACTTCGAGGAAATCTTCAATATCATCAATGATGCGGCGATCGCTTACAAAGGGGCGATCCCGCCAGATCGGTGGCATGAGCCTTGCCGTACAGCACAAAGATACGCCTCAACTACGAGCCTTACTTGAAGCGAGGGGATTCAAAGATGTGCCGCGTGATGATGCGAGAGATTGTAATTTTGTCTTGGGAGATGACCTGGGCCGTCAAATAGACGTTCATTCATATACATTCGATTCGGCAGGTAATCATGTTTACGGAGTCGAGTACCCGGCCGAATCGCTCACCGGAACCGGTTCGGTGAACGGGTATCCTGTCAGGTGCATATCGCCGGAGTGGATGGTGAAGTTCCACACAGGGTACGAACTTGATGAGAATGATTACCGCGATGTTCGAGCGCTCTGCCAACGCTTTGGTATCGAAATGCCCTCGGAGTATAGAAAATTCGAGGCGAAGGTTGCATCGCTTAAGATTCGCCCGGCCGGTCCTGGCGATGTCGAGGCCATCGTTCGCATCTACGTCGACTCGTGGAATGCCGGCTTCGGCTCACGAATGCCGGCCATAGAAGCGGACGCCGCGCGTATCAGCAGGTGGCGCAAAGATCTGGCGGAGTCTTCCGCCACCCGTTGGCGCCTTGCCGAACGAGACGACAAGATAGTCGGTTTCGTCGGGATCGGTCCCAGTCGTGATCCGATTGACCCGAGCCTCGGCGAACTCGATACAATCGCGGTTGATCCGGGGGCATGGCGCACGGGGGTTGGGAAAGCGCTCATGTCAGTCGCGATCGAGGGCTTACGTTCGGAAGGATATCATTCTGCGGTCCTATGGACGCTGAGCGGCTACCCGCAAGCCGAGAGTTTTTACGTTGCGACCGGATGGCGACTAAATGGGGCCACACGTCGAGGCGGGCAACAGGTCCGTTATGATCATGAACTATGAGCAAAGTAGATAAGCTGGAAGAAATCCGATATCCAATTGGTCGTTTGACGATTGACCCTGACGTCACTGAATCAAAGCGCAGGCTGTGGGTCGCGCAGATAGCCGAGGCGCCTGCAAAGTTGCGCGCCGCAGTGGACGGTCTGAGCGATGCGCAGCTTAACCAACCTTACCGCACTGAAGGCTGGACAGCGCGTCAGGTCGTCCACCATCTCGCAGACGAACACGTCAACGGATTCACGTACTTCAAAATGGCGATAACCGAAGATGAGCCGGTAGTCAAAACATACAATGAACCACGTTGGGCGGAAACTGAAGACGCTTGCGAGGCTCCGATTGAATTGTCATTAAACCTGCTCACCGCCTTGCATGCGCGCTGGGTCATCCTGTTGAACTCTCTTGACGACAAAGGTTTTGCCCGCGGTTACATTCACCGGCGTGGCAGAATATCGATTGATGACGGCATTCAGCTTTACTCCTGGCATAGCCGGCATCACACAGCTCACATCACGGGGCTGCGAGAGCGTGAGGAGTGATGATTTTCAGTGTTTATATGAAGATGCCGTATCGTCCGAAGAGTCAACAAAAGTAGCGGAATTTATAGAGGAGAACCTTGTATGTCAGTTTTCACCAACCCAGCCTCCAGGTCCGCCGAGCAGGCCGCGGCCTACACGTCCGCAGTGCTGGATCTGCTCGGCGCGCGAAATCCTGTAGAAGCGCTTCAAAACACGGTCTCTGCTCTTGAACAAATTCGACAGGGACTATCAACGGAACAGATCACGAAACCTGAGGCCCCCGGAATATGGTCGATCCGGCACGTCCTGCAGCACCTGGCCGACTCGGAACTCGTCTGGGGTTATCGACTCCGCATGGTGTTGGCGCATGACCGCCCCCATTGATTGGCTATGACCAGGACCTGTGGGCCGAGCGGCTTGGTTACGACGAAGCTGACGCCGATCAAGCGCTGGAGGATTTCGGCTTGCTTCGCCAGGCGAATCTGCGACTGTTGGCGCGCGCGTCGGATGAAGATCTCAAGCGCGTGGGGGTTCACGCCGAGCGTGGCGCCGAAAGTGTCGAGCATATGATTCGACTGTATGCTGGGCATGACCTCTTGCATCTGGAACAGATCGCTCGGATTCGGCGGGCCGTGACGCAATCGGCGTAGACTATTCGTCTAACAGGCCGCTTGTGAATAGAAAATAGACTCTGGAACGCGACTAGCCCGTCTAGCCCCAGATCTGATTTTGGCAAGCTGTAATGTGCCGCGGCACATTACAGCTTGCCAAAATCAAGATCTCAACGAACCGCTCAACGGACCACCCCACGAGGCCAGAGACCTGTCCATCGCCGACTTCGACGATGCAGTCAACTCCGTCCGCACGGCGCGCCACGTCCACACTGAAGAACGGGCCCCCTGGTGCGTGGCCCTGCACGACAGACAGGTGGCATCCGTGGCCTTCGCGGCGCGCCTTTCCAAAGCCGGCGCGGAAATCGGAGTCGCGACGGCGCCCGAGATGAGGGGCCGGGGCTATGCGGCGACGGCGGTCGCAAGGTGGTCGAGATTGCGGTCGCTTCGATCACGAGCGCTGTTCTACAGCACGGACCAAACAAACGGCTCTTCACAGCGGGTCGCCGCGCGCCTGGGCCTGCGTTTCCTGGGGGCCAGCGTGCGGCTCTCGTGAAATTGGAGCGCCAAAGATGCGCTGTCAGATTTAGGTCGTGATCTAATTGAACGCCCTCTCAATCTTTGCAAGCATCGCCGGGGAAATGCTCAGAGCTAAGGCTTGATTTCTCACAATGACAATCGGTTCTTTGATACATCCGGCGATCATCCGGTTAACAATAATGTGCGGCCCTGATCTTTCGAGGATGATGTCGCTAAGAGGCTCGTCGGCATAGCCTTGCGAGAGCACAATCGCTAGTAGATTGGGGTAGTCACTCACCTGTTTTTCAAGCTCGCTGATAATCTGACCCAGATCGTAAAAGTGGAAGAGGAACCCGCCGAGATCAGGTATAACGATGATTCCAGGTTTGTCATTCGGCAATTGCTCCAGTTTTTCCCTAACCTTACGTTGTACTCTCGATATCTCCGAAAAAAACATGGGCGGCCCTGCGAAGCCTTGCGACAAGCCTCTCCCGACCGCCCATTGATCGAGCTGTTCAATCTTGTCCTTGGGGGCGATCGCCACCACGATGTATTCATCGATTAATTCCCGCAATTCGCCACACGCTTTCACTTCCGCAATTACCTCCCTGATCCGTTTCATCAGGATTGGCACAAGGCTTTCGTCGAAGCTCTTCGGCATCTCCCCATACATCTTAAGCTGAGCTTCTGACTCGACTTTGTCCATTCTGAGATCGGCGCTATGCGCCGATCTCAGAATGGACAAAGTCCCGTTATGCCGCAGCGGATAGGCAGGAAATCAAGTACTCCCACTCCTGCTTCGGCAAACTAACGAAGTCAGCTTTCCGAGCAGACTTCGCATGAAAACTGGAATTCCATAAATGCTTGCGCACCAACGCCAAACAATCAGAAAAGGTCGCTTCCGTCTTTTGATACCAGGCGGTGGTCAAAACAGGGATCTTTCCGTCCCCTTGGAGCTTGCTGGCAAAGATTGTGACCAGCGAAAACAGTCCCAGCAGGATCGGCGTGGTGCGCGCGATTGCCAGATCACTCCACTGACGCTGCGTCTCCATCCCCAGGTGCTCCCGCGCCTCTTCAAAGGTGACTTCCAGTCCCCAGCGCATCACAAACCAGTTGATGATCTGCTCGGCGCTCACGTTCGTATCGGTACAGGCAAAGACTTCGTCACGCAACTCCCCTTTGGGGTCGCGCGTGATGACATATTTAATCGTCACTGGCGGGTACCCCATCCGGTACCACAAGGCGGTTCGCGTAAAGATCAACATCTTTTTCTTTTCGCCGCCGTACCAGTCAATATCCTTTTCTTCCCACTTCGTGTCTTTGCGTCTGGCCCATTCTTGTGGCGAACGCTGTCGTGCGCCTTTGAGCGCCTGAGGCCCGCGACGATCCTTGGGCTTCTCTGTCGGAGGATGATACAGGACAGCATCCCAGTGAAAGCGCATCACCAGCGCGGTGTTCTTCAACAATGCGCAGCTCAGCGCCAGTTTGATCGCGGCGTAGCCGCCATCAACCACCAAGACCTTCGCCCGTTCCGGCATCCAGCGATGCGTCAACCGAATCATGGTCATCAGAATATCGACAGCCGTCTTGTGCTGCCGCGGTGTAAGGCCTGTGGCCACGAACTTCTTCTTGACGATTGTCTTGGCGCGCGATTTCCGTATCTTGCTCTTGCGGGCGCGACGGCGAATGCGATAACGACAAACCTTCAGCGGTTGCCCTTCGAGTTGAGCCGGGCACAGGACGGTAAAAAATGGCAACGCCCAGGGTCGAGCGGCCCACGGCAATTTGATCATCACCGCCAGCGAAACCCACTTCAAGCCAAAGCATTTGATGATGTGCTTTTGGCTCGATCTGACCGGGTCTCTGTAACAGCCCAACTGTTTGATCTTTTTTCCGCGCCTGCGTTCGATCGTATCGTCACCGGCAAGGACGATGATCTTTTGCAATCCGGCGGCAAAGATCAAAATGATCAGACCGAGCAAGATGCGCGCGGCGTCGGGCGCGCTCCACTTCGCCCGATTGAGCACCCGATGATAGTTCTGAAAGTGTTCTTCATCACCCAGGCCGACGACTCGCAGGCAAGCTGTCACAGTGCGTTTGCCGCGAGCCAGCAGCACACCGAGCAGGAGAACTTTTGCGTTCTCCCAACTCGGCTTGGTAAACAGGGGTTGAAAAACTACAATCAGACCCAACAATTCGGCAGACAGTGTTCGCATATGGAAAACTTCTCCGGGAAGAGAGTTTTTCCAGAGCTTACGCGGTCTGCCGTTACTTTTTCAAAGACCGCCGACTTTGTCCATTTTGTAATGCCGGCGCTGCGCGCCGGCATTACAAAATGGACAAAGTCGAGTCTGAAAGAGCCTCGCTAGTGAGGATGAAGACACGTCGGTCTAAGTCTTCAATTCTCTTCACCTCGGCGCTTATGCGTAGCGCAGAGACTTCAACGTAAACTTCCTCTCCCGTCTCCCCATTGGACAGTTTGATGTCAGGTTTTTTATTGCTGCCTTTTTCGCTCACAAAGCAGACCTGGAGCCCTGCCTTGAAAAATTGGTGGGCCGTTTGCAAGACTGAATACCCATCCGTGAATTTCCACTCCGCGCCATTTGGAGGGATATCCTTGATCCGCTTAAACTCCCTCCTAAAACTACTCGCAGGTATTCAAGCGCATGTTTGGCGCGTTGCTTCTCATCACTTGTCAGGCCATCAATAAGGTCACACTGCAAGATATATGGCTCCCAACGTCCACGATCCTCCACGCTACTGAAAACCTGGTGCGGATTTTGGCTCATCTCAATACCCTACGTTCTATCTCTTTCACTCTCGAGCTGCCTATCCCATTCAATCATAAACTTGGCGTGGTCAATTTCGTTTTGTGCCCATTCACGGATACGGCGAAGTGGGTGTTTTAGATATGGGGCCACTCTCTCTTCCGTGCCGACGAAATATCTCGCCATGCCGCCGACATAGTGTCGATTGCTATGAAGGGCGGCGCAGAACAGGCCGAACACTTCATCGTCTTCCTCGAATTCATCCAACAGCCAAGCCGTCATCGGCGGAACATGAATCGGATCTTCTGCGGTAGGGTTTGGCGCACCGACGTATTTCGCCAAGGCGCGGGCGCCGATTATCCCTAGTTTTCTGACGAGTCTCTGAACCGTTTCAATCTGGCCGGCGCCGAAGAGGCTTAACAGGTCGCCCATCAAACGGCGGTCTTCATGCTCTATGCTCATTAACTTCGCTTCGAGTATGTTCGTAGTCTCAGTTGGATGAGATCGAAGAATCTCGCTCAACATGGATAAGGCGTCTGACCTCAAGCTAATATGATCTTTAACGGCCTCTATCAGCAGATCGATTTTGTGTGAAAGGCGCCAATCCGGCAACCTCCCTACTGCGATCATCCAATACCACCCTCTGTCTGAAAATGGCGACTGCGCGAGCGACCTGGTGAGAATAGGAAGAACAGCATCAGCGAGCGCGGTCGGGAACTTCACGCCGACCGACGTCCACTGACAGACCATCTGAATGGCGAGGTCATAGGCTTGCGGCTGGTCTGCCTGTCCCACCTCTGTGAGCAAAAGCATGACCTGGACCTGTCGCTCAACCGACATCAGTCGAGGCCACGCTTGCCCTACTCGCAGACCTTCTAACAAAGAGTAGGCCCCCGGTCTGGCCTGTGGAGTTAAGCGCAGCATGCGCCGGAACCCAGATTCGGAGATATCAGCGTGAAGCGTGACAAATATGGCCGCTTCCGGATTGGCGTCAGCTATGTCGTCAAGGGTGGCAGTCAGGGGCGCAGACACCTCACCACGGCGCCAGTATAGACCGTAGAAATATCCGGCCACCAAATTGACGCACCTCCCTTGATTGAGTTGAGCCAGCAGGTCCTTTTCAAGAAGACTGTCGAGATCGAGCTTTCCCAGGGCGCGCCCAAACTCTATATCTGAGGGGGAACTTCCGCTGTCGAACCAATCCCATAATCCGCTCAATTCTTCCGGGGCTTTGAGTGTTTCAACTGCCAACTCTTCATATACATCACTGACGTTCAATGGGTCCACAAGCCTGTCGCGCATCTGCTCCCAGGAGCGTCTTCCGGTAACATCGATAATGCGCTCGGCTAGACTCTGAGGATCAAGGGAGCGACGCCAAGGCCAAACGTATTCAAGACCACGCTTTGCCCACTCCTTTTCATAATCTTGTCGGCGGATGCCCCATTCCAGATCATCATTGGCTTGCTGATTCAACCAACCAATATGGCGGTCAAGGCTCAACCTCAACCGCCTCATTTCTTCGCCTGTCATATTCTCTGGCGCCAGCCATTCATGGAGCGTTTCCAGAAGGCCGAGTTGGACGAACGCGCTGACATTACCGATGATGGCCGCTTTGGAGAACTTGTAATGCTCAGAAGACATCCCCTTAACCACCTCGATGATCTGCACGGCTGCGGCCGAAGCCATATTGTATAACTCACCGTAGTTATCGGGCCGCCACATCGGCGGCGCGGATCTACCTCCTACCTTTTCGGGTAGCCCAGAACCCGTAACGAAATCATCAACAGATTCATTGAGAGCCTTCATCGCTGCCGTAATAATCAACGGTAGCTGTCGGTCTGTGGTCTCGGCCAGCCTTTTCATCAGGAGCTGCCAGCGCACATCAAACGGCAACGGCGTGCTCGATAAGAGCGGCTTGAATAAACCTTGCCAGACTCTCAGGCTGTTATTAGCGACCTTCTCCTCCGTTTCATACTGTCCGAGTCGAAACAGAATTTCTTCGCAATCCCAGAAATATTCCGGGAATTGCGCCAGGTGCTGGCAAAGCCAGACGATCTGGCGGCGGCCGCGCCAGCCGCCGCCAAAAACCGACTCACCATCAAAAGCGAGCAATTGCTCGGGCGAAGCCCGTTCGACCGCTTGCCTTAGCCACCGCAGGCCTCCGGGCGGATACGTTTCGGCATACTCTGCGAAGACGCGAGAAGGCTCCCGGTCTGAGATCAGAGTGATGTCAGTCGCCGGGAAGCGAGCATGTAGCCAGTCGTCGAGCACCGTGGCGGCCTCATCTCTGGTGTGCTGATCACATTCTTGTATCCGTTCAATGAATCTCCGTTGTAGTCGTTCTGTGGGCAGGCTAGAGAAAAACTGCAAGGCGTTATTTCTTACACTACCCCACCCCCATCTCTCGAAAACGCGGCGAGCAAGCGCTCTCGGAGCAGCCTCGAAAAATCTACCTTGCTGGCGGCCAAGGCCGATATCGCAAGCTCGCGCGATGACCTGATCCAATACCGGCGTCGACTTACCGAAGTAGGTCGCCAGATGTTCGAGTTCGCGGCGTTTTTCACCAATGTTGCCGATGTCCAGGCAGAGAGAAAGAATCTCGTAAAGATCACGGAAATTATTTACATCGCCGATTTCCGGCCTGAATATCGCGGTCACCCGAGTCCAAACGTCGTCCACAGAAGTGATCGGCCGCTTGGCCAATCCGGGATCGCGTTTATTGGCTTCCGTCAGCAGTAGCGCCAGGCGTAGATCGTGATCACACCAGTCCGCCATGTTTTGGGCCTGTTCGGCTGAAAGGGTCGAATTGCTGGATAGTATTACCCGGGTTACGTCAGTGGCTGAATCGGGAAGCGAGACCCATTTCATTCCCTCTCGAAGCATGACGCTTTTACTCGTCCCCGCGCCGATCGTGACCACTCGGATGCGGTCCCGAAAATCAGATAGGCGCGTTTGGAGCGAGGCGAACGCTTCGACCTCCATCTCATCGATCACGATAGCCGCGCGTATTCCCTCATTGCGCGTCAAATGGTCTTCGAAGTCTGAATCGAACGCATCTGGCGTTGGAAAGTAGAGCACGCCTTCGAGCGCAAGATCTTCACAGGCCTGTCGAGTCGTACGGGTTTTGCCGATACCTGACCAGCCGGCAAGATGGAGAACATTGTCGCCGGATGTGGCGAGCAAGTGCCGCCTGATCTCTTCAACCAGCCCCGCCCGGTCGGTAAATTCGACCCAGGCGACGTCGCGATTTCTATCGAGTCGATTCCACTCTGCAAGTGTTTTCCAACCGCGTGGCAGGTGCGGAAAATGAACGGCTATCAAACCGGGGTGCTGATTGAGCCAGTGAGTGATCGTGTCTCGGAAGAAGAAATGTATTTGTTGAGCCTCGAAGCCATGCTGAGTCGCCAGAGCCGCCGCGGCATCTCGAAGATTATCTCGTTTATCATTATCGGCGGCTGGGGCCACGCACCAGACATATGCGCCGCCTTCCTGTAGGTGGCTGATGACTTTGGGATGATCATCAATTTCTCGGCGAAGAGTTCCTACCTCCAATCCATCCTTGCCTGACTTCATCGACCAGACGGATTTTTCTGGCGGGATGAACTGGCGGTCGGTCCGTTGGCTCCCCATCCTAACTTGCACATCCCTGCCGCCATCGGAAACATTCGTCCGGTAATCCCAATCAATCTGATCCGGCGTGATCCCACAGACCCAAGCTTCCGCGCGAATCAAATCATGAATCACTTTTTCGAAGTCATCGCCTTTACCTACAATGCGATTAAGGTCTTCATCTTTTATGATAATTCTTTACGTATTCATAACTAACCGACTTAATGGATATCGACATCGGCGCCCTTCGTTCCATTTGATAGTCTGGTCACTGATTTCTATATCATCTTCATTAATCAATTATTTCAGTTATTGCTAGATGTTGCAAGTTGTCAGCCTTTGGCTCTACAATCTGAGTTGATAATTCAGCGGGGATAATTATCCACTAATGGAGTATGAACTGTTGTAGTCAGGGAGTAAGAATCATGAAGGGCCAAGAACAAACACTATCGGTCTCCATTTTGTCGCCGGAGATGTTAAGGCTGGCGAAGGAAAACAGCGAGATATTGAAACAGTATATAAAGGATAAAGGATCAGCCAATCTCAAATTAATCGGGGCTGGGGGTAAAGAGATCGCGCTCCCAGACTCAATCCTTCGGCTGGTTTATGAAGCCATGGTCTCCGCGGCGTCAGGGAAGAGGCTGCGGCTGGTCGAGGAGGACGAAGAGGTCTCGCCGGAAAAGGCGGCTGAGTTCTTGCAGGTTTCGCGCCCTTACCTGGTGAGACTTCTGGATACCGGCGAGATACCGTTTCACTATGTCGGCACTCACCGCCGGATCACGATGTCCGACCTGATCGAGTACAAGCGGAAGCGGAAGACAAAGTCGAAGGATGCGTTGCAGCGAATGACCGAACTGTCCGAGGAGATGGGATTATATGACGAATGACCCCGACGAATCAGTGAACCGGCCAGTGGTTGTGTGTGACGCCTGCGTGCTTTATTCGATCACGATGGCCGATTTGCTGACATCGCTGGGAGAGGCCGATCTGTATCACCCTCGATGGACAGACGAAATACACGAGGAGTGGATTCGCAACGTGATCGAGAATCGGGGGCCGAGCGGAACCGTGACGCGCGAAAAATTGGAGGCCCGCCGTGATGCGATGATCGAGGCCATCGAGGATTCGCTGGTTGAAGGGTACGAAGAACTGATTCCGACTATCATGCTGCCCGATGAGGACGATCGTCATGTAGTGGCGGCTGCGATCAAATCCGAAGCCACCATGATTCTGACGATAAACCTGAAAGACTTTCCCCAACAGACGCTAGCTGCCTGGAATCTCACAGCCAAACATCCTGACGATTTTACATTTGAGTTGTTGCAAAGCGTTCAGGAGACTGTTGTAGCCGTTGTCAGAGAAATGAGGGCACGGCGAAAACGACCGCCAATCAGCGCTGGAGATTTTCTGGCGCAATTGGAACGACAGGGTTTGAAGAAGTTTGTCGCTGAACTCCGAAATATCGGCACCGAGATTTGAATGCGTGTGATGAGCGGCGCCCATTCGGTAGGCCACTGCGTGGCGCAAGCGGACCACTACCCTGAATGGAAGCTTGGCGCGGAATTCAAAAGGTCGCAAGAGTACAGCCCCAAGCGCAGCAAGAGATAATTGGCAATCAATCGAACAGAAACTTATGACAAGGATTACGCTGGCTGGCCGGACAGACATCGATGAGTACTTCAAACTGAGCGGCGTCTTTGAAAGCGAACGCCTTACACACACGCCTCTTCTAGTGTTCATCGTCGGCCAAGACTCGCTTACCGTGCGCATTGTAGATAAAGCCACAGATTTGCTCTCTTTTCCTGACGAGACGCCGGTAATGGGCCAATGGGCTGGCCAATGGCGCAGCGACTTCTTCCAATTTACTGTGGGTCAGTATCGCCAACATCTTGAAGCAAAGTTAGAGCCGCTCAAAACCGCGCAGAATGTTGTCAAAACAGTGGGACCGCAAGGCGGCTTCCGCCATTTATCTTACGAGTATGTAAATGAATGCGGAACATTGACGCACACCGGCACAGGCTCCAAAACCGAAGCTGAGAGACTTGAAATGTTCTTTGCAAAGCACAACATCCCAATCAAAATTGAAAAGGCACGCTAGACCGTTTTGCCGCTCAGTCCCGCCATTTGGATTGTGCGTTTTTAGATAAAGACCGCCGGAGAGATGCCGAAGAATTCGCCGAGCTTCTTCGCCTGCGCCTTGCTGATCGCCCGTTTGCCGTTATACACCTCCGAGGCGATGCCACGCGAACCGAAGATCGGCAGCAGATCGGCCTGCTTGACACCGCGGTTTTCCATTAGCGTTCGCAGAACACGATAGCCCGGCGCTTCGGGAATCGGATAGGCCTTCTCCTCAAAACGTTCGATCAACTGAACGAGCAGTTCCAGCAAGGTGGTTTCTTCCGGCGCCAAATTATCTTCGCCTTTCGACATCAGCCGGTCGACGACGGCGAGCGCGCGCTCGTTTTCGGCTTCGGTTTCAATCGGACGCGGCAGGACGTCGAGCAGCAGTTCACCATAGATTCGCTGATTGAACTTCTTGCGCTTAGTAGCAGTCATTTTTCCAGCCCTCCTTATCATATTCCGAATGCGTCAGCACGGCTCTCACGTAAACGATCTT
>WNGB01013750.1_pt1 | contig 14859 bp, 10 predicted proteins | sample 5400681 | NCBI WGS metagenome assembly WNGB01 (sample SAMN13153367, study PRJNA577476) | soil metagenome | isolation source: 115 cm soil or saprolite under grassland replicate 2 | place: USA:California | collected 2016-06-15
CCGACAACGTCGTCCCACCCGCTCCTCGATGGGGACCGCCGCCCCCAGGGTGTCGTGATCCTGAACTGGCGCGACACCACCAATCCGGAGGGCGGCGGCTCCGAGCTGTTCGTGGAGCGGGTGGCCGCCGGCCTGGCCGCCGGCGGAAGGCCGGTCACGCTGGTCTGTGCGGCCCACCCCGGCGCCCCCGCCGAGGAGGTCGCCGGCGGCGTGCGGGTGCTGCGGCGCGGCTCGCAGCGCACCGTCTACCTGCGGGCCTTCCTGCTGCACGCCGCCGGGCGGCTGGGCCGGCACCAGGCCGTGATCGACGTCCACAACGGCATGCCCTTCCTGTCGGCGCTGTGGTGCCGGCGCCCGGTGGTGGTGCTGGTGCACCACGTCCACCGCGAGCAGTGGGGGGTGGTGTTGCCGCGGCCGCTGGCGCGGCTCGGCTGGTGGCTGGAGTCGACCGTGGCGCCGCGGGCCTACCGGCGGGCGCGCTACGTGGCCGTCTCCGAGAGCACCCGCCGTGAGCTTGCCTCCCTCGGCGTGCGCGAGGACGCCATCACCGTGATCCACAACGGCGCCGGGCCCCTGCCGGCGGCGCCCCCGGCCCCCAGGGCCGCCGTGCCGACCGTGTGCGTGCTCGGCCGCCTGGTGCCGCACAAGCGCGTCGAGTTCGCGCTGGAGGCGGTCGCCCGCATCCGCGAGCGCCTGCCGTCGCTGCGCCTGGAGGTGGTCGGCCGCGGCTGGTGGGAGCCGCGCCTGCGCGACACGGCGCAGCGGCTGGAGCTCGGCGACGCGGTGCGGTTCCACGGGTTCGTCGGCGAGGTGACCAAGCGCGAGCTGCTGGCCTCCGCCTGGGTGCTGGCGATGCCGTCGATCAAGGAGGGCTGGGGCCTGGCGGTGATGGAGGCCGCCGCGCACGGCACGCCGGCGGTCGGGCTGCGCTCCGCCGGCGGGCTGGCGGAGTCCATCGTGGACGGGGAGACCGGGCTGCTGGCCGAGGGGCCCGAGCGGTTCACCGCCCAGCTCGAGCGGATGCTGACCGACGGGGCGCTGCGCCAGAGGCTGGGCGAGGCCGCCAGGCGCCGCTGCGCCTCGTTCACCTGGGAGCGGGCCGCCGGCGAGTTCGCCGCCGTCCTGGACGCCGCCGTGGTCGAGGCCGCGACCCGGAACGGTCAGCGCGCGCCGTAGACGACCAGCGGCCGGTTGGAGGTGGTCTCGCTGCTGGAGGCGGTCACCAGCGTGAGCGAGGCTGCGAACGCCAGCAGCAGCGCGCCCACGACAAGGGCGATGAAGACCCGGGCGGTCGGACTCATCGATGGCTCCCTTCTCCGGCTCGTGCGAACAATAGCAGCCGGCGGCGCCAGAGGGCTACTCCCGGTAGCACTCCCACGACCGCCCAGGCGGCGGTGGCGAGCGCGAGCAGGTCGCCGGCCACCACCGGGGCCGCCGGCGGGGCGGCGAACCGCACCGCCGCCGCCGGGCCGGGGACCCGGTACAGCGCCAGGTCGGCGCCATCCAGCAGCCGCTGCGCTCCGGCCAGCCGCGGGGTGAACTCGGCCCACTCGGCGACCTTGAGCACCAGCACGTAGCGGATGCCCTGCGCCGCCAGCGCCGGCGCCAGCGGCGCGGCGCCGCGCACCAGCGGGCCGAGGCGGCCGCCGTAGGGGTCCTCGCCGGGCACCGTGACGCGCCGCAGCTCCAGGTCGTCGTTGCCGACCGCACGGCGGGTGAAGTACCGCTGCGCTGGGTCCAGCACCACCCGGTCACCATTCCACGGGAACCCGAAGTACAGGTGCCAGGGGAGCACCAGCATGGCGCCGGGCTCGGGGTCGGCCGCCATCGCCTGCCGCGCCTGCCGCCAGTCGGGCGGGTAGGCGGCGGTGCCGAGGCGCCCGGCCGCTCCCCAGGCCAGCCCCGGCACCAGCAGCACCGGCGCGGCGACCAGCGCGGCGGCGGCCGCCACCCGCCAGCGCGACGGCTCCAGCATCCCCAGCACGCGCTCCACGCCGGCGCCGAAGCCGATCGCCTCCACCAGCGCCAGCGGGGCGACGAACTTCTGCGCGTCGCGGATCATCCCGCCGCCGGGCACGTGCGCGATCGCGAAGTCGACCGCGCCCCGCAGCGCGGGCACGGCGTAGGCGCCCGCCAGCGCCAGCCCGACCGCCGCGCCCACCAGCAGCCCGACCGCGGCGCCGCGGTCCCAGCGGCGCAGGATCACCAGCCAGCCGATCACCGCCACGGCCAGCACCACCGCGAACCCCGGCCACCACGCCCAGGCGCCGTGCCCCGGCGGGGTGACCAGCCCGTTCCAGATGCCGCCGAGCCCAAGCAGGCTCCCCAGCGTGCCGAACGGCCCGTCCGGTCTGGAGGCGAAGGCGGCCGCGCCGGCCGGCCGCACCGGCACCCCCCCGGAGCGCAGCACGCTCGGCAGCAGCCAGGGCAGGTTGAGGGCCAGCGCGGCCGCCAGGACCGTCCCGGCCCGCCGCCACGGCCGGCCGGCGACCACGGCCAGCGCGGTCCCGGCGGCGATCACCGCCCCCGGCGGGCTGCCGCACGCCGCCACCGCCAGCGCGGCCACCAGCCGGTGGGCTCGTGCCCTGCCGGCCCGGTAGTCCAGCGCCGCCCCCACGACCCAGGGCAGCGCCGCGTAGGAGACCAGCAGCGCCCAGTGGCCCATCAGCAGCCGCTCGTAGACGTGCGCGTTCCAGACGAACAGCCCCGCGGCCGCCGCGCCACCCGCCGCGGTCGCCACCGGCGCAAGGCGCGCGGCACCCCAGCCGCCGAACACGAAGATCCCCACCAGGATCAGCTTCTGGACGAGCTCGGCCGGGGCGACCCGCGAGGCCAGCGCGACCAGCAGGTCGCTGGGCACCGCCCGCGCCACCGAGGTGCCGAGCCCCAGCAGGTCGCGCCCCAGCGGGATGCGCGGCACGAACACCATGTCGTAGGCGAGCACGTAGCCGCGCGCCAGCAGGGGTGCCAGCGCCAGCGCGGCCAGCGCCACCGCGGCCCACAGGCCCGCGCGGCTCCTGGGTGGGCTCAGGGGGCCTCGGCCTGGTGCTGCGGCTCCATCTCCTGGGTCTCGCCGGCGGCGTGCTGGCCGCCCGAGTTGCCGCGGCCGAGCAGCACCACACCGACCACCACCAGCACCACCCCGAGCACCAGCCCGCCGATCGGCAGGATCCACTGGATCAGGCGGAGCTGGCTGACGGCGGTCCTGGCGTCGTCCACGTTGTCGCTGATGGTCTTCTGGTTGTAGACGAGCGAGCCCTTGAAGGCGGTCAGGACCGGCACGCCGGTGTCGGTCTGGAGGATCTGGGTGGCGTCCTCGCCGGCCTTGATGATGATGCCGGTGCGCGGCTCCACCCACAGGGTCTTGACGTCGCTGAACATGATCGTCGCCGGCACGGTGGCCACGTTCGGCTGGCCGGCCTGCGCGCCGCTGACCTCCAGCCGGTCGAGCGGCACGTTGCTGAAGCGCTGCTCGAAGCGGAAGACCTCCAGCCCCTGGATCCGCTCGCTGCCGGCGTAGGTGGCCGGGAACGCCTGCTTGGCGTAGGTGTCCCAGAACGAATAGGTGCGTTTCTGGGTGTTGAAGGGGAACTTGAAGGTCAGCCCGCTGTGGGGCGGCTGGTCGCCGCAGCAGTGCTTGGACTCGCCGGTGACGCGGTCCATGGCGACCCGCTCCTGGGCGGCCCGCAGCACGCCGTCGTCGCCGACGTCCTTGGTCATCACGAAGCTGTCCCATACGGCCGTGCTGGCGTTGCCCGCCTTGGCGTCGCCCTTGACCGTGCGGATGTTCTGGACCTGCGCGGTCACCTCTTTGAGCTGCGCCTTGTTGAAGTAGGTCGCGGTGCCGTCCGCAACCGGCGTCGAGTACTGGTCGAGCGGGGCCTTCTGGAGCCTCGGGTACGCGTAGAAGCGGACCGAGAGCGCGAGGAAGAGCAGGAAGAACCCCACGAACACGAGCACGTACCCCACCCGACGACCCACAGCGGCCTCCCGCAGCAGCACGGCTTCCTTGCGGAAGCCTACACAAACCTTTGTGTCGAAAATAGACTGCTGTTACCGACCGTTGCACGATAGGCTCTCGCCCGCGGAACAGGCAACACGGTGGGAAGGGGAGCGATGCGGCTCGAAGCGTTCCGGACGGAGCTGCCCCGCGCGTTCGACGGGGACCTGGCCGCCCCGCACCCGCGGGACCGGCGCTTCCGCGCGCTGCTCGCGGACGTCCCGGGCATGGCCACCGAGTCCAAGCTGGCGCTGCTGAGCCTCGCCGCCGCCCACCTGGAGCCGGGCGAGGCCTATCTGGAGGTCGGCAGCTTCAAGGGGCTGTCGCTGATCGGCGCGATGCTCGGCAACCAGCATGCGCCCTTCTACGCGATCGAGAACTTCCTGGAATTCAACCTGGACTCCGGAGCCACCAGGGACGAGTTGCTGGGCAACCTGGACCGCTGGGTCGACCGCGAGCGGCTGCGGTTGCTGGAGGGCGACTGCTTCCGGCTGCTGCGGCGCGAGCGGCTGCTGGAGGCGCCCGTCGGTGTCTATTTCTACGACGGCGCGCACGGGCGCCTGCCCCATTACCTGGCGCTGGGCGTGGCCGAGCCATGGCTGGCCGACCGCGCGCTGGTGGTGGTCGACGACGCCTCCTGGCCGATGGTCGCCCGCGCCACCGAGCGCTACCTGGCCGCCCACCCCGGCTACGAGCTGCTGTTCGACCTCGCCGCCGAGCGGGAGGAGGACCCGCGCTGGTGGAACGGCCTGCGGGTGTACGCCTTCCGGCGGCCGCCTGGACAGGCCGCCGGCCGGCGGGCGTCGCCGGACGTGGCCTGGCGCATGCTCGCCTACGGCCTCGCCTACCAGCCGGCCGTGCGGCTGGCGTGGAAGACCCTCCCGCACCACCCCCGCCTGGCCTCGGCCGTGCTCAAGGTCGTGCCGATGGCCTCCCGCCGCGTTCCGGGATGTGGCTGATTGGCCAGGGCGATGGACCCCGGTGTCGCCGCGCCGCTGGCGGCGGGGCCCTCGCTGGCTCGCGCCGGCCTGATGGTGGCGCCGGCCATGGCCGTGGCCAACGGCCTGAACTACGCCTTCAACCTGGTGATGCTGCGGCTGCTGGAGCCCGCGGCCTACGGCGCGCTCGGCGCGCTGCTGGCGGTGATCCTCATCGGGACCGTGCCGGGGCTGGCGCTCCAGGCGGTGGTGGCGCGGCATACCGCGCTGCGCGCCGGCGACCGCCGGGCCGTGGCGGAGCTGTGGTCGCGAACGCTGGTGGCGGTCTCGTGGGTGAGCCTCGGGCTCGGGCTGGCGGTGGCGGCGGCCGCGCCGGCGCTGGCGGCGTTCCTGCACCTGGGCTCGATCGTGCCGGCGCTGTGGCTGGCCGCCAACATCCTGCCGCTGCCGCTCGTCTCGGCCCTCCAGGGGATGCTCCAGGGGGTGCAGCGGTTCGGCGCGCTGGCCGCGGCGCTGCTGCTCAACGCCGGCGCCCGCCTGGCGGTCGGGGTCGGCCTGGTGGCCGCCGGCCACGGCGTCGACGGCGCGCTGGCCGCGTCGGTGGCCGGCTCCGTCCTGGCCATGCTGCTGCCCCTGACCCTGCTCCGCCCGATGCTGGCCGGACGCGGCGTCCCGTCGGGTGCCCCGCCCGGCGGCCCGGCGGTCCCGTCGGGCGCCCCCCGGCCCGCTCCCGCGACCGCGGCGCTCGGGCGCGAGGTAGGGGCGGCTGCGCTGGCGTTCCTCGGGCTGCTGCTGCTGACCAACGTGGACCTGCTGCTGGCCCGCCACTACCTGGCCGCGGAGCCGTCGGGGCTGTACGCGGCGGGCGCGGTGGTCGCCAAGATCGCCTACTGGGCGCCGCAGTTCGTGGCCACGATCGTGTTCCCGCGCCTGGCGACCGAGGCGGCCGCCCGCCGGCGCCTGCTGGCCCGCGCCGCCGCGGCGATCACCGCGCTCGGGGTCGCGCTGATGGTCGTGGTGGCGGCCGCGCCGGAACTGGCGGTGACGCTGCCGTTCGGCGCCGCCTACCGGGACGTTGGACCGGACCTGCCGCTGTTCGCCGCGCTCGGCACCGCCCTGGCGCTGGTGCAGCTCCTGCTGTTCTCGGGCATCGCGGCCGGTGACCGCAAGGTCCACCGGCTGCTCGGTGCCACCGTCGTGATCGAGGTGGCGGTGATCGCCCTCGGCCCGCACCACTCGGTCACCGGGATCGTCGGGGCGGCGCTGGCCGCCGTGACGGCGCTGCTGGGAGCCTGCTGGGTGCTGGAGCGCCGCCGCCAGCCCGTGGAGGCGGCCCCATGAGTCGCCCGGACGGGTCCGGGGAACCCCAGGGGGGTGCCCCGGTGAAACGGGAGCTCGTCAGGGTCGACTCGCAGCCGTACCCCCCGGGGCCGCCCGCGCCGCCCGCGCGCCCACCACGCCGCCCGCTGGACTACGCCGAGCCGGCGGCCTACGTCCTGTTCGGCGCGGTGCTGCTGGCGGTGCTGCTCGGCACCGACTGGGGGCAGGTCGCTCCCGACACCCGGCCGGAGCTGTACCTGGCGCCGGCGCGGACGCTGCTCGGCGCGCTGTCGTCCTGGCGGCCGGACCCCTACCTGGGGCAGCCGAACTTCGACACGGGTACGGCGCCGGTGGCGCTGCTCGTGCTGGCGCTGCGGGCGCTCGGCGCGGACGCGTGGCTGGCGGTGCGGCTGTGGCGTGCGCTGCTGCTCGGCGTCGCCGCCTGGGGCGCGGTGCGGCTGTTCCACGAGGTCGCCGGGGGCGGCGACGCCGCCACCGGGCGGCGCTCCAACCCGGCCGGCCGGGTGGCCGCCGCCGTGCTCTACGTGGCCAACCCCTACGTGGTGGTCGCCGGCGCGACCAACCCGGTCCTGCTGCCCTACGCGCTGGCGCCATGGCTGCTGCTGGCGCTGGCGCGGGCCGTGCGCGAGCCGCGCTCCTGGCGCTGGCCGGCCGCGTTCGCGCTGGCGTTCTTCGTCAGCGGCGGCAGCAACGCCGGCGTGGTCAGCCTGTTCATGCTGCTGGGCGTCCCCTGCTACCTGGTCTACGCCGTGATCGCCCTGGGGCGGGGCTGGCGCGAGCTGGCCCGGCCGGCCCTGCGCTGCCTCGGCCTGGCCGCGCTGGTGTCGCTGTACTGGCTGGTCCCGGCGGTGCTGGCCGCCCGCAGCGGCGCCTCGATCGCCTTCGACACCGAGCAACCCGGCGACGTCGGCAGCGTCTCCTCCTACGCGGAGACGCTGCGGCTGCTCGGCCTGTGGACCTTGTACGGGCGGGCGGGGGACCGGCTGTTCCTGCCGAACTTCGCCGCCTACCTGACCAACCCGCTGGTGGTGCTCGCCTCCTTCGCGCTGCCGGTCGCCGCGGTGCTCGGGGCGCTGGTCTCGCGGGCCCGGGCGCGGGCGCTGGGCGCGATCCTGCTGGCGGTCGCGGTGCCGGTGATGGTGGGCCTGTTCCCGACCGACAACCCGTCCCCCTTCGGCCGGCTGCTGAACCGCGCCTTCGCCGCGGTCCCCGGCGCGATCGCCTTCCGGACCACCAACAAGGCCGGCGCGCTCGCCGCGCTGGGGATCACGCTGCTGGTCGCGGTGGGCGTCGCCGAGGTGGCCGGCCGGCGCGGGGGCTGGCGCCCGACGGCCAGCCGGCAGTCGAGCCTGATCGCGGCGATCGTGGCGCTGGGCGTGGTGGCGGTCGCCGTGCTGCCCGCCTGGACCGGTGGGCTGAACCTGGAGCGGTTCCGCGTGCCGGCGTACTGGCGGCAGGCCGCGGCCGACCTCAACGCCGGACCCTCGACCAGCCGCGTGCTGCTGCTGCCCGGCCAGGTGCAGGCCGATTACACCTGGGGGCTGCGCGGCCCGGACGACCTGCCCGCCTCGCTGCTCGACCGGCCCTCGGTGCTGCGCGCGACCGTGCCGAACGGCTCGCCCGAGCAGTCCAACTTCCTGGCGGCGCTGGACGTGCCGCTCGCCGCCGGCGCGCCGGACCTCGGCGGCGTCTCGGCGATGGCCCGCTATCTCGGCGCCAGCCAGGTCCTGCTCCGCAACGACGTCCAGTGGCAGGAGGCCGGCGGCGCCGCGCCTTCGGCGCTGGCCGCCTCGCTGGCCCGCGACCCCGGCCTGCACCGCGACGCCAGCTACGGCAGGCCGGGCCAGGGAGTGGTCGACCCCTCGCCCGGCGCCGACTCGCTGCCGCCGCTGCAACGCTATGCCGTCAGCGACTCCCCGCCGATCGTGCGCGCCGAGCCGGCCAGCGGCGCGCTGCTGATCGACGGGGACAACTTCGCGCTCCCGGGGCTCCAGCGGCTGGGCCTCCTGCGCGGGCGGCCCGCCTACCGGCTCCTGGGCGACGTCAGCTCCGACGACCTGGCACTGGCGCTGGACGACGGCGCCCACCTCGTGCTGACCGACACCAACCGGCGCCGCGCCTGGCGGGTGCCACGCCTCGGGCAGAGCTATTCGCCGACCCTCCGCGCCGAGGACCCCCTCAACCCGGGCACGACCACGCTCAGCCTATTCGGCGATCCGCGGCGCCAGTCGACCGCCGTGTTCAACGGCGCCCGCTCGGTCACCGCGACCAGCTCTGGCTCGATCTTCGGGCCCGTCCCCAACGACAAGCCCGCCTTCGCATTCGACGGCGACCCCTCCACCGCCTGGATGACCGGTGACTTCGGCGCCGCCGTCGGCCAGTCGATCACCCTTGAGCTCCAGCAGCCGCAGATCGTCTCCAGCGTCACGCTGCGGCCGGTGCTCGGCGGGCCGGTGCAGATCGCTGGGGTCAGGATCGAGCTCGACGGCCGCACCGTCGACGCCGACGTGCCCGACCAGCCGTCGGTCGACGTGACCCTGCCGCCGACGACCACCTCCAAGGTCACCGTCGAGATCACCCGGACTCGCGGGGGCCCGGGCCTCAACCCGGTCGGGTTCTCGGAGATCGCCATTCCCGGCGTGCAGGTGTCGGAGGGGGTCAGCCTCGCCGGACGGCTGCGCGGGCTGCTCGGCGGCCTCGACACGCGCGCCAGGCAGCGGCTGGCCTCCACCCCGCTGGACGTGGTGCTGGCGCGGGCCGACGGCGACCCCTCCAGGCTCGACGACGACGAGGAACGGGCGCTGGACCGCAGCTTCTGGCTGCCCGACAGCCGCACACTGCAGCTCTCGGGCTTCGCGCGGTTCGGGCCGGGCCTGGCCGATTCGCAGGTGGACCAGCTCGCCGGCGCCTCCGGGCAGGTGATCGCCGACTCCTCCTCCCGGGCGTTCGACGGCATCGGGCTGCGGGCCTCACAGGCGCTGGACGGCGACTCCGACACCGCCTGGGTGCCGGCCGGGCGCGGCGTGGGGGAGTGGATCGACGTGCGCTTCCCGACCCGGACGCTGGACCAGGTGAGCGTGACCCAGCTCGTGCCCAAGGGCCTGGTCGGGGTGGACACCGCCACCGGGGCGGACCTGTCGCTGGACGGCGGGCCGCCCCGCAAGGTCTCGCTGCGGGCGGGCACCAGCGTGCTCCGCTTCCCGAAGCAGCGCGTGTCCAGGCTGCGCCTCACCCTGACCAAGGTGATCGGCCCTGGCAGCCAGGTCCGGATCAGCGGGATCGACGCGGGCGGGGCACGCATCCCGCAGGCCTCCGGGTCCAGCCGCCTGCGCGGCTGCGTGGCCATCGGGACCATCGACGGTCGGCCGCTCGAGGTGTCCATCGACGGCACCCTCAACCAGCTCAGCAGCGGCCAGGACCTGCCGCTGCGGGCCTGCCCCGGGCACCCGCTGCGGCTGGGTGCCGGCGACCACCGGCTCCAGACCTCGCCGGGCTGGCTGGTCGGCCTGCTCGACCTGGCCTCCAGGCCCGCCGGCGCCGCCGCGCAGACCGGCTCGGCGCAGCCGACCGGCGAGGACGCCCAGGCCGCGACCGCGCCGCGGATCACCGTGACCTCGTCCTCGGCGACCAGGACCACGCTGACGACCGAGGCGGCGCAGGGGCCCTACTACCTGGTCCTCGGGCAGGGCTACGACTCCCGCTGGCAGGCGACCCTCGACGGGCAGCCGCTGGGACCGCCGCGGGTCATCGACGGCTACTCGGTTGGCTGGCGCATCGCCGACCGCGGGGAGCACCGCATCGCCGTGGAGTTCCAGCCGCAGCGGTGGGCGTCGGCGTCGCTGGCCGCCTCGCTCGCCAGTCTCGCCCTGGTGGTGGGGCTGCTGGTGGTGCCGCGGCGGCGCCGTGCCGCGCGGCCGGACCCGGCGGCGCCGGGCCCCCTGCCACCGGCGCCGGCACCGGCGCCCGCACTGGAGGATCGCGGCGAGGGAGGTCCGGCTCCGTGAGGCGCGGTCTGCTCGGCTCGTCGCCCGGCCGGCCCCGCCGCCCGGTCCGCGGGACCGTGGGCGGGTGGCTCGCGCTGGCGGCCCTGCTCACCTTCCTCGGGGGTCGCGCGGGCCTGGTGCTGGCCGTGCTGCTGGTGCTCTGGGACCTGGTGTACGCCCCAGCGCCGCGGGTCCTGCTGCTGGCCGCGCTGCTCGCGCTGGTGGCGGTGCCGGTGACCATCCTCATCCGGGGGCTGCCGACCGCGGCCACGCTGAGCCCCGACTTCGCCGCCGGCAGCCTGCTGCCGCACCTGCTCGCCGGGACCGGCCTGGCGCTGCTGGTTCTGGGGACCCTGCGCGACGTCCGCGCGAGCCTGCCGCCTGCAAGGGGGGCCCGCCCCGAGCTGCTGGCACCGAGCGGCGGCGGCGTCGACCGCGCCCTGCTGCCGCGCCAGGCCGAGGAGCCGCCGCCCAACGGCGAGGAGCCACCATGAGCCAGCCGCTCGTCTCGGTGGTGGTGCCCACCCGCAACGCCGCCCGCACCATCCAGCGATGCCTCGAGTCCGTACGGGCGCAGACCCGGCCGGTCGCCGAGCTGATCGTGGTGGACCTCGACGCCGACATGGAGCTCGCCGCGGACTCGGTCGAGCGCGCCCTGGCAGCCGCCTCCACGCCGGACGTGGTCGGCGTGTTCCTGCCGGAGGAGACCGCCGGCAGCGGCTTCTGGACCGGTTGCCGCACGCTGGAGCGGCGCTGCTACCACGGCGAGCCACGCATCGAGTCGCCGAGGCTGCTGCGCACCGCCTGGCTGCGGGAGACGGGCGGGTTCAGCGACGTGACCGGCACCGAGGACGCGGACGTCCGTAACCGGCTGCTCGCCGCCGGTGCCACCCTGGCCTGGGCGGACACCCTGGTCGTCCACCACGAGGGCCGCCTCACCCTGCGCGGGGTCGCCCGCAAGCGCTTCTACTACGGCAAGAGCCTGCCGCACTACCGTCGGCGGAACCCCGGCGCGGTATCCGTCCAGATCGGCGCCACCACGGCCGCCCTCTGGCGTCACCGCCGGCTGCTCGCGGCCGACCCTGGACACGCCGCCGGCCTGCTGCTCATGCGCACCTGCGAAGCCGGCGCCTACCTGGCCGGCGCGCTCCGCCAGAGTGGAGGGACCTGAGTGATGCGACCGCCGCCCGCCGACGCGGCGCCCACCGCCGGGGCACCCGCCCGCCCGGCGCGTGCCAGCCGGATCGCCTACCAGCCCGCGCTGGACGGGCTGCGGGCCATGGCGATCCTCACCATCATGCTCTACCACGGGGAGGTGTCGTGGCCGCGCGGCGGGTACCTGAGCGTCGACCTCTTCTTCGTGCTGTCCGGCTACCTGATCACCACCCTGCTGCTGGCGGAGTGGGAGGCGCGCGCGACCATCGACCTCAAGCGGTTCTGGTCCGGACGGGCGCGGCGGTTGCTGCCCGCGCTGTTCCTGATGCTCGGCGGGATCGCCGCCTACGCCGCCCTGCTGGCGCCCGCGACCGGCCTGGCCCGCATGCGCGGGGACGCGCTGGCGACGCTGCTGTACGTGGCCAACTGGCGCTTCGCCTTCACACACCTGTCGTACTTCGAGCAGTTCGGCGACTCCTCGCCGCTCACCCACATGTGGACGCTGGGGATCGAGGAGCAGTACTACCTGCTGTGGCCGCTGCTGCTGATCGCCGGCCTGCGCCTGGCCAGGGGCCGCCTGCGGCCGCTGCTGGTCGGAACCCTGCTGGCCCTGTGCGCCTCGGCGCTGACGATGGCCGCGCTGTACCGTCCGGGCGTCGACCCGTCGCGGCTCTACTACGGCACCGACACGCGCGCGCAGGCGCTGCTGTTCGGCGGCGCGCTGGCGGTGGTGCTGGCGATGTGGGACCACCGCCCGCTGCCGCGGGCGCTCGTCCAGGTCGCCGCCGTCGTCGGGTTCGGCGGCTTCCTGGCGATGCTCCTGCTGATCCCCGACACCGTCCGGTGGATGTACCTGGGCGGCTTCACCATGGCCGCGGCCGCCTGCGGCCTGACGGTGATGGTGGCCGCCCAGCCGGGTGGCTGGGTAAGGCGGATCTTCTCGACCCCGCCGCTGCCGGCGATCGGGCGGATCTCCTACGGCCTGTACCTGTGGCACTGGCCGCTGTTCGTGGCGATCTCCCCCGAGCGGGTCCACCTCCACGGCGCCTGGCTGCTGGCGCTGCGGATGGCCGCCACCTTCGTGGCCGCGATCCTCTCCTACCGCCTGGTCGAGCTGCCGATCCGCCGCGGCGCGCTGCGTCGCCGGCGCTTGGCGCGGCCGGTCACCGTCGGCGTGGCCGTGGCGATCGTCGCCCTGCTGGCGGTGACCACCGCGCCGGGGCGGGTGCCGGTGGCGGAGGGGGTCGCGCTCAGCGGCGCCACCGGCGCGGCGGGCCTGCCCACCGTCACCCCCTCGCCCACCACGGCGACACCGTCACCCGGCCAGCCGGCCAGCAGGCCGAACCCTGGCAATGCCTTCCGGGTCTACCTGGTCGGCGACTCGGTCGGCTTCACCCTCGGCTTCTACTACCCCAGGGGGACTGTTCGCGGGATGATCCTTGGCGGCGACACGGAGCTCGGCTGCGGTCTGGTGCGCGCTCCCATCGTCCTGGCCGGCAGCGTGCAGCCGGTCGACCCCAAGTGCACCACCTGGCCGACGCGCTGGCGCGACAAGACCGCCGCCTTCCATCCCGACGTCACCCTGATGATGCTCGGGGGCTGGGAGGTGCTCGACCACCAGGTCGACGGTCGCGTGCTGGAGCCCGCCACCCCGGAGTACGAGCAGTACCTGGACAGCGAGCTGCAGCTCGCCTACGACCTGGTGGCGCCGTCGAGCCGGCGCATCGCCATGCTGAACGTGCCCTGCTACCACCAGCCAGACACCGGCCTGGACAAGTCGCTGGCCGCCACGCGCGACGATCCCTCCAGGGGCGAATGGCTGAACCAGGTCCTCGGCCGCTTCGTCGCCGCCCACAGGGACCGGATGGTGCTGCTCGACCTCAGGAGCTTCCTGTGCCCGGGCGGGCGCTACGTGGACCGCATGGATGGCGTGAAGGTGCGCTACGACGGCGTCCACTTCAGCAAGGGCGGGGCCAAGCTGGTGTGGCAGTGGCTGGGGCCACAGCTCCGGCGACTGGCTAGCGCTCGCTGAAGCGGCGCAGGACCTCGCCGAGGCGCTCGCACTGGCGGTCGAGCTGGTGGCGCTCCAGCACCGTGCGGCGGTTGGCCGCTCCGACGCGGGCGCGGCGCCGCGGGTCGCCGAGGAACCCGAGCAGCGCGGCGGCCAGGGCCTCGGCGTCGTCGGGGACGCGCAGGTTCGGCTCGCGCACCGCCTCGTGGTTGGAGCCGCACACGGTGGTGACCACCGGCAGGCCGCTGGCCATGGCCTCGATGTAGGCGAGGCCGAACTGCTCGTTCCAGACCGGCGTCGGCCGCGGCGCGGTCACGAACACGGCGGCGCGCCGCAGCGCGGAGGCCACGCGGCCGCGGTCGCCGGCGCCGAGGAAGGTCACCCCGCTGCCCGGCCGCTCCGCCTCGCGGCGCACCTGTCCTTCCAGGGGGCCGCGGCCCAGTACCTCCAGCCGTGCCTCCGGGAGCTGCCGCCGCACCAGCCGGTGGGCCTCCAGTACCCGGTCGATCCCCTTGTTGGCGGCGAGCGGCGAGACGAACAGCGCGACCGGCTCCGCCACGGGCTCGGCGGCCGGGTGGAACAGCTCGGTGTCGACGCCGGGCAGCACCACCGCGCAGCGCTCCGCCTCCAGCCCGAGCGCCAGGCAGTGCTGGCGCGCCGCCCACACCAGCACCGCCTGGCGCTGGCCGCGGCGCCGCGCCAGTGCGCTCACCTGCCCGGTCACCAGCGAGCACAGCTCCAGCGAGGCCAGCCACCCGGGCGTCTCCGGCAGCGAGTCGAGCCCGCGCAGCCAGGCGAGCGCGCCGGCCTCCACGAATCGCGTGGTCGGCTGGCGGTACGGACGGGCGACGAACTCCACGTCCTCGGGCGGACGCGGCTCGCCGACGGCGGTGATCCCGGCCCCGGGCATACGCGACAACCAGTGCAGCTCCCGGTACGGCCGCTGTCCGGGGAGCATGAACCAGGTCAGCCGCAGGTCCACTGGCAAGAGCCCTCAGTTGACTTCACTGTCCGCAACAGCGGAGAGTAGCCCGCTACGAGGATTTTTGCTGATATGGGGAGCGCCGCGGCTCCCCAAGGGGGCGTTTGGGGGCATGAGCTGGCGCTGGTCGGGCACCAGCCTGCTGCTGCTCGGGGGAGCAGGGTGCCTGACCGCCTGCGCCGTGTACGGCTGGCGCTACCGGAGGAGCCCGACGGCCACGTCGCTGGTGGTGGTGCTGGCGGCCCTCGTCGAATGGAGCGTGGCGCGTGCCGTCGAGCTCGCCGCCGGCGACCTGGCGACCAGGCGGCTGTTCTGCGACCTCAAGTACGTCGGCCTGGTGGCGCTGGCGCCGGCCTCGATCATCTTCGTGCTCCAGTACGCCGGGCGCCTGCGGCGGCCGAGCCCGGTGCTGCTGGGGCTGCTGGCGGTGGAGCCGCTGGTGGTCCTGG
>WNGB01021681.1_pt1 | contig 14859 bp, 14 predicted proteins | sample 5400681 | NCBI WGS metagenome assembly WNGB01 (sample SAMN13153367, study PRJNA577476) | soil metagenome | isolation source: 115 cm soil or saprolite under grassland replicate 2 | place: USA:California | collected 2016-06-15
GCGACATGAAACCGGTCGGCGTGGTGATCTCGCCCGACGACAAGCGGGTCTACGTGGCGGAGGGCCGCGGCGCGCGGGTGGTATTCATCGACGCGACGACGAACACGGTGGTCGACAGCATCGCGGTCGGCAAGCGCCCATGGGGCATCGCCCTCTCCCCCGACGGTAAGCGGCTCTACACCGCCGACGGCGGCAGCAACACGGTCACGGTCATCGACATCCCGCGGCGCCAGGTGATCGCCACCGTGGCGGTAGGGGAGAAGCCGTACGACGTGCTGTACGTACCGGCCGCTCTTCGGGTCCCCTCATCCCAGCGGTAGCCGCGCCCAGAGGGACGCCGGGCGGTTAACGCGGAGCCAGCCGTCCAGACCCCACTGGCGCCCTGCACGCCCGGCAAGGAATGCCACCATGCAGACCGTAAGCAGGAGGTGGAAACCTTGCTGGTTCGGCGTCATCCACTGCGTGGCGAGGCCGTAATTCACGACGAGCACGAGCCCGACCGCCGCCGCGAGCGACGTGAGGAAGCCGCACGTCAGCCCGAGCCCGACGGCCACTTCCCCGAACGCGGTGAGGTGCGCGAACAGCAAGCTGTGTGGGATCACGGTGTCCTGGAGGAACTCGCGGAAGAATCCCACCGGGTTGCCGTCGGCGTACCGCGCCACCAGCGTGGGCATGGTCTGGATCCACCGGTCCGACGCCGTGGGGACCGGGAGCACGCCCCAGGCGAGCGTGATGCTCAACTTGGTCCAGAGCGCCTTGAGAAACCAGACTCCGACCGCGATGCGTAATACGGCCAGCCAGCGCTCGGGGAACCGCATGAGCTGATCCGGACCTGCTTCGACGGACATCGAACGAGTCCTCCGTGGGATCCTCTGTTCGGCACGAAGCACAACCGAACGGCGGCGAGACAGCGCGATGACTCTCGCAAGCGAACAAGATATCCACTGAACCGCTATCCCGCGAGCTTCGCGCCGTACCCCGGTGCCCGGGTGGCGCGTTCGATAAGGACTGGCAGCTCATCCTGGGTGACCCGCCGCTTGACACCCTTCGTTGAGACTAGCCCAACGTAGTTCTCGTCTGTCGCAACTAGAGGTGGTCGGACGGATTGAGACAGGGGGATAAGTAGACACGTAACGGTGGATGCGGACGTCGGCGACGTCCAGACCCGCCTTCCGAAGCTCACGGACCGCCAGGATTTCGAAGTAGTCGGGCGTGACCTCTTGGGGGGTGCGCTGGGTCATGGCTGGGAAAGTAACCCGGGGCTTGACTCGCGCGAGCCACCTTGCAAGAGTGTAGGCGGCACGAGCGGTACCGGACTCGAGTCGATTCACGGACCCGCTGCTACAGGAGGTCGCTATGGTCTTCAGACCCCTTGGTTGCCTCACCGTAGTTGCTTTCCTCTCGACACCAGCCCTCGCACAGAATGTCACCACCAGCCAGGGCATCACGATCACCGTTCGCGGCATCGTGAACGCCACATTCTTCGCTCAGGATGCCACGTTCGGCATCGGCAACGGGCAAAAGGCGAATTACGTCACCGCGGAACGCAACCGCTGGGTGCACAGCGGCGACGCACGGAACTCGCGTCTCACCGTGGCGCTGGCCGGCCCCGAGATCAGTAAGGGGTGGCGCGCCAATGCCACCGCCGAACTGGACTTCTTTGGAGCCTTCGCATCCGCCGGCGGGGGCTATGGCAATCAGCAGCCGCAACCGCGGCTGCGCCTCGCTTACGCCGACCTCACGAACGGCCGCACCACGCTTCGCATCGGCCAGGACTGGGACCTGCTCCTGGGCAACATCCCGGTTTCGACGTCACACATCGCCTTCCCGCTGGGACACGGGTCGGGCGGGTTCGTCGGCTGGCGCTTCACCCAAGTCCGCTTTATGAAGACGCTCAGCCGGCCGGGCGCAGCAGCCACGACGCGGTTTCAGGTCGCCATGCTGAGCGGTTCCTGGAACAACGGCACGGGCCTCGACGCCGGGTTCAACGCCGGAGAGGTTGGGGCGCCGCAGTTCGAAGGGCGCTTTGACTACAGCACCGCGAAGTGGAGTGGGTACCTGGTGGCCCACACCGATACGAAGGCCACTCCGGGAAAAGATCTCGCCAGCTACATGGTGGAGCTGGGCGCCAACACGACGCGGGGCGACCTGTCCCTCCAGGGCAATGCGTGGATCGGCAAAGGGATGGCACACCACATCGCCCAGATCGTCCAGTTTGGGGACTTCAAGGGATGGGGCGCTTGGGCGCAGGTCGGCTACACGCTGAACCCAAAGTGGAGCGTCTGGGGCTTCTACGGCACGGACCGGCCGGACTCGACCGAGTTGGCCACCCTCCCACTCGCCGGTGTAACGGAGGCGAATGGGACGACGACCATTGCGGTCGCGGCCCGCCGCTTCAGCAGTTGGACGTTCGCCCCGATGATCCGGTACAAGCCGGCGGGCCCCTACTCGGCAGGGCTCGAGTGGCTGCATAACGAGGTCAAGCTCGGCAGCGGCAATATCCTGGCCGGCAACCAGGTGCTGCTGAGCACGCGGTTCGACTTCTGACGGCGTCGGAGTAACGCAGGGAACCGCCCGGGACCAGGCTTGCGCCTTCCCGGGCGGGCTGTATATCACCACGGGTAGTCAGCCTTCCGCTTCGGCGTCCACGCGGGGAGGGTCCAGCCCATGCAGGTCAGTCGCCGCGATTTCCTACGCGTCTCAGTCGGTGCCGGCGCCGGCACCGCGATCGGCGGGATGGTCGGACTGGGCGTGACGCTGGCACCAGCGCTGGCGCGCGCGCAAGAGCTCCGCATCAAGGACGCGAAGACGGTGCCGAGCATCTGTCCCTTCTGCTCGGTCGGCTGCGCGACCCTCATTCACGTCAAGGAAGACCGGATCGTCAATATCGAAGGCGATCCCCGCAGCCCGCACAATGAGGGCACCCTCTGCCCCAAGGGCGCGGCGATCTACCAGCTGCACATGAACCCCAACCGGGCGACCAAAGTCCTGCACCGCAAACCGGGCGCTTCTGGCTGGGACGTCGTGGAGCTGGACTGGGCGATGGACCGGCTGGCCGGGCTGATCAAGCAGACGCGCGACGAAACGTTCATCGAGAAGCTCCCCAACGGGAAGCTCGTGAACATGACGCCTGGTATCTTCGCGCTCGGTGGCGCGACCCTCGACAACGAGTTCAACCACGTATGCCAGAAGTTCTGGCGCGGACTCGGGGTCGTCGCCATCGAGAATCAGGCCAGGATATGACACAGCTCTAGCGTCCCCGGTCTGGGGACACGGTTTGGTCGTGGCGCGGCGACGCTGTATCCGCGCAACCTCGAGCACACCGACTGCTTCGTCATCATGGGCTCGAACATGGCGGAGTGCCACCCGGTGGCGTTCCGCTGGCCGATGAAGGCGAAGCTCAACGGCGCGAAGCTCATTCACGTCGATCCCCGCTTCACGCGCACCAGTGCGATGGCGGACCTGCACGTGCAGATCCGCGCGGGCTCGGACATCGCCTTCCTGGGCGGGCTCATCAACTACGTGGTCAACAGCCGGCGCTGGAACTCGGACCCCTTCTTCAAGGAGTTCGTGGTCAACTACACCAACGCCGCGACGATCATCAGCGACGACTTCAAGGACACGGAGGATCTGGACGGCGTCTTCTCGGGACTCGTGAAGTTCTCGGAGCCGCCGTTCTGGCCGTACAACGGGCTCGAGGGTCGTTACGACAACGCCACCTGGCAGTACAACCGCGAACCCAAGCCCCCACGGGGTGAGATCGGCGCGGTAACACCCGGCGAGCTTTTCCGCGCCGTGCCAGGGGCGGCCACGAAGGACTTGATCGCACGCCGCGCGGGCCCGCCGTTCGACGATCTCGTCCGCTCGCTCAAGCCGGGACCGGCACACAAGGACGTGACGCTCCAGCACCCGCGCTGCGTGTTCCAGATCCTGAAGCGGCACTTCGCGCGCTACACGCCCGAGATGGTGGAGCAGATCTGCGGGTCGCCCAAGGACAAGTTCATCCGCGTGGCCGAGATGCTGCTTGAGAATTCGGGCCGCGACCGGACGAGCGCGTTCGCCTACGCGGTGGCGTGGACCCAGCACACGATCGGCGTCCAGATGATCAGCTGCTGCGCGCTGCTGCAGCTGCTGCTCGGCAACATCGGCCGGCCCGGCGCCGGCGTCATGGCGCTGCGCGGCCACGCCGCGATCCAGGGCTCGACCGACGTGCCCACGCTGTATCACAGCATCCACGGCTACATGAACGCCCCGTCGGCGCTGCGCCCCCACGAGTCGCTGCGCGCCTACATGGCGGCCGAGACGTCGCCCACCAGCTACTACGGCAACTTGCCCAAGTTCCTCGTCTCGTATCTGAAGTCGATGTACGGCGCCGCCGCGACCGCTGAGAACGACTTCGGCTACGATTGGCACCCCAAGATCCTGGGCGATCACTCCCACATCGCCTGCTTCTCGGCCATGGCCGAAGGCAAGATCAAGGGCATGGTGGTCGTGGGGCAGAACCCCGCCACCTCGCTCAACGGCCACGCGACGCGGCGCGCGCTGCGCGAGCTCCAGTGGCTGGTCGTCAAGGACAACTGGCTCACCGAAACGGCGACCCACTGGTATCAGGCCCCGGAAGTGAAGAGCGGCGAGGTCCACGTCGGGGACATCAAGACGGAGATCTTCTTCTTCCCCTCGACCCAGATCGCCGAGTACGACGGCAGCTACACCAACACCCAGCGCATGCTGCAGTGGCACCACATGGCCACGAAGGCGCCGGGCGACTGCCGCACCGACTCCTGGTTCTACCACAACCTGGCCAAGCGGATGAAAAAGCTGTACGCCGGCAGCACGGCGTCCCGGGACCAGGGTTGGCTGAACATCTCGTGGGACTTCGATCCGGATGCCGGCGAGCCGCCGCTGTATCCCGGTGAGCCGAGCGCGCGGAAGATCCTCCGGGAGATCAACGGGTACATGACCGCCGATCCCACCCAGCACCTCCCCGGCTTCGCCGCCCTCAAGGACGACGGCTCGACGACGTGCGCGTCGTGGATCTACTGCGGCTGCTTCCCCGCGCCCGACAAGAACCTCACGGCGCGGCGGGAGCCCGACCCGCCCGGCGTGCCCGGCGCCCATCTGAACTGGGGTTGGGCGTGGCCGGCGAACCGCCGCGTGATGTACAACCGCGCCTCGGCGGACTTGCAGGGCCAGCCGTGGAGCGAGCGCAAGCGGTGGATCTGGTGGGATCCGACGTTCGTGAATCCGCCCGACCCCAAGACCGGCGTCGCGCCTCCCCACGGCAAGTGGGTGGGCTACGATGTGCCGGACTTCGGCGCAACCAAAGCACCAAACGCGCAGCCGAAGCCGGACGGCATCGGCCTGGACGCGCTGTCCGGCAGCCAGCCGTTCATCATGAGAGCAGACGGCATGGGATGGCTGTTCGTGCCGGCGGGTCTCGTGGACGGGCCGCTGCCGACGCACTACGAGCCCGCTGAATCGCCGGTGCACAACCTGCTGTACCCCAAGCAGCAGAACAGCCCCGTGTACAAGCACTGGGCGAAGGACAAGCCGTACAACCCGGTCGCCGAGGTCGGCGACCCGCGGTTCCCGTACGTGATCAGCACGTACCGCCTCACCGAGCACTACCTGGCGGGCGCAATGAGCCGCTGGCTGCCCTGGCTCAGCGAGCTCCAGCCCGAGCTGTTCATCGAGATCGGGAAGGCGCTCGCCCGGGAGAAGGGGATCGAGAATCTCGACTGGGTCCACATCAGCAGCCCGCGCGGCCGGATCAAGGCGAAGGCGCTGGTGACGGACCGCATCGGGGTGATGCAGGTCGCCGGCAAGGCCATCCACCACGTGGGCATGCCGTGGCACTGGGGCTGGATGGGGCTGTCGACCGGCGATGTCGTCAACGACCTGACGTCCTGGGTCGGTGACCCCAACGTGTCGATCCACGAAGGCAAGGCGTTCATCTGCAACGTGGAGAAGGCGTAACATGGCCGAGGCGATGGGGTTCTTCACCGATACCACGATTTGCATCGGGTGCAAAGCGTGTGAGGTCGCCTGCAAGAACTGGAACCAGCTCCCCGCCGAGAACGGCGGCGTGAAGCAGATGAGCGGGAACAGTTACGACAACACCGAGCGGCTCGACGGCATTCACTGGCGGCACGTGAAGTTCATCGAGCAGTTCGACGGCCCGTACAACGGCCGCTGGCTCATGATGAGCGACGTGTGCAAGCACTGCGTCCAGGCCGGCTGCCTCGAGGTCTGCCCCACCGGCGCTATCATCCGCACGCAGTTCGACACGGTGGTGATCCAGTCGGACGTCTGCAACGGGTGCCGCGCCTGCATCGCCGCCTGTCCGTTCGGCGTGATCGACATGAACCCGGCGGCGGGCACGGCGCAGAAGTGCACGTTGTGCTACGACCGCCTCGAGGTCGGCCTCGAGCCCGCCTGCTCGAAGGCTTGTCCGACCGACTCCATCCAGTTCGGCTCGATTACCGAGCTGCGGGCGCGCGCGCAGAAGCGCGTCGAGCAGCTCAAGGCCCAGGGTGAGACGCGCGCCCAGCTCTACGGGGACGACCCGAACGGCCCCCTCGGCGGCCTCAACTCGTTCTACTTGCTCGTGGACAAGCCGGAGGTCTACGGCCTGCCGAAGAACCCACAGCTGCCGTCGCGCGGCCTGGCCAAGAGCTCGACGTTCTCCGCCGCCAGCGCGGCGGTGCTCGGCCTGCTGGCGCTCGTCGGCCTGCGCAAGCAGCGGATGGACGAGCGGGCCGGTACGCCCCCCCCCCCCCCCCCCCCCCCGCCCATGTCCGACACATTCTTCAGCGCGGCCCCGCACTGGACCTGGTTCATCATCCCGTACTTCTTCATCGGCGGGCTCGCCGGCGGCGCGTACTTCCTGGCGGCGATCCTGGAATGGTTCGGGCAACCGGCCGACCGACCGGTCATTCGGACGGGGTACCGGGTCGCGGCCGTCGGAGCCATCGCCAGCGGCCTGCTCCTGACGATCGATCTGGGACGGCCGCTGCGCTTTTGGCACATGTTGTTCCAGTCCGAGAACTTCCCCGCGATCATGTTCAAGACGTGGTCGCCCATCTCGTTCGGCGCGTGGGCGATCTTCCTGTTCGGAGTGTTCGCGGTGCTCTCGGCGCTGGGGGCGATGTCGGAAGAAGGACAGCTGCGCAATGCCGCACTGCGCGCCGTGGGCGGCGTCATGCAGGGCCGCGGGCTCGCCAAGCTCGTCGCCGGGATCGGCGGGTTGCTCGGCTTCTTCGTCGCGGGCTACACCGGCGTGCTCCTCTCGGTCACGAACCGCCCCATCTGGGCGGACAGCCCGTGGCTCGGCGCGCTGTTCCTCGTTTCAGGGGCTTCGACCGGGGCCGCCGCGCTCACGTTGCTCGCGCCGCGGCGCGGGGCGACGGAGCAGTCGCTCCGCTGGCTGTCGTCCTTCGACCGCACCGCCCTCGTGGTCGAGCTGCTCGTGCTGGTCCTGTTCATCGTCTCCCTCGGGTCGATCAACCGCGTCTGGCTGAGCTTCTGGGGACTACTCCTGCTTGTGGGTGTGGTGGGCTTCGGAATTGTGGCCCCGCTGCGCCTCCACGGGAGCCCCGCGAGGGCGGCCAGGCTGGTGTTGGTCGGCGGCTTCCTGTTGCGGGTCGCAACGATACTCGCCTCCGAGGGAATCGAGCGGTACCATATGGCAGCGGGGATGTAGCATGATCACCTATCGCCGCTCCTGGCCAGCGCTCCTGCTGCTGCTCGGCCTCGCGGCGTGCGCCACCAGCCCAGAGGCTGCGCGCACGCGCGGCGGCGGGCCGGGCGCCGACCCAGGCAACCACGACCGCATCACGGCAGTGCACGCGGGCGCTAAGATGTACTACCGCACGCCCTGCCGTACCGTGAAGGTGAAATGCTCTGGCCCGATGCCGGTCTTCGGCGCGCGCGGAACGTAGAGATCCAGAACCGGGTGGCCGACGCCCGCCGTCGGCACCCCGAGTCCGAGGCCTGGCTCGAGCTCCTCGAAGCGACGCTCGCCGAGAGCGAGGACAGCGCCGCCTGGGAGGCCGCGGTACCGGCCGCGCCGGTGCCGGACCGGCCCGTCAAGGCTCCCCTGTTGTTTCGCGCCAACATCACCGTGGACAAACGCGCCGTCCGACGCTGGGTGCGGCGCTTGGCTGCCCGGGCAAAGGTGGGTCCGGTCGACCCGGCCGCTCTGCTCGAAGCCGGCCTGCGCCAGGACACCGTGGACCCTCCGGCGCTGCGCGTGGTGGCGCAGATGGCGGCGATCCCCCTGTTGCAGGCGTGCGCCCGCCTCCTCGCCCGCGAGGTGCCGGCCGCCTGGTGGGAGGGCTACTGCCCGCTCTGCGGGGCCTGGCCCGTGCTCGCCGAATACGTCGGCCTCGAGCGCAAGCGCCAGCTGCGCTGCGGGCGCTGCGGCACCGGATGGGCGCTCCCGATGCTGCGCTGCGCCTTCTGCGACGAGACCGACCACGAGCGGCTCGGGTACCTCGCGCCCGACGGTGACGAAGAGATGCGCAAGGTCGAGGTCTGCAAGACGTGCCAGGGCTACGTGAAGGGACTCACGACCGTGCGGGCGCTCGCTCCCTGGGCGATCCTGTTGGATGACCTGGCGACCGTCCACCTGGACGTCGTCGCCATCGAGCGGGGGTATGAGCGTCCCGAGCGCCCGGGCTACGCGCTGGACATCAAGGTTCTCGAGGATGGTGGAGGTCGTGGAGGATGGTGGAGGTCGTGACGAAGTCACGGCCCGCCGACGTGTGCCGCGAGCTGCTCCTGGCGCTCGACGCGGCGGAGGGGAGGCGCAAGCGGCGCAAGCGCGACACGACCCCGGACGCCATCGGCATCGGGATGAAACGCGAGCTGCTCGAGCAGGCCGTCGCCGCCGACCCCGAGCCGGACGACTTCGAGGCCTGGCTGTTCGAGCAGTGCCGCGATGACGGCGGCCGGCGGGCGATGGCGCTGTCGATCTTCGAGGAATGGCAGCTGGCCCATCAAGCGGAATCGTTTCGGGGATGGCTGGCCCGTGGTGCGCCGTCGGACGACGCACAGCGCGACGAGTGATCGGGGGAGGAGCCTATGCGCGGCATCATCATCATCGGTGGATTTCTCGTGCTGACGGGCTGCGGCCGGAAGGCGGGCGAGTACGCCCAGGCCTCGGGCGGGCCGCCCCCCGAGGTCGTCAAGGCGATGCAGGTGCCGCCGAGCCCGTACTACATCATCTATTCCCCGCCGGTGGACCTGGCGAAGAAGAAGGCGTGACGGCTCCCGTCCTCGAGAGCCAGGTGCTGGACGCGCTCCGCGTGGTCCGCGATCCGGACCTGGGGCGCGACATCGTGTCACTCGGGTTCGTCAAGGACGTCCGGGTCGCGAAGGGGGGGGGGATGGTCGCCTTCAGCATCGAGCTCACGACGCCGGCGTGCCCGGTCCGCGAGCAGATGCAGCAGCAGGCGCGCCAAGCCGTCGCCGCCCTGCCGGGGGTGACCGCTGTCGAGGTGAGCATGACCTCGCGGGTGCGGTCGTCTCCCGGCCCGCTCAAGGAACGGCTGATCCCCACCGTCAAGAACGTGGTCCCCGTGGCGAGCGGCAAAGGGGGCGTCGGCAAGTCCACGGTCACCGTCAACCTGGCCCTGGCGTTGGCGCGGACCGGCGCGCGGGTCGGGATCATGGACGCGGACGTCTACGGCCCCAGCGTGCCCACGCTCATGGGCGTGGCCGACCTTCCCAAGCCGACCGCCGACGGCATCGTGCCCGCGGAGCAGTACGGCGTCAAGCTCATCTCGATGGGGTTCTTCCTCCGGGAGGACGACGCGATCATCTGGCGCGGCCCGATGCTGCACAAGACGGTGCAGCACTTTCTGGGCAGCGTGCAGTGGGGCGAGCTCGACTACCTGCTGGTGGACCTGCCCCCCGGCACGGGGGACGTACAGCTCACGCTGTGCCAGTCGATCCCCCTCACCGGCGCCGCGGTCGTCTCGACGCCGCAGGACGTGGCGCTCAAGGTGGCGCAGAAGGCGATCACTATGTTCACCCAGCTCAACACGCCGGTGCTGGGCCTGATCGAGAACATGGCGTACTACGTGTGCCCGCATTGCGGGTCGCGGGACGAGGTATTCGGCTCCGGCGGGACGCGCCGTGCGGCGGAGCGCCTGGGGATTCCCTTCCTCGGCGAGATTCCGCTCGCCACTGAGATTCGCGCCCGCTCGGACGCGGGCCGGCCGGTGGCCCTGGACCCGGCCTCGCCGTTCGCCGACGCGTACCTCGCCATCGCCGAGCGGCTCGCCGCCCAGGTCAGTATCCGCAACATGCAGCGTGAGCTCACGCCGCTCGTACAGATCCACTACTAGTCGCGGCACGATCTCTGCAAGTGAACGACACGGCTCGTTAGAACCGCGAACGGGGGGGGGGAGCGTCCAGGCGATGGCCGGCGTCGACATTCAGCACCTGAGCAAACGGTTCGGGGATCTCCACGCGGTCGATGACGTCGACCTCTCGATTCACGAGGGGGAGTTCCTGGTGCTGCTCGGCCCCTCCGGCTGTGGCAAGACGACGCTGCTCCGCATGATCGCGGGGCTGGAGCGACCCACCGCGGGCGAAATCCGCATCGGCGGCGAGCGCGTGAACGATGCCCCGCCGCGCGCCCGCGGGATCGCCATGGTCTTCCAGAGCTATGCCCTCTACCCCCACCGCACCGTCTCCCGAAACATCTCGTTCCCCCTCGAGGCGCTCGGGCTGCCACGCGGGGTGATCGAGGAGAAGGTGCGGTGGGCGGCCGACATGTTCAGCATCTCACGGTATCTGGATCGCTATCCGCGGCAGCTGTCCGGTGGCGAACGGCAGCGAGTCGCGCTGTGCCGCGCCCTGGTGCGCGACCCCAAGGTCTTCCTGCTCGATGAGCCCCTCGCCAACCTCGATGCCAAGCTGCGCAACACCGCCCGCGACGAGCTGAAGCGGTTCCAACGCCGGATCAAGACCACGACCGTGTACGTCACCCACGACCAGGTCGAAGCGATGGGCCTGGGGGACCGGATCGCGGTGATGGACGGTGGCAAGGTCCGGCAGATCGGGACGCCGCAGGAGGTGTACGAGGCGCCCGTGGATACGTTCGTCGCCACGTTCGTCGGCCAGCCGCCGATGAACCTCGTGGTCTCGGGCGATCCCGCCCTGCCGCCCGGCACCTTGCTCGGCTTCCGTCCGGAGCACTTCCTGCCGCTCGACCACTTCCCCGCCGCCGAGTCGGTCCGGCGCTTTGAGTTTGCGGTCCGGCGGGTGGAGTACCTCGGCTCCGATCGGTACGTGTATGGGGTCGTGTCCGATGACGGGGCGGACGACGCGACCGTCATCGCGAAGCTCCCGGCCACGGTCGGGACGACGATCCCGGAAGGGGAGACGCTCGCGTTCGCCGTACCGCGGCGGGCCCTACACTACTTCGACCGATCGACCGGCGTGAGGCGCCCGTGACGGCCCCCGCCGCGCTCCGGCGAACGTTCGCCGATCGGGAGGACCTGTTGGGGGCCGCGATGCTCGCCCCCGCCCTCGCGTACGTGCTGCTGCTCGTCGGCGTCCCGTTCGCCCTCGCGATCGTCCTCAGCTTCAGCAACGCGACCGCCGGCAGCCTCAGCTTCGGCTGGGCGGGTTTCCGGAACTACGCCGCCATTCTGGCCGACCCCATCTTCCTCCAAGCCCTGCGCAACACCGCGATCGTGACGGTGGGCTCCCAGGTCCTGGTCGTCGTCCTTGCGACGGCCGCGGCCCAGGTGTTCCGCGCCGCGTTCCACGGCAAACGCCTCGCCCGTTTCGTCCTGCTGCTGCCCTGGGCGGTCCCCGTGTCGCTGGCCGCGATCGCATGGACGTGGATCTTCGACTCCACATTCAGCGTGATCAACTGGACCCTCAAGGCCGTCGGTCTGCTCCACGGCTGGCTCTATTGGCTGGGAGATCCCGGGCTCGCCCTGGTCGCGATCACCATCGTGCAGGCGTGGCGCATCTTCCCCTTTGCCACGGTGATCGTCCTCGCCGGGTTGTCGTCCATTCCCCAGGAGGTCGTCGAGGCCGCCATCGTGGATGGGGCGGGGTTCTGGCGCCGCCTGTTCTACGTCGAGTTGCCGCTCCTGCTCCCCGTCGTCGCGGTCGCCGTCCTGTTCGGGGTGGTGTACACCGCGACCGATCTCGGCGTGGTCTACATCCTCACGGGCGGAGGGCCCGCGAACACCACGCAGGTGCTTCCCACCCTCGCGTTTCAGCGCGGGATTCAGGGCTCCGATCTGGGCCAGGGAGCGGCGATCGCGGTGTTCCTGCTGCCGTTTCTGATCGTGGCCGCGGTGGCGATGCTGCGCCTGGCCCGCCACACCGAAGTCGGGGGAACCCGGTGAAGCGCGCGGCCCTGTACGCGGTGGCGCTCGGCTTCATGGCCTTCGCGGGCTTTCCGTTCTACTGGATGTTCCTCACGGCATTCAAGCAGAATCGCGACCTGTATGTCGGCGCGCTCGACACGCGCCACATACCCTGGATCTTCAACGACCCCCCGACCCTCGAGCACGTGCGGTTGCTTTTCGGTCAGACGAACTTCCTCAGCTGGGTCGTGAACACCCTGGTGGTCGTCGCAGCCGTCGTCGTGATCACCGTGGCGGTCGCGGTCCCGGCCGGCTACAGCCTGGCCCGGCTCGCGGGTCGCTGGGGGGAGGGACTGGGCATGGGGATCTTTTTCACCTACCTCATCCCGCCCACCCTGCTCTTCATTCCGTTCGCGCGGCTGGTCTCGCTGCTCGGCCTCCAGGACTCGCTCGGGTCGCTGATCCTGATCTACCCGACCATCACTATCCCGTTCTGCACGTGGCTGGTCATGGGCTTCCTCCGCTCCGTCCCCTGGGACATCGAGGAGCAAGCGATGATCGATGGGCTGAGCCGGCTCGCCGTGATCGTGCGCGTCGCGCCTCGCCTCATCCTGCCGGGCATCTTGACGGTCGTCGTATTCACCTTCACGTTGGTCATGCAAGAGTTCGTGTACGCGCTGACCTTCATCAGTTCTGTGGACAAAATGACAGTGAGCCTGGGCGTGCCCATCGCGCTGGTCCGTGGCGACGTGTACCACTGGGGAGCTCTCATGGCCGCCGCCCTGTTCACGAGCATTCCGCTAGCCATCATCTACAATCTCTTCATCGATCGGTTCATTCAGGGATTCACCATGGGTGCAGTGAAAGGATAAGAAACGGGGGTTTCGTCCATGACCAAGCGGAAGCGGATGGATCGGCGGGCGTTCGTTACGACGACAGGCGCGGCGGCCGTGGCCGCAGGCCTCGGTCCCACGCTCTGGATCAAGCGCCAGCAGAAGACGCTCAAGATCCTCCAGTGGAGTCACTTCGTCCCGGCCTACGATGTGTGGTTCGACAAGTACGCCAAGGATTGGGGCACGACCAAAGGCGTCGAAGTGACCGTGGACCACATCAACCTCGCCGACCTGAACACCCGGGCGAACGCCGAGGTCGCGGCCCAGCAGGGTCACGACCTCTTTCAGTTCTTGTCCCCCCCGGGAGCCTTCGAGCCGCAGGTGCTCGACATGGGAGACGTCGTCCGGGAGTCGGAGCGGCGACACGGACCGCTGATCGACCTGTGCAGGCGCAGCACGTACAACCCGGTGACGCGCAAGTGGTTCGGGTTCAGCGACAACTACGTCCCCGACCCCGGCGACTACCTGAAGAGTGTCTGGACCGAGATCGGCATGCCCGATGGGCCCTCCACGTGGGAAGACCTCGTCACGGCCGGGCCGCAGATCAAAGTGAAGCATCCGGAGATCCAGATCCCCATTGGCGTCGGGATGTCGCAAGAGCTCGACACCAACATGGCCACGCGCGCGATGCTCTGGTCGTTCGACGGCTCCATTCAGGACGCGAACGAAAACGTGGTGTTGAAGTCCGACCAGGCCCTAGAAGCCCTGACGTTCGCCGCGCGCTTGTTCAAGGCGGGCATGACGCCGGCGGTGCTCAGCTGGAACGCCGCCTCCAACAACCAGGCGCTGAACGCCCGGCAGACGTCGTACATCCTCAACTCCATTTCGGCCTATCGCACGGCCCAGGACAACAAGCTCCCAGTGGCCGACGACATCTTTTTCGTCCCGGCGCTGAAGGGGCCTCGAGGAACGCGGTGGGCGAGCGAGCACGTCATGGGCATCTACGCGATCTGGAAGTTCGCGCAGAGCCCGGACACGGCCAAACAGTTCCTGCTCGACTTGATCGGCCATTACCGCGACGCCGTGATGGGGAGTAAGCTCTACAACTTCCCGGCCTATCCGGGGTCGCTGGCCGATCCGAGCGTACCCGTGGCGCAGAAGCCCGCCGCGGGGAACCGGTGGCTCGAACAGGCCACCGCCAACGACCCCTTCGGCTCGAACCCGCCGACCAAGCTGAGACCCATCGCCACGGCGCTGCAGTGGGCGACGAACATCGGGCACCCCGGACCGGCGAATCCGGCGGAGAGCGAGATCTTCGACACGTTCGTGCTCCCGACCATGTTCGCCAACGTGGTGACCGAGCGCATGACGCCGAGCGTGGCGTTGGACGAGGCGCACAAGCAGGCGAAGGCGATCTTCGAAAAGTGGCGGGCCAGAGGCCTGGTCGCCGGAGGATCGGGCGACAAGGCGTAGATCGGTCGCTAGAGGCGCGCGTCGCGGCCCTGCGCCTCGAGGAGCTTACGGACCCGGTCGGCGGCGCGCGAGGCGCGGACGCCCACGAGGGTGAACACGGCGCCGCCGGCCAGTCCGCCGGCAAGGAGCAACTTCTCGAGCCAGAAGCCCTCGCCGAGGGGTGACGTTCCGCTGGCCTTCACGGCGAACATCACGAGGCTCAGGCCGAAACCAAG
>WNGB01008622.1_pt1 | contig 14856 bp, 10 predicted proteins | sample 5400681 | NCBI WGS metagenome assembly WNGB01 (sample SAMN13153367, study PRJNA577476) | soil metagenome | isolation source: 115 cm soil or saprolite under grassland replicate 2 | place: USA:California | collected 2016-06-15
GCGACATCGCGTACAGCCTGGCGACGATGCGGAGTCATCATGAGCATCGGCTGGCGCTGGCGGTGGGCACGCGGGCGGAGCTGGTATCGGGTCTGGAGGCTGCAGCGCGCGGTGAGCTGCCGGAAGGGTTTAGCCGGGCTCAAGTGAGCGAAACTCGTCAAAAAATTGTGTTCGTTTTTCCCGGTCAAGGTTCGCAATGGATAGGGATGGGCCGAGAGCTGTTGGCCGAGGAGCCAATCTTTCGCGAGGCCTTGCAGATGTGCTCGGCCGCAATCGAGGTAGAGACGGGGTGGTCGGTAATCGAAGAGCTGAAGCGCACCGAAGAGGAATCGCGCTTGGATAGCATCGAGATGCTGCAACCGACACTATTTGCGCTGGAGATTGCGCTCTCGGCGCTGTGGCGGTCGTGGGGACTAGAGCCGGACGTTGTGGTGGGCCACAGCATGGGGGAAGTCGCGGCTGCGTATGTGTCAGGAGCACTGACGCTTGCGGATGCCGCAAAGGTGATCTGCCGGCGAAGCGCTCTACTTAAACGAATCGGTGGCCAAGGAGCAATGGCCCTGGTCCACCTGCCAGTAGAGGCAGCAGCGGCGGCGCTGACCGGGTACGAAACGCAGTTGAGCATCGCTGTGAGCAACAGCCGCCGATCGACGGTCCTGTCGGGGGATCCGTCGGCACTGGATGCAGTGGTCTCAAAGCTTGAGAGTCAGGGCATTTTCTGCAGGCGCGTGAAAGTAGACGTCGCAAGCCACAGCCCGCAGGTGGACGTGTTGACAAAGGATTTGTTGGCCGCCCTCGCGGAGGTCACGCCGCGTTTGCCGGAATTGGCGATGCGCTCGACCGTCACCGGTGAAGCGATCGGAGTAGACGAGTTAGACGCCGCCTATTGGGCAAATAATCTTCGGCAGCCTGTCTTACTGGCGAAAGTAGTGGAGGATCTGCTGAAGGAAGGACATGGGGTCTTCTTGGAGGTTAGCCCTCATCCCATTCTGCTGCCGGCGCTGGAAGAAGTGTGCAGTGACAGCGACTTGGAAGGGACAGTGGTCGGCTCACTGATCCGAGAGTGCCCCGAGCGTATGTCACTGTTGGCATCGGTGGGGAAGCTTCATGTGTTGGGCTATGCGGTTCGGCTAGAGCGCTTGTTCAGTGACGGGGGGACGCGGGTGGAACTGCCGAGCTATCCGTGGCAGCGCGAGCGATACTGGATTGAGAGCGCGGGGCTGCAGGCGCGGGCCGGAGAGGCGACGGGCCACCCGCTGCTGGGCGTGCGTGTGTCGATGGCGGGCGCCGATGCGGTGTTTGAATCGGTGCTGTCGCGTGCGGAGCATCCCTGGCTCTGTGATTGTCGGGTCGGTGACCAGGTGCTGCTTCCGGGAGCCGGACTTGGGGAACTGGTGCGCGCGGCGGGCGAGCACTGCTTTAGCGATAAGGATGCGACAGTGGAGCTGTCCTCGCTGGTGCTGCAGACGCCGCTGGTGCTGCCGCAGCAGGGCGGGCAGCGGGTGCAGGTGCTGGTGAGCGAGAAGGACGACCGCACGGAAGTGTCAATCTACAGCCAGCGGGCGGAAGCATCAGCAGGAGCCGAGTGGACGCTGCACGCGACCGGCGAAGTGCGCCTGAAGAGTGCGGAAGCTGCACCGCGCATCGATCTGGCGGCGGTGCGGATGCGCTGCCACGAACGGGTCGAGGTGGAGGACATCTACGAGAAGTTTGCCAGCACAGGCTTGCCCTACGGCCCGTCGTTCCAGGGCCTGCAAGCGCTCTGGTATGGGACGAACGAAGCGGTTGCCGAGGTGTCGCTGCCCGAGGGTGTCGACGGGGCGGAGCGCTACGGCATCCATCCGGTGCTCCTCGATGCGGCGTTCCAGTCGCTCCTCGGGGTCGCCCGAAGGCCGACGCTCCACCTTCCGTTCGCGCTGGACAAGCTGAAGGTCCATGCGTCAGGGGCGATGGAGGCGGTGGCCTATGTGCGGATGCGACCGGAGGGCGAGAGCGCCGATGGCTTCACCGCTGACGTAATGCTGACCGATGCGCAAGGCGAGGTTCTTGTGGAAGCGGTTGGCCTGCGAGGAAGGCCTTTGGAGGCCGAGGCTCTGCACCACGGGATAGCGAGCGCCCTCTATAGAGTGGACTGGCTGGCGTCTCCGAAGCCGTCGTTGGGGGTGGCGCCGTCGGGCCGGTGCGTCGTGGTCGCAGCAGGGCCGGACGAGGTGGCGAACGCTTTGATCGAACGCCTTCGCGCGCTGGGAGCGGCTTGCGAGCGTGTAGATATGGCGGGTCTGCCGGCAGTGTTGCCGGCCCAGCATGTGGTGTGCCTGTGGCACCGCGCCGAGGACGAAGTGGACGCGGCGGCAGCGGCACGGATGTCAAGCGAAGGCCTTTCCGTCGTGCAGTTGCTGGCGAAGCAAGAGCAGACGGCACGGCTGTGGTGGGTGACGCGCGGCGCGGTGGCCGTGACGGCGACGGAGCCTGCGGACGTGGGGCAGGCCTCGCTGTGGGGGCTTGGGCGCACGGTGATGCAGGAGCATCCGGAGCTGGACTGCACGCTGATCGACATCGCCGACGGGGCGGACGCAGTGGAGCAGTTGGCTTGCGAGCTCACCGGCGGGGACGACGAACGGGAGATCGCCTGGCGCGGCGGAGAACGGCGCGTGACGCGACTGTCGCGCGCGGCGCAGAGCGAAGCATTGCGGCACGCGCTGCGTGTGGACGGAACGGTGCTTATCACCGGCGGCCTCGGAGCGCTGGGTCTGCACGTGGCGCGATGGCTGGCGCAGCGCGGGATGAAGCATCTGGTGCTGACGGGACGTCGCGGTCGGCAGACGCCTGGGATAGGCGAAGCGGTTGCGGAGATCGAGGCGCTGGGTGCGCGGGTGACCGTAGCGGCGACGGATGTGTCGGATGGCGATGCGGTGCGAGCGTTGCTGGAGACGATACCATCGGACGTGCCGCTTCGGGGCGTGGTGCATACGGCGGGTGTTCTGGATGACGGAGTGTTGTTGGAGCAGAGCGCGGAGCGGTTCGAGCGTGTGCTCGCGCCGAAAGTGGGGGGCGCATGCCATCTCGATGCGCTGACACGGTCGGCGGACTTGGACTTCTTCGTTCTGTTCTCGTCGGTAACTGGGACGCTGGGATCTGCGGGCCAAGGGGGATATACGGCGGCGAACGCGTGCCTGGATGCGCTGGCGGCGCGTCGCCGTGCCGAGGGGTTGGCTGGTCAGAGCCTGGCGTGGGGGCTGTGGACAGATGCCTCGTCGAGAGCGGCGGGTCTGGCATCGCGGCTGGATGGCGCGCAGCAGGCTCGTTTTGAGAAGAGCGGCCTGGCCGCAGTGGATCCGTTGCAAGGGGTCGCGCTGTTGGAGGCCACGCTGGGGCATCGTGAAGCGCAGCTTGTACCGGTGCCGCTCGATCTAAGCGTGCTGCGCAAGACCTTCGGCGAAGCGGTGCCGCCCTTGTGGCGAGGATTAGTGCGGGCGCCGCGGCGAGCTGCGGCGGGTGGCGTTGCGTGGGTGCGCGAGCTTGGGTCGTTGCCGACGGAGCGGCGGCTGGAAGCGGCACTTGAGGCGGTGCGCGCTGAGGTTGCGCGGGTGCTGTCTCTGGAGGGGCCTGGTGCTGTGGCGACGGACCGGCCGTTGAAGGAGCTTGGGCTCGACTCGTTGATGGCTCTGGAGCTGCGCAACGCGCTAGGAAAGCGCGCGGGCAAGACGCTGCCGGCGATGCTGGCGTTCGACTATCCAACACCGGCTGCGATCGCAGGTTATCTGATCGCGACGGTTCTGCCTCGCCCCGGAAACATCAACGATCACGTTCCCAAATACAATCCTCAGAAGCTTGTCGTAGCAAAACTCAGTGAAGCAGCCATAGAGCTGAAAAATCTCTTTCACAAAGAAGCCGCAGCCACTGAATTAGACGAAGCGACTCGGATTTCGATCGAGCAGTTCGCGAATGTTTTCATAGAACAATTCGCTAAACTCAACGACCGTACCGAGATCTCGCCCGCGTGCTTACGTACGGTCTCCAGTCCCAAAGTGCGATTGTTTTGCTTCCCATGTGCTGGAGGTCGCGCAGAATCGTTCCAGAAATGGAATCCTTATCTGCCTGAGGGCATCGAACTTCACGCCTTTCCCTATCCCCGATCGGGTCCCGCGGTTGGCGACATCGATCTGTACGTCAAGACCGTCATAGCCAGCATTATGAGGTACTCAGAGATGCCATATGCGATCGCTGGGCATAGTCTGGGCTCGATCATCGCGTGGCGTGTGACGAAGGCACTTGCCGAAAAAGGGGGTCCCCTTCCTGAGCTTCTGATAGCGTCCGGCTGTGCGGCTCCATCCGTGTTCAAGACGCTTTTCGATCGCTTTTCGTCTCCCGCGGAACTCATTGCCACCATATCGGGAACCAACATTAGCCCTCGCGAGATTCCGACCGACGTAGTCGAGATGTTCGCACAAGATGTCCAGTTGGTAACAAAGTCACCTGCAATCGAACAATCCATCTCCGTCCCGATCTTGGCAGTTGTTGGCGAAGCCGATGCCGTGATTCGCCCTGATCACCTTGAGGGGTGGCGAGAGGCGACTAGCGCGAACGTCGATATCGAAATAGTGGCGGGTACTCACCACTACTGGTTCGAAGAAGCCTCGTGTGAGCAACTTGTCGCGTCGATCGCGCGCCGCCTCACAGTGGCGGGGCCGCAGAGTTCCTTGGGATCGGGTTCAGCAACGCCACTTTGGGTTCAATAGCAGACTTGCTAACAGGACAGCCTCTTCGGCCCGCTCGACATCACTGACTTCCAATGGTGCACGCAAATTGGGGACTGCGGACCCGCGCCAGCTTTCTCGCGAGATCGAAATATGTTGGAGCGATCGTAACAGAGAACGCGAGTTGCACGACTATTAGGTGTCGATGCTACTGGGGGGCCGTAATCGCGCCACCGCGATAACGAGAGTGCGGCTCATCAGGCCGTACTCGTCTGTCCGTCTGATTCGCTCGGCAGTGCAGCGCCTTTGGGACTGCGGCTATTTCGACGGGCAATCTTGCATGAGACGGCGCAACTTCATCGCACTTCTCGGCAGCACGGCCGTCGTGTGGCCGCTCGCGGCGCGGGCGCAGCAGCAGCCAGCGATGCCGGTGATCGGATTTCTCAACAGCGCATCGCTCGACACGTACTCGCACCTGCCGATCCTGCTCGCCCGCGCCGACGAGGTGATCAAATGAAGCGGCGCGAGTTCATCACGCTTCTCAGTGGCGCTGCCAACTCACCTAAATGGGCGAAGAAATAAGGCCGCGCGAGCAGTGGAGCCCGCACTCAAGATCTTTCAAAGAGCAGAGATTGAAAAATGGTGGCCCATCGTAAAGGCAACCGGCATCATCAAACCATACTCAGAATGGGAGGTTTGCTATGTTCCTATCAGCTTTCGAACGTCCAGACTTCGCGGAGCGCACCGCGATAATCTTTCGCGGCTACAAGTTTACCTATGGAAAGGTCGCTGCTGAGGCCCGCGATATAGCGGGCGGGCTTCAATCGCTAGGGGTATGTCAGGGTGATCGCGTTGGGTTGCATTTCCGAAACAGCGACGAATTCGTCGCCTCGTACCTGGCCTGCTACTGGATTGGAGCCGTCGCGGTGCCGTTACGGTACCACGAGTCCACCGATTTGCTTATTCCCTACTGCAACGATCTGGGTGTCAAGTGCGTGATGGCCGATGATCGGCTGGTCGGCAGGATAGCCTCCCGCGTCACTGAGTTGACTTCGACCCGCACGGTCGTCACGCCGCTAGGAGCGAAGATCGGGTTTGACGAAACGAAATATCTGCGTGTTGCGAATGATGGAAAACCGCTGCTGATTGTTCATACTTCCGGCTCAACTGCACGGCCGAAGGCGGTGATGCAAGGTCTTCATGCCTTGACTACGCGCGCTCACGCTTTGATTGAGTACATGCCCTTTCGGCCGGATGATGTCGTTTGCGTAGTTTCCGATTTATCGCATGGATTCGGCCTGCATACCCTGGCGACGGCCGCGTTCGCGGTGGGAGCGGCCGTTATGATATTCGACCAGGCGGAATTCGACCCGACGCGTATCATACATGAGGCGAGCAGGGAAGGCGCCACGATCCTCGGGGCAAACCCGACAAACCTTCGTCGGCTCTTGCGAGTAGCACGCGACGCGTCAGAGCTTCCCAAATTGAGGTTTGCGCTTTCATCAACCGATAAGCTGCCTAACGATGTTGCACTTCAATGGCAAGAGGTCTTCGCAGCCCCATTGCTAGAAGCTTGGGGCATGACCGAAGCGTGCAGTTGCGTTCTGTTCAATCGTCCCGACGACCACAAAGTTGGCACTGTGGGACGACCGCTGCCCATCGTGCAGGCCCGCATCGTCGGCACTGACGGCCATGATGTGCCGGACGGTGATGTCGGCGAATTGTGGCTCGCCGGCGACTTTCTTGCCTCTGGCTACTGGAACGAGCCCGAGGCCACTCTGCAAGTGTTCAGTGATGGCTGGCTAAAAACCGGAGACCAATTCATACGTGATCCAAGCGGCCGTTACCGTTTTGTCGGCCGGGGCTGGCACATCATCAAGCACGGCGGCGTCGGGGTATCGCCGTTTGAAGTCGAGAACGCGATGATGCGTCATCCAGCTATCGCTCAATGCGTGGCAATTGGCGTGCCGAGCGACGAATGGGGCCAGGACGTCGAAGTCTTCGTTGCGCTGCGCTCTCCGGTCTCGGCAGCAGAGCTGCGCCTGCATGCAGCTGAGACCTTAAGCCTAGCTGGCCGTCCCGCCAGATACTGGTCAGTACCGGCTATTCCCGAAACCTCTGCTGGCAAAGTGGCGCGCAAGATTGCGGACTACGCTGGAGCCAAACCGCTGGAGTGAAAAATGGAAGAATCACCGCGTATTGATGGAGTGCCCAAACTGATTTGGGTCGCGTTCGCGCTCACCGTTGGCATCGTTGTGGCGATGGCGATCCTCATTATTACGACGCGGCCCGCCAGCGCGGAATATCCGAGCCGGCCGGTAACGCTGGTAGTCGGTTACGCCGCCGGAGGCGCGGTCGACACGGCAGCACGCGTCATCGCTGAGCACTTGCAAGAGAACTTGAAGCAAACGGTTTTGATCGAAAATCGGCCCGGTTCCGGTTCAATGATCGCGAGCAATTACGTCGCAAAGGCGCAGCCGGATGGCTACACGTTGCTATGTTTGGATGCTGGCACCGTTCTCGCACGGTGGTTGAACAAAAGTGCACCATTCGACGCCGTTAAAGATTTCGAGCCGATCTCGCTGGTCGCGAAGTCGCCGTTGGTGTTGTTCGCGCATCCGTCCGTCCCGTTTTCGGATCTTAACGAGCTAATTAACTATGCGCGAGCTAACCCCGGAAAGCTTGCGGTCGGAACTGCTGGAGTCGGGACGCCGCACCATTTAGCCGCCGTTTGGCTTAATGTCGCGGCACAGATCACGATTGAGCACATACCTTACCGTGGCGCAGCACCGGCGCTGCAAGATTTGCTCGGCGGCCAGATACCACTGATTTGGGCGGGTCCGGCGGCCGTGATGCAGTTTTTGGCCGAGCGGAAGGTGAAAGCGCTGGCGGTATCGACGCCACAGCGCGATCCATTATTGCCAGACGTGCCAGCAGTCTCAGAACTCGGCTACGGATTCGATATCACGACTTGGGTGGGCATCGCCGCGCCCGCCAACACATCGCCTGAAGTCATCGCGCGCATGGGCGAAGCCATCCGCACCGTCGCCGCGCTTCCGGCCGTGCAGCAGCGGATGCGGATATACGGCTTTCACATCGATGCCCGCAACAGCAGCGAATTCCGGGCAATGATGATTGCCGAGTATTGGAAGTACGGTGCCATCGTCAAGGCAGCGCATATCGCACCGGAATGAAGTTCATTGGGACGCGCGGATGGGGAGTCGGCGTAAAATCACGATGCGCCCTTTGTTGCGCGAGCTGCCGAGAGACGAGGGCTTTGGTTTTGAACAGATCGATCTCGGTGAGTGGTGGCGTCAGAATCAAATAAGGTTTTGTGATGTCCAACTTGCGCATTTACGGAGTTGCCCGCACCCGCGCCTTTCGCGTGCTCTGGATGGCCAACGAGCTCGAGCTCGATTACGAGCATGTTCCAATAGAGATCGGTCCGGCCGGCGCAGGCAAGCCGGAATATCTCGCGATCAATCCCAACGGCCGCCTCCCGGCGATCGACGACGGCGGCTTCATCTTGTGGGAATCGCTCGCGATCACGCTCTATCTCGCCAAGAAGTATGGCCAGTTCTATCCGACGACGCTCGAAGGCGAAGGCAAGGCCTGGCAGTGGAGTCTGTGGTCGGTGCAGGAGGTCGACCAAGGCGTCAACGTCTGGTCGCTGCACGCTCTGCGCCTACCGCCCGCGGATCGCGATCCGGAACAGCTCACCAAGGCCCTCAGGGTGCTGGCGCCTCTGTTGAAGGTCCTCGACGGCGCGCTTGCCGGCCGTACCCATCTCCTGGGCGAGGACTTCACGGTCGCCGACCTCAACGTCGCTTCGGTCATCATCCGGGCGATAGATATGGATTTGTCCGCAACGCCGCGCGTTCGGGAATGGCTCAAGCGCTGTCTCGAACGTCCGGCGGCACGTGCGACGCGGGTCTTGCGTGCGCAGGCCGACGCTGAGACTTCGATCGAGGTGCTGCGGGCGATCGCTCGGCACAACCGCTTGTGAGCGGCCCCGCCACTACTCGGAAGCAAGCGAAGGAGTGCCATGCCCAAGGCCCCGTTCTTCTGGGCCAAGAAGGATTGCGGCGCCTGGTGCATTGCGAAAGGGAAAAAATGTTCCGAACGCGAGGACGCGCTTAGCGTTGCGAAGCGCGAATTCGAAAAGGAGACCGGCGCTCTTCCACACGGCGACTTCCTGCCCCTCGGCGAGGAAAGGCATGAGCTTGATCTTTGCTCGGGGTCCAGTGGCGCTCCTCAAAACTGGAAATGTAAGTCACACCCTCACGGCAGATAACCTAGGAAGGACCACCATACATAATTGAGCGGGAAAAGTACGAGAATTGTAACTGCCGCTTGCGTGAGGCAGAATCTCACGCCCCGTTTCAGCTTGATATCACCATACTGCATCCCAATCATGATCAGAAAATTTTGGTAAGGGAAGAACATTGCCGAGATAACCACCACTTGCAGCATCAGAATAGTTAGCACTGATAAGCCGCTTGCAGTGGCAAAGTCGCCGGCAAGCGGCGCCAGAACCACTGGTAGGCCCATCACAGTCGTGAGCAACCCTACAACCATGAAGATTGCGGTGGTGACCATCAGATTGATGACGTCATGCCCGGGCGTGATTCCCGATAAGCTCAAGAGCTCGCCACTAAGGGCAGCGCCCAGCCCTGTGTCAGCGACGACGGCGCCGAGGCCCAAAATGCCCGCGACATAGACCAACATACCAAAATTCATTTCTGAGAGGCTTTTTGTCTGCAAAGGCCCGAACCCAAGCAGGAGACAAACGATTCCGGCGGCCAGAGACACCCACGCCGGAGAGATTCCGTGCACGCCGTCGGTGATGAAGAGAACGAGCGAAATCGTTAGCACCACGGCCACGACGCGCTCGTCGTGTGACATGGGGGCGGCGGGTTGCGTTGGCACCGGGTCGAGCCGGTGTGGCTCGGGGAAGAGGCGATAACTGATTTCAACCAGCAGCAGGGTCTTAAGAGCGCCAAGTATCGGAAAATGGAGAAGTAAGTAGGACCCGTAGCTAATCTTGATGCCGTAGAGCGTGTCGGCGGCACCGAGGAGCACCAGATTGGATACAACCGAAGTCAGAATCGCCGCCGGGGGCAAGGCACTGACGGCGACGGCCGTCATCACCAGACCGGCGCGCCCGGGCCGGCCGGCTGAAAGACCCAACCGGTCCGCAAGGGCTAAGACAATCGGTATGAGAAGCATGACCCGTGCCGTCGAGGAGGGCATGACAAAGGCCAGTCCCAAGGCTGCTAGGGCAACGGCCGTCAGAGACAACCGGTAAGACGCCGCCAAGCGGAGAAGAAGGAAGGCCGTGAGCCGCCGCGCGAGCCCGGTCCTCTCAACCGCAATGGTCGTGATAGCCCCCCCGAGCAAGAGCCACCATGCAGGTGACTCGAAGCCCGAAAAGATCACCGAGGGTTTGGCAACCTCGAACACAGCTGCGAGCAGGAAGAATAAAAGTGCGGTAGTTGATTCGGCAAAGAATCCGAAAGCCCAAGCAAGGATCGTCAACGCGACGAGAATTCCCCCACGCACAAATGCCGGCGATGCATCGAAGAACCGAGGCGAGAGCCATAGCAACAGAGTCACCCCGGCGATAACCGTCAGGGGAGCCCACCGCGTAACACCAGTGACTAGGGGAGGCACCGAATTCCCCTGACCAGTGGACGACTGTCTGCTTGGTTGTGAGCCTAGGCGGCTACAGGTGCAATCCCTTCCTGCTCGCAGGAATTTGCGATGTCGCAAACAGTCGCCCGTTGCAGGTCGCGTTTCCAGCGCAGATCATCGAACTCGGTGCCGTGGTGCATCGTGCAGCGGTCATCCCACATCACTAGATCGTGCACGCGCCAGCGGTGGGTATAAACGAACTGCCGCTGGGTCGCATGCGCGATCAGCTCATCGATGAGGACACGGCCTTCCGCTTCGGGCATGCCGAGAATCCGTCCTGCATGGGAAGCAAGGTAGAGCGACTTGCGGCCGGATTCGGGTATCGTGCGTACCACCGCCTGCGGCACCGGCGGCATTTCCCGTCGTTCTTCCTCACTGAAATCACTAAAGCCGAGCCGTGCGCGCGAGAACAAGATCGAATGCTCGGCCATGAGCGATTCCAGGCGCCGCTTCATTTGCTCGGGCAGCGCATCATAAGCTGCGCGCTCATCGGCAAATTCGGTGTGGCCGCCGACCGGGGGAATCGAGCGCGCATAAAGGAGCGACGCCCGCGCCGGTAGCTGTTTGAACGAATTGTCGGTATGCCACATCCGAGCGCCTAGCTGGAACAATCGTCGCCTGCTTTCCTTGCCCCAGATCTGGTCGGTGAAATCGAGATTGGAAACATCGGTAAATTCCTGGCGTAGACGCAGCGGTGTGTCCTTGCGGTGAACCCCAATCGATATCTCAAGCGGGCCGAAATGGCGCGCAAAATCGAGATGTTGATCCTGCGAGATATGCTGATCGGGGAAGATCAGCACCGCGTAACTCGCAAAGGCATCTTCGATAGCGACGTAATCGGAGGGCTCGATTTGCTGCGACAGATCGATGTCGCCGATCTCAGCGGCAAAAGTCGGCGTGACCGGAACAACGGTGATGGTCATGGTTTCCTCCCCGACGTAGCCATTATTGGGCGTCGCCGATTGGATCACTTCGGATCAATGGACGCAATCGGTAGCCTTCGTTCGCCGGCGCCAGTTCACCCGAACCCCTTAGGAGCTGGAATGCACGCGAATGGACCGCGTAAGACTGACGATGCGGTTGGCGGCGTTTAAGTCGAGCACGCCGCAGGCATGCATCCGTGACGCCGGTCATCACTTCGCCTCCACATTCGCCGCCTTGAGGATGGGAGACCAGCGGGCGATCTCGGCTTTCACGAAGCTATCGAACTTCGCCGGCGTGCGCTCGTCCTTGGCCGGGAGCGATCCGCCGAGATCGGCCAACCGGGTTTGGACACCCGGGTCGTCCAGCGCCTGGTCAAGCGCGGCCGCGAGGTTGTCAATGATGTCCCGCGGCGTGCCCTTGGGCGCGAACATCCCGGTCCAGATGCTCATCTGGTAGTTGACGCCGGCTTCCTTCGCCGTCGGCACGTTAGGCAGCTGCGCCAAGCGCTCGCTGGTGGAGATGGCATAGGCCTTGATCGTTCCGGCGGCGATCTGCGGGGCGACGCTGACCGCCTGCTCGCAGAAGAAATCGACGTGCCCGCCGATCAGGTCGTTCAACGCCAGGCCGGTGCCGCGATAGGCCACGAGACTTGGCCGCACTGCGGCCGCGGAGGTGAACAGCAAGCATGCCATGTGCGACGCCGAGCCGATGCCGCCATGCGCCTGTTTCACGCGGTCGCCGTGCTTTTGCAGATAGGCCACGAATTCGTGCAGGTCCTTGGCCGGGAAATCCTTGTTCGCCACGATCACGGCCGGCGCGTGCGCCGTGAAGCCGATCGGATCAAAATCGCGCTCCGAATCGTATTTCAAGTTCGGCGTGAGCACGGGGGCGGCGACGTGGGAGCCCATGCTGACTAGGAGCAACGTGTAGCCGTCCGGAGTCGCGGCCGCCACGCGCGCGCTTCCGATCGTGCCGCCGGCGCCGACGACATTCTCGATAACCATGGACTGGCCGAGGCTTTTTCCCATCTGCTCGGTCACGATGCGCGCGACGACGTCGCTTGGCCCGCCGGGGGGAAACGGCACGACCACCGTGATGGGCCGCGACGGATAGCCCTGCGCGTTCACGCTGAGCGGCGCGGTAAATAAGGCCGACGCCGCGATGCAGAGCAGCCACGTCAGTCGGCTCGAGCGCCGCGCTGCCGGGCGCTGACGGTGGTCGCGATGCTTCCCTTGTCGCTCGACACCCATGCGCGAACACGTGACGTCGAGCGATGATGTTTCCTGGCTATTGCTCAAATCTCCAGGTCCTTTCCTATAGTGCCGTCTGCGACGATGGTCTGGTTGATGGGAGGGATGACCCAGCTGCTTTCTGTTCCGAAATTCGAGACGCTAGACGAAAGCGACTTGAAATTGTCAGGGATGCAGTTCTACACCAAACACGAACCCGTCCAGAGAGCTGAAAGATTCTTAGAGTACTTTGCACAAAACCAGCGTGCTCGCTCATAGGAACTTCGCGCGGAGGTTTCCCGCGCGAGACCCGCGTGCTCGTCGCCATGTCGAAGCGGGGTGGACCCCGGACATTAAATCAAATCCGTGTTTTTGAAATCTACCACCTTTTCCAAGGACCCGCCCATGATCGGTGGGCTGGCGCTCAAGGAGCAATGGAGCCGCAGGCTGACCGATTGGACGAACAACAGCGGTCCACATTCTACGGCGTGTACGTGCTCGAAGACGGTGACATTTCTTCACCTCATTCGAGCTTCGTCGCGCACAAGGCAGGATCGGGGCTCTCCGCCGTCACGGTGGGACGGATCACCGGCGGCACGGGAAAGCTCGCGACCACGCGAGGCCAGGTCTGCACTGTGCTCGCCGCCGATCCCGCTCCAGCCGGGATCAACGAGGGCAGACCGAGAGTACGTGCTCCGACTCGAAACGGGTGCAAAGGAAACGGACGCGAGCTAAAGAGTCTCCGCGGCCGCCGATCGCCGGTGTAGCCGCATCTGCCGCCACCCGCCCGCTTCCACCGCGCCGCAAGCTGCGCTATCACACAGGCAAACAACGGCTCCGCCATGCGAGCTGGGTATTCAGGGAGGCCCTGATGCGGGATATCGGCCATTTCATCGGCGGTAAGCGAGTGGCGGGCACATCCGGCCGCGGCGGCGACGTGTTCAACCCCAATACTGGCGAGGTGCAGGCGAAAGTCAGCTTCGCCAACAAATCGGAAGTGGAGCAGGCCATCGCCAATGCTGAGGCAGTGCAGCCGTTCTGGGCCGCGACCAACCCGCAGCAGCGCGCGCGGGTCCTGTTCAAGTTCCTCGACCTCGTGCAGAAGAAATTCGACAGTCTCGCCCAGCTCTTGTCCTCCGAGCACGGCAAGACCATCGCCGACTCCAAAGCCGATATCCAGCGCGGACTCGAAGTGGTCGAGTTCGCCTGCGGCATTCCGCATCTGTTGAAAGGGGAATTCAGCGAGAGCGCCGGGCCCGGCATCGACCTGTTCTCGCTGCGCCAGCCGCTCGGGGTCGTCGCCGGCATCACGCCGTTCAACTTCCCGGCCATGATCCCGATGTGGAAGTTCGCGCCCGCGCTCGCCTGCGGCAACGCCTTCATTCTCAAGCCGTCGGAGCGCGATCCCTCGGTGCCGATGCGGCTCGCCGAGCTCCTCGTCGAAGCCGGTCTTCCGGCGGGCGTGCTCAACGTCGTCAACGGCGACAAGGAAGCGGTCGACACGCTGCTCACCGATCCGCGGGTGCGCGCGATCGGCTTCGTCGGCTCCTCCGCAATCGCGGAATACATCTACACGACCGGCTGCGCGCACGGCAAACGCGTGCAGTGCTTCGGCGGCGCCAAGAATCACCTGGTGGTGATGCCGGATGCGGATATGGATCAAGCGGTCAACGCCCTGATCAACTCGGCCTACGGCTCTGCAGGCGAACGCTGCATGGCAGTCTCGGTGGCGGTGCCGGTCGGTAAGAAGACCGCGGACGTTCTGGTCGAGAAGCTCATTCCGCGCGTCGAAAGCTTGAAGATAGGACCTTCGAGCGATCCGCAGGCCGATTTTGGGCCAATGGTGACCAAGGCGCACGTCGAGAAGGTGAAGAGCTACGTCGCTCTCGGCATCGAGGAAGGCGCCATACGAGAACGGCTTCTTCATGGGCGGCTGTCTGTTCGACGAGGTGACGCCCGTCATGCGCATCTACAAGGAGGAGATCTTCGGCCCGGTGCTCTCGGTCGTGCGCGCTGAAAACTACGAGGAGGCGCTGCGGCTTCCCTCCGAGCACGACTACGGCAACGGCGTCGCCATCTTCACCCGCGACGGCGACATCGCCCGCGACTTCGCCACCCGCGTGAAGGTGGGCATGGTGGGCATAAACTTCGCAATCCCCGTGCCTCTCTCCTATTACACGTTCGGCGGTTGGAAGCGCTCGCGCTTCGGCGACCTCAACCAGTACGGGCCCGACGCAGTGCGCTTTTATACCGACACCAAGACGGTGACCTCGCGCTGGCCCTCGTGGATTGCGGCTCTCGCCTCGCTCGGC
>WNGB01008247.1_pt1 | contig 14855 bp, 11 predicted proteins | sample 5400681 | NCBI WGS metagenome assembly WNGB01 (sample SAMN13153367, study PRJNA577476) | soil metagenome | isolation source: 115 cm soil or saprolite under grassland replicate 2 | place: USA:California | collected 2016-06-15
CAAGAAACGCGGCAAAAACGGAGCGAGTGAGGCGCCGAAGCAGCCGAACGGCAACGGTCAAAGCGCCGCCGGGCTGATCCCGAATGTGTCGCTCAACCGGACGGCCCGCGCCGGCGAGCACACCGAGGACGAACTGCTGCTGCAGCGGCCCAAGCGCCCCGAGCCGGTGCCGCGCGTGCGCGAGCAAGCGGCCTTCACGCACGACGATCCCTGGCGCGTCCTGCGCATCATGGGCGAATTCGTCCATGCCTTCGACGCCCTCGCCGAGGTCGGCGCCGCGGTCACGGTCTTCGGCTCGGCACGGACGCCACCCGCCGACCCGATGTACGCGGCGGCGCGCGACCTTGGCCGGCGCCTGGCCGAGGCGGGCTTCGCGGTCATCACCGGCGGCGGACCGGGCATCATGGAGGCGGCCAACCGCGGCGCTCGCGACGCCCACGGCCTGTCGATCGGCTGCAACATCGAGCTGCCCAAGGAACAGGGCATCAACTCGTATGTGGATCTCGCCGTCAATTTTCGCTACTTTTTCTGCCGCAAAACGGCGTTTCTCAAGTACGCCGAGGGCTTCGTGCTCTTTCCCGGCGGCTTCGGCACCCTCGACGAACTCTTCGAGTCGCTCACGCTCATGCAGACCCGGAAGGTCCAGCGTTTCCCGATCATCCTCTATGGGACCGCGTACTGGAAGCCGCTGCTTGACTGGATCCGCGGCGAGCTGGTGACCGGCGATAAGATCGCCGCCGAGGACGTCGGGCTACTGACCGTGACCGACTCGACCGCGGAGGCGTGCCGGCAGATTCTTGAGGCGTACCGCAACGGTCCGTCGGGCGTGTAGTCGGCATTTCAATTCAGGGAGACCGCGATGAAATCGGACTGGATCGCACTTGTCGTGCTCTGTGGGGTTGTGGCCGCCGTCGGCGCCCAGGCGGACCCGCCCAAGACGAAGCCGCTGGCAGGCTGGCTCGGCGTTTTCCCGGAACTGCTCGGCTATCAGCGCACCTTCACCGCGCCGACGGTCAGCGCCGACAAGACCGTCTATCGGCAAATGGTCAAGTACGAGTGGACCGGCGGCGCGGCCCGACTGCTGAAGGTGACCCTCGCCCGCGACCCGGCGTTCAAGGAACGCTACAATACGGCGACGCTGGCCAAGGATCCGCTGGCGCCGGCGAAGGTGATGATCGGCGACCGGACCGGCTACCTCTGGAAACTGCGCAAGGAGGGCGACAAGGACGTCTGGTCGGTCGAGGCGCGGCTCGTCGTGCCGCTGGCCGCCGACCGGGCACTGATCCTCGAAGCGAAAGGCCCGGGACCGTGGCCGCCCCTCGCGACGCTGGCCACGCGGTTCGACCTGCAGAAGATTGGCAAGGCCCTGGCCAACCCGCCGCGCACGGACTTCCGGCGCACCTTGGACGCCTTTCGCTCTCTGAAAAAGGGCATTTCCTACAGGGAGGCGGCGTCGTGGGTGGGCTTTGCAGACCAGGACATCGGCAGCGGCATCCATGTGATGGTCTACCGCCTCGATGATGGGTCGCGGGTGCTGCTCGGCTTTCCCGATTTCAACCGCCTCGTCTACGTCAAGCACGAGCCGAAGGAAGGCAAGACGGTGGATCTGGTGGACTGATGCTTGACGACCTCTTCGAGAGGCATTGCCCTCGCGGCCGGCACGGGCCGCCTGACGTGCCGCGAGGGCGAGACTTGGCCGCGAAGGCAATAACCACCTCAGCGCTCCAGTTTTTGCCAGTCGATGTCCTTACCGTCGTTGCGCGTGATCAGCAGCCGGAAGGTCGGCACGTCGAAGCCACGCGGGATCCAGCGGACGGAGCCGTCGCCCAGCGCGATCCAGAAGCCCTCCTTGAAATGCCCGCCGAGCGGCGGCAGATCCTTATCGGTCCGGTAGTGCAAGTCGGCCGGCTTGGTCCAGGGCACGGCCTCACCGGCCTCGACGACCAGAAGTGTGTTAGAGATGCCGTCGGGGAAGTCGCGGGGGAAGACCAGACCCTTGTCCCCTTCAAAGGCAGCCCCGGCTCCGGTAAAGACCTGGTAGAAGGTCATGTGCGGCTCCTTCGTCTTGGCGCGCACTGGGGCGTAGATCTTCGGCATCTTCTCGAGCAGTTTCTTGTTGTGGGCGCTGTCCCACGGTTCGTCGAGTTTGAACTGCCGATAGAGGGCGTTCTCGTCGAGGAAGGGCAGGATGGCGACGCGCCAACTCAACAGTGGCTTGCCGTCCTTGCTGTAAATGGCGTGGGTAGGGAACCTCTTGTAAGTGTCGTGGTGGTTGTGCATGGCGATGGCAATCTGCCGCAGGTTGTTGAGACTGGTCGTCCGCTGAGCGGCGAGCTGGATCTTGTCGGCGAGCGCCTTCGCCTGGGCTGGGTCCAGTTTGACCTCACCGCGCTTCAGGACGAGGAGCATGGTGCGGTAATCGCCGGACGACTCGAACTTCGCCGGCCGCTCCGCCTCCCCGCCGACGAAGCAGAGCGTCAGGATGTCTTTCTCGATCTTGTAAATCCCCCGGAAGAGCTCTTTGCCAGCCATCTGCATCTCGAATTGCTTCGGGCTTTTGCTCGGGTCTGCCTTGAACGAGCCTTGCTGGCTCTTGCCAAGGACCGAGAGGGTAACCTCGTCGCCCTTGAAGTCGAGGACGAGAGCCTGGACTCCTTCCTCGGTCTTTTTCCCGAATTCGGTCATCGAGATGGCGGTCCACTTGCCTTCAGGCCGATCCTTGCCGCCCTTGTCGCCTGCCTGGCTCGGCAGATTCAGCCCGCTCAGAACAGCGAGGATGAGGATTGGCGCCAGCAGCAGGCTGGCGCGTCGCGCGATGCGTGAATGCATGATATTGGTCCTACCTTTGCGGAAAGAAAGGTTCCCTTGTTGGCAAGTGCCTGGGCGCCGCGGGAGGCTGACACCGGCTATCGGGCTGCCGACGGAGGCTCGGCAGCCACTTTTCGAGCCAGGATTGCTACCACCTCACCGTAGACCCCGCCTGCAATCACTTCTGGCGTCGTGTGTTCGATGTCCACATTGAGGCCGAGTTTGCTGGTCCATTGTCCGCTGGAGAGTTGCCGGGCCGCGTGCGTCGGTATATCCCCCACCGCGTAGAGGGCGACTTTTTCCACACCGATCTCCTGGTCGGCGCTGGCACAGGGGATGTATCCCAGAGTGGCGAAGGCAGCGAAGAATGCGGCCAACGTCTCTTCCTTCGGCACGCCCGCAGGCCAGACACCATCCGGCCACCACCACTCGTCCGTCTCGCCAGCGGCCCAGCCGATGCAGTTGTAGTCCCTTGAGGGCGGACTGCTCAGCCGGTAGTTGTCCGGCGTCAACCGTGGGAAGACCGCGTGGGCGACTTCATGAAGAGAGGCCATGGGCATCCGCCGTCAAATAAGATGGTGGCTGCGTCCCCACGCGAGCCACGCGGCAGCCATTGCCCGGATGTGGCCCCGTTCCTCAGGCCGCACAGGATCCTCGCCGGTAATCGCCTCAAGCGCCTCGAACCAGTGAAACGGTTCGCCTTCCAAATCCCGTAACAGGAGCGGCACCACGGGAGGACCCAGAGCGATGACCGCTAGGTAGGCTGGGTGATTAGCAATCGCTGTGCTCGAAGAGAGAAAGGTGGTCTCCGCCTTCCACTGATCGGCCAGCTTTCGGAACCGCTCGGCAAGAACGGCCGGCTCTGTGACGTTCGCGCTTGTAACCACGACTCTTCCCCTTTCTGCCGGGGCGGCGGCCTTTAGGATTGGCGGTTGAATCCAAACACCTCCAGCATACGGCCCCGTGCGCGGGGCCGCAACCCTCGCCTCCCAACTCACCGCGCCGCGGCAGCCCATTTGTCCTTCATGAATTTCAGCCCCTTCGTGTAGACTTCCTCGGCGCTGGGGAACAGGTCGCGCCAGACCTTCGTCGCCGCCGCCAGCGCCGGCAGCGCTCGCCCGAACGCCTCGATCACCAGCCAGCCGTCGTAAGTGACCTCGCGCAATGTCCGAAACGTCTCGTCCCAGTGAACGTGGCCCGCCCCTGGCGTACCGCGGTCGTTCTCGCTGATGTGGACATGAATGAAACTATCGGCGACACTGCGGATCGTGTCGGCGATGTTCCGCTCCTCGATGTTCGCGTGGAAGGTGTCGTACATCATGCGGAAGTTGGGATGATCGACCTGCTTGACCAGGGCACGGGCCTGGGCGGCCGTCGTCAGGAAGTAGCACTCGAAGCGATTGAGATACTCGATGGCGAGCATGAGACCTGCCTTCTTCGCCTCCTCGGCGGCGACGCGCAGCACGTCGGCGGCGCGTTTCTTTTCGTCCTCGGTCGGACCGGAGCCAGTGAAGACCGCCAGCGGCGAATGGTAGGGGCCGCACAGCCGTTCGCCGCCGAGTGTCGCCGTCATCTCGATGGCCCACCTGAGGCGATCCACCGCCGCCGAACGCGTACTGGCCTCGGGGCTGATCGGATTGGCTTCGGGGCCGACAACCGTCACCGTGGTGCAGCCGAGGCCCTGATTTTTCAGCTCGCGGGCGATCGTCTGGTAATGGGCCTTGTCGCCCTCGAACACCGGCAGTTCGACGCCGTCGAAGCCCGTTTGCTTGAGTTTGGCGAACAGGGGAAAGTGCTCGGCGGTGACGTGGGTGGTCCACAGCAGCAGGTTCATCCCGGTTTTCATGGTTTTGGTCCCTTACGTGAAAAAATGCTCACTCTCGGACGTAGAATTGGCGTATTGTGCGCCTCGGCGCGGCGCCTGGCAAGGAACTTCTCAAACGCCTGGGAAACCCCTCCCCCCAGCCCCCTCCCCGCAACGGAGAGGGGGAGAGAAAAGACACCGTTTGGCTTGCTCCCCCTCTCCGCTTCGGGGAGGGGGTTGGGGGGAGGGGTTCTCCCACAGACTCTCAGGCCAACAGCCAGCGGGCGAGGTTGAAATACAGGAGCAGCGTCGCCATGTCGGCCAGGGCCAGGACAATCGGCCCGGCGGCGACCTGCGGATCGCGTCGCAGCAACCGCAGCACGGTCGGCACCGTCAGCCCAACCAGGGCGGCCACAGCAACGCCGCCGCCGATGCCGCCCAGCAGGCACAGCGGCACACGCCACTGCCCGAGCCAGACCGCTGCCACGACCGCGACGATCAGACCAGTCGCACCCCCCAGGAGAGCCCCGATACTGGCCTCGCGGCGCAGCTTGCCGAGGATCTGACGCCAGCGCGGCCGCTCGCCCCGCAGCGTCTCCAGCGCCAGGCTCAGCGACTGGATGCTGACGCTCTCCGCCAGGGCGAGCACCACCGGAATGAACAGGGCCAGGGCGACCACCCGGCTCAGTTCGTGCTCGTAGATGCCGGACAGAAACGCGGCCAGCAACCCGCCGCCGACGTTGCACAGCAGCCACGGGAAGCGCAACCGAAAGGCGGCCACTGCTGAAGTTTGCCGCGCCTGTGCCAAATGGACGCCGATGAGTTGGAACAGGTCGTCGGGCCGATCCACATCAGCGAGTTGGCCGAGTTCCTGCGTATACAACTCGACATCGACGACGCCCAGCAAGCGTCGGGCCTCATCGACGACGGGGAGAGCGAGAAAGCGGTGCTGGATAAAGAACTCGCAGGCGTCGAGAACGGTCGCCTCCGCAGGCAGGGCGACTACCTGACGGAGCATGACGTCGGCGAGCGGTCGCTCCGGCGGACTGAGGAGCAAGCGGCGCGTCGGCACGACGCCTTGCAGATGGTCATCCTTGTCAACGACGTAAAAGTAGACGATGCGGCCCTCGGGCGGGTGTTCGCGCAGCCAGGTGAGGGCCTCGCTGACGGTCAGTTCCAGGGGCAGACGGGTGACGTCGCGGCGCACATGTCGCGTCACGGGCTCATTCAACGTGTCTTCGGTGAACCGCCTGGCCATGAGGTTTGTCTTACGACCCGGCGGTGCGCACTGGAAGAGATACCCTCGACCAATCGGAGGTGACGATGCAAGAGACACTCTGGCCGAATCAGGTGGTCGCTCAGTCGATCTTCAGCGTGGCGACCGGCTACATCAAGCGCGGCGGCTTCGACTGGACCTGTAACCCCTATTTGGGATGTACTTTCGGGTGTTTGTACTGTTACGCGATGTTCACGCCGCAGAACCGTCGCCCGCAAGAGGACTGGGGCAAGTGGTTCCAGGCGAAGATCAACGCGGTCGAACTGGCTCGCAAGCACGGCCGCAAACTCGCAGGCCAGGCCGTTTACATCTCCACTGTCACCGATCCCTATATGCCAACCGAGCATAGCCTGTGCCTGACGCGTGGCATCCTCGAGGCGTTAGTCCCGCATCAGCCGCGCGTGGTGATCCAGACACGCGGGCCGCTGGTGGTGCGCGATATCGACGTGCTGAGTCAGTTCCGGGCCTTGCGTGTCAATGTGTCGATTCCGACCGACAGCGAAGAAGTGCGGGTGGCCTTCGAGCCGAAGGCGCCGCCGCTGGAAAAACGCTGGGAGGCACTCGCCGAGCTGAAGGCGTCGGGGCTGAAGGTCGGCATTTGTGTCACGCCGATGCTGCCGCTGGCGCAGCCGGAGGCGTTCGCCGAGCGGCTGGTCAAGTTCGCGCCGGATGTGCTGGTGACACAAGGCTTCCACGATGGCGGGGGACAGTTCGAGGCGAACACGGGCGAGGCGGCAAGGCGGCTGCTGGCGGAGCGGCGCTGGACGGACGACGATTACCGGCGTGTCGTGGAGTTGTTGCGGCAACACCTGCAGGTCTACGAGGGCGAAGCAGGCTTCTTCCCACCGCCCGCCGTCTAGTCGCGAGTTTGCCCGTCCTGAAAAACTCGTATCCGAGTCGTCCCCAGGGGAGTCTTATTGGTAGACGAAGCGATCGAGTTGTTACCCGAGCCGCAAGCGAGGGCGTATCCCTCGGGACGGCGTTTACGGGATGGTGGCGAGATGACCGACTCGGCCCTGGCAGACTTCGTGCAGTATCTGTCCGACCTGGCTACCAGACAGCAGGGTACGGATGCGGCGGACGCCGAACTGCTCCGGCGATTCGCCGCGGAGCGGGACGAGGCTGCCTTTGCCATACTCCTGCGGCGGCACAGTCCTCTGGTGTTCGCTGTCTGCCGGCAGGTACTCCGGGACGCCCACGACGCCGAGGACGCGTTCCAGGCAACCTTTCTGGTGCTGGCGCGCAAGGCCGCCTCCATTCGCAAGCAACAATCGCTCGCTGCCTGGCTTCACCGGGTGGCGGTCAACGTGGCCCGGACGGCGAGAACGAGCGCCGCTCAACGGCGGGCGCAGGAAAGGCAGGCAGTCGTCATGTCTCAGGGAAGCCCTGCCGATGAGGTGGCGTTGCGCGACGAGCAGCCAGTGATCCATGAGGAAGTGAATCGGCTGCCGGAGAAATACCGCGTGCCCATCGTGCTGTGTTACTTCCAAGACAAGACGCACGACGAAGCGGCCCGGGAGTTGGGATGGCCAGTGGGGACAGTGAAGGGGCGGCTAGCGCGAGCGCGCGATTTGTTGCGGGCCCGGCTGGCCCGCCGCGGCCTGGCCCTGTCGGGGGGCGGGCTGGCCGCGGCCTTGACACAAACCGCAGCGCTGGGCCAGGTGCCCGCCGTTCTCCTTGGCGAGACTCTTCGGGTGGCGCTGTCTTCTGTGGGCAACGGGGCGGTCCCTGTGGGTACCATCTCCGCCCGAGTCCTCGCCTTGACCCAAGGAGCGTGCCAGACCGTGACCGCTACCAAGGTTATCTCCCTGATCGTCCTGGTGCTTGCCGTTAGCCTGGCGGGGTTCGCTGCCGCGATCGCTTCGGGGGTGGGGCGAGAGGCTGGCCCAGAGCCTCTTGCGGCGCAGAAGCAGGAGGTCGTCGCGCAAGCGAAGGCCAACGAGGATCGTCCCGCCGCCCAGGCTATCCAGCTGACCCTGGCGAACGTTCGCCCAGAGTATCGACCCGGCGAGGCGGTGGATCTGACCCTCACCATCAAGAACAACGGCAAGGAGGAGTTTTCGTACCTGCAACCTAAACTGACCGATCTCGATGGTTTCACGATGCTCGGCCCTGATGGCACGGAAGTACAGCCTGGAATCAACCCGGTGGAAATCGGGTTTGCCGGCATCCTCGTGAGGGTGCGGCCGGGTGAAAGCGTCACCGTCAAGGACAGTCTGCGCGGCGTCAATCTCCCCAAGGGGGGAACGAATCGTTACCTGCGGCATCGGTTCTACCCGATGGAGACCCCGGGAGTCTACCGCCTGCGCATCCGGATAGGCGACGCGAGCAGCAATGAACTCAAGGTCACCCTGCTCGCGAAAGAGGGAGCCGAGCAGGCGGACGATGCCGTGAAGGCCGATCTCAAGAAACTGCAAGGCACCTGGCACATGGTGGGCTGCGAGGAGGGAGGCAAGCCCGTTGCTCCCGAGAATGTCAACCCGAATGATTTCCTGTCTTTCGAGGGGACGACGTTCTTCTTCAAGTCCGGCCTGCGCGGGCTGAAAGGGACTTTTACGATCGACCCATCGAAAACCCCGAAGTGGATGGATCAAACCTCGTCAGGTGGGCTGGTGTTCAAAGGGATCTATGAGTTCAAGGGAGACCGACTGCGTGTGTTCCTCGCGGCGCCCGGCGGCGAGCGCCCCACGGAGTTCAAGACGAAGGTTGGCGATAAACTATGGATTCGCACCTATGAGCGCGTCAAAGTCGCCCCGGACGGCCCCGGCGCGCAGCGCGGCGATGCGGGTGAAGGCACGGATCTGCACGGCGACCCGCTCCCACCTGGGGCCATCGCCCGCCTGGGAACGGTCCGCTTCCGCCACGGCAAAGGGATGACGGCCATCGCCCTGTCGCGGGACGGGAAGACGATTACCTCGGTCGGGGGTGACGGCAGCATTGTGCTTCACGACGCCGCGACCGGCGCCAAACTCCGCTCCATCGCCGGGGAAGCCGCCGCGAGGGTGGTCGTCCTCGCGCCGGATGGCCGGAGCCTCGCCACGGTCATCGGCGGTCGGCGCATTATCGTGCGGGACACGGCAACTGGTGACCGGATCCGTGAATTCCAGGTCGCGAATGGGCCCATTTTTCAGCTCGCCTTCAGCGCGGACGGCAAGATACTGGCCGGCGGCGAGCAGTACCTGATTCATCTCTGGGACATCCATGCCGGCAAAAAGGTGAGCCGAATCAACCCGCCGGGAGTCGAAACCCTCAGAGTGGCCCTGTCGCCCGACGGCAAGACGCTGGCGACGGCCGGATGGGACCGCAAGGAGCGGCCGATACTCTGCCTGTGGGAGACGGCCAGCGGCCGGAGGCTCAGCGAGTGGCAGCCCGGCGCCGACATGGAGGAAACCCACGCGCTTGCCTTCTCCCCGGACGGGAAACGCCTCGCCTCCGCCAGCGGTTACGGTGATCCCGAACAACGCGAGCGCCTGCGCGTGTGGGCCGTTCCCACTGGCGAGCGGCTGCTCGAAGTCCCGGGCCGGTTTCACGGTCTGCGCTATTCCCCCTGCGGCAAACTCCTCGCCGCCAGGGGGGCGGGTGCGGTCTCCTTGCGGGCGGCGGACACCGGCAAGGAGATGCGGCGGATTCCCGCAAGCGGCCCCGTGAGCTTCGCCGCGGATGGCAAGATGCTGGCCCTGGCCGACCGCTACTCGACGATCACCTTCTGGGACGTGCCCACGGGCCAGCAACTCCGCGCGCCATTGCTGGGGCATCGCCACTGGGTCAGGAACGTGCAGTTCCTTGCCGGCGGCAAGACCCTCGCTTCGCTGGGTGACGACGCCACCTATTTCTGGCAAGTCCCCGCCGCAAAGAGCATCGGCCGGTTCGACGGGCCTGTCAGTCAGCGGGCTCTGTCGCCCGATGGGAAAACGCTGGCGGCGATCTTCTCGCCCAAGACACCGGCCTCGCATCAGAGGATCGGCTTGTGGGACACCGCCACCGGCAAGAAACTCCATGACCTGGAGCCCTCGTCGTCGAATCTGGCCTTGATGGACCTGAACTTTTCCCCTGATGCGACCACGCTGGCCGTCCCGTTGGGGGACCGGACGATTCAATTCTGGAGCGTCGGCACGGGCAAGGTGATTCGCCAGTTTGTACTCTCGAAGGTTCTGGCGCAGAGCCTGGCCTTTTCGCCGGACGGCAAAACGCTGGCCATCTGCAATGGCAACTCCAGCCTGGAGGTGCAGGGCGGCCAGGTTCCGAGGGTCTGGTTGGTGGACGCGGTCACGGGCCGGGAGTTGCGCCAGCCGTTCGAGCTGCCGGAGACCGCCGCTGCCCGGGGACGTTCGTCGCGCATCATCAGCATGAACCCAATGCTGGCCTTCTCGGCCGACGGCAGGATCCTGGCCGCGGCGGCGACGAGTGGCGGGAACTGGGGTGTGGAGCATGTACTTCAGGTCTGGGCGGTGGAAACGGGGCAGCTCCTGTGCCGGCTCGAACGGGTGAGCAACCGCTTCGCCCTGTCTCCGGACGGCAAGAGCCTGGTCACGATGACTGCCGATCCCGACCGGAGTGAGCCCCCGCGGTTGTGGGAGGTGGCGACCGGCAAGTTACGCGCTCCGATTCGGGGACATTTGGGATCGGTTACCGGCGCTGCCTTTTCGCCGGATGGGCGGTTGCTGGCCACCGGGAGCCAGGACACGACGGTTCTGATCTGGGACGCCCTGAGTCTGACCGGCGAACCACCGGCTGCCGGCAACCTGTCCCGCAAGGAATTGGAGGCCCTCTGGGCTGACCTGGGTGGGGCAGATGCGGCCAAGGGCTACCGGGCGATCCGGGCGCTGGTCGCCGCACCCGAACCGACCGTGCCCTTCTTGCGGGAGCACCTGCGTGCGCTTTCCCCACTCGATGGGAAGGCTCTGGCCCGGCTGATCGCCGACCTCGATGCAGGCCAGTTTGCCGTGCGGGAGAAAGCCATGCATGAGCTAGAAAAGCTCGGTCCGTCAGCTGGGCCGGCGCTGCGGCAGGTGCTGGCCGGGCAACCCTCCCTGGAAGTTCGTCGGCGGGTGGAGCAACTGCTTGCGAAACAGCAGCGGTTCATCCTCACCTCGGAGGGGCTGCGGAGTTGGAGGGCGATTGAGGTGCTGGAGCACATCGCCACTCCCCAGGCCCGAAAACTGCTGGAGGAGTTGGCCCGGGGTGTTCCGGCCCCTGGGGTCAGCGAAGAAGCCCAAGCGGCGCTGCAGCGCCTGGCCCGACTCCCCGCTGGCTCGTAACCCGAGCGAAAGGAGCATTTCAGACCATGAGCGCGACAAAGCGGGCACTCACGATCGCAGTCTCGGTTGCCGTCGTCGTGGTTGGGTTCGGTGCCGGCCGGGAGCCGGAGGCTGCTCCCGGAAAGGAGCCAAAGGGTGCGGCCACGGATGCCTATGGCGACCCGCTACCGCCGGGCGTCGCAGTTCGATTGGGCACGGTCCGTTTTCGCTACGGCAGCCGCTTCACCTTTTCTCCGGACGGCAAGACCCTCGCCGCGCTGGACGGCGACAGCCTCTACCTGGTGGACGTCGCGACAGGCAAGGAGCAGCAGCAATTCCGGGGATTGATGGGAGGCTATGCCGGCGCGCCGGCGTTTGCGCCCGAGGGTCAGCGCGTGGCCGCCGTCGATGGCAGGGGGGCGCTCTACCTCTGGGAAGTGGCCACGGGGAAGGAACTGCGACGGCTCGCCGTGCCCGCAAGAAGTTTCCTCCGCGACCGAGCTTTTTCCCCCGACGGCAAACGGGTCGCGCTCCTCAGCTACGATGGTTGGATCACGCTCCTGGACATTGCCACGGGTAAAGAAGAATGCAAGTTCACAGGGCACAAACTCAATGTCGTCTCCAGTGCGTTTTCCGCCGACGGCCGGATCCTGGCCTCCGCCAGTCTGGACCGGACGGTCCGGTTGTGGGACGTGACGACTGGCAAGGAATCGCGCCGACTTCCGCAGCACAAGGGGCCGGTCGAGTCGGTCAGCTTCTCGCCGGATGGGAAGATCCTGGTGACGGCCGGACGCGGCGACGGCATGGTTCATTGGTGGGATGTGGCCACCGGGAAGGAACTACGTCAGTCCCAGGCGGACGACAGTCCCCAGGGACTTCTCGCCGTGGCCTTTTCCCCTGACGGCCAGGTTGTAGCCTCTGTCGGTGGGGCGAAGGTTGTCCGTCTCTGGGACGCCGGCACGGGGCGCGCGTTGCGTTCCTTTGAAGGCGCCAGGGCGGTTGCCTTTTCGCCTGACGGCAAAATCCTGGCTGCGCCCAGCAAGTTCGGCACGTCGCTACGTCTGTGGGACGTGGCGACGGGCAAGGAGCTCAACGCCAGCGAGGCGCACACCAGCCCGGTCGAAGCGCTCGCGGCTTCGCCTGACGGGACGCTCATCGCTTCGGGGGATCGGGCCGGAACCGTCCGGCTGTGGCAAGCGGCGACAGGCAAGCCTCTCTGCAAGCTCTCTGGACACACCGACGGCGTCACCGCCCTCGCCTTTGCTCCGGATGGCAAGACGCTGGCCTCGTTGAGTTCCGATCGCACCATTCGGCTCTGGGCTGCGGCCACCGGTCGGGAACTGCAGCGCCTGGTGTCAGGAGAGGCGGAAGCCTTTACCAGCCTGGCCTTCGCGCCCGACGGCAACATCCTGGCATCGGGGGGCCTCAACGGTAGGATTGGTTTGTGGGATCCCACCACGGGAAAAAAGGTGCGCGACTTTGAGGCCCATCCCTTCCGGCTCAACAAGTACGATGACCTGAGTTATGCCGCCGCCGTCGCGGTGCTGGCTTTCTCCCCGGATGGAAAGATGCTGGCGACGGGAATTGACCAGAACGAGACCTTCCATCTCTTCGATGTCCGAACCGGCATACGGCTGCGACAGTTTCAGGCTCCGCTGCTCAACAAGGACAACTGCAGCCACAAGAAGGCCACGCTCGCCTTTTCGTACGACGGCAAGACACTGGCGACGGGCAGTGGTCACAAGATGGTTCGCTTCTGGGAAGTCGCCAGCGGCAAGGAGCGGCGGCAGCTGGGAGGAAGCAACATCGCAGGCAGCGGCCGTTATGCCTATGCTGGATGTGAAAAGTGGCCCTATACGCTGGCCTATTCTGCCGACGGCAAGCTGCTGGCCAGCTGGGGTCATCAGAACGAAACCTTCCGCATCTGGGATGCCGCCACGGGCAAGGAACTGGCCCACCTGCGCGGGCATCGTGCGGATGTCAGCGCGGTGGTCTTTTTGCCCGATGGCAAGGGGCTGGTCTCGGCGAGTGCGGACACGACCCTCCTGGTCTGGAACATCCCAAACGCCTGGAAGTGATTGACAGCCGGCTCGCGTTCGTCCCGCTTGCGGGTTAGCACTCTGGGTTGTGCTAACCCCAAGCGTGGCTCGTCAGCGTGCCCGCGGCCCTTCGTTCGGCCCCGTCGGCTGTACGACCTCGAAGTCCGAGCCCTTGAGTTTGCGCAAGTCGTCCAGGCCCTTGATGCGTCGATCCGGAGCGATCGAGAGGCGCCAATCGCCGCCGTTGTCCGCGACGTACATCCCGTACTTTTGCAATCCCTTGAGGATCGCTTGCGCGTGCGGCGAGAACTTCGAGACGTCGTAGTCCTGGCGCAGCCGGAAGCGCTCCCCCATGCGCGGCAGGTTGGGGTCGGTCAGTTTGCTGGCGTAGTGGGTCGCGGGATAGACGTACGCCCGCCGCGTGCGCCGCACGGTGAAGCGCATCGCGTGCTCGACCATGCCGCGCTCTAGCTCGTCGTAGCGGATCACGGCTGGAAACACGGGTAGTCCCGCGGCGTCGGAGGACGTCCAGCCGGCCGGCCGCAGCTTGTTACTTTTCAGATCGAAGATAGCGGCGCAGGCCGCTTGCCAGCCAGCGTCGGTCTTGCGCATCTGGTAGAACTCGTAGAGCATGCCATTGACCGGATCGACGACCAAGGCGTGCCGGTCGCCCTTGCCGGTGCGCTGGACGTAGTCGAGCGTCTTGCCTTTCGGCGACAGCGGCCAGTCCTCAATGGGCACATTGTCGGGCACCGGATACGGCCCCTTGTCGGACTCGGCGGCGTAGGAGACGAGTTTGACCGGCAACTTCTTCTGGTCGGGCGGCACCAGAATGAAGGACATATCGAGGTTGTACGCCAGTCGTTTGTCGGCGCCGATGGTGGCGATCATCTCCTTCGAGTTGGGCAGGACGGGCAGTTTGGAGATGTCCTCGTTCCAGGGGTTATTCGCCGGGAAGACCTGCATCGTCGTGAGGATGCGGTCGGCCTCGGGTGTGTCGAACGCCACGGGTTGCTTGATCTCCGGCATCTTCGGCAGAGGCCGGCCGCTGGAGTGTTTCGCGCCGGGTTCCTGAGCGTGGCCCGCCCAGAGCACGAGCACGGCCCAGGAGACAGCCAGCGCCGCAGCCAGGATCCTGTGTTGCATGATGACCTCGCTGTTCGCTGAGAAAGCGAACCCAGTGCCGTTCACGGTTGTTGTGGCAGCACTTCAAACAGCTTACTCACGGCGAGTTTGAAGCCTGGTAAGACGGTGCCGCCATCGAGAGTGTCGTTGCTGTCGAGGATCTGGACCTTCTTGACACCCTCGTAAACGTAGATCTTCCGGTGGGGTGGATAGATTACCCAAACCAGATTCACGCCGTGGGTGAAGTAGTCCTCGATCTTGGTTTGCACGTCCAGGGCGAAGTTCGTCGGGCTAATCACTTCTACGGCCAGGTTTGGCACGACCGCCCAGGCGTTGCCGGGAGGGATGACGCGCTGCGGCCAGCGCTCGAAGGACACAACGGCCGCGTCCGGGCGCAACTCGACATCCCCGGCGCTATCGAGCCGAAAGAGCACTTCGATGGCGACAATTCCTTGCGGACTGTCGCCCCAAAAGAGCCAGATGTAACGCCCGAGCAAGTTGGCGATTCCGCTCTCCTGCGCTCCCATCAGTGGCGCCTCCACTCGCTTCCCGCGGACGGTTTCATA
>WNGB01014362.1_pt1 | contig 14855 bp, 15 predicted proteins | sample 5400681 | NCBI WGS metagenome assembly WNGB01 (sample SAMN13153367, study PRJNA577476) | soil metagenome | isolation source: 115 cm soil or saprolite under grassland replicate 2 | place: USA:California | collected 2016-06-15
CTTCGTCCGCGGGTCTGCTTCTTCGGTCACCACCATACCCGGCTCGACGCCGAGGTCGCGGGCGTCCGTTGCGTCGGACTGAACAAGGTCGCGATGCCCGGGAACCTCGTCGCAGTGGACCTCGCGACTCGTGGACGCGGATGGTCGCTCCTCGGCGAGTGGCCGGCGCGAGAATCAGTTGCCACGTAACGATGTTGTGCCTGCCGAAAAGCTCATCCATGCGAAGAGCATTGAGCCGCAGCGTGTTTCGAGAGCGTTCGGCCGGTGTTGAGCTTGATGCAGGCCATCTTCGGGAGCTGCCAGGTCATCGTTTCGAACGAGCGTGAACTCCCGCTGGAGAACCTGGCACTTCGCCACCAGATCGGGGTCCAGCTGAGGTCGAAGTCCTGCAGTCGTTTTGCAGTCACGGCCGGCAGCTTCCATACGCTCCGTGCGACCGGTGCCATGAAGGGCCTTGAGCCGAAGGCAGCGAAATCAATAGTTTGGCAGTGCATGCGATCTGTTGCGGGGGGTGTGATATTGCGCCGCCGGATTCGGGACCAAGGGGTCGCAGGTTCAAATCCTGTCTCCCCGACTCAGAACGCCGCGACTCTCCACGGGAAACCGGCGGGTCGCGGCCTTCTCCTTTTCCGGATGGTGCGCTGCGCACCACCGGCGCACCAAAATCCGTGACGCCCGGTGCGCAGGATGCGGCCATTGCGGCCGTCCTGGCGCCGATCGCGCCGGCGAGTGCGTCGCGGCACCGCTGCGACGTCGTGCTGCCGGACGCCCTCCCCGCATTCCTCGAGTAAGCGCCCGGTGAACCGCACCTGTCGAGCCTGACGGCATCGAGGCACGCTTCGCCACGGAGGTGACCGTGGCGAAGACGAAGAAGATCGGCGGGACGAACCAGGCGCGGCTGCACGAGCTGGCGGCGGATCGGTACTGGAGCGAGGCGGACGGGCGCGCGGCGCTCGCGGCATTCGAGGCGAGCGGCCTCACGCGCGTGGCGTTTCGGCGCGAGACAGGGATCTCGACCCAGCGGCTGAAGTGGTGGCGGCGACGCCTCGGAGCGGCGGCCGAGCCCGGCGGCAAGATCGAGTTCGTGCCCGTCGAAATGACGCCGCGCGCAGCCGTGGCCGCGGTGACGGCGGACGCGGCCATGGAGATCGTGCTCGGCGAGATCCGCGTGTGCGTCGGCCCCGCCTTCGACGCAGGCGCGCTGCGCCGGCTCCTCGAGGTCCTCGCGGAGCCGACATGCTGAGCTTCCCGTCGACGGTCCGCGTGTACCTGTGCGCGTGCCCGGTGGATCTTCGAAAGAGCTTCGATGGGCTCGCGGTCGCGCGCGAGGAGGTCATCCTCGAGCCGGCCGCGAAGGAGAAGATCTGCGCGACCTGCGGCGGCGAGAAGGCGTGCATCGGGTACGAGCGGAGCGAGGCGCTCGAGTTCGTGCCGGCGAGCTTCAAGGTGATCGAGTACGCGCGGGCGAAGTGCGCGTGCCGCAAGTGCGGTGAGGGCGTGGTGATCGCGCCGCCGGCGGCGAAGCCCATCGACGGCGGCCTGCCGGGGCCTGGGCTCCTCGCGCACGTGCTCGTCTCCAAGTACAAGGACCACCTGCCGCTCCACCGGCTCTCCGGGATCTACGCGCGCAGCGGCGTGGACCTGAAGGCGTCCACCCTCGGTGACTGGGTGGCCGCGGGGACGGACGGGCTTGACGCGATCGCGAGGGCGATCTGGCGAAACGCGCTCGTCGCCCACCTGCTCCAGAGCGACGACACCGGCCTCAAGGTGCTCGACAAGGATCATCCGAACGGCGTGAAGCGCGGGCACCTCTGGGTGTACCTGGGCGACGGGAAGTGGTGCGCCTTCGTGTACACGCCGGACTGGAAGGGGGAGTGGCCGCAGAGCTTCCTCGCCGAACGCAAAGGCTGGACCCAGGTGGACGGCTACGCCGGCTACAACGACCTCTTCACCCGCGACGGCGCGACGGCGATCGAGGTGTCGTGCTGGGCCCACGCTCGGCGCGGCTTCGTGGAGACGCTCGACGCCGGCGACCTGCGCGCGGCGATCCCGGTGGAGCTCATCCGCCAGCTCTACGCGATTGAGCGCGCCGCCACCGAAGCCGGCGAGGACCACGAGGCCCGGCTGGAGCGACGGCAGCGCGAGGCGCCGCCGATCATCGACGCGCTCGCCAAGTGGATGGCCGATACCTACAACAAGGAGCCGCCGAAGAGCCCGCTCGCGAAGGCCTGCTACTACGCGATCGCGCGCTGGGAGGGCCTAAAGCGCTTCCTCGAGGACGGGCGCCTGCCGCTCGACAACACGGCATCCGAGCGCGCGTTGCGCCAGGTCGCCGTGGGACGAAACAACTACCTGTTCGCGGGCTCCGACCAGGGCGGCGAGCGCGCCGCGATCGCCTACACCGTGATCGGCGCCTGCATGCTGGCCGGCATCGATCCGCTCGCGTACCTCACCGACGTCTTCCAGAAGCTCGCCGCCGGCTGGCCCCACCGCCGCCTCGACGAGCTGCTCCCGCCGAACTGGGCCGCCGCCCGCGCCGCCGAGCAGGCCGCCGCGGCGACCGTCGCGGGCTGACATCCGTCGCCGAGGCCTCTCACGCTCCCCGCCGACCGGCTACGTGCGGTCGGCCGGGCGGATACGAACGACGGACTAGCGCTTGAGCATCTCGAGGATCTTCGCACAGTAGCGGGTTACTCACGACTTGCATCGGAGAACAGCCCCGCGTCGCGGTGGACCGGGCGTTCTGGGTCCTGCTACGGCGCGTGTGGGCGCGATGGTCCGATGCGGTTGCGGCCGCCGTGTGGAACCGCCGGTGGTTGAGATGCATGACGATGATCGATCCGGGCCGCGCCGCGCAGAGCACCCAGTCCACGAGCGACTGCCTCGTCGCGCGTGCGTCGGGATCGCCCGACGGGAGATCGTACTCGATCGTTCGCAGCCCGAGCGCCGCTGCGGTCCGGAGCACGCGCGCGTCGTAAGGCGTGGTTCCCGGCCATGCGCGACCGGGACCCGTTCGATCCACGGATCCCGAACCCTCAACCTCGATTCGGTCGTCAACCTCGTGAAGTTCGGTCGGCCCGGTCCCCGCTCATGCTGAGCTTGTCCGGGCCGTGACGTGAGTGGGGACCACTCTCCCACCCAATGTGAATGTCACTTGACGGCAATCAACCTCACTCATCGCGAATGCGACTATAGGTAGCATCTGTACGGACTGGGGAGGGTGGGTGCTCCAGCCAGATCGGTTTCTGCACAGCGAGCAAGCGTCGCCGCGTACGTGATCGTACGTGACCACGTCGATTCGACATACCTCGAGGGGCAACAGCATGCGAGATCGCCGGGTGAACTGGGACGCGATTCTGAACGTGGCAGCGGTAGCCGTGGCGTCGACGCTGTTCGCAACCGGTTGTGGAGGCACACAGAACGAGGTCAGGTCGACCTCCTCCAAGGTGAGGGCGTCGTCCAAGGGAGTCGTCACCCTGGATTCCACGCCGTCATACCGGGCGCCGGGAACGGTCACGATCACGGTCGCAGATTCCGATCTCAACCTGAGCCCGGCCTCGCGCGACGGCGCGTCCGTGACCATCGCCAGCACGACGTCGGTCGTCCCGATGACGGTCAACCTGACCGAGACCGCAGCCGACTCCGGCATCTTCACGGGGTCGGTGCCGATCGTTCTGGTCGCGCAGGATGGGGCTTTGACCGTGAGTAACGGGGACATCATCACGGTCACCTATCAGGACGCGAACGACGGGACGGGCAGCGCGGCCGTGGCGACTGCAACCGCCACCGTGGACGACACCTCGCCGGATCTCCACATGACGGCGGCGAGCGGCCCAGCCAGTGCGACTGCTGGTGACACGATCAACTTTACCGGTACGGTCGCCAATGACAGCATCGGCGGCTCGGCCTACAACTGGTTCGCGGTCTCCTACTTCCTCAAGAACAGGGTGGACGGCAGCACGACCCGCGTCGCGGACTTCTGGCCGGTGTATGGCCTCGCTGCCGGCCAGTCGCAGCCCGTGGACGTGGGCGGCGTCATCCCCACGCGGACTCGTGGGGCTACGTGGCCGAGTCGAACGAGAGCAACAACACCTTCGACCCCCCGCCCACCATTCACATCAACGGACTGCCGCTCGCCGATCTCACCATGGCGGCGGCCTCGGGGCCCTCCTCCGCCGCCGCGGGCGACACCGTCACCTTCACCGGCACCGTGACGAACGCCTCCGGCGACCAGCCCACCTACAACTGGTTCGCGGTCTCCTACTTCCTCAAGAACAGGGTGGACGGCAGCACGACCCGCGTCGCGGACTTCTGGCCGGTGTATGGCCTCGCTGCCGGCCAGTCGCAGCCCGTGGACGTGGGCGGCGTCATCCCCACCAACAACACCTTCGACCCCCCGCCCACCATTCACGTCAACGGCATCGGCTCACGGGCTGACGCAGGTCCGGACCAAGTCATCGAATGCCCGGCCACCCAGCAGGTCGACGTGACGCTGAACGGATCGGGCTCTTCCGATCCCAACGCCTACCGCTGGAGTTGGGGCGACGGGACGAACACTTACAATCCGACCGGACCATCGCCGACCATCACGCTCCCGTCCTGGGGAGTCTACGACATCGCTCTCGAGGTGACGTATCCGACGGGGATCGTGTCGACGGACAGCGTTAGGATCACGGCCGGGGACACCATCGCCCCGAGGACGACGGCGGCGGTCGTCGGGACGATGAACGCCGACGGTGTCTATACGTCAAAGGTGGACGTGACACTGACGGCGACGGACGCCTGCACCGGCGTGAAGGAGATTCATTACACGATCAACGGTGCGGAGACCGTATATCGCGTCGATCCCGTCGCGAAGGTGGCGAGCACCACGTTCAGCCTCGTGAACTCGGGGACATACGTGATCACCTTCTGGGCGGTGGACAACGCGGGCAGGGCGAGCTCTCCGGTCCAGATCGCTCCGGTCCCAGTCAACAATGGCGGCGGCGGTGGCGGTGGCGGCGGCACCTGCGTCGGGGTCACGCTCTACTCCGACGGGTCGGGGCAGCTCTTGTACGCGCTGGATGGGAACACGTACCAGCCCGTCACCGGCCCAGTCACCGTATGCGGGACCATCGACATGCTGGCGTACGGCTACACGACGCCTTCAGCGAACGTCGAGCTCGTCCAGACGTTGCTGATCACGGTGGACATCACGGTCAGCGGAACGGTTCAAGGGCTGATCGATCTCGTCCATCAGTACGTCACGGACCAGAATGTCGCGAACGAACTGTCGGCGATTCTCGCCAGCGCCTCGAACGCTACCACTCCGAGTGACCAGGACGCCTATCTCCAGGAGTTCAAGAAGAAGGTCCAGGCCCAGTCCGGAAAGAAGATAACGGCGGAAGTTGCCGGGATCCTGACGCGCGCGGCGGACTTCATCATCAACAACAACTGACGATCGCGCGTCGCCTCGTCCTGGGAGGCGATCGACCTCGAGCGATGGGGAAAGGGAAGGCGGGGGTCAGCCCCGCCTTCCCTCTGCGGGAGGGTGCGCTGCGCACCACCGGCGCGTCGACCGTACGCGTTTCCGGCCGCGCGTGGCCCCGTCACGCGCGGGTATCCGAGGGGCTACGCCGCTCCCGTGCTCCGGAAACGTATCGTCGACGGCGAAGGGCTCCCGCCCGCGTGGCCGGATTCCGAAGGAGCGATACGCGGCGAGTCGTTCTCTCCGCTCTACCCGTCGCACCCGACCGTATCGGATGCTCCCGGCGAGTCTTCGGGACCAAGGGGTCCCAGGTTCAAATCCTGTCTCCCCGACTCAGCAACCGACCGTCACTTGGAGACTTTCCGGGTGACGGGCGTTGTGTTTCTGGGCTGCGGGGTGCGTTCCGGGGTGCGCTTTCGCGGCGGCCGCCCTCGGCCGCGAGATGAACCGGAGAGTGCTCTGTCCCCGCGGCCAGAGCGTCCGCCCCTCTCGGCATCGGTGTGGGTCATGGAGCCAAGGGGTGGTGAACGTCTGGCTCTCGGAGCTCGCGGGCGACGAGGTCCGCGTGGAGCGAGCAGCCGCACCGGATCGTTCCGCGCTCGAGGTGCTCGTCGGCGTGCGTGGGGAGTCCTGCCGAAACCCACTCGGCCCAGCCGGTGTTCATCTCCCGTGTGAAGAAGCCGTGCTCTGCCAACTGCAGAGCCGCCTGCGCGGCGAGATGTCAGTAATCGCTCCAGCAGTAGGTCACGAGCTCCACGTCACGCGGAAGCTCAGCGATGATCGACGCGAGCTCGTCCTTCGGAACGCACCACGCGCCCTGGATGTGCCCCTTGCGGAACGCCGCACGCGGGCGGACGTCGAGCAGGAGGAACGGATCTCCAAGGCCATCCTTCACGTGATGGAGGACGTCGTTCTTCTGCTTCTCCGCGCGGAGCTTCGCCGCGAAGTATCCGCGGTTGGCTTCGAACCTCGTCGGGTTCGAACCGCATGAGACCCCTCGGAACAAGAGACTCTATTTGACGGGCGGGACGCTGGTGCCGTCTGGCGTGGGCGGGGTCCTGGGCGGGAGCGGCTCCGGGGGCATGCCGGGCCCGCGCTCCGGCGGGACCGACGGACCCGGCGTCATTCCAGTGGTACCGGAGCCGGCCGGTGGGCGCCCGGGAGCGCTCGACCCCGTGATCCGATCCGCGACGTTCGTCGTCTCCTTCACCGTGAAGCTCGCGCGGACCTCCTGTCCTTCCGTGAGGTCCCGGCTGCTCTTCACGCCCGCTCCGGAGAATTGCGTGCTGGCGTCGATCTTCATGGGGACGATTGCCCCCATGTGCTCCAGGTAGACCGTGTTCGCGTCGGTCTTCACGACGGTCCCGCTCAGCTCGCGCTCGCGCGCGGCGGTCCCGCCGAGTTGACCGCTCCGCTCGCCGGTCCCGCCGAGTTGACCGCTCCGCTCGCCGGTCTTCGGCGCCTTCGTCTGTTCGTCGCCGGCTGCCGCGAAGGCGAGCGCCGCGGTGACCATCCCCGCCGATATCAGGACCGAGACATGCCGCTTCATGTTCTCCTCCCTTCCCTGCCACCGTCCTCTACGTGGCCGGACGACCGAGCCAGGTCTCGCGCGGTCGTGCTTCGACCGCCGAACCGGATGCGCGGCGTGCGAGCGCGTCGTGCCCTGTCTCGGTAATGCACCTCTGAGCCACTCCGTATCGTGGGTTCCGCACGCTTCCGTCGGCAACGAACGGTAGTCCGGGCCGCCGGGAGACGTGCGTGGGCTCATGGAAGCCGTCGGACGTCGAGGTCCGCGCTCCTGCTCTCCTGGACGCGTGAACGCCGGCAGGCACGAGGCGGGGGCGGTATCGGGGAAAGGCAGACGCCCGAGGCAAGGGCGCATGCCGGTCTGGCCGGAGGACGAGGGCGGCGCCATGCACGTGGGCGGTCGCGAGATCGTCCGGAATCGTCGTCCAGCTCTTCGACTCGCCCCACTCACCGCATACCGGACCGAACTGTGCCGCGCTATCGGGAACGAAGTGGACCACGCCCTGGTCCCTCCTGACCCCCCGCGGCGAGCATCCTCGCTCTGGGCGAAAGCTGCGAGTGGCAAGTGGACCGAGTGCATGGTTCGAGATCGTCGCGATCCGGCTCGCCAAGGGCGATTGGCTCCGTGCAGGCGCTCGCGGTCGGGTTGCTCCTCGGCCGCGCCGCCGCGCGGCGCGGACTTCCTGTTCCGGTCCGCCCGCGGCCGCGGCTGTCAGTACGTGTGGTGAGCGGACCGATCGAGACAACTCAACGGAGCTGCCATCGGTGGATCTCCGTGTTGTGGCACTCGAGATCGCGACAGAAGGCGTGCGTGCCGTCGTTTCTCGCGACGAAGTACAGCTCGTCGCAGTCCGCGGGATGCACAGCCGCCCGGAGCGACGCCCTCCCCGGGCTCGCTATCGGGCCGGGAGGTAGTCCGGTGCGCGTGTACGTGTTGTACGGATTGGTGCTGCGGAGATCAGGTCGCGTGATGTCGTTCGACCATCGACCCGTCCGAAGCAGGGTCGCGTACATCACCGTGGGGTCTGCCTGCAGCGGCATCCCCTTCCTGAGGCGGTTGTGCAAGACGCACGAGATCCGCGGGCGCTCCGACGGATTGCCAGTCTCCTTCTCCACGATGGACGCGAGCGTCACGAGCTGCACCTGTCCGAGGTCGATCCCTGGCGCGCGATCGGCCTCGATCTGCTTCCACTCCTCGTCATGCCGGCGGACCATCGCCTCCAGGATCGCGTGCGGCAGCGGTCGTCCGACGAACGTGTACGTGTCCGGAAACAGGAACCCCTCGAGCGAGACCGCCGGGATGCCGAGCTTCCAAGCGACCTTGTCGTCGCGCATGAGCAGAAGGAGCTCCTCCGCGCGCGCCGCACCGCTCCGCTCCACAATCGCGGCGATCTCGTCCATCCGGACCCCCTCCGGGATGGTGAACCGGAAGACTCGCGCCGCACCTCGATACAAGCGGTCGAGGACCTCGTCCGGGGGGAGCGCGCCGCGGAACGCGTATTCACCCGCCTTCACGGCGCGGCGATCGCGCCTCAAGTACCGTGCGTACAGCCACGCGAGCCGCTCGTTCGAGAGCACGCCGGCGCGCGAGAGCGCGTGGATCGTCGTTCCGAGGCTTGCGCCTCTCGGGATCTCCACCAGCTTCTCGTCGTCGGAGCCGTATGGGTTCGAACGGAACTCCTCGAGGTCGCGCCAGGCGAGCCCGAGGAGCGACGCGCCGGCGAGGACCGCCGCGATGAAGCTCCCGAGGACCCACCGACCGGCTCGGCCGCGACGCACGGCGCCCTCGCGATCAGTGCTGCGCGTCGCGTTCCGCGTGCGGCAGCACGGCGGCCTCCAGCGGACGGCCGGGCCAGCGCCTGCTATCTCGGCCGGGCTGGTCGATCTCGCGGATGAGCCTCTCCACGCGACGGAGGTTCAGGCCGATGTCGGTGATGATGAGGAGGTCCGGCGGGATCCCCTGGATGTCCGAGCCGGCGGGTGAGAGGAAGTTCGAGACGACCTTCTTCAGCTCGTCGGCGTCGGCGTACTTCAGCCGGATGACGCGCGTCACGGGCTGCTCAGTCGCCGGTGTGCCGGCCCCGTCGCCGATGAGCGTCGGGATCGGAGTCTTCTTCGCATCCGAGACACGGACGAGGTTGTAGTACTTGCCGCTCCTGTACATCGCGATGTTGTTCGCGTGGAGAGCCGCGCCGAGCAGGACGTAGGCCTCCTCGGTGCTGACGGGCGTCTTAGACAGGACGGTGATCTCGCCCTTCGCCACCTCGTTCGTGAACGCGAAGTTGCGACAGGACCACTGGCTCGCCTCACGGACGACGTCGGGGATCGGCGCGTGCTCGAAGTTGAGTCGCACCGGTCCCTTCACCGGGTGGCATGGCTCGCCGCGTGCGTCAGCCTCGAGGAGCAGGAGGTGGTCGGGCGGGTTCCGCGGTACGCGCTCCCCTTCGACGCGGCTCGCGGTCCTCGGAGGGGCAGAAGCCTGGGCGCTCTCGGCGGGTGCGGTGTCGGATCCTCGGGGCGGAGTCACCTGCCCCCGCGTGGAGGGCTCCGCTCTCGGCTTGCCATCGCCGCACGACACCGACGCGCTCGCGACGAGAAGTACAGCTATTCGCCGGCACCAACCCATCGTCCCCTCCCCCCGCGGCGTAGTGCTGCAAGACGCTGCGCATTGCCTTCGAGTTGGATCAACGGTCCGGTGGGGATCCCACGATGTGCGCAGCCGCCGGCATCGCGGCCGGTGAACATCACGCGTAACGCGCGGGGCTCGATCGCCGCACGGCCGTCCGTTATCGAACGTCCGTGTCACTCCGCCGCCGTGGACGTCGGACGATCGGCGCCGCTCTCGTCCTCGTGTTTCTGTTCGTCGTTGCCGTCATCGCCTGGCGAGCGACACGCCGCCCCCCGCCGGCCGCGCCCACCCCCGCAGCGCTCCCCGTAGTGATCGCGCCGCTGGCAGGCTCGGCTCCCTCTCCTTTGCCGGAGCACCTGCTGCCTCGGCTCGCCACCGGCGCCGCGGCGGGCGCCGCCCAGCAGCCCGACACCGCGGCCGCGACGTTCGAGGGGCGCGTCGTCTCGAGCGCGACGGGCGCACGCATTCCCGGCGCGGATCTCACGTTCTCTCGGGGCGGCGGCGCCGCGTCCGTGTACGCGGGGGCCGATGGCGCGTTTCGCTTCGACGCGCCAACAGAGGGGCGGTGGCTGCTCGCGGCGGTGATGGCCCCGGGTTTCCTGCCGTTCGCGCCGGAGTGGGGCCACAGCCCGGTGGAGCTCGACGCGCGCGCGGGCCGCCACGTGACCGGGATCGAGATCCACCTCGCCCCCGCCACGACGGTGATCGGCCGCGTGCTCGACCGCAGCGGGAATCCCATCGCGGGCGCGACGGCGCGCCTCCTCGGGGCGGCCACGGAGACGGCCCTCGCGCCGATCGCGGACCGGTTCACGACGGACGCATCCGGCGAGTTCCTGTTCACCGCGCCCGAGGGTACCGTGATCGAGGCACGCAGCGAGGGCTTCGTCCCCGGTCGCGCGAAGGTGGACTCCCTCGCGCTCCTCGGCGGGTCGCTCACCGTCACGCTCGTCGCCGCCCGCCAGCGACTCGGTGGGGGCGGCACCGTCACTGGCCGCGTCGTCGCGTCCGGCACGGCGGCGCCGCTCGTCGGCGTGCTCGTCGTGGCGGAGCCGGAGCGTCGGCTCGGCGGCGTGGACGTGCCGTCCGCGCAGGCGCTCACGGACGCGGAAGGCCGGTTCTCGCTCACCGAGCTCGACCCCGGCGCGTACAGCGTCACCGGCAGCGCGGCGGGGCGCGCCCCGGCGTCAGTCCCCCACGTGAAGCCCGGCGCGACGGATGTCCTCCTCGAGCTCGCGGACGGCGGCCGGCTGCGCGGGTGCGTGAGCGACGCGTCAACGGGTGCCCCCGTCGCGCTGTTCACGGTGCTCGTCCGCGCGCGGCAGAGCGCGGCCCGCGATATCCCCGAGCGAAGCCGCTCGGTCATCGATCCGTCCGGCTGCTACGCGCTCGACGATCTCTCTCCCGGCGAGGCGACGGTGATGGTCTTTGCGCTCGGCTACGGGCCGTCCCCCGAGCTCTCGATCGAGGTCCCGCCCCTCGGCGGGGAGGCCGTCGCCGACGCGGTGCTCGAGGCGGGAGGCCGCCTCGAAGGCGTCGTCCTCGACAAGGATACCCACGCGCCGATCAGCGACGCGCGCGTCTCGGTCGAGGGTCTCGTCACGAGGGAGTCATCTGCGTTCCCAGTGCTCTCCACCCGAGCAACCACCGGTGACGACGGGGGCTTCACGCTCGCGTACCTCCCGCACCGTGTGCGGATCAAGGTCGCCGCGCGGCATCACCATCCCCGCATCATTGCCGTGGACGTCCCGGCAAGCGGAACGGCGTCCGTCGAGGTCCTGCTTCGGCCGGGAGGCGACGAGCGTCGCACTCGCGACGCGCCGCGGAGACACGCACCGCGCCATCGAGCCGCTGACGGAGGCGATCGATGACCATTGTCGCACCCCCGGCATCCGCTGGCAGGTCGCCTGCCACGCGCGGCGCGGGTCAGCGGCCGCCCTGAGCGGGCCCGCGTGCGTTCCGAGAGGCGACGCAGAGCGTCTCACTCGCAGCCGCGAAGCGCCGTGCGACGCGACCGTCGAGATCGCCGGTACCGCCGATGACGGCGATCCGAAGTCCGGCAGCTTCGTCGCTCATGGAAAGCTCCTCCGGAGGGCCAGCGGACGCAACTTCAGCGGCCCGTCCTCTTCTCGAGGTGCTCCGGATAGCGCGCCCTTGCACCTCGATGTTCGACGGCGTGCGTTCAGACGCGGCGCTCCGCCGGGGTCAAGGGCGCAATCGGTGAGCGCGACGGGTGCTGCGTCGCCTCGAGCTCCCTCAGCTGCAGCCCGCGCGCGAGGTCGAGCTGGCTCAGGATCCCGGCAAGGTGCCCCTGCTCGACGAACGGCACGGCCGCGACGTTCGCCTCCGTGAGCGCGCGAACCGCCTTCGCCGCCTCGTCGGCAGCATCCAGCGGTTGGACGCGCCTGGCCACGTCCCGGGCCCGGAACCGATGCCGCTCCTCCCTGGGCCACCTTCTTGACGTCGTCGAGCGTCACGATTCCCATCACCACGTCGTCCTCCACGACTGGGTACGGAGGCGGCGCTCACGGATCATCCGTTCACCGGCCTCGTACACGGACGTGAAGGAGTCCACGGGCTGCGGCCGCTGCACGACGAGGTCACGCACGCGCACCTTCCCGAGCAGCGCCTTCACGAGGACGCTCCGGTTCTCGGACTCCGCTCCCACGTACACGAAGAACGCGATCACCATGAGCAGGATGTTCACGGACAGGAAGCCGACGATCGCGAATAGCTCGGCAAAGAGCCTGCCCGCCGCGGCCTTCGGCGTCGAGATGGAAGCGCCAGTAGTCGTCGAAGTCCCCGCCTCGAGCACATGGATAAAGTCGACGACGAGCGTGATGTCCTTGGACATGCCGCGGCGCTTGGCTTCGGCGCGAACGCGGGCGATCTGATGACGGTCGCCGTCCACGAGCACCACCCAGCGACGCCGGCACTTCGGGTCGCGACGGCGGGCCTCCTCGAACACCTGGGCGGTGACGGTCTCCGCGCTCTTCTCGACGCTCGCCCACACCCGCTTGCCGCATCACGATGCGCTTGCCGTCGAGGCTCAGGACCAGCAGGTCGCGTCGAGCGGGCTCAGGCTCCCATGACGGCGCGCCCCGTACGTCATGCGCATCGCCGTCACGAGCCCGAATACCGGTCGCGAGGCTGGGCGGGCACATCACGAACAACGGCGCGCCGGGGTGGCAGGTGCTCGGCACTCGGCCGCGCCCACGAGTCTTGCTGCTCATGGAGCTCGGCTGGCGCGCGGCGCAGACGTCGCCCCCGGGAGATGTGATCGATGATGAGCACCGGTCGCATCGTGGCGGTTCACGCAAACGTGATCACCGCCCCGGAACCATACTTGCCCGCCGAGACCCGCTCGGAAGCGCGTACCTTTACCTTGCCGCGGGCGGCTCCCTGCTAGTAGGCGGGATCCCGTTCCCTGGCCCGGCTCGTGCGATCCCCTTGGACCGACGACGACGTCGTTCTTGCCTTGCAGCGGCGGTTCTCGCGATGGCGCGGGGGGGCTCGGCTCCTTCCGGACATCCCTTTCTCGATACATTTCGCTCAGCACTCGGGCGGCGGCCATTCCGATCGTGTTCCTCATGTCTCGTTCCTCTCTGCGGGTTGACCACTGCAGCCTCCGCGCCAGTCACTTCGGGATCCCCCGGCCGCGCTCCCCCGCGTCTGCCGCTCTCGGCGCCCAATGCCCCGGCGACGGCGTCACTGCAGCGCGGGCGGCGCGCGGTACTGCCCGATTGCCGCCGTCACGCCCCAGCGCGCGAGCATGGCGGGCATGTCGAAGCCGATGCTCTGGTAGTACGCGCGAACCTTCTCGCCGGCCGCGGCGATCGCTTCCTGGCTATCCCACAGCGCGATCGTGACGATGTCGAGGGTGGACGGGCCGGTGGTCTTCTCGAAGACCACGTGCCCCAGAAATCCCGGGAGCGTCTCTAGGAACGTGAGGTTGCGGCGCATCGCGGCCTCGAACTCCGAACGCGAGGCGCCCGGTACTGAGAAGCCGTCGATTCGGAACTGAAGGTTCGGATGGGCCTGAAGGTCGATGGTCACGGAACGCATCGGATCATCCTGACCGCGTGTAGGTGGTTGACGACGCTCGCCTCGCCGCAGCCTTGACCGAGGCCACCCCCACGATCCGGCGTACGTGCGCGGGGTGCTCGAGCTCGTCGAGCAGGAAATCCGCCACGTCGGCGCGGCTGATCGTGAAGCGGGCGGTCGGAGGCATTCGGCCGTCGGCGACGCCGTAGGCCCGCGTGAGCGACCCGTTCGTCAGCCGCGGCGGTCGAGCGATGGTCCAGTCGAGGCCGCTCGCGCTCACGATGCGCTCCATGTCGGCGGAGTCTCTTGCGACGTTTCGCAGGAACGTCCGGCGCCCGATGGCGTTCAGGATCCCGTCGTTCTCGAAGAGCACGGCCACGCCGACCACCAGGAGCCTTCGCACACCCGTCGCTTGCATGGCCGTCACTGTGCTGCGCGCGCAGTCGCTGACGAGGGTGGTGGGCCCCAATCCCGGCGGCCCGAGCGCCGACAGCACGGCGTCGTGGCCGGGCAGCGCGGCGCGCAGCTCGTCGGCGTTGCGCGGATCGCCCCGCAGCACGGTCACTCCGTCACGGAGAGGGTCGAGCTTCTCCGGCGAACGTACGAAGGCGGTCACGAGGTGGCCGCGCTGGCGAGCCTGCTCGACGAGCTCGCGACCGATGCCTCCCGTCGCGCCGAGAACGAAGAGCTTGGTCTTGAACCGCTCGAGATCCTCTCGCTCCAGCACTGAAGCACTCATCTCGTTCCCTCTCCGTTCGGCGATGCGTCTTCCTGGTCGGTTCGGTCGCCGTTCCCGAGATGGGGGGCGCACTGCACGCTGCGCGCCACGAGGTCGCGTCCCCGTTCGGGAGCTCCGAAAGCCGTGCGGTCGACTTTCCCCCGCGAACCCTCCCGCAGCGCATGCCTCCGGAGCGCAACGCGGGCGCGGCAGGCCTGAGCAGATCGCTCACGAGGTGAGCGCCGACCTCATACGGCCGGGTCCGGGGGGTCGGGGGCCAGCCGTGCGGTCGCCGCTCAGGCTCGCCGAGCGCCAGCGGGATGAACTTCGCTAGACATGGCACCTCCGGTCGTTCTCACGACGGCGTGGTCGCCAGGGCCTGATCGAGCTCGACGAGGAGCGTCATGTGAAGCTCCTGTGCGTGCCTGAGACCGGTTGGTGGCGAGCCCGAGGAGGAGCGGCGTCGCGGGCCG
>WNGB01010283.1_pt1 | contig 14853 bp, 13 predicted proteins | sample 5400681 | NCBI WGS metagenome assembly WNGB01 (sample SAMN13153367, study PRJNA577476) | soil metagenome | isolation source: 115 cm soil or saprolite under grassland replicate 2 | place: USA:California | collected 2016-06-15
GGATCGCGGCACGCGAGCGTGACGTCGTGGTCGCGGTGGAGCAGCACGCAGGAAAAGCCCGTCCCCCACGAGCCCCCGCCGACGACCACGATCTTCACGGACCTAGAGTCTCACGGAGACGCTGGGACGCCGCAGGCGACTCTGGTTGGCGGCATCGCAATGGCACCTCACGTACGGCGCCGATCACGCCGATAGGGAGGACATGACCGGTCGCGCCTTATGGGGCTTGATTGCCGCAGTGCTCGGTATCACCTTGTTGGTTCAGACCGTCTTCCACCTAACGTGGACTCAAGGACGGCTTGTCAACCTCGCCGTAACCGTCATGGCCTTCGTCGCGATCACCGCAATAGGCGCCAGCCGGCGAAGAAACTGACCGGCGCCGTCCCAGCAGGACATCGAGAGCGGGATTCCGGTCTGACCCATCTCGCTCGCCAAATCGAACGAGGCCGGAGGTTAGAGCAGGCGCAGCCGCTCTAACCGCAGGCCGGACTAACGCGTGCGTCGAACGCGAAGCACCGACGCACGCGGACACGACGAACGGCCCCTTGACCAATGAAGTGCGCAGGCTCAGCCTGCGCACGTTCACCGCGAAGCGGCAATCCCACTACCCGTGCAAAAGCGCAGCTTTTGCACGGCTCAGCGGGGGATGAAGTCGATCGTTACGGGCACGCCCTCGAGCTCGAAGCGCTCGCGGAGCTGGTTCTCGACCCAGTAGCCGTAGTCGCGCGTCACGAGCCGGCGGTCGTTGACGGAGAAGCGGAAGCGCGGCGGTCGCGTCGCCACCTGCGCGCCGTACAGGAGATTGAGACGCCTGCCATTGCGTGACGGCGCCTGCCGCTGCTCGCGCAGCTCGGCGAGGAAGCGGTTCAGCTCCGCCGTGGGCACGCGCGCCGTGTGCTTGTCGAACTGCCGCTCGATCAGGTCGAGCAGCCGCTCTATGCCGCGCCCCGTCTTCGAGGAGACGGCGACGTGCGGCGGGCGCTGGCGCAGCCGCCGCTCCAGCTCCGGCCGGATGTCCTCGATGCCCAGCGTCGTCAGGTCCCATTTGGAGAGGACGACGATCGTCGAGCACTGCGCCTTGCGCGCGACGTCCGCGACGGAGAGGTCCTGCTCGACCAGACCCTCGGAGGTGTCGATGAGGACGAGCGCCACGTCCGCGCGCTCTGCAGCGTCGAGCGCGCGCAGCTCGGAGTAGTACTGGATGCCCTGACGATGGCGCCGCTTGCGGCGCATGCCCGCGGTGTCGACGAACACGAACGTCCGCTCGCCGCGCTCGAAGATCGTGTCGATCGCGTCCCGTGTCGTCCCCGGCGTCTCCGACACGATCACGCGCTCGCGGCCGAGGATCGCGTTCAGCAACGACGACTTGCCGACGTTCGGCCGGCCGAGGATCGCGACACGGATGGCGGTCTCCGGGATCTCCTCGCGCCCGGTGCCGGGCAGCTCGGCGACGATCTGGTCGAGCAGGTCGCCTGAGCCGTGCCCGTGCAGCGCCGAGATCGGGATGGGGTCGCCGAGGCCGAGCCGGTGCAGGTCGAGCGCGAGGCTCTCCTGCGCCGGGTCGTCGATCTTGTTCGCGATCAGCAGCACGGGCTTCTTCGCGCGCCGCAGGATGTCCGCGACCTCTTCGTCGCCCGGCGTGATTCCGGCGCGCGCGTCGACGACGAAGAGGACGAGATCCGCCTCCGCCACCGCCTCGCGCGCCTGCGCGGCGATCGACCGCGTCAGCGGCGACGGGTCGGCGATGTCGACGCCGCCGGTGTCGATCAGCAGGAATCTGTTCGTCCCCCACTCGCAGACGAGCTCCTTGCGGTCGCGCGTGACTCCGGAGATTTCGTGCACCACCGCGGCGCGCGAGCCCGTCAGGCGGTTGACCAGGGTCGACTTGCCCACGTTCGGGAAGCCGACGATCGCGACGGTCCCGAGCAGCGGTGGCTCATTCACGCCGGCGGGATCGCCACGCGCGGCCGGCCCTGCTCGTGCATCGCCACCAGGAACTCCCACAGCCGCCGGAGCTCGTGCTGGATCTCCGCAGAGGCGGCGCGATAGCCCTGCGAGTTGCGCGGGTGGCGGTTGAGGTCGAGCGGCTCGCCGAACGCGATCGAGACGGGATGCCAGTTGCCGAGCTTCCAATCCTGCGTGCCGTGGATCGCGCCACATATGACCGGCACCTGCTCTTGCACCGCGATCATCGCGGCGCCGCCGCGCAGGGGGCCAGGCTCGCGCTCCTGCCGCGTTCCCTCGGGGAACATCCCCAGCGCATCACCGCGGCGCACCACCTCGCGCATCATGCGGATTGCCTCCCGGTCCGACTCGCCGCGGCGCACCGGCGTCGTGCCGAAGATACGGATGAACGGCCCGATGATCGGATGGTCGTGCACCTCCTGCTTGGCGACGTAGTAGACGGTGCGCGGGACGACGGATCCGAGTGCCCAGGGGTCGAGCCACGAGAAGTGGTTGAAGCAGACCACGAGCGGACCGTGGGCGGGGATCCGGTCGCGGCCGTACACGCGCATCGGCGTGAAGGTGCGCACGAGCGCTCCGAAGAACGGCCGCCCGAAGAGCCAGGCCCATTGGGTGCGGTTCATGTCCGCGAGCCGGCCAGGCGCTGCTGCACGATCTCCTCGATCCGGCTGACGACGTCGTCGACCTCGAGGCTCGTGGTGTCGATCTGCTCGGCGTCCGGGGCGGGCTGCAGCCGCGGCGCGTCGCGCTCGTCGCGGCGGCGGAGGTCGGTGACCAGCGCATCGCCGCCGATGTCCGGACGTTCCGCCTGGCGCCGATGTGCGCGGACGCCCGCATCGGCGTTGAGATAGACCTTCACCTCGGCCTGCGGCGCCACGATCGTGCCGATGTCGCGGCCCTCCATCACGACGTCGCCCGTCTCAGCGAGTTGCCGCTGCCGCTCGCGCATGACGGTGCGCACGGCCGGATGGGCGGCGACGACGGGCACCTGCCGGTCGATGCGCGACTCGCGGATCGACGCGGTGACGTCCGTCCCGGCGATCCATACGCGACCGCCCTCCTCGAAGCTCACGGGATTCGCAGCGGCCAGTTCGCCCAGCGGCTCGGCGTCGCCGAGAGGCAAACCGCGCTGCATCGCCAGCCAGGTCAGCGCACGGTACATCGCGCCGGTGTCGAGGTAGCGGAAGCCGAGCCGCTCGGCGAGCCGCCGTGCGACCGTGCTTTTGCCTGCCCCCGCGGGGCCGTCGATGGCGACGATCATCGTCTGGAGACCGAGTCGAGGAGGTCGAAGAACCCGGGGAAGCTTATAGCGACCGCGTCGGCGTCCCCGACCTCCACGCCTTCGCGGGACGTGACGCCTGCAACGGCGGCGAGCATGGCGACGCGGTGGTCGCCGTCGGATGACATCCGGCCTCCGGTCGGCCGCGCGGGCACGCCTCTCACGTCGAAGCCATCGTCGCGCGCACGGATTCGTATGCCAAGTGCCCGCAGCCCATTCGTGACGGTTTCGATGCGGTCCGTTTCCTTGACGCGGAGCTCGGCGGCGCCGGTGAGGTGGCTGTCGCCGCGCGCGCCGGCGGCCGCAAGCGCAAACAGCGGCAGCTCGTCGACGAGCCTGGGGACTTCCTCGGCGCCGACGTCCGCGGCGGTCAGCTCCGACGAGTGCACCTCGATGTCGCCGATCCACTCGCCGGCGGCCTTGCGGCGGTTGAAGACCGTGATGCGGGCACCCATCCGCTCGAGCACGTCGAGCAGGCCGGTGCGCCGCGGATTGAGCCCGACGTCGTGAATCGTCAGCTCGGATCCGGACAGGAGCGTCGCCGCGACCAGGAATGGCGCGGCCGCGGAGAAGTCGCCGGGGACGGTGACCTCGCCGAGCTCGAGCCTCGCCGCAGCCTCGAGCGAGACGGAGCTCGGGCGGCGCCGGACGCGTGCGCCGGCGGCAGCCAGCATCAGCTCGGTGTGGTCGCGCGTCGCTGCGGGTTCGGCGACGGTTGTCGTCCCGTCGGCGTTGAGACCGGCGAGGAGCACGGCGGATTTCACCTGCGCACTGGCGACCGGGAGCGCGTACTCGATGCCTTTCAGCACATCGCTTCCCTCGACGACGAGCGGATCGGTCGTAACTCGCGCGCCCATGCGGGTGAGCGGCTCGGCGATCCGGTCCATCGGCCGGGACCGGAGCGACTCGTCGCCGGTCAGCTCGAAGCGTCCGCGCTGGCCGGCGAGGATGCCGGCCAGCAGGCGCGCCAGCGTGCCGGCGTTGCCGCAGTCGATTGGCCCGTCCGGTTGCTGCAAGCCGCGCAGGCCCACGCCGTGCACGACGAGCTCGTCGTCGGCAAGATCGTCGACCGTCACGCCCAGCGCGCGAACAGCGTTGACCGTCGACTCGGTGTCGGCACTGCGCCCGAATCCATGCACGGTCGTCTCGCCTTCGCAGAGCGCCCCGATCAGGACGGCGCGGTGGGAGATCGACTTGTCGCCGGGGACGGCGATGTGCCCGACGAGCGCTCCGGCGGGCTCGACCTTCACTCCTCGATGACCGGCGACACGACGACGTGGTACCCCTGCGCTTCCAGGATCCCCGCCGCGCGCGCGGCCTCGTCCTCCCCGCCGACGAGCAGCGTCAGCGTGCCGCCGCGCTCGCGGGACATGTGCTGCAGCTCGAAGTCCTCGATGTTGATCCGCTCGGCGCCGAGAGCCTGCGTGATGCCCGCGAGCACTCCGGGTCTGTCTGGCACGTGCACGCGTAGGCGCTGCAGTGCGCCCGGCTGCTCGTACGCCTCGGCGAGCATGCGGCGCCGGTTGCCGGAGGCTTCGGCGATCCAGCGCGCGAGGAAGCCGGCGTCGCCTTCCGCGAGCGCGCGCTCGACCTGTTCGACGCGCCGGCGGTGCTCCGCGAGCGCCGCGGCGAGCGCGTCGGCGTTGTCGAGGAAGATGTCGACCCAGATGCGCGGGTTCGCACCCGCGACGCGCGTCATGTCCCGCAGCGACCCGCCGGCTGCAGCGAGCGGTTCGTGCCCGTCGATCCGCGACGCGCCGGCCTGGTTCAGGAGGAGGTTCGCGAGCGCGTGCGGCAGGTGGCTCGTCAGCGCGACGAGCCGGTCGTGCGCTTCCGGGTCGACGGCGACCGGGACCGCGCCGAGCGAGACGACGAACCCGTGCAGCATGCGGTAGCGGTCGGGCTCGGTCGCGGCGACCGGAGTCAGGAACCAGGTCGCGCCGCGAAAGAGCTCGCCGTTCGCGTGCGCGGCGCCGTGCGCCTCCGAGCCGCAGACGGGGTGGCCGCCGATGAAGCGGCCGTCGCTCACCGCGGACGTGACCGGGCCCTTGGTCGAGCCGACGTCGCTCACCGTCGTCCCTTCGCCGCTCGCTGCGAGAACGGCGGCGACCTGCGCGGGCACGGCTGCCACGGGCGCCGCCACGATGGCGAGCTCGACGTCGGCGACGGCTTCCTCCAGCGAGCCCGCAGGCTCGAGCGCCTCGCGCTCGGCGGCGACGGCGAGTGCGTCGGCATCCACGTCCCAGCCGCGGACCTCGCTGACGCCGCTCGCGCGCGCCGCGAGCCCGACCGAGGCGCCGATCAGCCCGGTGCCGACGATCGCCAGCCGCTCGAGCATCGCGTCAGCCGATCGTGCGGCCCATCAGCTGGGCCAATGAGCGGATCTCGTCTGCGAAGTCGGGGAAGTCCGCGACCGGAATCTGCTGCGGCCCGTCGCAGAGCGCCTCCTCGGGCCGCGGGTGCACCTCGACGATGATCCCGTCCGCGCCCGCGGCGACTGCGGCGCGCGCGAGTGGGAGGACGAGCTCACGTCGTCCGGCGGCGTGGGACGGGTCGACGATGACCGGGAGGTGCGTCTCCGCCTTCAGCACCGGGACGGCGCTGATGTCGAGCGTGAACCGCGTCGCGCGCTCGAAGGTCGTGATCCCGCGCTCGCAGAGGATCACCCGGGCGTTGCCCTCGCGGACGATGTACTCGGCCGCCATCAGAAGCTCCTCGATCGAGGCGGCGGGCCCGCGCTTGAGCAGGACGGGCTTCTCCGTGCGGCCGACCTCGGAGAGCAGGTTGAAGTTCGACATGTTGCGCGCGCCGATCTGGATCACGTCCGCGTGCTCGAGCACGGCGTCGACGTGGCGGGGATCCATCAGCTCGGTGACGATCGGCAGGCCGGTCTCCTCGCGCGCCTCGACCAGGATCGCGAGCGCCTCTTCGCCGAGACCGCTGAAGGTGTACGGCGACGTGCGCGGCTTGAAGGCGCCCCCGCGCAGCATCGTCGAGCCGGCGTGCGCGACCGCGCGGGCGGTCTCCAGGGTCTGCTCGCGGTACTCGACCGTGCAGGGGCCGGCGATCAGGCCGAAGGCGTCGTCCCCGATCCGGTGGCCGTCGACGTCGATGACGGTCGGGTCGGGCGAGAGCTCGCGGGAGACGAGCTTGTACGGCTTCAGGATCGGCAGCACCTGCTCGACGCCGGGGTAGCCCTCGAGCGGCAGCGCAGCGAGCAGCTCGCGCTCGCCGATCGCGCCGATGACGGTGGCCTCCCGGCCGGGCGTGACGTGCGCGTTCGCCCCCGCCTCGGCCAGCCGCTCGACCACGTGGTCGACCTCCTCAGGCGTCGCGTGGGCGCTCATGACGATCAGCAGCTCGGGTGATCCCGTGACGGCCATGGAACTCAGGATAGGTGCCAGGCAGAGGTCGTGTCCCGCTCGGACAGAGCGGGACGCGGCCGAGCGGGACGGTGTTGCGACAATGGAGACCGACCATGCGGATCTTCAGCGGCATCCAACCGAGCGGCGACCCCCACATCGGGAACTACAGCGGGGGCTTCCGCCAGTACGCCCAGACCCAGGAGCGGGGCGAGGCCTTCTTCTGCATCGTCGACCTGCACGCGATCACGATCCAGCACGACCCTGGGGCGCTCCGCGAGGGCACGCTCGACATCGCCGCGATGCTTTTCGCGACGGGCCTCGACCCGGAGCGGTCGACCGTCTTCGTCCAGAGCCACGTCAGCGCCCACGCCGAAGCGGCGTGGCTGCTGTCCTCGGTGACGAGCTACGGCCAGCTCGGCCGGATGACCCAGTTCAAGGAGAAGGCAGCGGAGGAGAACTTCGTCTCGGCTGCCCTCTTCACCTATCCGACGCTGATGGCCGGCGACATCCTGCTCTACCAGACCGACATCGTCCCGATCGGCGACGACCAGCGCCAGCACCTCGAGCTCGCGCGCGACATCGCGCAGCGGTTCAACACGCGCTACGGCGAGACGTTCGTCGTGCCGGAGGGCGTCTATCCCGAGACCGGCGGCCGCGTAATGAACCTGCAGGAGCCGAACGTGAAGATGTCCAAGTCGCGCGGCACCGAGAGCGGCACCGTACTGATGCTCGACCCGCCGGAGACGATCCGCAAGAAGGTCAAGACGGCCGTCACGGACTCGGGCACCGACGTCCGCTACGACCCGGACGAGAAGCCCGGCATCTCCAACCTGATCGAGCTGCTCACGGTCGTCACCGGCGACTCGATCAAGGACGTCGAGGCGCGCTACGACGGCAGCGGCTACGGCCAGTTCAAACAGGACGTGGCCGAAGCCGTCGTCGAGCTGCTCGATCCGATTCGAAAGCGATACGAAGAGCTCCGCGCCGACACGAGCGAGCTCGACCGCCTCCTGGGCCTCGGGGCGGAGAAGGCGCGCGCCGCCTCGGCACCGACGCTCGAGCTCATCTACGAACGGCTCGGCTTCGCCCGCCGCCCCTAGGCAATCGGCCCGAAGCCGGATAGCGTTCTCAATAGCGGCTCCAGACAGCCGGGGAGAGACAGGGGAGGAGATCGATGAAGCGTGCGTTCGCGCCTGCCGCTCTGGCGGGCCTGTTTGCAGTGTTCGTGCTGGTGGTCGGCTCGAGCGGAGCCGGCGCCGCGAAGCCCGGCTCGGCGGCCGGAAGTGCCGACCGCGTCGTGCTCTTCTCGTCCGACGGGATGCGTCCCGATCTGATGGAGAAGTACGCGAAGGCGGGAGTCATGCCCACCTACAAGAAGCTGATGGACGAAGGCGTGGCCGGCCAGAACGGCCTGATCCAAGCCTTCCCGCCGAACACCGGAGTCGGCTGGTACACGATGGCCACCGGGACGTATCCCAGTGAGCACGGCTCGACGAACAACACGTTCCACCGCACCGGAGAGAGCAACTTCAACAGCTCCACCTCGTTCTCCGGCACGGGAGTGCTCCAGGCAGACACGATTGCGAACGCGGCCGAGCGGGCAGGCAAGAAGGTCGCCCAGGTCGACTGGGTCGGCGGACGTTCGGCCGGCATCCAGGGCCCGACGGTCGACTTCGCCAACTTCTTCTCGACCCGCGGCGTCCTGGCCTCTCCGCTCAACACCACCGAGCAGAGCGGCGCGGCGTCGTTCGGAATCTCATACCAGGTCGCGGCGATCGGCCCCGCGGCCGGTTGGTCGAACGCTCCCGCCAGCAACCGGCCGCTCCAGCAGACCGTGCTCACCGTTGCGAGCACGCTCGCCGCGCTGAATCCGACGCGCACCTACGACGTCTTGATCTATGCGACCGGCAGCGGCTACGACCACGTTCTGCTCGTCCGTACGGCGGATGGGAAGGACGCGAGCAAGGCCGCGGTCACGCTGGCGGTCGGCGACTTCAAGGGAATCAAGCTGCAGGGAGCCGACGGCCTGATCGGCGCGCGTGCAGGCCAGACGGCGAGCTTCTACACCAAGCTGATCACCCTCGCGCCGAATCTCTCGAGCTTCAAGCTCTACTTCACGTCGGTCACCAGACCGATTGCGACGTGCGGCAGTCCCTGCGCGGCGCTGCCTGCGGGCGGCCCCGGCGAGGACAAGCTCGAGAAGTACATCGCCGACAACCTGCCGGGGTGGATCGCCGCCGACTTCGCGCCGCTCGAGGCGCGGATCATCGACGAAGACACCTACGTCGAGCAGGCTCGCGATCTCGAAAAGACGTACGCCGATGCGGTGATGCAGTACATCCTCGGGACGCTTCAGCCCGACACCGATCTCGCACTCGTCGGCTATCCAGTCACGGACGAGATGTCACACCAGTTCATGGGGCTGGTCACGCCTACGGACATGGACGGGAATTCGAATCCGTACTTCGACGACGTCGAAGGGGACGGCGTCAAGGACAACCGGGTCGCCGTCCGCGAGGGCTACATCCGCAGCGTCTATCACGAGGCGGACACGAAGCTCGGGCTCGCTAGGCACCTGATGGGCGACAACCCGACCACGTTCGCGGCGTCCGACCACGGCTTCGCGCCTCAGTGGTACGCCGCGAACGCACGCAGGGTCCTGTTCGACGCGGGCCTCGAGGCAAGCGGCGGCAACACGGCGTCCAACTGCCGCGCGGATGCGGCCGACCTGACCAAAGCATGCTGGGCCGGCGGCACCGCGCAGATCTACGTCAATCCCACGCTGCCGTCCGGAACGACGTACGCGCAGGTGCGGACGGCGGTCGTCAACGCGTTCCAGAACCTCAACGATCCCGCGCACTCCGGCGCGCAGGTCGTCTCGAAGATCATGCTGAAGGAGGAGCTCCGGAACGTCGACGGCTCCGACTCACTGCATCCGAACAGGAGCGGTGACGTCGTAGTCGTCCTCCGGCCGCCGTACCAGTGGGACGCGGCGACCCCGGGTCAGCGGATCGCGTTCTCCCAGTTCTTCGGCCAGCACGGCTACCTGCCCAATCTCGTCGACCTGGCCCACAACGTGAACATGCACGCGACCTTCGTCGCCGCCGGGCCGGGGATCCGGCATCAGGATCCGGTCACGGGCATCCGCGCCGTCGACATCGCGCCGACGATCGCGCTGCTCCAGAACTACCCCGGGCCGCAGAACGCCCGCGGCAAGATCCTCTACAACCTCTTCCCCAACCCCGGGTCGTTGAAGGAGGTGACGATCCTCGACATCAGCGACTACCACGGCCAGTTGATCCCACTGAGCGAGGCGTCTGACAACCTCGGCTCACCGGCGGTGAACCCGACCTTCGGCATCGGCGGGTCGGCGTTCCTGAAGCCGTGGTTCGACCTCTACCGGTCTGAGGCACCGAACGGGTCGCTAACCCTCGCCGCCGGCGACTCGGTTGGTGCCACACCCCCGATCTCCTCGTTCTTCGGTGACAAGCCGACGATCGAGCTCATGAACATGATGGGCATGGGCCTCGACGGGCTCGGAAACCACAACTTCGACCGTGGGCAGTCGTACCTGCGCACGCAGCTGATCCCGTTCGCGAAGTTCCCATACGTGTCCGCCAACGTCGTCGACTCGTCCGGCAAGACGCCGGCCGAATGGTCGCCGTCCAAGGTCTTCGACACGACATTCGGCGGGGTGAAGGTCGGCATCGTCGGGTTCACGAACGATGACGCGCCGACGCTGGTCAGTCCCAGCGCCTTCGCGCCGTTCCACGTGGCAGGTTCGACGGCTTCGGTCAACGCCGAGGCGGCACGCCTCAAGGCAAGCGGAATCAACACGATCGTCGCGATCGGACACCTCGGCGCGACCGGCGGGACTCTGACGGCCCCGACCGGCCCGCTGGCCGATCTTGCGGACAACGTCACGAACGTCGACGCGGTGATCGGCGACCACACTGACATCCAGGTGCTCACGAAACGCTCGAACGGCGTGCTCGTGACCGAGAACCGCAGCAAGGGCATCCGTTTCACGCGCGTGCGGCTCGTCGTCGACACGAGCTCGAAGGAGGTCGTCTACATGACCGCCGACTTCCACAAGCCGTGGGACATCGGGATCACTCCCGATCCGGCGATTCAGTCCAGGATCAACGAGTTGAACGGTGTCCTCGCGCCGATCCTGAGCGACGTGCTCGGCAACTCGACCCGCTACATCCCGCGCGCGGACGCGTGCGGCCAGAGCGCCGGGCGAACGTGCGAGTCGCTCGTCGGCAACGTCACCGCCGACTCAATGCGAACGACGTACGGTACGGACTTCGCCATCACGAACTCCGGCGGGCTGCGGGCGGACCTCACGTGCCCGACGACGGACAACCCGGACGACTTCTGTCCGGCGTACGTTCCGCCGCCGTATCCGATCACGCGGGAACGGACGGTTACGGTGCTGCCGTTCGGGAACTTCGTCGTGACTGCCTCCGTGAGCGGCGCGGAGCTGAAAACGATGCTCGAGAACGGCGTCTCGCGCATGCCGGCGGTCGACGGTCGGTTCGCGCAGGTCTCGGGCCTGTGCTTCACCTACAACATCGCCGCCGCTGCCGGGAGTCGCGTCACGAGCGCGGTACGGCAGGCAGCGGACGGAACCTGCACAGGAGCTCCCGTCGATCTGACGGCTGGCGCGACCTACACGATCGCCGAGAACGACTTCATGGCGAGCGGCGGAGACGGATATCCCGTGTTTGCCGACAGGGTTACGCAGAAGGCCCTGATGGAGGTCGTCCTCGCCGATTACATCAAGGCGCAGGGCACCATCAGCCCGGCGATCCAGGGGCGCATCAACTGCACGGGCGCGTGCCCGACGGTCACGCCCTAGAACGAAGCGCATCGACCTCGGCCCCGGTGAGCTCACGCCAGTCACCGGGGCCGAGGCCTTTCAGGTCGAGCCCCGCGTAGCGGCTGCGGTGCAGCCGACGTACCGGGTAGCCGACCGCCTCGCACATCCGCCGCACCTGGCGGTTCCGGCCCTCGTGGAGCGTCAGCTCGATCCGCGATGGTGCCAGGCAACGGACAGTGGCCGGTGCGGTCACGCCGTCTTCGAGCTCGACCCCTTCGGCCAGCGCGCGAAGGACAGCGTCTGAAGGCCGGCCCTCGACCTCGACCTCGTAGACCTTCTCGACGCCGTACCGCGGATGCGCAAGCCGGTGCGCGAGCGGCCCGTCGTTCGTCAGCAGCAGCGCGCCGGTCGTGTCAGCGTCGAGGCGCCCGACCGGCACGACCCGTTCGGGCACGTCCACGAGCTGCACGACCGTGGGACGTCCCTGCGGATCGCGTGCGGTCGTGACCGTTCCGGCCGGCTTGTGCAGCAGGACATACCTCAGCTGCTGCAGCGCGACCGGCTCGCCGTCGACCTCGACTCGGTCGTGCGACTCGACGAAGGTGTTCAGCTGCCCCGGCTCGCCGTTGACCGTGACGCGGCCCGCCTTGATCAGCTCGTCCGCGCCACGCCGCGACGCGACACCGGCCCTGGCCAGATACGCATTCAGGCGCACGAGGCATATATTCGCCCCGTGCCGCACTACATCACGCTCATGCGCTGGACGACCCAGGGCTACGCGGGCCTGCCGAAGTGGCGCGAGCGGCTCGAAGAGGGCGAGCGCATCATCACGGACGCCGGCGGCAGTCTCGTCGGCGTCTACGTGACGCTCGGCCGCTATGACGTCGTCGAGGTGTTCGAGGCGCCCGACGACAACGTCGCGATCGAGATCCTGATGAAGCTCAACCAGTACGGCGCAGAGCACACCGAGACGCTGCGGGCGTTCACGCGCGACGAGGCCGAGGAGATCATCCGCAAGCTGTGAGCGGTTACGCGTTCGGGCATCTGGACGAGCTGGGCGACGGTCCGGGCTTCCGCAAGGTCCGGCGCGCGCTCGGCGTGACGGCCTTCGGCGTCAACGGGATCGTGTTCGCGCCGGGCTACGAAGGCTTCCTGCACTACCACGACACGCAGGACGAGCTCTACTTCGTCCATCGCGGCCGCGCACGGGTGGAGGTGGGCGGCGAGGTGCGCGAACTGGGCGAAGGCGGACTGCTGCACGTCGAGTCGACGACGCCGCGCAAGGTCTCCAACGCCAGCGAGACGGAGGAGCTGATCCTGCTCGTCGTCGGCGGCAAGGATGGGTACGTCGAGCGCGACGGGATGCTCGTCGACCCGAAACGCGACCTCGCGCGCCGGCAGGGCTTTGGACGCTAGCGGCCCGAGCGTCGAAGACCTCGAGCACTCGCGCTATTTCCTGACGGAGTGGATGCCGCCGCTGCTGCGGCAAACGGCGGAACGCTCTCCCCCACACGTCCTCGCCGACCTCGGCGCCGGCGACGGCGGGACGCTCTGGCCGCTCGACCGCGCGGGTCGAAGAGCTTGGGAACGAATCCGTCGACGCGGTCGTATCGTCACAGGTGATCGAGCATCTCCCGGACGACCGCGTGCTCGCGCCGGAGATCGCGCGGATCCTCAAGCCGGGCGGCTGGTTCTACGTGTCGAGTGTGATCCGGGGCCCACACGCGTTCTGGCTCTACAAAGGGAAGCCGCCCGCCCCGGAGCGCTGGCAGCTCGATCCCACGCACATGCGCGAGTACCAGTCGGAAGCGCAGTTCCGCTCGGTGCTCGAGCATCCGCAGCTCGAGTTCGGCGTTGTCCGCTCCTCACAGCTGAAGGCCCCGTTGACGGACCTCGCCTTCCGCATCGCCGCGCTCACGCACGTGCTCAAACGCGAGCGCCTTCCGGAGCTCTATCTCAACCTGCCGGGCTGGGTCACGCGTGCGCGGCGCGCGACCGGCATCCCGATCCCCGGCTACCGTTGGGTCGAGGCCACAGGGAGAAAGCGCGGAACCTGATCCTGCTCGGGGTTGTAGAGCAGGCAGCAGATGCGACAACTGATGCTGACCGCGGTGGTCGCGGTCGCGCTCGTCGGGACCGCGGCCGGACAGCCGCGCCTGCACGGCCAGAACTTCTTCAGCAACTGCTACTTCAGCCACATCTCGCCCGACGATCCGATCGTCTATCCCCACCAGCAGGGCGTCTCCCACTCGCACACGTTCTTCGGCGCGACGACGACGAACGCCGACTCGACGATCGCCTCGCTGCGCTCTTCGCCGACGACGTGCGTGCGCAACGGGGACACGGCCGCATACTGGGTGCCGACGCTGTACGCGGACGGCGTCGCGGTCAAGCCGACAAAGGGCTCCGCGTACTTCGTCCTCCGCGCGCGCGAGATGCATGCGTTCCCGGCAGGCCTGAAGATCGTGGCCGGGGACGCGCATGCGCGATCGCCGCAGAGCCTCGACGTCACGTACTGGAGTTGCAGCAAGCGCGAAGGGACTCGGTGGCGGACGCCCCATGCGTGTGGCGGCCGGCTGTCGCTGATCCAGCTCGACGTCTTCTTCCCCGACTGCTGGGACGGCCGACACCTCGATTCGGCCGATCACAAGAGTCACATGGCCTACAGCCGCAACTGGGCGTGCCCGCGCTCGCATCCGGTGAAGGTGCCGCGGCTGCGCTTCATCGTCACGTATCCGCTCTCGCAGCCGAAGCACCTGAGCCTGGCGTCGGGCGGCGTCTACTCCGGGCATGCCGACTTCGTCAACGCCTGGGACCAGGCGGCGCTGCGGGAGATCGTCTCGGCCTGCTTCGAGTACACGCCGCGATGTAACGCGCCGCCGAGGACGCGTGCGACACGCCTCGACCTGACGGCGCGCTGGCTGCTGCTCGACCAGGTGGCGATCCACATCCGCGGCCGCCTGACGAGCGGCGGCCATCCGCTCGCCGACCGCGCGGTCACACTCCGCGCCGGCTCCCGCCTTCTGGGCGTCGTCCGCACGGCGTCCGACGGGAGCTATGGGCTCCACTACGTCGTCGTACCGCGCACGCGCTGGCCGCAGACGCACGCGCGCTACGAGCGACAGTTCCGCTACATCGTCGCGTCGTTCGCCGGCACGAACCAGCTGCTGCCGTCGCGCGCTAAGGCCCGAACAAGTCCGCCAGGCTGATTCCGCCCGAGATCAGCTTGTTGATCGCCGCCGTCCGGATCAGCTTGCGGATCGGGGTGGCGAGCAAGCCCGGAATCTCGCCGCGCTGTTCCGCCTCGTCGACGGCGCGGAGCAGGCCGGCCCGCAGCGCCGCCTCCTTCCGCTTCGACGTCGTTCCGAGAGAGAGCACCAAAGCCTCACGCGACGTGTGCAACCGGCACGCGGCGTGGT